>ERZ1090864.325-NODE-325-length-27139-cov-20.526399_pt1 | contig 27139 bp, 29 predicted proteins | sample MGYA00478479_ERZ1090864 | MGnify/ENA primary metagenome ERZ1090864 (study PRJEB33644, sample SAMEA5815743) | chicken gut metagenome | biome: Chicken; feature: Gastrointestinal Tract; material: Caecum | place: Ireland | collected 2019-01-01 | study: A study of the...
CTATCTTATCAAACGCGGAGATGTATTTGAAGATACAGATGATTACCTACTTACTTATAAAGAAGCGCATAAAGAGTATTATCTGAAAGATATCCGGGCCGATTTGGACTGGTATGGGAAAATCTATGCCGCAATCGGTATACGGAATCGCGTATTTGTCAACAATGATTCTCCAGAGAAAGCAGCGGACAGAATCATTTCGGAATACGGCCTGCACAAAATAAAATATTAAGAAAACCTTCCATATAAATCCCAAATAGGGTATACTAAAGAAGGGCTATAAAAAATTGAAAATATGAACAAACTGTTAACATGCCAAAAAGAGATTAAAAAAGCGGAAGTATCAGAATATTCAGTAAAATACTTGCAAAACTGGGACTGGAAAGCCAGTGTTTATGCGGGTTTCCGGAGAGAACTGTAGAAATGAAATAAGCCCGTTTAGGGCATTGACACACCTTTAATCGCCATGAGAATCATCATTGCACCGCTATGTAGAAATGAAATAAGCCCGTTTAGGGCATTGACACAAAAACTCATAACCTCATCAATGACTTTATTGGCTTCGTAGAAATGAAATAAGCCCGTTTAGGGCATTGACACCTTTCTGAGCCTCCATAATATGGCTCACTAACAAATTGTAGAAATGAAATAAGCCCGTTTAGGGCATTGACACAAGTAGTGGTGTGCCAGTTCACACATCTGCTTTCTGTAGAAATGAAATAAGCCCGTTTAGGGCATTGACACAACATTTCCAGATCTATTATCATATACAGTAGTACGACCGTAGAAATGAAATAAGCCCGTTCAGGGCATTGACACTTGCTAGCATCAAAAAACAGCTGTATCTGCTGACCAGCGCAGAAATGAAATAAGCCCGTTCAGGGAATTAACTTCTTTTTTCATGGTTGTAACAGGCTCAGATTGTAGTTTGCAGAAATAAGCCTGTTCAAGTCATTTCATTAAATCTGATATGTTTCTTTATTTTTGTCGAATATAGTTAAGTGAGGCTTCTGATATACACCTTGTGCATAAAGTTACAACTTGGATTCAGAATATTTTCACGCCTGACATCACGTAGTATATCTTTCAAAATTCCAATACAATATTTAAAACTTCATAAATATTCAGCGACTCGGGATGTGAAAGGAGGAGAACGCTATGAGAAGAAATAGTAAAAGGTAAAGAAGGAAATGTCACGATTTGCATAGAAGCAGGATATTTCTCTGATTAGTCTCCATACAGAACTGGAAGATCAAAGAGAGCAGAGGCAGACCATTGATTTTAGAAAAATGAGACGGCGAAATCCTGAGAACATACAGGAAATTTATAAATCACGCGAGCTGCCATATGCGATGCTTTGATACGTATAGGAGATTAAAATATGACGGTAAGGGAGAGTACTAATGGATAACGGAATCGGGAAAAGACAAAATAAAGAAATCAGTATACAGAAACTGGCGGCTCAAAGACAGTTGTACAGCGAAGCAAAGGGAAAGCAGACTGTATCGGACGTTTTTTGCGTTGCTGTGCCGTTTCTGCTTTCAGCTGCAGAGGCGGTTATAGGGAAGACCTGGGCTCTAACGGTAATATTGGCGTTGATTTCAGTCCTTTCTATGTATATTTCATGCGTAACGGATAAATGCATATCGGCAAAAAAACGGCGCGCGGCGGATATTCAGCAATCGTTTGACGTGTATGTTTACCAGATGCCCTGGAGCAGAGGGCTTTTTGGAAATAAACGAAACTGTGATCGAGATGTGGCACAAAAAGCGTGGATTCTTTTGAAAAATGAGGCTGAGCGGGATAAACTGCCGAATTGGTATGAACTGGAATACAGCAAATTAAGCCGGGAAAGAGGCATACTGTGTTGCCAGCTCGAGAACGTGAACTGGGATGCAGGGCTGAGGAAACGTCTGAAAATTGCCTGTTATATTTTGACAGTCTTTTTGGTTTCCGTGATTTTGGCAATGAGTGTGGTAATGAATGAGACGGTTATAAAATGTCTCATCCGGATGGCTTTTATCCTGCCGATCCTGACATGGCTTGCCAAAATAACAGGAGAACTGGACGGTGATCTGGAGCGTCTGAATAAAATATCCCGGTTGATAGAGGCGGAAGAAACGAAAGATATGCGTTATTTACAATGGATTCAGAGTGAACTGTATGAGCACAGACAAAGGTGTTTTTTAGTTCCGGATTGGTTTTATAAGCGGTTCCAGAAAAATGACGAAGATATGGCTCATAAAGAAGCACTGCAGAAGTTGGCGAAAGAGCTGGAGAGGGGCGAGTTATGATAAAATTAGTTTGTGAATTAAAGCAGCAGACACCGATGATTCATTTTCAGTCGAAAGAGCCCGGCGCCTGTTTAAGAGCGACGGAAGTAAAACCGAAGCTGGACCGCTTTATAAGAGAAAATGAAAAAAATATACCTGACGGCTGGTTTATAGAGCAGCGGGAAAGCGAAAGAAAAAAGAAGGGCTGCTATGCTTTGAATTATAAAATGAGATTCAGGGCGCGGGGGAACTGCGATGAAGGCTGCAGACGGGGAAGGATCAACAGAAGTTATTTCGGAAATCAGGGAGAAAACAGTCAGAAAAAAGAGCAGGTTTTGTACAAAGAAGGGATAGAACTGACAATTCTGTGTTTTATTCCGGGATTAATGATAGCGCTGCAGAAATATCTTGAGGCATTTTTTGTCTTGCATAATTTCGGAACGAGACAGAACAAAGGATTCGGTTCTTTTGTTGTATCCAGGATGGGAGACACAGACATTAAATATAATGAAAAGAATTATATAGACGTTGTAAAGCCGTATTTACCCTATGGGATTTGTTATCACTATCAGGAAAAAGAACGCATCGAAAGTAATTGCGGAAATGTTGTTCTGGAAGATATCAGAGTAATATCCGGTCTGATGAAAAGCGGCTTTAATTTAACGAAGATTGATGGAAAGCGTTTTAGGAAGGATTATTTTAAGGGATATATTTTCCGCTATTTTATGGACCGCTGCCCGGAATATATTAATGATAAAAAGTATATAAAGGAAAATCTGCTGTTTAAAAATGTGCTGACAGGAGCGGCGGAGAAGATATCCGATGATCCGGGAGAGAAAGAAGGGGTTTTCTGCAGAGCGGTTTTAGGTCTGTCGCCGACTTATCTTTACAGCAAGGGAAAGTATACCGGAGAAGTTAAAGTAGAGAATGAGGCTGAAGAAGAGAAACAGAAAATCTCCAGATTTCCGTCGCCGATTCTGTGGACGGTCGCCGGCAGATATCTGCTGGGAATTCCGGATGAGAAGAGTATTTCTGAAATATTGAATAAAAGGTTTTGTTTTACAGATTCATACGGGAACAGATGCTATATTGCGACTCCGGAATTTATCAATATGCATGATTTTATAGTATCTTTTGTCAGAGATTTTAATGATAAAGAAACTCCCAAAGGCGGGGCGATCGGCTTGCGGAACGCGGAAAACAGCGCTTTTTCCAGGGTGAAATCAATAGAGTTAAATATATTTGAAGGAGAAGAGGCTAATGGGTACGTATTACGGGATTACGATTGGTCCTGTTTTTAATACACTGTCACTGTCAACGAAACCCGCCGGGTTGTGGTGCGGAAGTTATTTGTTTTCGTATCTGACAAGAAAGCTGTGTGAGGCATTTGTCCGGAGCGGAATATCATCGGAAGATTTTTTGTCGCCTTATGTAGAGACCGTATCTGAAAAAGGAATGGTGAAAGTGCAGCAGAGAATAAAAGGCGTCGGGCTGTATCATGACAGGATTGTGTTTCGCGCTGATGACAGAACTATGGAAGAAATATCAGAGATTGCCGACCGGGTGAAAAGAGAACTCAGCTCAAAGATAGCGGAAGCGGTTCAGAGAGTATCAGACGAAGAATTTATCCGTACTTATCTTCAGATCCATATTGTGTGCCGGGAGATGGGGGATGAGGTCAACCCGGTGCTTGAACTTGCCGGATATCTGGATGCAAGTGAATTGATGTACAGTTTTAATCAGGACTATGTGTCTAATCCGATTGTTGATCTTTTTGATAAAGACAGAGAAGACGGGGTATCTGCGGCAGAACTTCTGAAAAAGAGTTTTCTGGTACGGGACTGCGGAGGAGAGTGGCCTCTGCTGGAAAAAGACAGCAGCGACATTATGAGTATGAAAGATATTGCAGGCGTATGTGCTGAAAAGGAATCGTTCAGGCAGTCCAAATACTGTGCCATCGTAAAGGCGGACGGCGATTATATGACAGGAGTACTTAAGGGGCTGACTGATAAAGAAAAGCCGGGGACGATCCGGGGATTTTCCGGATGCTGTCTTGAATATGAAGTAAAAGCTGCTGAAGAAGTAAAAAAGTATGGAGCCGTCAATATATATGCCGGAGGAGATGATCTTATGTTTCTCGCTCCGCTGACCGGGGTGGACGGAAGATCATTGTTTGAACTTCTTAAGAAGGTCAGGGGGATTTTTGAAGAAGCATACCGGCCATATCGTACAGAACAGGGATACCCGACGCTTTCGTTTGGCGTTGTTATTCATTACTATAAATTTCCATTATATGAATGGACGGATGAAGCGGAGCATGCCCTTCAGAGCGGGGCAAAAAGTATACCAGGCAAAGATTTCCTCACGGTGAGATGGATCAAGCATTCGGGGAAAGAAGGCGTCCTGGCATTTGAGAAGATAGATAAAAGCGGACTTTATGATAAGTTCCTTGCGCTTCTGAATACAGTACAGCAGAGGGATACCGCAGACACTGCAGAAGAATTTTTGAGCTCCATCCCGCAGAAAATTAAAACTTTCCAGACATTGTTCAGGCAGGCGCTGGTAAGTGGAAACCATTCAACGGAAAATTGTATGCGTAATACCTTTGACTGCTCCATTCATAAAAAAGATGCGGTTGAGCGCTGTCTGAAACGGGTACTGGAGCTTACCTTTGCCGTAAGAGAATATGCGCTGGCGCTTTCAGATGAAAAGCTTGGAAAGATCAGCGAAACTCTGTTTGAGGACAGGCTGAAAGACCGGTATGATTTCATGATCCAGATTATCCTGCATATGCTTCAGACAGCCAGGTTTTTGGTGGAGAGAAAGGGGGAGGATTGAATGAGTATCTATCTGGTCAGATTCACCCCGCTTGAGCCATATTTCTTTGGAAATGAAAAGACATTTGGATACGGATCGGTAAAAAATAAGACATATTATGTGGAATCCAGTGAACTGCCATCTCAGACAGGTCTTTTTGGCACGCTGAGATATTGCTGTATAAGCAGGCCCGGGAAGAATTATGAAATTGATTCTAGGGAAATCGGGAGCGAAAGTTTTAATATTCAGTCCCCCTGTATGCAGACGTTTGGAAAGATACATCGGATGTCCCCCTTTTTTGCCGCGAAAGGAAAGGATCTGTATATTCCAGTTCCGGCGGATCACAAAAAAGGAGAGCTGTATCATCCTTTTTTGAAATATGCCGACAGCCTTACAGAAAGAGGAAGTCAGCGCCTGCCTCTGGACTATAAATGTAAAGATGGCGTACAGAGCGGATTTATGCAGATTACCGGCGCGGACAGAGGAAGGGTGTATTTGAATTTCGGTAAGGACAGTATTTTGTACCGGGTGGAAAGAACCGGGATCAATACTCTGAAAAAAGAGCAGGGACTGTTCCGAAAGATCTGTTATATGCTGAAGCCGGGCTATTCCTTTGCCGTCCTGGCGGACATCGATAAACAGGTCAAAGGACGGATCGCATATATGGGAAGAGATAAATCTGTATTTCGGGTCACGTTTGAACCGGCAGAAAATTTATTTGAAATAAAATCTGAAAAATATGAGGATTACTATTCCGCGCTGGCAGAAATGATCAGACAGTATCTGAAAAAAACGCCTGCGCCAGGAAAAATTCAGATTGCGTTATCGGATCTGTACATACCGGATCGAGTTGAGAAAATTTATGATAACTGCTCTTTTGCCTGCGTCAGAACCGGAAATTTCAGAAGCTTTACGACAAATTACAGCGCGGACAGATTTGAAAACCGGTTCCGGCGGGGAGCCAGACTTCAGACAATGATCAGGGCAGGAAGCATTTTTATGTTAAAGGACGGAACAGACTCTCTGCTTTCACAGTGGGAGCAATCAGAGACATTCAGAAATGCACAGCAGATCGGATATAATCTCATGATCAGCAATGATTAAAACGGAGGAAATGCAGGATGAAAACGTTAATATACCAGGTGCGGTGCCTGACGAATATGCATGTGGGATCAGGAGATACAGCATATAACATTATAGATAACGAAATTGAGAAAGACCCGGTGTTGAATAATACTGCGGTTATTAATCCGTCCGGCGTGAAAGGCGCTGTAAAAGCATACTTTTCTGCCAGGGTGAAAGACGGGCAAATGCTGAATTATATTTTTGGAAATGAGACAGGAACTAATGAGGATATTGAAAAGGGGCAGAAAAAAACGGTTCCGGGCAATTACAAATTCATGGGTGCGACATTAATGGCAAGACCGTTTCGTGTTTCTGACGGGAAAGTATCGTATGTCCTTACGACAACGGCTGAAATTATTAATTACCAGCTGAACCTTTTTAAAATGCTTGGCGTGGATAAGATCACCGGAAATTCTCTTTCGGGGCTGTATATGCCGGAAAAAGCCGGCGGCATTATGATATGCGGAACAGAGATAAACGGAGTGGAAGGAAGAAAAGTCAGGCCTTTTGAAAATCCCAGACTGGAAAACCTGCTGAAAAAACTGATTGGTCCAAGATTCGCTGTGGTTGACCGTGAGACATGGGAAGAACAGGATTATCCGGTTATTGCGAGAAATCATCTGAATGAGCAGGGAATCAGTGAAAATCTGTGGTACGAAGAAGTGGTTCCCCACGAAAGCATTTTTTATTTTGCCGTTCTGGCGGAAGAGGATTATCAGGAAAAGTTTAAGAATAAAATGGAATCAATTATCCAGTTTGGAGCCAATGCCTCTGTCGGTTATGGATATGCAAAGGTTCACTGCATTGCGGAAAGCGGGGAAAACGGAAATGAATAAAAAGAGAGTAGACGAGTATATCCCGCGGGCATACAGGGCGCTTTCGGATGTCGGAATTGCAGACAAAGGAATGATCAATGCATCCTACAAAGGGCAGATCGCTTCATTTGGCGCGATGATTGCCATGGGTTCTGTTCTGTCTGCCGTGGCATTGTTCAGCGCTCGGGGCAAGACAGTGGCAGACCGGACAAAGCTGATGAAAGCAATTTACGCCGTTATACATGGAGCGACCGAGGAAATAGAAGACACGGCACTGTTCGATTATGTACAGGAAGAAAAGAACCGTGGGAAAATACGTTTTGCAAAAGAGAAGATCACAGACGCGGCGATAGCGCTGAAATTAGCAATGAACTTGTATAAATTGACCGAAAAGGATCAGGATGACGCGGCAAATATTTAAAAGCAAGAGATTTTGGAAGGTGAGAAAATGGATGGACCTAATTTGAATTATATATTTTATAAAAAATATTACGAGGGTATAGAACATGATGAAAATAACAATGCCGCTGTAAGAAGATGTAATTTGATTTTAATGAATGCGAAATTCCAGGAAGAAGTCAATTTCCCAGAGGAAAAATTATGCAATAGGTCATTTGATCTGCGTATTAAATATCCGGGATTACTGATCGGGATGGGAATGCTCCATGGAACCGGAAAGAGTGACGATGAGATAAAAGCCGGAATTACGCTTGATTATGTGACAGGAATGCCTTATATACCGGCAACATCCGTAAAAGGTATACTGCGGGGGGCGTTCCGCGGAGTTAAGACGGTATATGTAGAAGAGAAACTGGGGCTGGAAAGCGCCAAGGTAAAAGAACTGGAAACAAAAATATTCGGAGACGAAGTGGAAAGCAGCGGCGGAAAAGGCAGCGACACCTTTTGGGACGCTCAGATTATTTTCGGAAATACCCAGGGTAAAATGCTGGGAAAAGATAACATTACTCCTCATAAGAGAATGATCAGTGATCCGGAACCCATTAATACAATAAAATTACTTCCGGATGTGAAGTTAAGATTCTATTTTTCTTTAGCAGAGTCGGTATTAGAGGATGGGACAAAGATTACTGTTGACCAGAAGACAGATCTGTTCAAAAATATACTGATGGATTTTGGCGCAGGAGCAAAAACGAATACCGGGTACGGTACTCTTTCAGAAGATGTATAAGAGGAAGAACTGCGTAACACAGCAACACAGGAAGAGACATTATTATGAACCGTGAAGAATTGCTGGAAGCCTTAAAAATCCGATACACGGATCTGGAAGTGACCCTCCTGTTTCCGGAGTCGGTATCCGTACCAAGATACAAGGTATCTGCCCTGCGGGGAGGAATGGGACAGGTGCTTCTGGGGCAGCATTGTGTCCGGGATGAAAACTGCGAGGCATGTGATTTTGCGGCGGAATGCCTGATTCAGAGAACTCTGTATTCCCAGTACGAAATCCAGCCCCCGTTCGCCCGGAAGGGAAACAGTATCGGATATGTGATCGAGTGCGGTGACAGCCGGGAACAGATTCCTGCCGGCGGCACCATGACATTTCATCTGCTGCTGTTCGGCAAGACCATTGTCCATGCCTACGAATTCCTGCAGGCGTTTTACTGGCTGGGGAAAAAGGGACTGGGAAAAGACGCCGCCCGCTATGAAATTTTGAACGTTTCAGGCAGCCGGGGAAAATCCCTGATCCGGAACGGAGCGTTCTGCGCTCAGAATCTGGAAATTGATCGGATCGGCAATTATGTGCTGAAGAGAGAACAGCAGCTTCTGCGGAAAAAGGGAAAAAGCTTTATTATCCGTTTCCTCACTCCGGTCACCTTGAAATACCGCGGGGCTTTCATCCGGGAATTTACAAAAGAAGCGGTGCTGGAGAGTGTCATGCGGCGTATCTACAGTTTTAACTGCTTCGAGGGAAGGAAAATGGAACCTGCCGGACTGGAAGAAGAAACCTTTACGATCACGAAACAGGATTGTTGGCCAGGGAAAGAAAAGCGATATTCCACCAGAACCGGACAGCCGATGTATCTGCGGGGAAGCGGCGGAGAGATCCACTGCGGAGAGATCAGCGAGACCGCCTTGCTGGCTCTGCTGGCAGGGGAAAAGACCCACATTGGGAAAAACACAAGCTTCGGGTTTGGAAAATATGTGATTGAGGAACAAAGGGAAAACAGGCAGGAGGAAAAAATTTTAACTTGCATTTACAGGAAAAGGGAATATAATTAGCCATAAGATTTATAAAGCCGTTTTCACAGATCATAGACGCGCCTTTTGTTTCGGCTTTTCGAAATGAGGTGATAAATTGGAGCAGAAAAGTGACTCCGGTGTATGCACCGGGGCGAGGTACCGCACGTCCGGGAATTATATCCACCGGAAAATTGCCGAGACGGATGTTTTGATTTCAGTAGGAGCGAATATTGCCGATTTCAACGGCTACATCCAGCTGAACAAAACGGCATCGGCGCTGTGGGAGAGACTTCAGGAACCCAGCAGTTTTGAGGAGCTGGTTCAGTTTCTGCAGGAAACATACGATCTTTCCCGGGAACATGCCGCAAAGGATGCGGAGGATTTCCTGAAGGAACTTCAGGAACATGATATGGTGGTGATGTGCTGATGGAGACAGAGAATCAGGCGCCGAGAATGCTGGAGCGCATGCCGGTGAGAGTTCCCGTGGACGGAACTTTTGAGCTGACGGTGCGGTGTAATCTTCACTGCAGGATGTGTCTGTTCCGCCATGACGACAGCGAGAACCGGGCGCTGATGGAGAAAGAATTGATGGCGGCCCAGTGGATTGACCTGGCCCGGCAGGCGGCAGAGATGGGTACACTGAATCTGCTGATTACCGGCGGGGAACCTATGCTGCGGCCGGATTTCCGCGAGATCTGGGAGGGCATCTATAAGCTGGGATTCATCCTTCAGCTGTATACCAATGCCACCCTGGTGACGCCGGAAATCATGGAGACGCTGAAGAAGTATCCGCCCCACAGGATCGGGGTGACCATCTACGGCGCGTCGCCGGAAACCTACGAAAAGGTGTGCGGCAGCGGGGAAGCGTTCCGGAAAACATTGGAGGGGATACGCCGACTTATGGAGCTCCCTTCTCTCATGGAGTTCCGCACCACGGTCATCAAGGACAACTATGGGGATCTGGATGATATGATCGATCTGGTACACAGGGAATTCGGCGGACAGTACCGTCTCATTCAGACCCGGCTCGTTACTCAAGCGGTCAGAGGGGCCTGCGCGGATGTCAGCGCCTGACGGCTGGAGCCGGAGGACAATGTGCGTCTGGCCTTCCACAGGGGGCTGAAGATTATAAAAGAATTTGCGGGAGATTCTTTTGACGAGAACAAGGTGTACGCCGAATACCGCCAGGACAGAAGGGACAGTGTCCGGAACCCCCGGCTTTCTCTCTTCGGGTGCGACGCCGGGATGCGAAGCTATACCGTTTCCTGGGACGGACAGCTGCTGGGCTGCCAGATGATGGGGAACTTTTCTGAAGATATATTGCAGAAAGGTTTCAGGAAAGCCTGGGAGGACTTCCCCAAAGGAGTCAGGCTCCCCAAGGTAAATGAAAAGTGTGCCGGCTGCGAAAACCAGAATATATGCAGCGTCTGCTGTGCTTCCCGCTATGCGGAGACAGGAGATCTGGGAGGATGCCCGGAATACGTCTGCCGGGACACAGAAATTGTGCGTGAATTGTTAAACAGGAGGAAGAAAGATGGAAACAAAGAGAACAGAGCAGTATGAAAAACCTGCTATGAAATTTGTAAAACTCAGGAATCAGGAAGAAGTGGCCAACACCTGCTGGGGATATCATGGTACAGATACGGTGCTGTATTGCGATGTTCCGGGAGAGGGATATTTTTCCTTTCAGATTAAGGGGGGTTCCTGCACACTAGATGCGATCAATATTGTGTACTATGACGGTGACGGTAAGGTAGCCAGCTATACGCAGGCCCAATATAATGACCTGATGTCAATCCTGCAAAATGCCGGCGGCGAATCCGGCAATCCCTATAAGGGAGAGGGCACGACCATTATCCCGGACCACCCGGGCGACTGGTCATAACCCATGGGGATTTCTCTCACAGCAAAGTTCGCCGGAATTTCCTGCTGCCTTTCGGATTTCGGCAGGTCGGGGCTTTGTGACAGCTGGCAGTGGAAGCTGGATCCCTACAGGTGCAGGGAGCGAAATAAGACGGATGTTTCCTTAAGAATCCGAAATGGAAAGCCTGGGGAAGCGGATCCAATAGGGCGGCAGCTTTCTTTGGAAAGACCGGTCTGGGAAGAGAAAAAGGGATTCTTTCTCTGGCAGGCATGGGCGCTGCCGGAGAAAGGAGTTTTTTGGGGATGTACCCGCAGGGCAAGCGGCGAGGCCCTGCTGTCCTACCGGATTGACCGCGCCTGGTCGGAGATCGTTCTGCTGGAGGATCACAGCGGCAGCGGAGGACAGATGGCCTTTGAATTTCTGGGGCGTCTGCTGATTCCATGCATGCTGAAGAAAAACCGGCTTACCTTTCATGGCGTCCTCCTGGAACACCAGGGAAGAGGCATCATCCTCTCCGCTCCGTCCGGCACAGGCAAAACTACCCACGCCCGCATGTGGCGGGATGACAGGAATGCGCTGATCATCAACGGAGACCGGGCGGCCTGCGCGAAGACGGAGGGCGTCTGGACCGGTTACGGACTTCCCTGGTCCGGAACCAGCGGCGAGCAGATCAACCGCAGGGTGCCGGTATCCGCCCTGGTGGTGCTGGAGCGGGGAGACAGGAACGAGGCAGTGAGGGTGACAGATCCGCTGGAAGCATTCTTTGCTGTGCTGCCCCAGGTACAATATCCTTCCTGGGACAAAGACCTTTCGGGCAAGGCCATGGACCTGCTGGAGGATTTTCTGCGTTCGGTTCCCGTGATCCGGCTGCGGTGTCTGCCGGAACCGGCGTCTGTGGATGTGCTGGCGGAGGCGCTGGAGGATTTATCCGGTAAAGGAGCCTGAAAAGGCGGATCAGATAGGAGAGGGACAGAATGATCGAAGAAAAACAGTGGATTTCTTCAGAAGTATTATTTGCAGCGATTGCAGAGCAGCTTGCCGCCGGGCGGCAGGCTGCTTTTACGGTTACGGGCATGAGTATGTGGCCCTTTCTCTGCCACGGAAGAGATCAGGTGATCGTGGGGCAGGCGGAAAGGGCTTCTCTGCGCAGAGGCGACATCGTGCTGTATCAGACCGCAGAGGGCAGATATATTCTCCACAGGATCACGAAACTGGGCGGAGATACCTTTCAGACCACCGGGGACGGAAACTTTTTCCGTGACCCAAAGATGCCTTTCGCAAATATCGCCGCCAGGGCCGAGGGTGTGATCCGCAATGGCCGGACCATTGCCTGTTCGGACTGGAGATGGAAAATGCTGTCAGAAGTCTGGATGCTGCTGTATCCCTTTCGAAGAGGGATGTTTTTTGTCTGGTTCCGGGTGCTGCGCAGGTGGGTGAGAAAATGAAGGGGTTTCTGTCCCGCCGGTGAATTGCCCCAGCTTGCGCATGCAGAACCAGTAATTGCGCTGCCTGCGGTCCGCGGCTTCTTCCAGACGCCGTTCCAGCTCTTCCGCGCTGAGCATCCAGTCTCCCAGGACGCTGCCGGTGTTCAGGCAGCGTTCTGTTTCTGTCAGAAAGGCCCGGGGAATCTGCCGCTGCCTTACCTGGGCAAGCAGAGCGGCGGCGGCTCTGTCGTAGGCGGGATGCCGCAGGATCCGGCCGTCATATTCCAGGTCAAAAATCCTGCGGGTGATGCCATCCGGCAGGAATTCCTACCGGGTGCGGCTGGACAGCGAGAATCAGGACATCTATCTGGACCGGAAAAAGGCTTCCCAGGTACGGCCCAGAAGTTTTGTGGCTATGGTAAAGAAAAATCAGGAGAAGCTGAACCGGGCTTCTTTTAACGCCCAGACCTTTTTGACGGAATTGGCCGGGGCCTATGATCTGGCGGTGCTGAAGCTTGGAAAACGGCCGGAATCGGATATCTACCTCACCAGCCTTTACAAATTTCTGGCGCCTATGAGCCGTTTCCGCAGAGAGTACGACCAGCAGAGTTTTGCTTACGATCTGGCAAGGCTGTATGCTTCCCAGGTGGAAGAAACAAAGAACGGAAGAAAATATCAGTTCGGACCCAGCCGGAATAACAGCAAGGCGATCCGGATCCTGGACGGGGAAGGGCAGGAGCAGTTCCTGGCTACCATCCGTTTTTATGAATAAGGAGCGGGCATATGGAGAAGGCGGAAAAAAAACAGCGGAATAGAATTTCTGACAGAGTTTTACAGAGAAAAGTATTTTCGGGAATATATCCGGGACGGAGGCAGCAAGATTAAATTTATTACGGGACGCCCGGGCAGCGGGAAGACCTGCCTGCTGGAGCGCCTCCTGGAGATTGCCCGGGAAGAAAAGTATATGACGGCGTCCTTTTCGGCAAAAGAGATCTGGATGCACGATTTTCGGGAAATTTATATTGAGATCCTGCGCCAGTGTGATCTCATGGACTGTCTCCGGGCGGTGAGCCGCCGGGTGGTTCGGGAAATGGGATATGATCCGGAGGAAATCGCGGAGGGGCAGAAGTTTATAGATTATCTTTCCCAGAACGGCATGGGCGACGCCCTCACCAGGCGGGAGATCCGTATGCAGCTGAAGGAGATTTTTCTGGACAATCCCATGCTGGACAACAATTTTGCCCTGGCCTGCAGTCTGCTGACCGGAAGCATTCTGGGCTATCCGGTTCTGGAGGAGCAGAATAAAAACATTCTTCTGGCCTGGCTGTCCGGGGACCGGACCATTAAGCTGGCTCAGCTGCGGGCCCTGGGCTTTTACCCTGCCAGAATTACCAAATACAATGCCAGGCACATGCTGCGCTCTCTGGCGGAAGTGATCCGTATGGGCGGGTATTCCGGGCTTTTCGCGGCGGTGGACGATCTGGAAATGCTGGTGAGCCGCTCCAGTCTGGAGGCGGTCCACTATACCAAGATGAAGCGGGAGGACACCTATGAGAGCATCCGCCAGCTCATCGACGATATTGATACCATGAAAAATATTATGTTTGTCTACGCCTTTGACCGGGAACTGCTGGACAATGAAAACGCCGGGCTGAAATCCTATCAGGCGCTCTGGATGCGCATCCAGAATGAGATTGTGGGAGAACGGCTCAACCGCTTCGGTGATATGGTGGATCTGGACCGTCTGGCTGCCCAGGAATATACGGCGGAAACCGTTGTGGAGATTTCCCGGAGCCTGGCAAAGCAGGCCCGGACAGCGCCCATCCGCCCCCTGAACGAGGAGGAGGCCGCGGAGATTCTCAAAAAGTCAAAAACAGGCAGCGCGGGAGTGATCCGGCTGATCCAGAATGCGATGGAAGGGGTGGAAGAGCATGTATGATTTTGAAGCGAGACATATGATCGAAGCCCTGCGTTCCGGCGTACCTTCCCGGGCGGTGGGACAGTATTTTTCCGACGCCAGGCCAAAGATTATGAAAGAAATCGCGGATCGTCTGGCTCTGGTCAGCGAGGAGGGAAAAGCCGGCGGCATGGTCATCGCCGGAAAATACGGGGAGGGGAAAACCCATCTTCTGAATACGGTATTTAACATGGCCCACCAGGAAAATATGGTGGTTTCCTTTCTGTCTCTCAGCAAAGAGATGCCCATGGACAAGCTGTACCTGATCTACAGCCGGATCATGCAGAATACCTATCTGCCCCGGAGACTGCAGCCGGGGATCGCCCAGGAGCTGGAAAAGCTTTCCGCCAACAGCCCGGCGGCCAGCGAGATGCTGCTCTATGCCGCCCGCAGCCTGGAAACAGATAAGCTGTATTATCTCTTCCGCTCTTACCTGAATACAGAGGATCCCGATGAAAGATTTCTGCTTCAGGCGGACCTGGAGGGGGATTTTGTGGCCAACGCTCCGCTGAAAAAGATTTACCGCCGGATTTTCAGCGAGACCGTGAAATACAACCAGAATTTCACCAAGACAAAACACTGCGGCGATTACTTTTCTTTTATGAGCCATCTGTTTCTGCAGATGGGATACCATGGCTGGGTGATCCTGGTGGATGAGACGGAACTGATGGGCCGTCTGGGAAAGAAAGCCCGGCTGAAAGCCTACAAAAACATGGCGGAATTTCTTTTTCCGGAAAAGGCTCCTGCCGCCACCTTCACCCTCTTTGCCCTGAGCGCCTCCTACACAGAGGATGTGATCGAGGGCAAGCATGAGTATGAAAATCTGGAGACTGCCGAAATTCCGGATAAAGACACCGTGCGCCGGGTTCTGGACTTTCTGTGCAGAGCGCCTCAGCTGCTGCCCCTGACCCGGGAGGAAATCAACGAGATACTGGGAAAAATCCAGGATTTTCACGGAAGGGCCTATGACTGGGAGCCAAAACTGCCGGTATCCGCCCTGCTGGAAGCCACTCAGTCCGGAGGTTATCTGCTGCGGACCAAGATCCGGGCGGCCATTGAATTCCTGGATCAGCTTTACCAGTATGGACGGGCGGGGAAAACGGTCATCAATGAGCTGGGGGAGGAAGATCTGTCGGAGGAAGTGCCGTCCCTGGAGGAGTTGGAGGGAAATCTATAGAAAAGAAGTCAGCAGTCAGCGTTCCGTATTGCGCAGATCGGACAAGGTAATCCGGTCGGTAATCTCGTCAAGGGTCCCGTTCAGGGAGAGAGCGTAGGTCAGCGTGCTCTGGGTCTGTTCTCTTTCCCGGGCCAGAGCCCCGTTCACTTCCTCCGCGGAAATATAGGCGCCATGAGAAAAAAGAATCAAGTTTCGGAGAACATGGGTGAACTGCGGGAAATTTCCTTCCCAGGGATACTGTTTTAGCGCTTCCAGAGCATTTTTTCGGAATCCTACTACTTGTGTGCCCAGCTGAATGTTCAAGTCGCTGATCAGAAGCCCCATAATTCCGTCCAGCGTATGGATGATCTCACGCAGGCACGGATTTTCCGGAACTTTGCCGGCTGGAATGGATATAGTATGCCACGGTCTCTTTGCCGACTCCGTTTTCGCCTGACAGAAGCACAGAATGTCTGCTTCGGGCATAGGTCTGTACTTTGGAATGCATATTTAAACCTGGATTTGAATCGCTGTAAAATTTTCCAGCCACATCGGAGGGAAGTTCCCGAATGACGGAAAGAGGGATTTTTTCAGCCGGGCGAGAAAACTGCGTTCTGTTTAAATAGTAGACAGTAGCATTCCGTCTGCCGTTCAGCAGAAGATTTTCGCAGTACAGATGCCAGAGGCCATCGCCGAAGGAAAGCAGGGAAGAAGATTCTGTTTCGGGATGAAAATGGCTCAGTACAAAATCCAGGGAAGGAGCAGTCCTGTCTTTCGGTTTTCGATTGGTGTATATTAATTGATTCTGTTTATCGGTTGCGTAAATGAGACAGGGGGACTTGTCCAGGATGCTCTGACAGAATACAGAGTTATTTTGTTTTTCCAGAAGAACACGTTCCACCTCATCTTCGCTGGAGATAGTAAACATATCAATATCGTATTCTAAAACTTCGCAGATAGATTTGGCGCAGTTCACGATATTCGAATATCCCATAAGGGCAGTACGGCCCTGCACATGTTCCGGCGTCTTGATAATTCGAATCATATCGTAAGGTGTAATTTCAACATCAATATACTGCAGCTGGGAAAAGATAATCAAAAAGGAGAGACAAAAAAAAATTCTGCTGATCTCCGGAAGTATCCATGAAGTGACTGTACGTCAGATACAAAAAGCCAGAGAACGGGGATTTCCGGTATTTAATCTCAGCGATGAAGCGAAATTTGTAAATGAATATCTGGATACAGAAACAGGCCGGGAGTTTATCGAGAACCTCATAGAAAAATTCCGCGAACACAGGCTGGTAGCCATAGAAGCAACCTCCGGAAGAGAAGCCATGGAAAAATCCAGAAAATATGCGGCGGATCACGGGATTAGTGATGAGGACGCGCGGATGCGGGTGACCGGAATGCTGGGGAAAATGGCCTGCAAAATTATTGAAAAAGTAAACATTGATATTCTGGCAGTGTTCGGAGGCGATACCCTTATGGAGATTATCAAAAGTATGAGGGCGGCGGGGGTTCGTCCTCTGCATGAAATCGAGCCGGGGACGGTGATCAGCGATCTGATTGGCGGAAAGTATCCGATTCAGATTGTCTCAAAATCCGGAGGGCTGGGAACAGAAGACATTGTACGGAATATTGTCTATTATTTTAACGAGTGATACAAAGTGACAGGAGCGGCTGCGGCGGAGAGATCCCATGGGGCGGCTCCTGTCGGCAGTTTCTAAATTCCTCTTGCAACCCCCGCAAAATCCGCTATAATAGAACCATCAGAAGCACCGGGACATGAAAAATAATTTTTTTTTCATAATCCCGGTATTTTGCAGTAAGATAGATAGAAACAGGAGCTTTTTGCTCCGGGGATTTCAGAGAGGATAAAGGAGTATACATAATATGTGCGGAATTGTAGGTTACACAGGAAACCGGCAGGCGGCCCCCATTCTTCTGGAGGGCCTGGCGAAGCTGGAGTACCGGGGATATGATTCTGCCGGACTGGCGGTCCGGGACGGAGACGGGGAGACAGAGATTGTCAAAGCCAAAGGACGGCTGCGGGTGCTGGAGGAAAAGACCAACGGCGGCCAGGCCATGAAAGGCTGCTGCGGCATCGGCCATACCCGCTGGGCTACCCACGGGGAGCCCTCCGTGGAAAACGCCCATCCCCACTGCAGCGATGACGGCAATGTGGTGGCGGTTCACAACGGCATCATTGAGAATTACCAGGAATTGAAAGAGAAACTGCTGCGGAAGGGCTATCAGTTTTACTCTTCCACGGACACGGAAGTGGCGGTAAAACTCATCGATTATTACTACAAAAAGTATCTGGGCACGCCGGTGGACGCCCTGAACCATGCCATGGTGCGGATCCGGGGTTCCTATGCCCTGGCAGTGCTCTTTAAGGATTATCCGGAGGAGATTTACGCGGCCCGCAAGGACAGCCCCATGATCATCGGAGTGACGGAAGGGGAATCCTATTTGGCCTCGGATGTGCCTGCCATCCTGAAATACACCAGGAATGTCTATTACATCGGCAATATGGAGATCGGACGGCTACGCAGGGGTGAAGTGACCTTCTACAATCTGGACGGAGAGGAGATCCAGAAGGAGCGGACAGAAATCCAGTGGGACGCCGAGGCCGCGGAGAAGGCGGGATTTGAGCATTTCATGATGAAGGAGATCCATGAGCAGCCCAAGGCGGTGGAGGATACCATTCACTCCATGGTAAAGGACGGAGCCATTGATCTGTCCGAGGCGGGCATTACCCAGGAGATTCTGCGGGAAATCAGCCAGGTTTACATTGTGGCCTGCGGCTCCGCCTACCATGTGGGCGTAGTGGCGCAGTACGTCATGGAAGATCTGGCCGGGATTCCCGTGCGGGTGGAACTGGCCTCGGAGTTCCGCTACCGGCATATGAATCTGGATCCGGCGGGGCTGGTGGTCATCATCAGCCAGTCCGGGGAGACCGCCGACAGTCTGGCGGCCCTGCGCAGGGCAAAAGAGGCGGGTCTGCGGACTCTGGCCATTGTCAATGTGGTGGGGTCCTCCATTGCCAGGGAGGCGGACAACACCTTTTATACCCTGGCAGGTCCGGAGATCGCCGTGGCCACTACCAAGGCCTACAGCACCCAACTGATCGCCTGCTATGGCCTGGCGATTCAGACAGCCATGGCCCGGGAGGCCATCGGGGTGGAGGAATATCAGCGACTGATCGCTGAAATGGAGACCCTGCCGGGCAAGATCCGCCGGATCATTGAGGAGAAAGAGCGGCTCCAGTGGTTCGCGGCCAAACAGGCGGCAGCCCACGATGTCTTTTTCATCGGCCGGGGCATTGATTACGCCATTTCCCTGGAGGGCAGCCTGAAAATGAAGGAGATCAGCTACATCCATTCGGAGGCTTACGCCGCCGGGGAGCTGAAGCACGGTACCATTTCCCTCATTGAAGACGGCACTCTGGTCATCGGTGTGCTGACCCAGCAGGAGCTTTACGAAAAAACAGTCAGCAATCTGGTTGAGTGCAAGAGCCGGGGCGGATATCTCATGGGGCTGACCACCTACGGCAATTACAGTATCGAGGATACGGCGGATTTTGTCACCTACATTCCCAAAACCGATCCTCACTTTACCGCCTCCCTGGCGGTGATTCCCCTGCAGCTCATCGGATATTACGTATCCGTGGCCAAGGGCCTGGACGTAGATAAACCCAGGAATCTGGCCAAGAGCGTGACGGTGGAATAAACAGGAAGTTTCCGATACACAAAAAAAGCGGATTTTCTCATACTGAAGTATGAGGCGATCCGCTTTTTTTAGTGCTACAATACAAATGCTTCGGAGTAAAAAAAGAATTATCCCGGCGGGAACCGTATTTTTTTGAACGAAAGTACTGGAAAAATATAGCAATACTAGTATAAAATACCATTGAGGACATTCTGTCCGGACTCGTGCATGAGACGCCTTGCGAGAAAACAGATCAGATTTGGTAAAGAAGGGTACATATGGAAAAGAGTACGGTAAGCGGGAAACTTCTGGAAGCCATAAGGTGCTTCCTGAAGGGGGAGAAAGTATTGTGGGATCAGGGGATGGACGCCGCCCGGTGGGAGGAGCTGTTCCGCCTGGCCCGGTATCATCAGATCCTGCCTATGATTTATGAGGCAGTCTATCAGTGTCCGGCTTTCGCGGCCTGTCCGCCCCAGACGGCCAAGGCCTATAAGGCGCAGGTGATCCGCCAGGTAATGGTTCAGAGCAGAAAGACGGAGGAGTTTCTGCAGCTCTACCGCCGGCTGCTGGACCGGGGGCTGACGCCTCTGGTGGTGAAGGGGCTTGTCTGCAGAAACCTCTACCGGGAACCGGATTACCGGGCTTCCGGGGATGAGGATGTGCTGATCCCGGCGGAGCAGTTCCGGGACTGCGGCCGGGTCTTCGAGGAGAACGGTCTGATGCCGGCAGAACCCCAGAAGGATCCGGAAGAGGAGGGAGAGGTGCCCTATTTCCTTCCGGGCGGAGCCTTACATATTGAACTGCACAAAGAACTGTTTCCCTCAGAGTCACAAGCCTACGGGAAGCTGAATGATTATTTTAAAGAGGTTTTTCAGAGGAAAATCCGGGAAGAGATCCACGGCGTGGGGATTTATACTATGTGCCATACCGATCATCTTCTGTATCTGATTCTCCACGCCTTCAAGCATTTTCTCCACAGCGGCTTCGGCGTCCGTCAGGTCTGCGATATCGTGATTTTCGCGGATACCTATGGAAAAGAGATTGACTGGGAGTATGTGCTGGAGAAATGCAGAGAGATCCGGGGAGATGTCTTTGCCGCCTCCCTGTTTGATATCGGGAGAAGATATTTTGATTTTGATCCGGTCAGGGCATGTTTTCCCAAAAGCTGGAGTTCCCTGGCGGCGGACGGAGAGGATCTGCTGGAGGATCTGCTGGAAGGCGGTGTGTTCGGAGATTCCAGCCTCAGCCGGAAGCACAGCAGCAATATCACCCTTCAGGCGGTGAGCGAGAGCCGGAAGGGAAAGAAAGCCGGAGCTTCCATAGCCCAGTCCCTGTTCCCGGACCGGAGATATATGGAGAGAAAATATACATATCTGAAACAGTATCCCTTCCTGCTGCCGGCAGCCTGGATTCTGCGGCTGGGAAGCTATGTGAAGGAGATCCGGAAAACCGGAGGGAATAATGCCAGAGAAAGCCTGGAGATCGGCAGCCGGAGAGTGGATCTCATGAAGAAATATAAGATTATACAGTAGCGTATTCTGACGGGCGCTTGCCATATCGCCCGCAGAGGAGTAAAATATAGACAGCAAAGAGGTTTTGCAGGTTCGGACCGCAGGGAAGAACCGTATGGAAAGAAGGGTTGATGAAAATGAAAAGTTGGGTAAAACCGGTAACAGAAGTACAGAAATTTGAGGCCAATGAGTACGTGGCGGCCTGCTGGGGCGTAGGCTGTGATGTCAGCTGGTCCAACGACTATGAAAAAGGGCAGGGGGATTACTGGAATGGTGTCACCCATGACTCTGCGCACTGCGGAAACTCCTCCAATCAGGTGATCTTTGATTACAATGATGACGGAACCGCGGACGCCATGATCGAGACAGGCACAGACGGCCTGGGCGATCTGAACTGTACGATTTTTTCGGATCCGAATTACAGCCAGGAAAGAAATGTCTCAACGGTAAAAGTGGGGGATGTCATCTACTGGACCACTCGGGCTGCGGACGGAAGAACATGGAACCATAAGGGTACAGTATTTGCCACCGCCGCGGGTCATCCCAACCGTTCCTGAGCCGGTGTTTATAGTATCTGTTGAAATACAAAGGAGTGCGTATAGAGATTCCCATCTCTGCGGGCGCTCCTTTTTTGCGCGATACGCCCGGAGGACGTCCGCCGTGCTGGCACGAGCGGACAGCACCGTCTGTAAATCTGGAATGATTTTCCTTTTTCTGAGAGAATCACAAAAAAGGTGAAATATCTGTAATATCCTGTATTGACAAGATTCAAAAATTGTGTAGAATAGGATGTGTAAAAGTGAATCCATGAGGAGGCATATCGTGGAGAGAAACGTGAATGCGCCAGAGACCTTCTCCGGTTCGGAATCTTTGGAGCATCCTTCGAAAGAAACAAAAGCGGAAGGCGTCCGGCGTTTTAAAGCCAATCCGGATTTTCTGCTGCGGGAAGTGGCCGGCGAGACTGTGCTGGTTCCCATCGGGGAAGCGGGAGTATTTGAAAACAGCGTGATCTCCCTGAACGAGACCTGCAGTTTCCTGTGGAAATTTTTTCAGGAACCCAGATCCCAGGAGGAGGCAATCGCTGAGGCAAGAAAAGAGTATTCCGACCCTGAGGGTGAGATGGAGCAGGGCATAAAGGATTTTATCAGAGAATATCTGAGATATGGTTTATTAAGGGAGGAGAAACAATGAAGCGAGTTTGGTGCAGACCACAGACGGTGGTACAGAAATTTGAGGCCAATGAGTATGTGGCGGCGTGCGGGGATGAAAACAAGGTTTATAAATTTGTTTGCAATGCCTATTGGACAGGACTTACAGGATCCGCGGTTTATACAAATGGTGAAGATGGTATTATGGGGACAGATGACGATGTTTACCTTGGCGATTATGCGCGTTGTGGCAAAACGCATGAGGCAAGTACAACAGATGATTTTATAAATGGCTATTTGAAAAAGAATTTTATAGGTTTGCCTCTTGGAAAGTCAGAACCAGTTATTATCTGGCGTGGAGAAAATGGAAATAATATCCACTGTACCACAAATCTTGATATGGACTCCTGGGAAACCGCGAAATCATAATACATAACCGAACAACTGCAATAGACCGGATTTTCCGGTCTATTTTGCGTTATCCCAAAAGGAGGAAATCTATGGAACTTTTGGACAACCCCACCACCCTGGAGCGTATGATTCTGGAGCGGGCCAAGCGCGCCCGCACCCCGGCCAACGGCAGCATTGAGCTGCTGCCCCTCTGCAATATGAACTGTGACATGTGCTATGTCCGCCTGAGCCGCCGGGAGATGGAAGCGCAGGGGCGGCTGCGCGCTGCGGAGGAGTGGCTGGAGGTCGGCCGCCAGATGAAGGAGGCCGGCGTATTGTTTCTTCTGCTCACCGGCGGGGAACCGTTTCTGTATCCGGAGTTTAGAAAGGTGTATCTGGGCCTGCGGCAGATGGGGATGATCCTCACCATCAACACCAACGGCACTCTCATAGACGAGGATCTGGCGGCCTTTTTTGGAAAATACAAGCCCCGGCGGGTGAACATTACTCTCTACGGGGCGGACGACGGGGCCTATGAGCGCCTGTGCCATTATCCCGGAGGGTACGAGAAGACCCTCCGGGGCATCCGGCTTCTGCGGGAGCAGGGGGTGGATGTGAAGGTGGGGGGAAGCCTTACCCCGGCCAACCGGAAGGATCTGGACCGGCTCCTGGATCTGGAGCAGCAGCTGGGAGTGCCGGTGCGGGTGGACACCTACATGCTGCCCGCAGTCAGGGAGCGGTCCCTTCCCTATGATCCGCAGTCCCGCCTGGAGCCGGAGGCAGCGGCCGAAGCCAGAATCCATGCCCTGAAGCGGGAGATGGGGCCGGAGCTGTTTCCCCAGTATGTCCTTCAGGCAGTGGAGCAGGCGGACCGCCCGGAGCAGGGAAAGGAAGCGCCGGTACAGATGGCCTGCATGGCGGGGCAGTGCTCCTTTACCATTAACTGGCAGGGGGAGATGCGGCCTTGCGTCATTTTAAACAAGCCGGCGTTTTCTGTATTTGAGCTGGGCTTTGAGGAAGCCTGGAAGCGGATCGTGGAGGAGACCGGTAAAATCCGGCTGAATTCTAAGTGCTCCGTCTGCCGGGTGCGGCATCTCTGCCGTACCTGCGCCGCCAGCGCCCTGCTGGAGGCGGGAAGCTTCAAGGCGGTGCCGGAATATATGTGCCGCTATGCGGAGGAATCCCTGCGGCTGCTGAGAAAAGAACGGGAAAGGATGGAGAATGGAAGGGTTATTTCAGATCGGTGATTTTGTGTTTCGGATCCTGTATCCGGCGGAGGCGGCGCCCCCGGAGAATTTTATGAAATTTAAGATAGGGACGGAAGATGGCATTCAGGGGAGAAGCGGCCGGCCGGAATATACATACCGGCTGCGGATGGGGGAGAGCCTTCCGGAGCCGGCGGGAACGGTGATCGCCAGGCGTCCGGATCTGGCAGTGTTTCAGAATGGCCCCTTAGAGAGCCGCCTGATCGGAGTGAAGGGCCGGAAAAATTTTTACGCCTGCTACCGGGAGACGGGGGAGAATCAGGCGGAAATCACCCTGGACAGGGCGGAGACCGCCCAGCTGCACATCGACCCGGTGTATACTTCCCTGTTTGCCCTGGAGCGGCGGCTGGTGAAAAAAGACAACCTGGTGCTTCACTGCGCCTACGTGGAGTACCGGGGAGAGGCGATTCTTTTTTCCGCGCCCTCGGAAACAGGCAAGACGACCCAGGCCAATCTCTGGGAAAAGTATCGGAAAGCCCGGACCGTCAACGGGGACCGGGCTCTGCTGGGCACAAGGAACGGCCGCTGGTATGCCCAGGGCTGGCCGGTGTGCGGCACCTCTGAGGTCTGCCATAAGGAAGCGTTTCCCATCCGGGCCGTGGTCATGCTGAGCCAGTCCAAAGAAAATCAGGGGGAGCGGATGACGCCGGGAAAGGCCTTCCCTCTCCTGTACGCCCAGATTACAGCCAACAAATGGAATCCCGCGGATCACATCCATACCATGGATCTCATAGAAGAATTTCTCGGCCAGGTGCCGGTGATCCATCTGGCATGCAGCATTTCCCAGGGGGCAGTGGCGTGTCTGGAGGAGATTTTGCAAAATCTGGACGCTTGACGATGCCGGGCAGGGAAGGTATACTGTTGGCAGAAAGAATCCGGGCAGGGGCCTGCGCTGCCCCTTAAGGATTTTCCGGAGGAACGATATTATATATGGAAGAAAAAAATCAGAACGAAACGAAAAACCCCGCTTTTGAGTCACTGGACATCCTGATTTCCCGGTGGAAGGACGGGACCTTTCGGGAAATTTTAGACGACTGGAAATGGATCTTCAGCTACAGCCTCCGTTACAAAGGGGCTATTCTTTTTTATCTGCTTCTGGGCATTTTCAGCACTTCCCTGGGGCTGGTCAGCAGTGTGGCCAGCAAATACATGATCGACATCATTACCGGCTATGACACCAGCAGACTGTGGGTTATGGTGGCGATTATGGTGGGAAGCACTGTTTTCAGCCTGACCTTTAACAGTATCATCAGCAGGATCACCGCCAAGATGAGCATTGACATCAACAATGACATTCAGGCGGATATTTTCGACAAGATCGTGGACGCGGACTGGCTGGCCCTGAACCACTACTCCAACGGAGATATCCTGAACCGCTTCAACGGGGATATCGGAACCGTCAGCAGCAATGCCATCAGCTGGCTTCCCACTATTGTCATCGCGGTATACAATTTTATCGCCACCTTTTTTGTAATCCTCCATTACGACTGGATTATGGCGGTGATCGCCCTGGGAAGCGCCCCGGTGATGCTGCTGATGTCCCGGTTTATGATAAAAAAACAGAGGGATTACAGCAAAAAGGTCCGGGAAATGAGCAGTAATCTTATGACCTTTGAGGTGGAGACCATCTACAATTTTGACACCATTAAATCCTTCGGCGTGGCTCCCCACTACAGCAAAAAGATGCGCTGGTGGCAGAAGAAATTCAAGGATATCAGCCTGAAATACAATCTGTTCTCCATTAAGACGAATATCTTTATGTCCATTCTGGGCACAGTGGTTCAGTTCGCGGCCTTCGGCTACTGCCTGTTCCGGCTGTGGACCGGGGATATCACCTACGGAACCATGACCCTGTTTCTGCAGCAGAGGAGCAACCTCTCCTCCGCCTTCAGCAGCGTGGTTTCCATTATCCCGTCTTTTCTGAACAGTTCCGTATCCGCCCACCGGATCCGGGAGCTGGTGCAGCTTCCCCGGGAGGTGCATATTCCGGAGAGCGGGGAGATGGACCGGTTCGCGGACCGGGGATTTGAGATCCGCATGGAGGGGGTAAACTTTTCCTATGTGGAGGGAAACCGGGTCATCACCGATTCCGCCTTTGAGGCCAATCCCGGAGAGATTGTGGCCCTGGTAGGCCCCTCCGGGGAGGGAAAGACCACCATGATCCGCCTGATCCTGGGGCTGGTAAGGCCGGAAAACGGGGAAGTCAAGCTGCGGGCCGCCAACGGAAAGGAAATTGAGATGAACGCGGAGACCCGCCATCTCTTTGCCTACGTGCCCCAGGGAAATACCATACTTTCCGGCACCATTGCCGAGAACATGCGCATGGTGAAGGAGGACGCCACAGAGGAGGAGATCATTGAGGCGCTGAAGGTGGCCTGCGCCTGGGATTTTGTAGAAAAGATGCCGGACACCATCCACAGCAGCGTGGGAGAGCGGGGCAGGGGCCTGTCGGAGGGTCAGGCCCAGAGGATTGCTATTGCCCGGGCGGTGCTGCGGAATTCTCCGGTGCTGCTGCTGGATGAAGCCACCTCGGCCCTGGATGTGGCCACGGAGCGCACGGTGCTGCGGAACATTGTGAAGCAGCATCCCAACAAAACCTGTATTGTCACTACCCACCGGCCCAGCGTTTTGAATCTGTGCCAGAGGGTATACCGGGTGATGGAAACCCGGGTAACAGAACTCAGCGAGGAGGAATCCAGCCGCATGGCCATGGATTTCTGACAGAATGGTTTGAAAAAAGAGGATGCCATGAAGGAAAGAGTGGTGGATACAAGAGAATATGTCTCGATCCTCCGGGGAATCGCGGAGGAGGGAAAAGTGGTTTCCCTGCGCATCGCCGGAAGCAGTATGTCGCCGTTTCTCTGCCATGAGAGGGACTGGATCTATTTTACCAGACCGGACCGGGCTCTCCGGCGGGGAGATATGGTGTTCTATCAGCGGGATACGGGGCAGTATGTCATGCACCGGATCTATCAGATCCGGGGGAAAGAATATTATATGCTGGGAGACGCCCAGACCTGCGTGGAGGGACCTCTGAGGCGGGAGCAGATTTTTGCCCTGATTGTGCAGGTGAAACGGAAGGGAAAAATTCTGCGGCCGGGGAATTTCTGGTGGGAATTTTTCGGGCGCGTATGGATCCGCATACGGCCCCTGCGTCCTCTGGCCTCCCGGCTGTACGGTGTTTTCTCCGTTTTCCGGCGGAAGAAAATTCACAGATAAAATAGTGATTTTTGCAGGGGAGTGTGCTATACTACACTGCGAAGTCAAGTGAAAACAGAATGGGCGGGAGGAAAGATTTCCCGGCCCGGATCAAAGGAAAATAAGATGATAGATATACATGCGCATATTCTCCCGGGAATGGACGATGGGGCCCGGGATCTTGAGGATTCCGTGGAAATGGCCCGGATGGCCGCGGAGAGCGGCACCACAGTCATAGCCGCCACCCCTCACTGCAATATTCCGGAAGTATATGATAATTATTTTG
>ERZ1090864.329-NODE-329-length-27079-cov-15.658859_pt1 | contig 27079 bp, 25 predicted proteins | sample MGYA00478479_ERZ1090864 | MGnify/ENA primary metagenome ERZ1090864 (study PRJEB33644, sample SAMEA5815743) | chicken gut metagenome | biome: Chicken; feature: Gastrointestinal Tract; material: Caecum | place: Ireland | collected 2019-01-01 | study: A study of the...
ACTTGAGGTATTTTCTTTGGTCAACTCCTTGATTTAAATTATACAGGAAGCTTTGATATTCTTTAAACATTACTGTGCCGTATCGCTGTCTTCCACCTGAACGCATTCTTCCACAAGATAATCTGTCACAACCTCGGCAAGGATGGTGTTTCTGAGCACATCCTCTCCCACCTGCTCTTTATATGTCTCCACATCGTCCACGCCGTCCTGTTCCGCATACTCCCTGATCTTCTCTTCATATTCTTCTTCAGACGGTTCCAGCCCATGTTTCTCAGCGATCAGTTTCAGAGCCTGCTCTAAAGCCGCTGTCTGCTGTGCTGTTTCCCTGATCTGGGCATTGAAATCATCCTCCGTTGTCTGAAGGTACGTCTCGATGAACTCTGTCAGCTCAACACCGTACATAGACGCCATCTGTGTATAATATGTTTCCATCTGTTCGATCTGCTCATTGACAACATCCTCCGGATATTTTTTCACCTCGATATTGTCAAACAGCGCCATCTGCACTTCACTCCTCAGCTGTGACTTCACAGACTCTTCCGCCTGATCTTCCATCTGTTTTCTGAGGTCTTCCCTGTACTGGTCCACTGTCTCAAAATCCTCGGTGTTTGCCTGGACCCATTCATCTGTCAGTTCTGGAATGTTTTCCGTATAGATTTCATTGAGCACGATATGGAAGTCTGCCACCTTTCCGGCCATGTCCGCAGTGTAATCCTCCGGGAACTGGACCGTAATGTTGAATTCTTCTCCTGTCTGGTGACCCGCGATCTGCTCTTCAAATCCAGCATAATCGCCCGAGGCGCCGATATATCCGCCTGAACCGAGCTGAAGGTCCTGAGCCTGCGCCGAACCGTTTTCAAACGCCACACCGTCCAGATATCCTGTAAAGTCAATATTTACCCAGTCTCCCATCTCTGCCGCGCGGTCTGTGATCGGAACCTTCTCAGCCGTTGCCTGAAGGTTCGTCTGGATCGTCTGCTCGACCTGCTCATCCGTCACCTCCGTCTGCTCCACCTGAGACACTTCCAGCCCTTTGTACTGGTTCACTGTCACATATTCATTGGACAGCTTTCCGCTGCACCCCGCAAGTGTTCCCGCCACAACTGCGGCAAGCATCATTGTCATGATCTTCTTCTTCATTACTTTTCTCCTCTTCTTATCTGTTATTTTATATCTGTTCCGGCAGGATATGCCGCCGGCTCGGATAATCGTTTTTACGGTCGCTCATACAGACCCTTTCCATCTGTCCTCCTACTTCCTGCCGCACTCCTGCTACAGCAGCGGGGACAGGAGCCTGGAAAACTGTTCTTTTCCTCTGATGATCAGGCTTCTCTCATCATAGACCTTTCTCGTTACATGGGTACACTGATTCATGTCGTTTTCAAACGCCCGCTCCAGCCTCTGCACGGTCCGTTCGCTGTAGATCACCGCGTTGACCTCAAAGTTCAGCCCAAAGCTTCGGATATCCATGTTTGCCGTGCCCACGCACGCTACCATTCCGTCCACGCTCAATGTCTTTGCGTGAAGGAAACCGTTGTTATATACATAGCACTTTGCCCCTGCCGCGACCATATCCCCTATGTAGGAATACGTCGCCCAATAGACAAACGGATGGTCCGGCTTGCACGGCACCATGATGCGCACGTCTATCCCGGACCTGCTGGCAATCTTCAGCGCGTCCAGTATGGATTCGTCCGGTATAAAATACGGCGTCTGGATGTACACATGATCCTTAGCGCTGTGGATCAGCCTCAGGTAATTGTCATGGATCGTCTTGGTCTGCGAGTCCGGTCCACTGGATATGATCTGCACCGGATCCCGGCCTTTTCTTACATATTCCGGTATCTCAAACAGCTTATCCTCCAGGAACAGGTTTTCCCTGGACGCGTAATTCCAGTCCAGGACAAACCGTACCGCCAGCGAAGTCACCGCGGCGCCCTCGATACACAGATGAGTGTCTCTCCAGTAGCCGAATTTCTTATCTCTTCCAAGATACTCTCTTCCCACGTTAAAGCCGCCCACAAATCCGATCCGTCCGTCGATGACCACGATCTTTCTGTGATTCCGGTAATTCACCCGGAGCTGCAGTTTTCCTAAAAGCGCAGGGAAAAATTCCGCCACTTCAATGCCTTCCCTTTCCAGGCGCTCCCAGTCCTTATTCTTCATCGTGCGGCAGCCCATACTGTCAAAAAGGACGCGCACTTCCACGCCTTCATGCACCTTTTGTATGAGGACCTTCTCGATCTCCTGCCACAGCTCATCGTTGCGGATAATGTAATACTGTACATGGATATAGCGCTTTGCCTGGCGCATCTCATCGAGAAGATCCCGGAATTTCGCCTTCCCATCCGTATAGATCCTGATATCATTATTGTCGGTCAGCACCGCCTCGCCGGCCTCCAGGTTATAGAGGATCAGGTCTTTAAACCTTGCCATCTCCGGATTTGACAGCTTCAGCCTTTTCCGGTAGATCGTCTCCTCCTGCCGGCGCACCGCGTATTTCAGTTCGCCCTCGATTTCTTTTGCCTTGAACATCCTGCTCTTGTGAAAATCCTGCCCGATGACCAGATACAGGATAAACCCAAGGATCGGTATAAAATACAGCAGAAGCAGCCATGTCCAGACTGTCTGCGGAGATCTCCTCTGAAAAAACACTATGATAAGCGCAAAAAGGATATTGATGATGACGATGTTGTCCATGATAAAATTATAGACCGTCACCACTCCGTTCCAAATCATTTCTGCCATTGAAAAAACTCCTTTTGTATCCGCCCCTCTCCCTGCCGGGGAAAGGACATCGCCCCACACGCTGGACACCCCGGCGCGGAAACGCTACTATAACAGTATACCTGTTCCCCCCTGAAAAAGTAAACCCTAAATATGTCGAATGTGATCTGCGGGCCGACCCCGGATGTTCCTTCGCCATCTGTTGAAATATACCGGATTTCCATCTGCCAAAATGTACCGGATTTGCTTGCACTTGCCCAAAAACAATGTTACAATACTAGTTGCGCAAAAGCGGAAAACTATGATTTAGGAGGATTATATCGTGAATCCATTAACCATTGTACTGATCGTCATTCTCGTAGTACTGATCATCGCACTAGTCGCCCTGTATATTTTCGGGAAAAAGGCCGAAAAAAAGCAGGCAGCCCAGAGAGAACAGATGGAAGCTGCCGCACAGGTGGTCAGCATGCTTGTTATTGATAAAAAGAAAATGAAGCTGAAAGAATCCGGACTTCCCACCTCAGTTATTGAAAGCACGCCGAAATATCTGCGGCGCACAAAGATCCCGGTAGTAAAGGCAAAGATCGGTCCAAAGATCATGACACTTATGTGCGAGAACAAAGTATTCGAAGTCTTACCGGTAAAAAAAGAGATCAAAGCTGTTGTAAGCGGTCTCTACATAACCGAGATCAAGAGCGTCAGAGGCGGATCCATTGAGCCGCCCCAGAAAAAAAAAGGCTTCTTCAAGCGGTAAACCGGACTTCTGTCCATGCAGTATAAACGGCCGTCCCCGGCGGGTGCATCAAGATGCACGCCTGCCGGGGACGGCCTCTTTATCCGGTCAGCTAAGTACGGAAAAGTCCCTGCTGCCCTTGGATATGATGTTCATTTTGATCTTGCAGTCAGCCAGCGGCTCGTGATTTACGTCCAGCTCGTAGTCTACCTGCACTCCGATCTTATCGTCCTCCACGCGGATCTCCATGTTTCTTGTATTGACTCCAACGAGCATCTGCCCATATGGGGTCTTGTAATATGTAAGGTTCTTCTTATTTTTTTCAAAGACCATATGGGAGCTGGACAGACCGCTCTTCATGATCTCCACCGCATCGGTCCCTGTGATCTTGATCTTGTTCCTGACCGTACCCGCCATCCCTTCAAGCACTTCATCATAGATGATATAGTGCTTTCCGTTCCGGCAGTAATAATTTGCCGGGGTAACGACTTCAATCTCATCATCCCCGGTCTCATACCCCTTAGCAGGGTCATTCATGATATCAATGTGTTTTCCTGAAATACTGACTAATACGTCCTTTGTCATTTTATTCTCTGTTTCCGGCCCTCATCCCTGTCCGGGCAGCGGCCTTAATATTCTTCGATATTTACTACATTCGTTGTCGGCACGTCAAACGGCATCACCGTGTTCGCGAACATTCTGAACTTTTCAGCCGCATCGCTCACATAGAAAGCATATCTGCTGTGTTCCAAAGTAGCTCCGCCGTTTTCCATATTCTGTTCACGAAGAAGCTCCTTCAGGTCCATCGCCGTCTCATATGCCGGATTGACGATCTGTATTTTTTCACCCAGATAATCCCGGATCTTGGAACGCAGGAGCGGATAATGCGTACATCCCAGGATCATGGCGTCGATATCCGTATCCCTCATGGACTCCAGATAATACTTGATGACCTCCCGGGTAACAACATGTTCCTTAAATCCCTCTTCCACCAATGGCACGAAAAGCGGACACGCTTTCTCGATGACAGTCACATCCGGCGCCATCTCGTGGATGACCTTTGTATACATGCCGCTCTGTACAGTTGCGTCTGTTCCCACGACCCCGATCTTCCGGTTTCTGGTGGCCTCCACCGCCGCCCTCGCGCCGGGGATCACTACCCCCATGACCGGAATGTCAAACTCATCCCTCACCGCGTCCAAAGCCAGCGCGCTGGCCGTATTGCAGGCAATGACGATGGCCTTTACCTGTTTTGTCTTAAGGAAGCGGATGATCTGTTCCGAAAAGCGGATGATCGTATTCTGGGATTTGCTTCCGTAGGGAACACGAGCGGTATCTCCAAAATATATGATATTTTCATCAGGGAGCTGACGGGCGATCTCTCTCACCACTGTCAGCCCGCCCACTCCGGAATCAAACACGCCCACGGGCGCTGTATTCCTGTTTTCCATACTCACGTTCTGCTCCTTAGATCGCCAGTGATTTTGCAATGTTATACTGATACTCCGAAATCGTTTTCTTCATCGCAAGAGCTTCCTCGATATCATAATCAACAAACTCGCCGTCCTTGTATCCGACTACACGGTTTGTCTTGCCCTGGCAGAGAAGATCCACAGCCATGGCTCCCATGACAGACGCGTATACTCTGTCCTTACACGTCGGGCTTCCGCCGCGCTGCATATGTCCCAGGATCGTTGCTCTCGTCTCAATGCCGGTAGCCGCCTCGATCCTCTTCGCCATATTCATAGAATCTCCGATACCCTCGGCATTGATGATGATATAGTTCTTCTTGCCGCGTTTTTTATTTTCCATGATGTCTTCGATCAGAGTCTTCTCATCAAAATCCTGTTCTTCGGGCATAAGAATACGTTCCGCGCCATTGGCGATACCGCACCACAGAGCCAGGTATCCCGCGTCACGCCCCATAACCTCGATAACACTGCATCTCTCATGAGATGTGGATGTATCACGCACTTTGTCTATCGCTTCCATAGCGGTATTCACCGCTGTATCAAACCCGATCGTGTAGTCTGTACACGCAATGTCCAGGTCGATCGTTCCCGGCACACCGATCGTATTTACCCCCAGGTTCGCCAGCTTCTGAGCTCCCGCAAACGAGCCGTCGCCTCCGATAACTACCAGACCGTCGATGCCGTACTTCTTACAGATCGCCGCTGCCTTCTGCTGTCCTTCCTCTGTGCGCATTGATTTACAGCGGGCAGTCTGGAGGACCGTGCCGCCACGCTGGATTATATCTGACACGTCACGCGCGGAGAGATCGATGATCTCTTCCTTAAGGAGTCCGTGATAGCCTCTGCGGATGCCTCTCACTTTCAGTCCCTTTGAAAGCGCTCTCCTCACAACGGCACGGATCGCAGCGTTCATGCCTGGCGCATCTCCCCCGCTGGTCAGGACACCGATCGTCCGGATGCTGTCCTCGATCTCGTCCAAATATCTTTCTTTGTCAACCATATTGTTCTCTGCCATGATTTTTTCCACCTTTCCTTAAAAGTCAAAGTCAGATAACTGCCAAACCTCAAATTGCGGATTTTTTAACAATTTCGAAATTATTCTACATTATTTAGAAGTGGTTTTCAATAGCTTTTTCCACCACTTTTACCCGGGTCTCCCCAAAATGATTCATCAGCCGGCTCAAAATCTGGGGGCTGATCTGAATATTCCTGTTCCTCGGAAGGCGCTTGATGGCCCGCTCTTTCGCACAGTATATCACGACTTCGTCATCCCCTTCCGAGTCCGCCAGATACCCATACACGATCTGCTCTTCGTCGAGGAAGGTCTCCTTGTCCGGGAACTGAAGCCACAGCTCTTTCTTCGTCCGCTCGAAGGGGATTACCTTCTCACAGATCAGCTTGCTCGCTTTCTCGTCCTCTTCAGACACGCGTCCGCGTATGAATACTTTTCGGTCCACTTCAAGAAACTCCCTGTTGCTCTCATAATCTCTCGGAAACACGACCACTTCGACTGTCCCGAGAAGATCTTCCACCGTGACAAACGCCATCATCTGGTTCGTCCTTGTATGCTTGACCGTCTTATCTGTGATCATCCCTCCGATGATCTCTTTCGCACCGTCGTGCACTTTAGTCTGCCCGGTCTCCTCATCCGGCTGAAAATCCAGCGTAGTGGCAGAAATGACTTTCTTCCATCGTTCCTCATACTCTTCCAGAGGGTGTCCGCTGATGTAGATTCCCAGCACTTCCTTCTCAAACGCGAGCAGATTTTCCTTCGAATACTCTCCCACATCCGGCATCCGGATCTGGAAATCCGACTTCTCCTCCTCACCCACGAGGTCAAAGAGGCTCATCTGGCCGGACATGGAATATTTCTTCTCCTGGTTGACATGGTCAACGATCTGGATATAAATGCTCATGAACTGCTTTCTCGTGCCGCCCAGCATATCCAGGGCCCCAGCTTTAATGAGGTTTTCTATCACCCTCTTGTTAAGGGTTTCCTTCGTTGACATCCGGGTGATGAAATCCTCCAGATTCTGAAACGGTCCAAAGGCCTCCCTCTCTTCGATCACCGCCTGCACGACCGGACGTCCGATGCTCTTGATCGCGGCAAGTCCGTAACGGATATTCCCGCCGTCAACAGAAAAATCCGCCTCCCCTTTGTTGATGTCCGGGGGCAGGATCTGAATATCCATCTGCCGGCAGGTATAGATGTATTCTGCCACCTTGGAAGGATTTTCGATCACAGATGTCATGAGCGCGGCCATAAACTCTACCGGATAATAGTATTTCAGCCATGCCGTCTGATACGCCACTACCGCATAAGCCGCGGCATGGGACTTGTTAAATGCATACTTCGCGAAATCGATCATCTCATCGTAGATCTTATTCGCTGTCTTCTCGTCAATGCCGTTTTTTACGCAGCCCGGGATATTTGTCTCTTCATCTCCGTAGACAAAGATCTGCCGCTCCTTCTGCATGACGTCACCCTTTTTCTTTGACATGGCGCGCCGGAGAAGGTCGCTCCTTCCCAGCGTGTACCCTGCAAGGTCCCGCACGATCTGCATGACCTGCTCCTGATACACGATACATCCATAGGTCGGCTCGAGGATCGGCTCAAGCTGGGGGCAGTCATACATAATGGACGCCGCGTCGTTTTTCCCCCTGATATACTGGGGGATAAAATCCATGGGACCCGGGCGGTACAGAGAGATCCCTGCGATGATATCCTCCAGACTGTGAGGTTTCAGCTCTTTCATGAAGCTCTTCATCCCCGCGCTTTCAAGCTGGAAGATGCCGTCCGTCTTCCCGGTCCCGATGTAGTCCAGTACCTTCTGGTCATCGTAATCGATTTTTTCCATATCGATATCCGGAGCCTTTTTCCTCGCCATCCGCAAGGCATTCTGGATGACAGTCAGCGTCCGGAGCCCCAGGAAATCCATCTTGAGAAGTCCCAGTTCCTCGAGCGTAGTCATAGTAAACTGCGTGGTGATCGTGCCGTCCGCGGCCCGGGAGAGGGGCACATATTCGTCCACGGCTTTCTGGCTGATGACCACCCCCGCCGCATGCATGGAACTGTGTCTGGGCAGTCCTTCCAGACGCTTCGCCATATCAATGAGAGTCTTCACCTGCTCGTCATTTTCATAGGTCTGCCTAAGCTCCGGATTTTCTTTCAGCGCCTTGTCGATCGTAATGTTCAGTTCCTGGGGAACCATCTTGGCGATGGAGTCTACAAAAGCATACGGCAGATCCATGACGCGCCCCACGTCACGGATCACGCCCCGGGCCGCCAGCGTTCCGAAAGTCACGATCTGGACAACCCGATCCTCGCCGTACTTCCTCACCACATAATCGATCACCTCCTGCCTGCGCTCAAAGCAGAAATCCACGTCAATATCGGGCATGGACACACGCTCCGGGTTCAGAAAACGCTCAAACAGGAGCTGATACCGGATCGGATCAATGGTCGTGATACCCAGGCTGTAGGAAACAATGCTTCCCGCTGCCGAGCCGCGTCCCGGTCCCACTGCAATGCCGTGATCTTTGGCGTATTTGATAAAATCCCATACAATGAGGAAATAGTCCACATACCCCATATTTTTGATCGTGTCCAGCTCATAAGCAAGCCGCTCCTTCAGCTCCTCTCCTGGTGCGTCGTACCGCTTTTCCAGTCCCTCATAACAGAGCTTCTGGAGGTATTCCCAGGAAGTCATTCCGTCCGGCACATCATATTTCGGGAGCTTTGTAACGCCGAATTCGATCTCCACATGGCACCGGTCCGCGATCCTCTGCGTATTCTCAAGCGCCTGCCGGGCATAGGGGAAGAGTTGCTCCATCTCTTCCGGGGATTTCACATAATACTGACCGCCCTCGTAGCGCATCCTGTTTTCATCTTCCAGTTTTTTCCCAGTCTGGATGCAGAGAAGGATATCATGGGGCTTTGCGTCTTCCGCATATGTGTAGTGGACGTCGTTTGTCACCACCAGCCCGATCCCTGTCTCCTGGGACAGCTTAAGGATCTGCTGGTTTGCCATCCCCTGAGCGGGAATACCGTGGTCCTGGAGTTCGAGGAAAAAGTTATCCTCCCCGAAGATATCCCTGTACTCAAGAGCAGTTTTCTTTGCCTCATCATAAAGACCTTTCACGATATAGCGCTGGACCTCTCCCGCGAGACATGCGCTCAGCGCAATGATCCCTTCGTGATACTCTCTCAGAAGCTCTTTATCCACACGAGGCTTGTAATAGTATCCCTCCACAAAACCTTTTGATACGATTTTCATGAGATTGGCATAGCCTTTATCATTCTCCGCAAGGAGAACGAGGTGGTAATAGCGGTCGTCCCCGCCTGTCACTTCACGGTCAAAACGTGAATGGGGCGCCACATAGATCTCACAGCCTAAGATCGGATTGATCCCCTGCCGCCTTGCTTCCCGGTAAAAATCGATCACGCCGTACATCACTCCGTGGTCAGTGATGGCCGCGCTGTCCATCCCCAGTTCTTTTACTCTGGAAACATATTCTTTTATCTTGTTCGAACCATCCAGCAGACTGTATTCTGTATGGACGTGCAAATGTACAAAACTCATCTCTCACCTCAGCTAAAGCAAAAGGGCCGCTCCCTTTACGGAAACTGCCCTTGTTATCCTGTCCTGTGCCCGCGCGGTACGATCATTCCGCGCCTTCCGTCATAAACCGGATCAGCTTATCTGCGTCTTCTTTCTCATATGCAATAACCTCCAGCTCCGGGATCTCCGCGTTGGAGAAAATACTTGCCATGGAAACATACTGGGACAGCTTGGATTTCAGATTCAGCCTGTCTCCCTCGCCTGTCACCAGCTCTACCTTTCCTTCGCAGGAATTAACAACTTTGAAAAAGCCTTCTATATCCGTGATATTCTGAACTTTCATTACATGTTCTCCGTTTTTACATGCTTTTCTCTCTATTGAAGAACTGACGGCCTCCGCCGGTCTGTCCGCCTCTAATGCTTATTATAACCGTTTTTACCGGGATTGCAAGATTTTTCCCTGATTATCATCAATGATGATCCTGCCCTGTTTCAACAGTCTTCCAACAGCGCGCTTAAAGGCTGCTTTGCTCATGCCAAATTCTGCTTTGATGCGCTCCGGCTCTGCCTTATCCGTAAAAGGAAGGAATCCTCCGTTCTTTCTGATCTGCTCCATGATCTGGCCTGCGTCAGCGTCCATCTGCTCCGGGATCTTGCCACGCACGCTTAGATCAAGCTTTCCGTCCGGCTTAACCCCTGCCACGCGCGCTTCCACCTGCTGCCCGATATACATCCTGCCATAAACTTCTCTCCGGGGGATCAGGGCGGAATACAGATCATCCACTGCCACGAATACACCGAACTCCCTGCTGATACCATACACAGTACCTGTGACTATGTCGTCCTTTTTGTAAGGAGAATCTGTTTTCAGCAGAGGGTGTACCTTCATCGTCGCGCACAGCCGCCCGCTCTTGTCCACATAAAGGCTGACAAGGCAGCGGTCCCCTTTTTCCACCTTTACCGTCTGTTCCTTAAAGGGGAGAAGCAGATCCTTCTCCAGCCCCCAGTCAAGAAAGGCTCCTATACGCCCCACATCCGCAACCTCAAGCACCGCCAGTTTTCCGATCGTGATCTTCGGTTCCTTCGTGGTGGCGATCATCCGATCCGAAGAATCCTTATAGAGGAACACTTCCACCGGATCTCCCACGTCGATCCCCTCCGGCACCTGCTTTTTCGGGAGCAGCACCTGCTCCTCATCACTTCCAAGGTACACGCCGAAGTCCACGATCTTGACCACGGTCAGCACCTGTTTCTCTCCTAATCTCATATCAGCTGATCTCCTGTCTCTGTTTTGGGCCTTTCCCTGCCTGTCAGGATCCTCCCGGTATTTTCATCTCACTCTAATCTAAAGTATCAGGGGAAGAATGTCAATGTCCTGCTTTATTTCCGTCCCGGCTGTGCCGAACAGGCGGATCGTGCCGTACTCGCCGTCAAATCCCGGGGTACACTCCACCTGTCCTTCCCGGAGCCGCTGTACGCCCTCTGCGATCCTAGCACCGGATACCCGCCGGATATCCTCGATCGGACACGTTCTCAGTATCTCAAACTCCGCGCCCAGCTCTGAAAGCATATGCATATACTCTTTCTGCGCCTTTTTACTTACGGCAGAGCAGCCCATAGAAGCGGCAATCACTTCCGGAAGCGGTACAAGATTCTCAAACTCTTTCGCTCCTTCCCGCACATATCCTTCCGGCCGGTCAGCAAGATCCTCCACCCGGTGGGATACGCCGATCGTGATCCTGCGCCCGCTCACCGGACATACTCCATTATATTTCATCGTATCAGAAGGCGACAGGCAGAGACTGCATTTTCTGTGCCCATCCATATGATATTTCCCTTCCTCCGGGAAAAATTCTATCGTGCCGTACAGTCCTTTTCCTGTCTGTACCGCCTGCTCAAGCCCTTCATAGGACATGGTGATGTCCATCAGGTTCGCCTCACGCCCCAGCTTTGCGGGGGAGTGTGCGTCCGAATTCGAAATAAGCTGGAACCGGTCCAGCGCGGACACTCTCCAGTTCATGGGCGGATCGGAAGACAGCCCCGTCTCCACGGCATGGATATATGGGGTCAGATCCTCAAAGCACTCTTCCACTGTATCAAATCCCGAGAATGCGCCAAGCATTGAAAAATGCGGCGTCCAGATGTGTGCCGGCACATAGACTGACGAAGGACAAAGCTCCAGCGTGATCTCCAGGAGGTCATGGCAGTCCAGACCGAGGATCGGACGTCCGTCGGAATGGATATTGCCGATCTGTTCCAGTTTAGCTGCTGTCCGCTCTGCATCTTCAAGCCCCGGGAGGATGATCACGCTGTGGACCTTTCTCACCTTCTCATTCTTCTTATAGATGGAACTGATCTCACCGGTAACGACAAAGCGAGGAATCATCTCTCCTGGCACGCTGTTGTCTCTGATCCGGTATTCTTCCTTCAGCACATACAGACCATCCTCCGCGGGGGTCAGCTTCTCTGCCAGTTCCTCCCTCCATGCCGGGTGAGTAAAGTCGCCTGTACCAACGATATGGATACCCTTTCTTCTCGCCCAGAGATCCAGATGCTCGGGCGTACATTCCTTGCTGGTCGCCCGGGAATACCGGGAATGGATGTGCAGATCCGCTATGTACATATTATGCCACCTTCTCTTTCTTCTACTTTTCTCTGTGCGTCAGCTTTCCATCAATACTGTCCCGCATATGCGCTTTCCTTGCGCAGCAGCTCTTCCATCTTCATACAGCTCACTCCTATCTCTTCACTCATCTTGATCTGGTGAATCTTTTTATGCAGATGCTTCAAACGCTTGTCACAGTCCTCAGGCACGCTCTCTTCGCTGCTCTTTTCCACATAATGCAGGAAATGGATCAGAGGCTTGTCCACCCCACGTTCATTTTTTTCCTTTGGTATTAAAAATGATCTTCTGGCATTCATCACCCATGACCAGATCCGGGATCTCTTTACACCGATTGTCAAATGTATATCGGTATAACCCATATCCAAAGAGGGCAAACCCGCAGATCACAACAATATACGCCGGCTTTAACCCATCAAATCCACGTTCCCCGCTTTTTAGCATGGGCGCGTCGATCAATGCCTGATAAAATCTTGTGCGTTTCGGGATATTTCCCTCATTGCGTTTCTGCATTTCTACGTCAAACACCTGTCCAAGATCATCTTCCACATAGAAGTCCATTCGTATCCCGCGGCTGCCCGGAAGGTTGTGGATTACTTTCTGTCCTTCTTTCCACGCAATGCTCCGGATCGTAATGTCCAGTGACAGCTCAATAATGATTTTGCACACCTCCAGATCCACAGTCACGGCGTCAAACAGGAAATCATCCATAAGATTCAGCTTCTGCAGGGATGCAAGGACACTTTCAGGATTATACATCTGCATATTCAGTTTTGTTTTTTCTTCCATAAGCTCTTCTCCTTTGATTATAGTATTTTTAGCTGTGATTTACAATAAACAGATTCCATTCCTCACTCCTTTCCTGTATTTCACATCGTACACCTGTGAATATCGGCTGATTCAGCCTTGAATATAAAGATGAATTTGAAACTGATATTTTGATCCCCATGACCAGGAATCAGGTGGACTTCATCATAACATACCAGAGCAGAAAAACTATGGGCAGTTTTGCTCAAACCACCCATAGCAATTTTGTACATTCTGCAGTTTTAATATTATATGAAAAATAAGCCGCCATGATATTCCATCAGACGATTTCTTTCACTGAACTGATATTATCGATCCGTAGTATTTTTACTACTGTCTTCTTTTTCTGTCTGCATGAAAGCATGATCCACTCGTCATCCACGTCAAGCAGAATGCCCTTTTCGCTGTACATAATATCGATGTATGGAAGAGGTTCTTTTACAACGATCTCACAATTTTTCCCTTTATATTCCGGCAGAAAAGGGCTCCAGGAAAATTTTTGTTTTCCTTGTTCTTTCCCTTTTTTATTTTCCCAAATAATATAGATCAAAAGACCGATCAGCACAATCAACAAAAAAACGACCATCCATATTCCCCCTCTTCAAATCTGATTCCATGTATCTTAGACAGGTCAACCAGCCTCTGCGCGGTTTCCTTTTGGAATATAGTCCCTTCTTTTCTATGGGTATATTCAATCTTTATCCAAGTCCCATTCACATCAAGTATTTTAACCCGGACATTGCCAGAAGCATCCTCCTCCGCCCCATCCCAAAGCAGTACATCCCAGTCTGAGCAGTCCAGAATACAAATCCTCCCAATCGCTTTTTTCAGCACATGGGTATCTTTTTCTTTCTGATTTTCTGCCATACTCCTCACTTCATTTCCAACCAGATCATCCAGACTGATCTTATATATCCGCGCAAGCTCGTACGCTTTATCCAAAGCAGGCGCCCCCTGACCGGATTCCCAGTTCGAGATCGTCTGCCTGCTGACGGACAGCATGTCAGCGATCTCCTGCTGACTGTATCCGTGCTTTTTTCTCAATTCCATCAGGTTATGTCCAAGCATAAAATTTCTCCTTCAAAGTCACATTCTCTTAATTATTTCTTTTTCCCGCCTGTATCGTAGCAGATAACTCTGCCCAATACCAGCAAATCTGCTTAGAACATAGGTAAATTTCTTTGACATTCTTCTGCTTTCCCCTCATATACTGTTAAAAACGGTATGGAATCAGTATATACTGACGCAAGGTATCCCATGAGTAATTACTATCCATTTATAAACACGCCGCTCCCCTATGCCTATGACGCGCTGGAGCCCTATATCGATGAGAAGACGATGCACCTTCACCACGACAGGCATCTCCAGACTTACATCGACAACCTGAACAAACTTCTGGAAGAAAATCCTTCCCTTCAGCAATTTTCTCTGGAAGAACTCCTGACCCGCTGGTGCCGCCTCCCCCAGCACCTCCAGGTTTCGGTACGCAACAATGCCGGAGGCGTGTTTAATCACCGGTTTTATTTTGACAGCATGAAAAAACCGGGCTCACCCTGTCAGGCGTCCCGGCTCTTCGGAGAAATGTCTCTCCAGTTTAAAAGTCCCGAAGATTTTAAATCTCAGTTTAAAGAAGCTGCCCTGTCCGTATTCGGCTCAGGTTATGCATGGCTTGTCTCCCACGGAGGGAGGCTTAAGATCATCACTACCGCCAATCAGAACACATCGCCTCTGAACAGCATGACGCCCCTCCTGACCATCGATGTGTGGGAACACGCATATTATCTGAAGCATTACAATGTGCGCGCCGCCTACATTGACGACTGGTTCCATGTGATTAACTGGGAAGTCGTGGAAGAACGGTTTCTGGTCTCATTGGGTTTATGACTCCGGCAGGCTTCTGCTCTATTCCCTTCCGCCCTTGATCATATGCCGGATCGCCTGTTCCAAGAACTTGGCACACCCGGGCACCTCTCTGTCATAATAGAGGCTAAATCTCTCATCTGCAATGTACAGATCTGCCATTGCCCGGTGTGCTTCTTCCGTATACTTTTTCCACGTCATCCCAAGCCACTCCTTGTGAAGGTTACGATTCTCTGCGCCTCTCCACTGTCCGGGCTGCTCCCTGCTGACACAGCCTCTTCCAGCCTGGTCCGGATCTCGTTTCCCAGGCTCTGGAATCTCTCCCAGTCCTCTTCAGACATGTTGAGGATTTTCTTCTGCGCTGCGTCTACCTCCTCATCGCCATACTTGTTCCGGGCTTCCCCGCCGTACAGTTCCTCTTGTTCTTTTACCGTGCGCTGCTTAAAAGCCTCAAATTTCTCCTGATCGCTCATCCTGCACTCTCCTTTCATTGACATAATGGAACGCCGTACCATGCAGATCAGGGCTTCTGTGTGTTCTTTCTGTTCTTCTAACACCCTGAGATGCGCCTCCAGCGCACCCAGGATATCAAAGTCTTCCTCATAAATGATCTGTCGGATGCGGCTCAAGTCCAGTCCCCGCTCCCTGTAAAACAGGATCTGCTGCAGCAGATTTACTTCCCGCTCTCCATAAAAGCGGTATCCGGCTTCATTTACACAGGAAGGCTTTAGCAGCCCTTCCCTGTCATAATAGCGCAGAGTGCGTGCACTCACTCCCGCCAGCTCGGCCAGTTCTCCGATACTGTACATCACAGCCACCTCCTCTTTCCGGCGTCCTCAGGATGTATGATAATGGTTGACGCAGCGTCAAAGTCAACACTCCTATTAAATATTTTTACATTTCTTTTTTCCAGTATTCACAGCCCGGATTAACACTGCTCCTGTCACATCCGCCAGTGCCCACCCGATGGGGATCGCCCACCAGATCGCTCCCACACCGAAGGCAGGAGCGCATGCATAGGCCAGCGCCACTCTGGTCCCGAGAGAGATCACGGTCAGCAGCAGAGAGATCTTCGGCTTCTCCACAGCCCGGAAATATCCGTACAGCAGGAACAAAATACCGATGCCGCAGTAGCATGCTCCCTCGATCTGGAGATATCCCGCTCCGATATTGATGATCTCCGTCTCTTCCGGTGAGATAAAGATTCCCATGAGCTGGCGCGCAAGCAGGAATACTACAGCGGATGCCGCAAGGCAGAACAACAGCACAACAACCACCGCGCTTTTCGACCCCTTCCTGATCCTGTCCTTTTTCCCGGCCCCATAATTCTGCGAGATAAAGATGGAATAGGCATTTCCGAATTCCTGTGCCGGCATATACGCCAGCGTATCGATCTTCACGCCCGCCGCAAACGCGGCCATGACCGCGGTGCCGAAGCTGTTCACGAGCCCCTGGACCATGAGGATCCCGAAATTCATGACCGACTGCTGTACTCCGGTCGCACCAGAATAAGAAAAGATTTCCCCCAGCATCCCTCCGTTTACACGCAGTTCCTCCCGCTTCAGGCGCAGCATAGTCTCTCTTGCAAAGCTGTAAACAGCAATGCCGATCCCCGAAATGATCTGGGCAAGGACAGTGGCTATGGCGGCGCCTTCTACGTTCCATTCAAAAACAGCCACAAACACATAGTCCAGACCGATGTTCAGCACGGTGCTGACACCGAGGAATACCAGAGGAGTCACCGAATTTCCCACCGAGCGCAGCAGGAAGGCAAAATAATTATAGAGGAAGATGAACGGAAGTCCGAACAGGATGATCCACATATAGTCATACATCATATCATACACATCCAAAGGAATCTGCATCAGCCTGAGGACAGGATGAAGGAAGGCAAAAGACACCGCGGTCAAAAGCGCAGTGATCCCCAGAATCAGCGCAAAGCACGACACCATATATTCCTTCATCTTCCGGATATCCCTGCGCCCATAGCAGATAGAAAACAGCGCGCCGCCGCCCATGCACATGCCTGTGATGATCGAAGTCAGGAAGGTCATGAGCGTATAGGCGCTGCCCACGGCCGCAAGAGCTCCCGATCCCACAAACTTTCCCACGATCCAGGCGTCTGCCAGGTTGTAGCACTGCTGCAGCACATTTCCCAATATCATGGGCACAGCAAAAAGGAGCATGGTGGATGTCACGTTCCCCATTGTCAGATCACGCTTCTGTGGCTGCCGCACCACTGTTTTGTCTTCCATTGACTTTCCCTGTACTGCCTTCTCATCCGGCGTACTCCGCTCTGCCATCTGCCATGCTCCTATTTTTTCAATTACCTGTTCTGTTTTACAGTTCTGAACGTGTCCCCTACATGCTCACGCTGTCGATCTTTTTCAGCTCCTCCTCCGTGAACTGCGTATTCTCGATCGCTTTGATATTATCCAGCACCTGCTCCGGCTTTGACGCTCCTATCAGCACACTTGTCACAGCGCCGTCCTTCAACACCCAGCTCAGAGCCATCTCAGCAAGAGTCTGTCCCCTGCCTGCCGCGATCCCATTGAGATTTCGGATCTGCTGCAGACGCTCCTCTGTAAGGGCTTCTGCCTGGAGAAATCTTCCATCCGTCCGTATCCTGCTGTCAGCCGGGATGCCGTTCAGGTAACGGTTGGTCAGCAGTCCCTGTGCCAGCGGGCTGAACGCAATGATGCCCTTCCCTGTCTCTGCTGCCGCATCCTTCAGCCCATTTTTCTCGATCGTGCGGTCAAAGACAGAATAGCGGTTCTGATTGATGATAAACGGACAGCGAAGGTCCTCCAGTATGGCCGCCGCTTTTTTCATGGTCGCTCCGTCATAATTGGACAGCCCCGCATACAGCGCCTTTCCGGATGCCACTGCATGAGCCAGGGCGCCCATTGTCTCTTCCAGAGGCGTCTCCGGATCCATCCGGTGATGATAGAAAATATCCACATACTCCAGCTCCATCCTCTTCAGGCTCTGGTCAAGGCTGGCAAGAAGATATTTCCTGCTGCCCCAGTCCCCATAAGGGCCCTCCCACATCGTATAGCCTGCCTTTGTGCTGATAATGAGCTCGTCTCTGTACTGTCCCAGGTCTTCTTTTAAGATCCTGCCGAAATTCTTCTCCGCGCTTCCCGGCGCCGGTCCATAATTATTCGCAAGATCAAAATGGGTGATCCCATTGTCAAATGCTGTAAAACAGATCTGTCGCATATTCTCATACACCCCGGTATCGCCGAAATTGTGCCACAGACCAAGAGAGATGGCTGGAAGCTTCAGCCCGCTTCTTCCACTCCTGTTGTAATCCATTGTTCCATATCGTTTTTCTGATGCTCCGTACATAGAATAAATCCTCCTTCCAACTTCATATACCCTGTTCCTCAAATATCTCCCGGAATCTCAGCGCCTCTGCCATCGTATTTTTCCAGCCAAACCGATTCAGGTCCGCCTGCCAGCCGTCTTCTGTCCAGTGCACTTCGATGCCTTCCGCTTCCATCAGCCTTCTCTGCGTATCTTCTGTCTCAAACGCGGCTGCTCCGGTTAAGATGCCCCGGGCATTCACCACCCGGTGAGCCGGGATTCCCTCCCCTAGCCTTTCTCTGTTTAGTGCATAGCCCACCTGCCTGGCATTCTTCGGTTTTCCGCAAAGCAGCGCGATCTGCCCATAGGTAGCTGCCTTCCCATAAGGGATTGCAAGGCAGACGATGCGTGCGCGTTTATAAAAGTCCATCATTTTCTCCCTCACATTTTCTGTCTTTGCCGGGGAACAAAACACACTTTAAAAAGTGTAACACTGCCGTATAGGAAATACAAGCTTAATTTCTCCTCTCCTCTTTCTCACAAAACGTGCTATACTGTCTTTCAAAGAACCATATATATCATACTGTCACCCGGAGGTAAGAACATGAATACAAGACCTGTTTTCCATGGAAGCGACATTGAGAAAATCTGTGAATACTATCACCTGAAAAAAGAGGATATCACCAACTTCGGAGCAAACGTTAATCCGCTCGGACTGTCAGATTCCGTAAAGAAAGCGCTTGCCTCCCGTCTGGATGTTCTTTCCTCCTATCCGGACAGAGAATATACTTCTCTCAGAAATGTCCTGTCTGCATACTGCCGCATTCCGGCTGACTTCATCCTTCCCGGGAACGGCTCCAGCGAGCTGATCTCCCTGCTCATTGATGCCCGGACGCCAAAGCATACGCTTATCCTGGGCCCAACCTATTCCGAGTATTCCCGGGAGCTCTCATTTTCCGGAACCACACAGGAATACTACCCCCTGAAGGAGGATCTGGACTTTGCGCTGGATGTAGATGATCTTTGCACTGTCCTTGATAAAGGGGGATATGATTTTCTCATTCTCTGCAATCCGAACAATCCCACCTCGTCAGCAATCCTGCATGATGATATGGAACGCCTTCTCACATTCTGCACAAAGAAAAATGTGTTTGTTATGGTCGATGAGACCTATGTGGAATTCGCTCCTGACATGGATGATGTCACCGCCGTGCCGTTCACGCAAAGATTCACCAATCTGTGCGTGCTCCGTGGCGTGTCCAAATTTTTTGCGGCTCCGGGCATGCGCCTTGGATATGCTGTGACCGGAAACCAGGATTTCCTCAGAAGGATGAAAGAAAAGCAGATTCCCTGGTCTTTGAACAGCATCGGCGCCTTTGCCGGTGAACTGCTGTTTCAGGATAACGGTTATATTGACCGGACACGGCAGCTCATACTGTCCGAGCGCAGGAGGATGTTTGATGCGTTATCACAGCTAGCTTCATATAAGGTTTTTCAGCCATATGCCAATTTCCTGCTGCTGAAAATCTTAAAAGAAGGAAAGACCGCTTTTGATGTGTTTGAAACTTGCATCAAAAACGGTCTGATGATCCGCGACTGCTCCTCTTTCCAATGTCTGGATGGGGAGTTCATCCGGTTCTGTATTATGTTGCCGGAAGATAATTCCCGGCTGCTGGAAGTGCTGGAGAAGCTGTGATCAGCAGATTTCAGCCCCTGTCGGCATCTCTTTCTCCGGCACCATCAGGGACAGATTCCCCTCAGCATCCTCCGCACAGAGCAGCATTCCTTCCGACAGTATGCCAGCCAGCTTTGCAGGCTTCAGATTCACAAGCACCATGACCTTCTTTCCCACCATCTCTTCCGGCTTGTAATATGCCTTGATGCCGGATACGATCTGCTTCACCTGGCTTCCGATCTTCACCTGGGAGCAGAGGAGCTTTTTAGACTTCTTCACTTCCTCACAGGCAATAATTTCTCCTACCTGGAACTGCATCGTCCCGAACTGCTCAAATGTGATCTCATCCTTTGCCCCAATGTCGATCACTGCTTCTTTTTTCGCCGCCGCGCTGTCTGATGACTCACTGTCAGCCACAGGCGGATGCAGTTCTTCCACTTTCTTCATCACTTCTTCCAGGTCAAGTCTCTGGAACAGAATCTCCGGTTTTTCTGTCACATGACCACCACCAAGCTGATCCAGGATCTTCCTGCTGGTGGACGGCATAAAGGATTCCAGGAGCACAGCCCCTGCGGAAATTCCCTCGATCAGGTTCCAGAGCACAGTCTCCAGACGGTCTTTCTTCTCCTCAGCCTTCGCCAGCACCCACGGCATGGTCTCATCGATATATTTATTGCAGCGTTTGAACAGGTTAAAGATCTCCGTGATCGCATCTGCCACTCGCAGCTCATTCATCCTGGCTTCCACTTCCTTCGGCATGTTCTCGATGACCGCTTTCAGGTCCGAATCCGCTTCTTCCGCGGTGCCCTTGTCTGTCACTGTACCACCGAAATATTTATTGGCCATGGAAACAGTACGGTTCACCAGATTTCCAAGCGTATTTGCCAAGTCAGAGTTCAGGCGCTCCACCATCAGCTCCCAGGTGATCACGCCGTCATTATCAAACGGCATCTCATGGAGCACAAAATATCGCACTGCATCCACACCGAAGAAATCGACCAACTCATCCGCATAGAGTACATTTCCTTTTGACTTGCTCATCTTTCCGTCGCCCTGAAGCAGCCACGGATGTCCGAATACCTGCTTCGGAAGAGGCAGCCCGAGCGCCATCAGGAAGATCGGCCAATAGATCGTATGGAAACGGATGATGTCCTTTCCGATCAGGTGCAGGTCCGCGGGCCACAGTTTCTCAAACTGCTCCGTGCTGTTCCCATCCGCGTCATATCCGATCCCGGTGATATAGTTGGTCAGAGCGTCCAGCCACACATAAGTCACATGCTTCGGGTCAAAGTCAACCATAATGCCCCACTTGAAAGAAGTCCTGGACACACACAGATCCTGAAGCCCGGGGAGGAGGAAGTTATTCATCATCTCATTCTTCCTGGAAACCGGCTGGATGAACTCCGGATGGGTGTTAATGTGCTCGATCAGGCGGTCCGCATACTTGCTCATCTTGAAAAAATATGCTTCCTCCCTGGCCGGCTGCACCTCCCTGCCGCAGTCCGGGCACTTGCCGTCCACGAGCTGAGATTCTGTAAAGAATGACTCGCACGGCGTGCAGTACATTCCCTCATAATAGCCTTTATAAATGTCCCCCTGGTCGTAAAGCTTCTTGAAGATCTTCTGTACCTGTTTCTCATGGTCTGCATCTGTTGTGCGGATAAATTTGTCATAAGACGTATCCATCAGATCCCAGATCCTCTTGATCTCCTCGGATACATTGTCCACAAACTCTTTCGGAGTAATGCCTGCCTCCTGGGCCTTGAGCTCAATCTTCTGGCCATGTTCGTCTGTTCCGGTCTGAAAGAACACGTCATATCCCTGACTCCTCTTATAACGCGCTATCGCATCCGCGAGCACTATCTCATAGGTGTTGCCAATGTGCGGCTTGCCTGATGTATAGGCAATCGCGGTCGTAATATAATACTTCTGTTTCTCTGACATATCATTCCCTCTCTTTCCTGTTCTGCCGCGCATAAATCCTGCGCGCCGCAATGATCCGGGCCGCATGATGTGCAGCCAATCATGACATGACGAAAAAATCCCGCCTTCTTAACATGTAAGAAGACGGGGCATCACCGTGTTACCACTTCTCTTCGCCTCTCCCTCACGGAAAAGGCCTCAGCGAGTGCCTGTGCCGCACTCTCCCGCTGTAAAGGGCGGATCCTTCGCAGCCTTGCCATGGATAATGAATGGGCTCTATAGTTCATGCCCATAGTTCGGTGCGCTGCTCGGAAGCCATGTTCGTCTGCTTTCCATCCGTCCCTCTCAGCATCGGACGCAGCTGCTCTCAGCCGACACCCTCCGGGATTTCTCTGTAAAATGTCCGGCAGACTACTCTCTTCGTCATTGCTTTTAGAAATATTGTCCGATCTTTGTGATCTGTAAAAAGGTTAGCATATGGTATGGGAAATGTCAAGCGGGGCGGCATTTTCATCCTCAAACCATTGAAAACGTATCTAAGTGCTCCTGGATCATCCCCGAATTTACCCATTTTTTCAACAAACAAGAAACGGTATTATATAAATGCTGCTCATCAATCGCCTGGTATGCCCTTACATCATGTACAAGCTCCTGTGCAGAAAACTCCTCCCTTGGTTTCAAAAATTATATCACTCTGCTTTTTCCGTGTCAATCTTATATAGAAACAATAAATTTAAAGTTTTTAATCAATAAATTGATTTATTGTTTCAAGTATATACTGTACAATGCCCCCACCCAAAGCTTCTCCAATTTCACTCCTTATATCAGAAAAATCCCTTTGCTTCACGCATTTCCTATCATCCCACCATAACAGAAGTCCTACAATGCCTGCCAGCAGAAAGAACAGGAGAACCCATAATATTTTTGTTTTCTTTATTTTATTACTTGCCCTGTCCAAACCATCTACACTTATTACTAAAAGTCATCTTTTCTCCAGACCATTTTATTTACTACGCCTGTATAGCTCTGGATGATCTTTACTACTTTTGTACTTACATTTTCTTCTACATAATCAGGCACCGGAATCCCAAAGTCACTGTTTTCATTCATTTTCACTGCCATATCCACTGCTTGAAGGAGTGTCTTTTCACCAATCCCCGCAAGAATGAAGCACGCCTTGTCCAATGCCTCCGGGCGTTCTGTGGAAGTACGGATACACACTGCCGGGAAGGGGCGACCAATCGAGGTAAAGAATGAGCTCTCCTCCGGAAGGGTCCCTGAATCTGAAATCACGGCAAACGCATTCATCTGCAGATGGTTATAGTCATGAAAGCCCAAGGGCTCATGCCGTACCACCCTCGGATCCAGTTTGATCCCAGAAGTCTCTAGACGTTTCTTTGAACGGGGATGGCAAGAATACAGAATCGGCATGTTATATTTCTCTGCTAGCTTATTAATGGCATTAAACAGGGAGAGGAAGTTCCTATCTGTGTCAATATTCTCCTCCCTGTGAGCAGAAAGAAGCATATATTTCCCCGGCTCCAGTCCGAGCTTCTCCATAATTTGAGATTTCTCAATATCTGGTAAATTCTGGTGCATCACCTCTGCCATAGGAGAACCGGTCACATAAACTCTTTCTTTTGGAAGACCGCACTCATGAAGATATTTTCTGGCATGTTCGGAGTACGCCAGATTCACATCCGAAATAATATCCACTATCCTGCGGTTTGTCTCCTCTGGCAGACATTCATCCTTGCATCTGTTTCCCGCCTCCATATGGAAGATAGGGATATGCAGCCTCTTAGCTGCAATGGCAGACAGACAAGAATTAGTGTCACCGAGAATCAGTAGTGCGTCCGGCTTGATCTGAGCCATCAGTTTGTAAGACGCATTGATGATATTCCCAACCGTTGCGCCCAGATCATCCCCTACCGCATCCATATAGACTTCAGGATCGTTTAGCTTAAGGTCTTTAAAGAACACTCCATTGAGGTTATAGTCATAGTTCTGACCGGTATGCGCTAAAATTGTATCAAAATGTTTACGGCATTTATTGATCACAGCTCCGAGACGTATAATCTCAGGACGAGTTCCAACAATGATCAAAAGTTTCAGTTTCTCGTCACCTTTAAACCTGATGTTTGTATAATCTGTTTTCATCCTCATTAATTTCCTTTCACTAACCTCGCACCCACTCTTTGTGGCCCCTCTGTCAAACCGGTTCCCAGAATGTATCTGGATGCTCGGGGTCAAACGGTTCATTTGCCCACATCACTGTCACAAGATTCTCCTTATCAGAAAGATTAATAATATTATGGGTATACCCGGGGATCATGTCAACCACTGTGAGTCCTTCCCCACTCACTTCATAATTTATTATCGGATAAGGATTGCCATTCTCATCTGTCCCGATTTTACGCAGTTGGATCAGTCCATGTCCGGATACAACAATAAATTTCTCATTTTTCGTATGATGCCAGTGCTGTCCCTTTGTAACGCCGGGTTTACTGATATTTACGGATACCTGCCCCCGATCTGCGGTGCGCAGGATTTCAGTAAAACTTCCCCTCTGGTCTTTATTCATTTTCAGCGTGTATGCAAAGCCATCTGTTGGAAGATAGGACAGATAATTAGCATATAGCCGTTTCGTAAACTCATCGCTCATATCTGGAACAGACAGATCACTCCTGCTCTCCTTAAAAGAATATAATAAGTCTACTATATGTCCAAGTGTTACTTTGAATGTCACAGGGCAATAACAAAATCCGCTTCCATCCCTATGTTCCTCCCCATTTACTGCAAGCAACATTTCCTCAATCAGGTCATCAATATAAAGTAGTTCCAGTTCTGTGCTTCGGTCATTTACAGTAATTGGCAGATTATTGGCAATATTATGACTGAACGTAGCAACTGCGGAATTATAATTGGGACGGCACCATTTCCCAAATAGGTTCGGAAACCGATAGATCAGGATACGAACAGCATTTTTCCTTCCATACTCCTGAAATAGTTTCTCGCCTGCCAACTTGCTCTTCCCATACTCACTTCCCGCAAACCGTCCTTCAAGACTTGCCTGAATGCTACTACTCAACATGATGGGCGCTTTGTTTCCATATTTTCTGAGAGTCTCAAGAAGAATGGATGCAAACTCTAAATTCCCCTTCATAAACTCTTCATGATTTTGGGGACGATTGACACCCGCAAGATTAAAAACAAAATCAGCATCTGTACAGTAACGATCAAGTTCTTCCTGGGTGGAATCAATATCATAAGTGTATATGGTCAGATCAGACGGGTTGTCCACACCATCAATTTTATGACCCCTGTCCTTTTCGTCTCGTATATTTTTTAATGCTTCCACCAAGTTTTTCCCGACAAAGCCGCTAGCTCCTGTAATCAATATCTTCATACATTTTCTCCTGTTACCGGTTCTCCCACTCGCCAAGTTCATCTTGAATATATGAAAGTTTCAATAACTTTTCTTTCACCTGCTCCACATTCAGCAGTTCTGTGTTATTTGAATTAAACTCTGTCATCAGATTTCTCTCTATATCTCCGTCTTTGAAATACTTGTCATAATTTAAATCTCTCTTGTCACAGGGAACCCGGTAGAAGTTGCCCATATCGATGGCATTGGCGCATTCTTCATTAGTCAACAGAGTCTCGTACATCTTCTCACCATGTCGAATACCAATCACTTTAATCTCCTCGTCAGCATGGAACAGCTCTTTTACTGCCTGAGCCTGCACTTCAATGGTGCATGCTGGAGCCTTCTGCACCATGATATCCCCAGACTGGGCATTCTGGAAAGCAAATACAACGAGTTCTACGGCTTCTTCGAGACTCATGATGAATCTTGTCATTGTGGGTTCTGTAACAGTAATAGGATGTCCTTTCTTAATCTGCTCAATCCACAGAGGGATGACAGATCCCCGGGAGCACATCACATTGCCGTATCGGGTACAACATATGCTTGTCTTCTCCGGAGAGACAGTCCGAGACTTGGCCACTATCACCTTTTCCATCATCGCCTTGGACGTTCCCATAGCATTGACCGGATAGGCTGCCTTGTCCGTAGACAGACATATTACTTTTTTCACCCCTGCCTCAATAGCCGCAGTAAGTACGTTTTCCGTGCCCAGCACATTGGTCTTCACTGCTTCGATAGGGAAGAATTCGCAGGAAGGAACTTGCTTCAATGCTGCCGCGTGGAAAATATAGTCGACACCATGCATAGCATTCTTAACAGACTGAAGATCTCGAACATCCCCAATGTAAAATTTAATCTTGTTGCTTGCTTCCGGGAACTTTGCTTGATATTCATGGCGCATATCGTCCTGTTTTTTCTCATCTCGGGAAAAGATACGGATCTCTCCGATATCAGTATCCAGGAAACGGTTTAATACCGCGTTTCCAAAAGAACCAGTGCCTCCGGTGATTAAAAGTGTTTTGTCTGCAAAAATGCTATTCATTTTTCTTCTCCTTTTCATATTGTTAAAAATTTCTCCTTTAAGCTCCCCACACTTATTTATTTTACGAAAACTCAAATTTGCTGTGAAGTTTTCCTAACTATATTTTTGACTATATCCCTCATTTCGGTAAACTCCCGAGTTCTAATACATCCCAGCATAAATAGGGTACCACAAACTACCAGAAACATTATAGCTTTTATAAAAAGAAAAATAATATTGTGTGGCATTATCAAATAAAGACACCGGCAAATCATTGCAGCTATTCCGGTAAGTATGACATATCTGAATTGCTTCGTCCAGTAAACTTTTTGTGAAGCGCCAAACACAGTTTGAAACAAAATATGTGGCTCATACCAAACTTGGGTGAGCATACGAGCAATGACCGTGGCTCCAAGAACGCCTGCCATTCCAAACATATTTCCAAATATAATTGACAGAATGATATTGAAAATTGCTGTTGTTAATAATAAATACTTGACTTGGGCGAATAATCCATTCGCTTCTCGGAACATCCAAATCGGACTGATGGCATTTGTCAAATAAAAATTTAATGCTATTGCAAATACAGTAGCAGTATCTAGCACAAAAGCTTCCCCAAGCCAAATGGATATAAAATCTTCAAAAAGGAGGAAAAAAGAAATTGCGCCATACGCAGCAATAAAATGGTAAACCAAAAGTATCGCCTTAAAAACATCCAGCATTCTCTGAACGTTTTTACCTGCACTCAGATTCCCTATCGCACTGATCAAAGATGTGGTTATAATTGTCAGGAAACCTTGCACCGCATTTACAACCATATAATAATTTGAATACAATCCGACTGCTAGTGTATTGACGATCATGGAAATCAAAAGATTGTCTGTATTATTTCTGTCTCTTATACACATCTCCGAGCCCACGAGACTGCAGCTAATCT
>ERZ1090864.330-NODE-331-length-27047-cov-14.640968_pt1 | contig 27047 bp, 19 predicted proteins | sample MGYA00478479_ERZ1090864 | MGnify/ENA primary metagenome ERZ1090864 (study PRJEB33644, sample SAMEA5815743) | chicken gut metagenome | biome: Chicken; feature: Gastrointestinal Tract; material: Caecum | place: Ireland | collected 2019-01-01 | study: A study of the...
TTGAGGTATTTTCTTTGGTCAACTCCTTGATTTAAATTATACAGGAAGCTTTGTTACCACTGTTTTTGACGGACATCCCAGATTCAGGTTTATCTCCTCATAACCGTAGTCTCTCAGCTTCTCAGCCGTGCGCAGGAAATCGTCCGCCCGGTTGGTGAGGATCTGAGGCACCGCCCGCATCCCCTTGTTATGTTCCGGAAGGATATCCTTCTTCTCCCTGGCGCTGAAATGCCCCATCTGATTCGGTCTGATAAATGGCACGAAATATTTGTCAAATCCTCCGAAACACTCGTGTACAGCGCTTCGGAATATCCATCCGGTGATCCCCTCCAATGGGGCAAGATAAATCCTCATAACTCTCTCCTGTCCTGCCAGAATACGCATATCTCCGCCCTTCCGTCCATCATTCTCCGGACCGGTATCCGCGGTTCTGCATTATGTCAGTCCCTACCTTATTACAGTGTCCCGCTCCTTGTCAAGCAGAAAATCCTGTGCTAAGATTGTTATTGTCACGACTTTACGGTATTTTGCCATGCTCCGGGCATGGCAGATCATAGATAGAAGGAGAAAAAGAATGTATACACTCAAGAAATTCATCAACTATTATGCGCCGTACAAGGCAGTCTTTTTTATCGATCTGCTCTGCGCCGCATTTATCAGCATCGTGGATCTTGCATACCCGCAGATCCTGCGCACCATGACAAACACACTTTTTACAAAAGACAGCTCTGTTATACTGAGCGCCCTTCCCTGGCTTGCCGCCGGGCTTCTGGTCATGTATGTCATCCAGAGTCTGTGCAAATATTATGTCAGCTACCAGGGACACATGATGGGGGCCCACATGGAGAGGGATATGCGCCAGCAGTTGTTCGATCATTATGAAAAGCTGTCCTTTTCCTACTACAGCAAAAACAACTCAGGACAGATGATGAGCAAACTGGTATCCGACCTGTTTGACATCGCAGAGTTTGCCCACCACGGACCGGAAAACCTTTTTATATCAGTTGTAAAGATCCTGGGGTCATTTGTCTTTCTTTTCCTGATCAACTGGAGGCTTGCCCTCCCTCTCATTGTTCTCGTGCTCTGCATGTTCCTGTTTTCCTTCCGCCAGAATCAGCGGATGCAGGAGACGTTCATGGAGAACCGCAGAAAGATAGGAGATGTGAATTCCAGCCTGCAGGACACGCTGGCAGGCATCCGCGTTGTCCAGTCTTTTGCCAATGAGGATATCGAGCGGGATAAATTCAGAAAGAGCAACCATGCCTTCCTGATCTCAAAGAAGAACAATTATAACTGCATGGGGAGTTTCATGGGATGGAACCTGTTCTTTCAGGGGATGATGTATCTGGTCACTCTCGTGTTCGGAGGCTACCTCATCGCAAAAGGGCTCATTAATGTGGGGGATCTTGCTATGTACGCCCTGTATATCAGCATTTTTATAAGTCCCATCCAGATCCTTGTGGAGCTCATAGAAATGATGCAGAAAGGGCTTGCCGGGTTCCGCCGGTTTCTTGATGTGATGGAGACGGAGCCTGAGATCGTGGACGCCCCTGACGCACAGCCTCTGGAGCATGTGAAGGGCAGGGTCTGCTACGAAAATGTGTCCTTCCATTACAGCGACGACGAGGCCCCGGTACTCTCCCATGTGTCTTTTGAGATCCCGGCAGGAAAATCCATCGCCCTGGTAGGACCTTCCGGCAGCGGAAAGACCACTATCTGTTCCCTCCTGCCCCGGTTCTATGATGTGACCGGCGGAAGGATCACCATTGACGGAAAGGATGTGCGCACGCTGTCACTGAAAAGCCTGAGAAACCAGATCGGCATGGTACAGCAGGACGTGTATCTTTTCTCCGGCACCATCCGGGAAAACATCGCTTACGGAAAACCGGGCGCGTCCATGGAGGAGATCATAACAGCCGCAAAACAGGCGAACATCCATGATTTTATCGAGGAACTGCCCGATGGGTACGACACCTTCGTGGGCGAGAGGGGAACCCGCCTTTCCGGCGGCCAGAAACAGCGCATTTCCATTGCCCGGGTATTCTTAAAGAATCCGCCCATCCTAATCCTGGACGAGGCGACCAGCGCCCTGGACAACGAAAGTGAGCGCTGGATCCAGCAGAGCCTGGATGAGCTCTCAAAGGACCGGACCACTATCACCATTGCCCACCGTCTTTCCACCATCCGCAACGCGGACGAGATCATTGTCATCACAGAAGATGGGATCGCCGAGCGGGGAACCCATGAAAGTCTGCTTGAAAAGGGCGGCATCTACGCACATTACTGCAATGTGTAGATGCCGCCCGGCATTTTTTTATTTCACTGTCCTTTTTTTGTCCTATTGTGCTGTCTTCTGCGGACTGCCGCAGTCCCAACAGCGCCAATGGCTGCCATGACGGCCAAAACACCTGCCGTCAGCAGCCCCTCACTACTTTCTCCTGTGGCAACACTGGCGGCCGCGTCCGTGCTGCCCGGAACCTGGCTGCTTCCCTGCACGCTCTGATCGGGTGCTCCGCCTGTACTGGACAGGGCTGCAAATGTCTTTTTCACAATGGCTGAATCCTGAGTGTACTCCACAGCCACACCGTCCGCACTGCCGTTTACCAAAGCGGTAACTGTCCCGGACAGCCTGTGCCACTCCTCAAGCTTAAGTTCCACGGAAGCTGTGTAGGAAACACCATATCGAAATGTCTGCTCAGCTGGGTTCCATGATACGGAAGCCGCCTGTACGCCTGTGGTATCCATCTTTGCAGATGTCGCCGGCGTCTGTCCGTGTGCCGGAGCTGTCAGAGATAGTCCCACCTGGGAAATAGTCTTCCACACTTCATATGTCACTGTACCTGTGACAGAAGGGTTGCTCACAAGACGGATAGACGCGGTGTTGACACCAAGAGCATCGGTCTGCCCTATCACCTCGTATTCGTCCGGCGCAAGCTGTCGGACAGTCCCATCAGAGAAGGCTGCCACAACAGTAAGATCTGCGGAAGAAAGGCTGCTCCCCTGCTCATACCGGAGTGTTTTCCCCGGGGTACTGGGAGCGACAGAAACAATGCTCTCAACTGCCGAAGCCTCCTTTGGCGGTATGACCGTGTCTTTCTTCTCGATCTGAGTGCGCAGATCCCCATCTGCAAAATACTTGTCAAGTGACGGCACATACCAGTATTCTATATTCCCTTCTTCCATAGTTGTGGGTTCCTTTCTCCTATAATGCTCAATGTCATCCGGAAGCGGGATTTCCCCAAAATTTACGCTAACAACGGCCTGTTCTCCCACTGACTGCCGGGCAACGCCCTCTGCTGCCTGTATCTGCACATCCACGCCTTCCGCACTTCCGTTCACTTTCACGCTAATGTTATCTCCAAACCGGTAATAGGCATCCGCAGTGAGTATGGTGCTGGCACTATACACCGTATGGAACACAAAGGTATCCTGCTGGGGCTGCCATGTGACAGCGCCGGCTGTGACCCCTTTCTCCTGCGCCTTTCCTTCCTTAGCGGGAGCCTTTCCATAGGTGGGCGCTTCCAGCGTCAGATTGATCTCGGACAGTGTTTTCCATATCTCACATGGAACTTTTGTCTCGATATCCGGAGCGTCCGCCACATTGACAACAAGCTCTCCCAGCCCAGGGGTATCTGTATTTCCTATTACCGTATACTCTGAATATGCAAGGGTGCGTGTCTCTCCGTTTGATAATAATGCTGTCACGGAAATGTCTTCCGGCCTGGGCTCGTCACCCGCCTCGTATTTTAAAGTTCCCGGTGCCACCGGTCCTGCAGTGATACTTACGATCTTTACTTCCGGAGCCGGCAGTTCCTCATACGTCCTGGACACAGTCAGAGTTCCGTCTATGTTCTCCGACACGCTCACGCCCTGCTCCACACCAGACGCACCATCGAAAATACAGGAAATATCTCTGGAAAATCTGTAATACTTCTCCGTCTTCAATGTGACAGATGCAGTGTACGCCACTTCCGGCCGGAAAGTGTCATCTGCCGGAGACCATGCCACGTCCCCGGAGACCGCAATCCCCTTTTCTGCTACCGAGGCAGTAACCGCAGGCTTTTCGTCAAGAACAGGTGCGCCTGCCGTGACGGTGACAGCGGTAAGGGTCTGGTACACCGTATAGCTGATCTCTGTCTGAATAGAAGGATCCTCTGTCAATGTGATCCGGGCAGTGTACTCCCCGGGAGCGCTGGCGGACGCTGTCACTGTATACTCACTTTCCTCCAGCCTGCGGTCTTTGCCGTCAGACAGGCGGGCAGTCACAATGACATCCCCCTTTTCCATTTCCTCTCCCGCTTCATATTCCAGAGAACTTCCGGCAGAAGGCTTTGCCGTGATCTGCTGGATTACCGGTTTTTTAAGAGCCCCAAAGTCTTTTTCCACTGTCAGGCCAGAGTAGTACCCGTCCGATGTGCTGATGGCATTACCCGGTGTTATCGTGACCCCCTGTTCTGTTCCGTTCACAGTGACGGAAACATTTTTATCCACCCGGTAAAAGTTTTTCAGATTCACCGAAGCCGCGGCAGTATACTGGGTGTCATACTCAAACTGTCCGTCAGCCGGGGACCATGTGACAGTGGCTCCGTTAAAGCCCTCGCTGTCTGACTGTGCTCCCAGAGCCGGCTTCTGTCCATATACTGGGTTCTCGATCTCAAGAGCTATGTTTGATATGGTCTTCCATACCTGATAATCAAGAGTGGTCTTGATCTGTTCGTTTTCTATAAGCGTGACCGCTGCCTGATACTGTCCCAGTACATCCGTTGCCGCATCCAGAGCATACTCCGATTCCGCCAGCTTCCTGGTCGAATTGTCTGACAGCCTGGCCGTGACAACAAGATCCGTCTTTTCCAGACCAGAATCTTTTTCCAGATACGGTGAAACGCCCTCGGCAAACGCGGCTGTCACAGACTGGATAACAGGTGCGCTCATGGGCTGGAAGGTGTAGGAAATTTCCGCTGACGCTCCGCTCAATGTCACGGACGCCTCATTTTCATTGACAGTTGCCGTAAGCGCGGAGGAGAGGGCATACATCCGATCAGCAGACACTTTCACCGTGACAGTGTATGTCTGCCCATAATCAAACGCTTCTTCCTCACTCCAGGAAGGTTCACTGCTGCTCCACCTCACCTGATCTACCGTGATGCCGGGAGCAGAAACCTGGACGGACGTTGTCGGAAACTCTCCTGCTTGCGGGGCTTTCACTTTGAGCGCCAGCTCTGTGACCACCACAGGATCACTCACTTTATAGGAAAATTCACCAGTCACAGTCCCGAATGTGACGGTTGCCGTCCGCTCTCCTGCTGTATCAGCATGAAACCCGGTCACCTCATACTCGCCCTCACTCAGCGTTCTGGAACCGCTCTGGGAGTAGTTTGCAGTGACCTTCAGTCCTTCCAGTGAAACCGCGTCGCCCACCAGATAGCTGGTCTGTGATGGAGGTTCCACCGTGATAGAGAGCAGTTTGTCCGTTGTACTTTTCTTCTTCACATATCCAAGGGCAGATTTGCTCAAATCGTCCTCCATGGAAGTCTGGTCCACGGAGTATGCCGCGAACATCACATCCCCGGAGGCAGTCAGGCTGAATCCCCTCCCTCTGCCCGCATCGATCTGGATTCCCTCCTGGACAAATCGGTCACCCTCGATCCGGTAGAGTTTTGTACCTTCCCCATTCTCACTGGCAGGACTGGTCATCACATAGAAGTTTCCTTCCACCACCATCAGCTCCGGCGTGAAGCTGTCAATGTCCCCCTCCACGGTTTTTGTCCATGTATCCACATCACTTTCATACCGGAAAAGGAGAAGCTTGTCCGTTCCTCTTGTGGCTGTGATATACAGGTTGCCGTTGTAGGCGGACATACTGTAAGCAGTGCTGTTGTTCGTAATGCCAAGGTCACTGTCCGTAAGACCTGTGAGCGTTTTGAAGGTCTCTTTCTCTTTGTTATATTCATATAGACTGATCCGGTACGCTCCATTCCAGCCCGCATCTCTTACTGCTGTATATATCTTTCCTCCTGCAACTGAGACACTGGCATTTCCCAGAAATCCGCCTGTAAATCTCTCAGCCGGACCGGCAGCGGTCAGCGCCTTGTTACTTCCAAAGGAAAAGGCTGCCAGGGAAGCGTCCCCGCTGTCTTCTGTAAATGCCAGGTAAAGTTCACTGCCGGAAACTTCTGCGTCCCACGAAGCCACAACTCCAGGCATCCCACTGCCCCCGGCATCCACCCAAGAGCTTCCGTTCCAGGATTTCAGAAAAAGCTTTCTCTGGTTGTTTGTGTAAGCCACCACCGGCGTACCGTTCACATCGATCAGCTTCAGATCCCTCAGCGTTCCGCCCCCGCCGATTCCTGCCACCGGGACAGTGATGCTTTTCCACACGGATGTCCATTGGCTGTTTTCTGTCTCCGTATATTCATAAAAGTAGATATATGTAGGCTTTGACCCATCAGTCGTCCCTGTCTGCTGAACGGCCGCAGCATACTGTTTCCCATCAATGGTCCCTACGGCTGCATGGGTGGCTGACTGGCCCGGCACACTATTTACCAGCCGAGTGTCCTCCCACATATCGTAAGCATCCGCATCCGGCAGTTTTACCTCAAGGCTCATGGTACCATCCGTGTTTTTCCGAATATCCGAGATCACGATCCCGGAATTGCTGCCGTCTGAGAAGGTCAGCGCCCCCTCACTGATGCCTGCCTCAATGCTCTCATTGCCAATGTAGTTGCTCCCATCACTTCTCGGAAACGCTGCCTGAAGCGCAGCCTCTCTTGTATCCTCCGCATTGGGGCGGAACACATAGATGCCCAGCTTGCTCCCAAAGTTGCTCAGATCCTTCACCGTTGTGTTCACACGGTATACAATTACTCCTGAGCCTCCGATCTTGGCGTCCAGTGAGTCCGGGTCAATGGCGTCTCCCTGCTCCCGGCGCTCCACCACGAACAGTTCATAAGGGTTCAGCGGTGATTTTATGGCATAAGCGTAAGGCTTGCCCTCCACTGCTGTCTGGGGCGATTCCAGAGTAAGCGTTGTATCTTCCTCTATGACAGGAAGTTCCGCCCATCCGGTTGTTTCCCTTAAGACTGCAAGGGGATAAGCAGGGTAGATGCTCCTCTCTGCCATAATATCCCAGGAGTACACCGGATAGCTCCTTCCATCCCGGGTATACAGATCCGGATATCCCAGGGTATGGAGAAACTCATGGATGATCAGGCCATGCCTGTTTGCACCCAAGAGGCTTCCGTCCAAAAGCGTATTGGTCGTAAGGATATTGTAATAGGATACCTTTTTGTCTGTACCCGGGACATTCTCCGTCCCGAGATAGTTGTCGCAATGAGGGTAGAGGGTGGGAACATGACTGTAAATAGTGTCCACTCCTCCAAACAAAATAACCGTGAAATTATCAATATAGCCGTCCCCATCGTAATCAACCGTAAGGCCCTTCAGTTCCGGCATCTCCTCAATGATCTGTCCGATAACCTGATAGTCGATGTCTTTTGCCCGTACATCATCATAGTTATAGGGAAGCGTGATCACACTTGTCTGCCCGGTAATCTCATCGTACTGGGGAAACAGATTCTTCACATGAAGCTGTCCGTTTGACACAGTCTCCATATAATTTGTGAAAGAACGTCCATAATCACCGTCATAGAAATGCATGATCTCTTCCATCACTGTGTTGTCGCCGGTAGTCTTGTCGCTGTCCTCATTCAGATAATTTTCTGATATATGGTCGTCCTGGAACCGAGCGAATACGACCACATTTGCAAAGTCTCCGCCAACGACTCTGGTCTGTCCGGATGGCTCCGCATTTTCCGCTGCGGATGCCATTAAAGTAACAGCCCCTGCCGCGGGCAGCGAGATCGCTACTGACAACAACAGGGCCAGAATTTTACTGCTTATTTTTCTTTTCATATGTAATCCCTCATCTGTATATCTTTGATCATCCTATAATTGGACAATAATAGGTAAATATTAATATAGCATCAGATGAGCAGATAGGCAACCTTTTCGTATAAATTTCCAGGACTTATACTGAAAAAATTTCCAGCGCATTATTCATAGCGCACCATCTCCCGCTTCAGCCTCTGCATGATCTTTTTCTCGAGCCGTGAGATATACGACTGGGAAATCCCCAACAGATCCGCCACCTCTTTCTGGGTCATCTCGCGTCCATCCGGATTATCCAGTCCAAAGCGCATCCGCACGATCATTTTTTCCCGGCTGCTCAGCTTGTTCAGTGCGCGGATAAGGAGTTTGCGCTCCGCCTCATTTTCAAGGTCCCGGTATATGGTATCTTCATCTGTTCCGAGGATATCCGACAGAAGCAGTTCGTTCCCATCCCAGTCCACGTTGAGAGGCTCATCGATAGACACTTCCAGCTTTGTCTTGCTGTTTCTCCTCAGATACATCAGAATCTCATTCTCAATACAGCGCGATGCGTAGGTGGCAAGCTTGATCTTTTTTGTAGGATTAAACGTGTTGATCGCTTTGATCAGCCCGATCGTGCCGATGGAGATCAGGTCTTCCACTCCTACACCTGTATTATCAAATTTTTTTGCGATATATACGACAAGGCGGAGATTATGCTCGATCAGTGTCTTTTTTGCCTCCTCGGCACGTTCTGTCCCCAGCTCTTCTATTATTTCTTTCTCATGAGCTCCTTCCAGCGGCGGCGGCAGCACCTCTGTGCCTCCAATATAATGGATTTCTTTTCCGCTCCCGAATATCAGACTCTTAATATCCGGTATTACCCGCAGTTTAAACTGCTGCGGAACAGCTACTTTTATGAACATCTTGTCTCCTCCTCTATTTGTCGATTGCCGCGATACAGCGGCTCTGCGGACGGCTTACACATCTGACTGGACAGCATCCATACTTGTGCTCCATTTAATACAGTACTGTTTACAATGAGAAGATTCCTGGATTCAGGATAAGCTCGTATTCCCTATTTCCAGAAAGCGTCTCCTCTCCTACCCCGAGCAGAGGATTATGTATCCACCTTTCCTCCCCCGCTCTTCCCATGTGTACACACATTTTTTCGATACGGAACACTTTCATGACCTGTTCCCCGCTGACACATCGGTAAGCGATCATATGAAATCCCCTCTCTGCCTCCGGCAGTTCTGTGATCTCACAGAGAAATCCCGGATCCAGGATATTTACCGGATCGTCCGTGACAAAATCTCTCAGCTCATTTCCGGTATCCCAGAGAGCATTTGCCGTCTTTTCTCCTTTTTCCGTGTACAATGTCACCTGAAAGATCGCTTTCTGCCGCCTGGCCATGCGCGCCATAAGCTCCCACAGTTTCATCAGCAGAAGATACGCCCCGAAAGCAGCGCTGTAAAACAGACTGATATAACGCAGATACGGTCTGAGTATCAGCAGGATCCCTCCTAAAAATGCTGACACGGCATACAGCAGGATAAACGCCTTCACAAACTGTGAAGCGCTCCTGACCTTGAGACCTGTAAGGATCATCACACTGTTTATCACTACATGGAATAAAATGAGTTTTATTATCCCCGGAAAGGGAACGGCTACTGCCGCGCAAGTCAGCAGGCTCCCGAGTGCAGCACACAGGAAAAGGCGGCCCCGTGTCCTGCCGCACTTCAGAATATGGTCAAGTGCCAGAAGGAGCAGGCTGTCCATCATGAGATTTTCCAGAAAAAATACATCTATGTACAGCTCATAATGCATACCCCACCTTCTTTCCCCTGAAAACCGATCCGGGTATCATTATATCGCTCTTGTAAGTTGAAATTTGTCAGATGGTGACAGACGTAAGGAAATATATTTCGACATCATGATCGTGAAAAGATGTGGATGGGATAAGTCCGTTCACAAGTTAAAAAGACAGACGATACAGAAATCGTATCGCCTGTCTTGTATTCTCATATCTTTCTAAGGCCTGTCCCATTATTTCTTAAAGAAATCCGGAATCTTGATGGACTGTTCTTTCACACTGCTGGACGGAGTCCTCGGCTGCAGTGTCGGCATCGTGCCGCCCTGAGGCCTTGCCGCTGTCCTGTTCTCATTGTCAAGACGACTTCTCACCGGAGAATCCCCTGACGGAAGGATAGAACCTACATTCTTCTGACCTTCCAGCCTTGCTTTCAGCTTGGAAGCGCTGCCGCCTACATTATGTAAGCCCGTGGCAATAACAGTGATCGTACATTCATCTGACTTGGAATCATCGTACATCGCACCAAAGATGATGCTTGCGCCTTCTCCTGCCAGCTCCTGTACATAATCCGCAGCGTCTGACGCATCCATAAGAGTGATGTCACCGGATACATTGACAATGACATTGGAGGCACCCTGGATCGTTGTCTCAAGCAGCGGACTGGCAACTGCGTCCTTGACAGCCTCAAGAGCCTTGTCATCGCCGCGTCCTGAACCGATACCGATATGGGCAATACCCTTGTCCTTCATAACAGTCTGGATATCCGCAAAATCAAGATTGATCAGTGACGGAACATTGATCAGATCCGTGATACCCTGAATACCCTGCTGAAGGACCTCATCCGCCTTTTTGAGCGCTTCCGGCATAGTCGTGCGTCTGTCGACCACTTCAAGAAGCTTATCATTCGGGATCACGATCATTGTGTCAACATTTTCTTTTAATTTATCAATTCCTGTAAGTGCGTTCTGCATTCTCGTCTTGGATTCAAAACGGAACGGCTTTGTCACGACTCCGACTGTCAGAGCTCCCTGCTCCTTTGCAATACGCGCGATCACCGGAGCTGCTCCCGTACCTGTTCCGCCTCCCATACCGCAGGTCACGAATACCATGTCCGCTCCCTTTAACGCAGCTGAGATCTCTTCTGAACTTTCTTCTGCCGCTTTCTCGCCCACCTCAGGCTGTGCTCCCGCGCCGAGTCCTTTTGTGAGCTTCTCACCGATCTGCATCAGCGTCGGCGCCTTACAAAGCTGCAGCGCCTGCTTATCTGTATTCACTGCGATAAACTCCACGCCCGCGATCTGTTCGTCGATCATACGGTTCACAGCGTTGTTTCCACCGCCGCCTACTCCGACAACAATTATTCTTGCGGCCGCTTCTGATTCGTTGGTCTTAATTTCTAACAAGAGTATTTCCTCCTTTGTCGTCTTATTAATTTCTTATACAACCCTTTTATTGAACGATAGAATCCAATAAGTATATAATAAAGTCTTTTCCGTAAATAATCAATAGATTTTTCTTATTTTTCTGATATTTTTGCGCTATTTATATAACCGTTCACCCCACTGTTTAAAGACCGCGCCCTGGCATCAGGCAGCGGGGACAAAACGAATGGACTCTGAGTCCGGATCATAGTTTTCAAGATGCAGTGTACCCGCCGTATCCGGATACAGTTCTGCCAGTTTGTCAAGGATCGGCTGGACCTGCTCCAGCTTCTCTTCATAACCTCCGCTTCCGAGGAGGACTTCTACAATTCCAAAATACACCTGGACAGTCCCGCCCGAACAGGACATGCGGTCAGGGGTAAGACTGTATTTTTTCAGATTTTTTGAAACTTCAACGATTTTTTCAAAAATACTATCATCTTCAACAGGCAGCTTCTTTCCCATCTCTACCTTTGCCGTGTCAAAGTTGAGTCCCTCAATATAGGGGGTTCCTTCGATCAGCTTCTTTGACCTTAACACTGCGGTTCCCATCGCGTCAAAATACAGGTATGCGCCGTCGTAATCCACATACCCTGCCATCTCTTTTTCCTCAACCTTTACTCTGACTGTCCACGGATTCTTCAGAGAGATCGTGAACCTGTCCACCCCCGATGGGAGATCTGCGTCCGTAAGATTGTATTTTGCAAGAATATATAATGTATTTACAGACAGTCTGTCATTCTGTATCCATGTAGTGATCGTGGCGTCTCCATAATAGGAATTCCCCTCCACCTCAAAGGAGCGCGTCTGAAACAGGAGAACAGCCACGCCCGCCAGCCCGGCGAGCCCCAGGATGACAGAGACCAGGATCAGCCATACCCTTCTCTTTTTGTGCTTTTTCTTCTTCACCCAAATGCCTCCTTCTGCTCGTTCCGTTCAGCCGCGCCATTCGCAAAACCGCACTCCGTGCTCACTGCGGCTGCGCCGCTGTTTTGCTCATGATCGGGCGCTCACCCCATGGGTATTCCGGGAGCGGAAAATTCATGCGAGCATGATTCCTTCTCCCGGAATACCCATGGCTGAACTGTTATTTCATTCTACCAGACTTGATACGCTTAACACAAGCCCCATTTCCATGAGAAGGAACATAACGGACGTCCCTCCGTAACTGATGAAAGGAAGCGTGATCCCTGTGTTTGGGATGGAGTTGGTCACGACTGCTATGTTCAGGATCACCTGGATCATCATGTGCGCCAGCGCGCCCGAAGCGATCAGAGCTCCCAGCAGATCCGTCGTTTTTGTGGCGATCACAAAGAGCCGCCATATAAGGATCAGGAACAGGACTATGATGATCCCCGCTCCCACAAGCCCCAGCTCCTCACAGATAATGGAAAATATCATATCATTCTGCGCCTCGGGAAGAAAGCCCAGCTTCTGTACACTGTTCCCCAGACCCCTACCGAAGAGCCCGCCGCTCCCGATCGCATAAAGCCCCTGGAGCGTCTGATAGCCTTTCTCATATTTTTCCGGGTGCTGCCAGATCGCGATCCGCTCCAGCCGATAGCTCTCCATGGCCAGGAACACTGCCATAAATGCGACCCCCACACTTCCCATCCATATGAACTGAGAGTATTTCGGACTTGCCACAAAGATAATGACCACAGCGATCCCCAGGATGATGATCGCAGTGCTTAAGTTGCTCGCCCCCACCAGTCCTGCCACAGGAAGGACCGGCAGCATCATGAGCACGAGCGTCCTGAACTTGTGCATCTTGCGGACATTCCTGCTCACAAGCCATGCCAGGAAGAGGATGACCGCCACTTTCGCGAACTCTGAAGGCTGAAAAGAAACCGGGCCCAAAGACAGCCATCTTTTGGACCCGTTATATTCATCGCCAAAGAGCATTACCGCCACAGAGAGCGCGATTGCCATAAGATACCCCGGAATTGCCAGGGGAAGCCACTTATGATAGTCGATCCGCGCAATGATCACCATCCCAAGCAGCCCGAGAAGGGTGGCGAATCCCTGTTTTTTCAGATAATACAGAGGATCATGGAATTTCACCCTGCCATTGTAAGCGCTGGTGCTGTAAAGCACCGCAAGCCCGATCACCACAAGGATCAGGATCACTGCCAGCAGCGTCTCGTCATACCGTCTCTTCCTTTTGGAACGCTCCAATAAACTCCACTCCCTACAACCGTTTTACAAGCTCTTTGAATTTATCTCCGCGTTCTTCGTAATTTTTAAACATTCCCCAGCTTGCGCATGCGGGCGAGAGGAGCACCGCATCTCCAGGCTGCGCACATTCCACACATTTGTCGAAGGCTTCCTCAAAAGTATCCGCCATCACGATATCTTTAAAGCCGAGTTTCTCTGCTGCCCCGGCGATCTTTTCCCGGGTAGCCCCGATCAGGACCAGCTTTTTCACCTTTCCGTCAAACGCCCGGATCCATTCATCATAGGAAGATTCCTTATCATACCCTCCGCCGATCAGTACTGTCGGGCGGCTCATGGCCCGGATTCCCCGGATCGCCGCGTCCGGATTTGTGCCTTTGGAATCATTATAAAAAACGACCCCATTTTTCTCAGCCACAAACTCGATCCGATGTTCCACGCCCGCGAATCCTTTTAATGTCCCGCGTATAATGTCCATCGGCGTGCCGTAGGCGTACGCCATCGCCACTGCCGCCATTGCGTTTTCATAGTTGTGCGTCCCCAGGATCTGCAGCTCATTCACATCACAGACCGGGATCGTCTCATTTACAGCGCACACGATGGTGGTCCCATCCAGGTACACACCTCTATTAAGTTTACGCCGGCTGCTGAAATATAGAACATCAGCGGACACTTTTTCTCCGAATCCCCTCAGGACTTCATCCTCATAATTAAGCACGCAGACATCGTCCTTTGTCTGGTTCTTTGCGATCCTCTCCTTTGCCGCAATGTATGCCTCCATCGTATGATGGCGATTCAGATGATCGGGCGTGATATTCAGGATCGCGCTGACCTTCGGGCGGAATGTATGTATTGTCTCCAGCTGGAAACTGCTCATCTCCGCCACGATCACGGAATCATCCTCTGTCTCAGGCACGATGCTTGTATAGGGATTTCCGATATTGCCCACTACAAATGTGCTCTCTTTCCAGTTTGCCATGATCTGGCCAAGCAGCGCGGTTGTCGTTGTCTTTCCATTCGTCCCTGTAATGGCGAGGACATTGCCTTTTCCGAGAGCATATGCCAGCTCGATCTCCCCCCAGACAGGAATCCCTGCCGCTCTCATCTTGTCCACCACCGGAAGGTCTGTGGGGACGCCGGGGCTCATCACTGTCAGGGAAAGCTGTTCAAGAAGTTCTTCCGGAAATCTGCCAAGGACAACCTGAAGCCGAACAGCTTCTGACGCGGTTCCTGAAGCAGCTTCCGATACGGTTCCTGACACAGCTTTTTCTCCATCCGGCAGCTTATCTGTTATCTTTTTCATAATCTTGTCTGCCCTCAGGTCCTCGTTCCCATCGTACAGGATCACCTGCGCTCCTTCTCTCAGCAAAAGGCGGGCCGCCGCCTCGCCGCTGATACCCGAACCAAATACGAGTACTTTTTTCCCTTTCATTTCCATTGCACTATACCCCCATTAACGCGATCAGGCAGAGGAGCGCCGTGATGATGGAAAACACGGCCACAACTCTTGTCTCCGACCATCCGCACAGCTCAAAGTGATGATGGATCGGCGCCATCTTGAATATCCGCTTCCCGCCGGTCTTCTTAAAATAGGTAACCTGGATCATAACAGAAGCCACTTCTACCAGATAGATAAATCCCACGATGATAATGAACAGGGGCATCTGGAGCATGTAAGCTGTACCTGCCACAAATCCTCCAAGGGCAAGAGAACCGGTATCCCCCATAAACACGCTCGCCGGATATACATTAAAGAGCAGGAAGCCGAGCAGAGCCCCCACCACAGCACAGGTGACCGGTTCGATACCGCTCTTTGTCCCGATGGCGACCACTGTAAAAAATGTAGCGACAAGGACAGTCACGCTGGAGGCCAGGCCATCCAGGCCATCCGTGAAATTGGTGCCGTTGACCGTCCCGATCACAGCCACAAACAGGACGGGGACCGCCACCCAGCCAAGATCCAGATAGTACCCTCCTGAAAAAGGCACCATCATGGTCAGGGGAATTTTCGCCACCTTCACCAGATAAAACGCAAATATCGCTGTGACAACGATCTGGAGCGCCATTTTCTGCGCGGGCATCAATCCGTCGGAACGCTTCAGGACCACCTTCAAATAGTCATCCAGGAACCCGATCAGACCGAACGCAACCGTCAGGAACAGAATGGGAATGATCCTCGGATAGTCCTTTACATAGAACAGGGAAGTCACGATCACTGAGACAAGGATAATGATACCGCCCATGGTCGGCGTGCCTGCTTTCTTTAAATGGGACTGCACGCCTTCCACCCTCTCTGTCTGTTTCATCTTCAGTTTCCGCAAAAAAGGAATGACCACCGGCCCCAGCACAAGGCTTATGGCAAACGATATCAGCACCGGTATCACTACATGACTACTCATAAATCCACCTCTTCATCTCTTTCGTTTCTCAACCTGTTTAGTATAAACCATGACTTACTTTTTTTCAATCCCGAGATAGGGAAGCACATTATCATAAATGCTCTTAAGCACAGGGGCCGCGATCGTCCCTCCGTAGTAGACTCCCTGGGGGTCATGGATGATGACCATGCCGAGTATCTGGGGATCATCCGCCGGTGCGAATCCCAGGAAAGACGAGATATATTTATTGGCGCTTCTCGGGAGCGTCTGGGAGGTCGCGGTCTTGCCGCCGATGGAATACCCCTCCAGATAAGCATTTTTCCCCGATCCTTCCGAAACAACACTCTCCAGGAGCATCTGCATGGTCTCGGACGTTTCTTTGGATACGATGCCGGATTCCACCTTGTACTCAAATTCCTTGACCACATTCCCCCCATCGTCCAGGATCGCCGTCCCAACGTGTGGCGTCACTCTGTTTCCTCCGTTCACGATAGAGCTGACCGTTACCGCCATCTGGATCGGAGTGACCTGAAAAGACTGTCCGAACGTCATGGTCGCCAGCTCCACAGTCCCGATATCTTCTTTCTTGTGCATGATCGTCCCTGCCTCCCCCGGCAGGTCGATGTTCGTCAGCTTCATCAGCCCGAATTTTTCAAAGTAATCATAAAACCGGTCCGCCCCAAGCCGCAGTCCGATATCCATAAAAACCGGATTGCAGGAATTCTGTATCCCCTGCACAAACGTCTCCTGCCCATGCCCTCCGACTTTATGGCACCGGATCTTGCGGTCCTCCACGATCCGGTATCCGGGGCAGAAAAAGGTGTCGTCAAGAGACACCACTCCTTCTTCCAGACAGGCAGAAGAAGTGATGATCTTAAACACGGACCCCGGCTCATATGTATCATTGATGCAGCGATTTCTCCACATCTGGTTGAGCGCGTCCTGCAGTTCCTCATCTGTAAGAGCTGAGCCATCCACCCCGGTATTCAGCTCGTACGGCTCATTCAGGTTAAATTCCGGAACATTCACCATGGCGTAGATCTCTCCGTTCTGAGGATTCATCAAAAGGATGGATACTGCCTCCGCCTGTTTTTCCTCCATCACCTTCATTGCCGCCTGCTCACAGTATGCCTGGATATTGTAGTCCAGGCTGACCTGGAGCGTCTCCCCTGCCACAGGCTCGATCCGGTCTTCCGCCACCCCTTCCAGCTCCACGCCTCTGGCGTCAGTCACAGTGAGGATGGTACCGTTTGTCCCTTTTAAATACTCTTCATATTTTACTTCCAGACCGATGATCCCCTGATTGTCTCCCCCGGTGAAGCCAAGGACCCGCGAGGCAAGCTCGTCATAAGGATAATAACGTTTATAATCCTCATCCACCTTTACGCCCGCCAGGTCGTAACCGCGGATCCGGTCACCTGTCTCTTTATCCACATTTGTCTTGATCTTCTCCATGGAAGACACTTTCTCTACCTTTTTTCTCACCTCAGACTCATCCAGCTCAAGCTCCCGGCACAGCAAGGAAATGACCTCTCCCGGCTCTTCCACCTGGCTGTGGATGACCGAGATCGTACACACCGTACGGTTGGTCGCCAGCACTACACCGTTGCGGTCCACGATCTCCCCGCGGGCCGCCTTGATCTCCCGCTCCCTCTCGTGCAGGTCCTGAGCCAGTTCCTGATAATACTCCGCGTCAAACACCATCAAATAGATCAGCCTTCCTATCAGAGCCGCGAGAATCAGGGCCGCGCATAGAAAGACGATCATGATCTTCTTTTTGTTATAAGTCTTATTCTTCATATAATAAAAACCATGCAAAAGATGTTGTTACAGCTTATTACATCTTCTGCATGGTTATTCCCTTTTCTGCCGCCGCGCAGCTTCCCGCGTCACTCCGGCGCTTCGCCAGACGCCCAGTCATCCAGATCCGGACTGTAATTTTCATCTATATATGAGCCGTCCGGATTATTATAAGTGTCTTCATAATTTTCATCGTAATCCGTATACTCTGTATCCCCAAAATTCTGCCCCTCTGTCTGGACGCTCTCTCCGCTTTCGGCAATGGTCGTAATCCCCAGATATGGGAACGCCTCTTCCATGATCTTCTTGCTTAAACCCAGGATAAGAGAGCTGTCGCCTGCGGAATCGTTCCGCGCCTCGTCAATCACCACATAGATCAGCACTTCCGGGTTCTCCCGCGGCGCGTAACCGATATAGGAAAGCAGGTATTTATTGTTTCCCCTTGGCAGCTTCTCCGCGGTCCCGGTCTTAGCACCGATGTCATAGCCTTCCACCTGAGCCCGCTGTCCTGTCCCATAATCCATCGTTGCCTTCAGATATGTTTTCAGCATCTTTGACGTCTCCGATGACACTGTTTTCCGAAGGAGCACCGGGTCTTTTGTCTCAATGACATTGCCGTTCTCATCCTGGATCTGTTTCACAACGTGGGGTTCATAATAATATCCCCCATTAATAAGAGAAGCAAAGGCAGACGCCATCTGTGTCATGGTCACGTTGAAATTCTGTCCGAACGAGTTGCTGGCAAGGTCCACGTCTGTCATACTGTCTGCCGTGTACAAAAGACCTGCCGTGTATGCTTCTCCAGGAAGATCGATCCCGGTGTATTCACCAAATCCAAAGATATGCTGGTATCTGGTAAAATTATCTACTCCGATGACAGACGCCATATCCATCAGCGCCACGTTACAGGAATTGGCGATCGCATCCTGTATCGTCTCTGTTCCATGACCGGCCCGGTAGTGGCATCCGATATCCCAGCCCATGACATTCTTGGAACCGCCGCAGTAATAGGTCTCATCCCCGGTAAGGGTGCCGGTCTCAAGCCCTGCCGCCACGGTAAACGGCTTTGCCACGGAACCGGGCTCATAAGAGTCGCTGACACAGAAATTGCGCCAGAGATCATTCAATGTCGCCGCTTCTTTCTCATCGTCCGACATTTCATTCCACTCCTGCTCCTTGCCCTGCTGGCTGTAGATCCCGGCAACCTCCTGCATCTTCGCCTCCCAGGCTTCAGCCGAATAGATCTGGGACCAGTTTCTCGGTTCGTTCAGGTCAAAGTTCGGATAGGATGCTTCCGCCAGGATCTCTCCTGTATTCGGGTTCATGATAATGACCGCGGTATTCTTGCTTCCAAGCTCGCCGTCGCCCGCGCGTTCCTGGTTAAACTCCAGGATCGCCTTCTCCACGATATTCTGGAGAGTCACGTCAATGGTAGACACAACCGTATTTCCGTTCTTAGCCGGTTTTACCGTCCGCTCCACCGAGGACTCGCTGTCAAAGTAGCCATACTCCCTGCCGTCCGTGCCGTTGAGCACGTCATTGTACGCATTCTCAATACCGATCGCCCCTAGGTTTCCCGCATAGGTGAAGCCGATCACATCGCTCGCCATGCTTCCGTATGGATAAGTCCTCGTATAGTCGTCTTCCAGCCAGATACCCATTACATTGGGATAATTCTCATCGTCTTCATCAATCTCTTTGAATTTCTGCGCTGTATTGTAGTCGATCCCCCGGGCGAGTATCTTATAACGGCTGTCCGGATCCTCCTCCACCAGCTGGTCTACAACACTTCCTTCAATCCCGAAACATTCTTTGAGGACTTCTTTGGTGGGTTCGATGTATTCATCCTTATCCGTCATCATATTAACATCCAGGATCACGTTGTACACACGTTCGCTGGTCGCGATCTTCGTGCCGTTGCGGTCCACGATATCCCCGCGTTTAAAAGCGATCACGCGGCTGTCATAGTTCTGCTGGTCCAGGACGGTCCTGGTATAGCCGCTTCCTTTTGTAACATTGATGTATGTGATCCTCCCTATAAGAACAACAAAAGCCAGTATCACTGCCATAAATAGCATTACCAGCTTCCGTTGCATCCTGAGCGGGAATTTTTTCGTTAAAAATTCAAATCTGCTCTTCTTTCTTTTTCTTCCTGCCATATCATACTATCCTTAATTTGATGCGTCGCTCGACTTGGCGAGCACCCCGCTCTTTGGAATGTCACTGTACTGCTTTACATATTCACCGGACGGACTGTCATACTCCACCACCGTCCCCTGGGCAGCATATACCATTCCCATTTCATTCATCGCGCGGTCCCTCACTGTCTCCAGATTCACAGAATCCGCTGCTGAATTGTAAGCCGTATTGTTCGCCTCTGTCATATCCGCAAGCTGCTCCTGCATCGCTGTCACATGCTCGGAGCGGCTCACAACCTCCGACTGAAGGCTTAAATACAGCATGCACACCAGTACTGCGCAAACTGCTGCCGCGGCAAGAAAAACCGCATAAGCAGGATTAATGCTCATCGCCCGGTGTCTGTTCTTTGCCACCTGGCTGCTCATCTGCTTCGGCTGCCGCGGGCGCGCTACCGGCGCTTTCTTCGGAAGAGGTTCCGCCTGACGTACCGCATTGCCGTACACATAAAACTGACCATAGCTGTTTCTCCTAAGGTCCGCTGTTCTCCGATTATATGTACCGTATTTTGCTGCCATGCCGAATGCCCCTTTTCCTGTCTTCTCTTCCGGGCTCTCCCCTTCCCGGAGGAAAATAAATATTTTAAACTACTCCCTGTTACCTCCGTTCAAATATCCTCAGTTTTGCGCTTTTTGAACGGCTGTTGGACTCCAGCTCCTCCTCTGATGGAAGGATCGGTTTCCTTGTGACTACTCTTCCCTTTGATGTCTTCCCACAAACACATACCGGAAAGTCGCTTGGACAGGTACATGGATTTTCGTTTTTACGAAATGCGCTCTTCACGATCCTGTCCTCCAGTGAATGAAATGTAATGATGCAGATCCGTCCCCCCGGATTCAACATGTCGATCATGTCATCCAGCGAATCTTTCAGCACGTCCAGTTCATGGTTCAGTTCGATCCTTATCGCCTGGAACGTCCGCTTGGACGGATGTCCCGAAGTCTTACGGACTTTCATCGGTATGGCGTGCCGTATGATCTCATTCAGCTGTCCTGTTGTCTCGATCGGCCCTTTTACGCGTTCTGCGACGATATGTTTTGCGATATTTTTTGCAAATCTGTCTTCCCCATAGTCGCGGATAACCCGGTAAAGTTCCGTCTCGCTGTATTCGTTGACAATATCTTTTGCCATCGCCTTCTGCCTCTGGTCCATCCTCATGTCGAGCGGTGCGTCCGCCCGGTATGAGAACCCCCTCTCAGCAGTGTCAAGCTGGTAAGACGACACTCCCAGATCCAGGACGATCCCATCCACCTTGTCAACGCCGATATTTTGGAGCTGCGGCTTCATATCACGGTAATTGCTCCGTATTATCGTGACCTTCTCCCCGAAGCCTGCCAGACGCTCTCCCGCCGCCTTAATGGCGTCTGCGTCCTGGTCTATTCCTACAAATCTCCCCTTGTCACCTAACCGGCTGCATACTTCAAAGGCATGTCCGCATCCGCCCAGCGTGGCGTCCACATAGATGCCGTCCGGTCTGACATTTAGCCCGTCCACTGTTTCGTGGAGCAGGACAGATACATGTTTGAACGCCATGGTCTCCTCCTTATCAGATCCTGATTCCTATGGACTCCATGCGCTCTGCTATGGCATCCAGGTCTTCTTCGCTCACCTGGCTGCGCTCTTCCCAAAGCGCCTTGTCCCAGATCTCAACCCTGTCCTGGACTCCTACCAGGACAACGTCTTTCTCCAGATGCGCCGCTTTGCGGAGTGACGGTGGGACAAGAACTCTCCCCTGCTTGTCGAAACTGCCCTCCGAAGCACTTCCAAAGAAATAACGCTTAAAGATTCTGGCATCCTTATTCATTCGTGGTAAGGTCTCTAGCTCGGCGACGAAATTATTCCATTCTTCCTGAGAGTACACAAAGAGGCAGCCCTCCAGCCCATTACATATGACAAAGCTGTCGCCCAGATCGTCCCGGAGCTTTGCCGGGATGATAAGTCGTCCCTTTTCATCAATGCTATGGTTAAACTCTCCTAATAACATCTGGAATCCTTTCTCTTAATGTGAGCCTCCACATCGCTCCCCACTTTGTACCACTAGCCACCACTCTTTACCACTTGACTCCATTCTAAACCACCACTCTCCCTTTTTCAACCCCTTTTTTTGATTTTTTTGTGTTTCTCCGATGCCTGAAAAACAGCTGGAATCCTCGTTTTCAGGGCAAAAAAGAACATGTAGGGCATGGATCAGTTCCACTACCCTACATGTTGTGTTTTTCCTCTTTCAGAGTATTATATTGAATTTTTTATATTCCGGTCAATATTATCATTCTCTCCCAAATCTCACCACTTTATTCGGCCTATTCCGCCTCTGTTTCCGACTGCGCGGCAAGGTCGTTCAGATAATTGGAGATCGAATCATAATTCACTTCAGCCACCACTCTGTCTTTTCCCGACTCATACATGTCATAAGCTGAATATCCCAGCCACCCGATCAGAGCGAGCGCCACAAGTGTAAGGATCCCTTTGCGGACAAAGCTCATCATTTTCTGCTTCCGCATGATCTGTTTTCTGTTCGCTTTCTCCTTTTTATAACGATCCACTTTTTCCTGGCTCATATCTCACATGCTCCTTTCCTCATTTATGCCGTTGTTCTCACGGCATATGGTACACCCTGGGGTACCCGCATACTGACAGTTTATCATACTCTTCCTCAGAGCACAACAATTATTCCGCCGTCATTGGCGTACATTGTGCTGATCCCTGCCGTATCCACGATAAAACTGTCTTTGACACGCATTTTATCAAGCAGCATCCGCTGTACTTCTCTGGCGCGTTCCGGACAATTACAATGAGCGATGGCAAGCACTTTATCCTTAGTCTGCTTTCCATCACGCACGATCTGTTCTGCCATTTTGACCAGAGCGCGCTTGATGCCCCTGGCCTGACCAAGCTGACAGATCGTTCCCTCGGGGGTGGATCCCATGACCGGCTTGATGTTGAGGGCGCTTACCACAAAAGATTTGATGCCGGTGAGCCTTCCGTTTTTGCGGAGCGTGTCAAGGTTCTCCAGAACAAAATAGGTGTTCTGCCCGCTGATATAACCCTCCACAGTGCTGACCGTATCTTCAAATGAAAGCCCCTGCTCTTCACACTCCTGTATCTTACATGCGATCAGAGTCTCTCCCACAGATGCCGAACGAGAGTTGAACACATAGATCTGCTTTTCATCCTGGCCATGTTCTTCCATCCAGAGCTTCCGGGCAAGCTGCGCGCTGTTGCAGGAGCCGCTCAGTTCAGATGAAAGCGTCACCACATAGACCCTCTGTTCACTTCCGTTGTAAAGTTCCATATATTTTTCAGGAGACGGACAGGACGACTTCGGGCATTCCGGACTGGCCGCCACGCGCCTGAGAAAATCCGCCTGGTCAAACGTGTCGTCGTCCACCACCATGTCCCCATCCACCTGCATGCTGAGGGGAGCGCTCACATATATTCCGCTTTCCTTCATTTTATAAGTCAGTTCCCCGCAACTGTCTACTATTATCTTGTAATCCATAATATCTCCTTCCGAACCGTAAAGTATATTTTATGCTTCTATTATATGTGGTTTTAAATACTATATTAAAATATACCATACATTTCCTTGGAAGGAAAGACCTTAATGTGAAAATCTTGTATGCTTATTCACCGTCAAGCCTGATTTTGCGCGAGATCCCAAGGGCGATCCCCATCTCCGCCATAAGGAACAGGATCGCGGTCCCCCCATAGCTGATAAAGGGAAGGGTGATACCTGTTGTCGGAAGCAGCCCTGTGACCACGGCAATATTCAGGATCACCTGAAGCGCGATGTGGGCAAAGATCCCTGTCGCGATAAGCGAGCCATACAAGTCGGGCGCATTCTTCGCAATAAACATCAGCCGGTACAGCAGCAGGCCGAAAAGCACAAGGATCAGGATTGCGCCGAACACTCCCAGCTCCTCGCAGATAACAACCAGGATCATATCGTTTTGCGCCTCCGGGATCACGCCCAGCTTCTGGGTGCTGTTGCCCAGTCCCTTTCCAAAGAAACCGCCGCTGCCGATGGCATACAGTCCCTGCATGACCTGATAACTTCCTGTATCCATCGTTGCCTCCGGGTTCAGCCATGAGATGATCCTCTGAAGCCGGAAATTATCGCTGTTGGCAACAGTCACAGACAGAACGGCAATCCCGATGGCCGCTGCTGCCGCCCCAATCCCTATGATCGCCAGGAAAGGCTTTGTCTTCGGATGGATCACGAAGATCAGGATACAGGTGATCGCCATAACTATGATGGCGGTACTGAGATTGTCCGTGAGAAACAAAACGCCCCCCGACGCAACCGCGCCCAGCACCAGTACCCGGATGATCCCCTCCATTGTATATGCCTTTCTGCCAAGGCGGCATAATTCATAGGAAATAAAGAGGATGACCGCGATCTTCGTAATCTCCGCCGGCTGGATAGTCAGTACCTCACCCACTCCGATCCATCTGCGCGCTCCATTAATGGTCACTCCGAGAGGCGTCTGTACAAGCGCCATGAGGATCATGGCGACCACATAGATCTCCAGAGCAAAGGCGCCGTAAAAATGGTAATCGATCTTCGATACAATGAACATGCCAACGACACCTGCGGCGCCGATCAGCGCCTGCTTTGAAAAATAAAACATATCATTTCCAAAATCCACCTGCGCTTCGTACGCGCTGGTACTGTACAGCATGACCAGTCCGAAGCACATCAGGAATACAATGACCATCAGCAGGTCATAATCACAATACTGATCTTTTTCCGCTGTTTTGCTCCTGATCCTGGCGATCACCGCAGTCAGCCCGGTCCGCTTCTGCGTTTTTGCCCTCGGCGCCGCATTGCGAGACGAACGCTCCTGCCTCCCGGCACGGCTGTCAGGAAGGGGCTTCGGTGTGCGCAGCACCTGCCGCCTCCGGTCGATCACTCTCTGGTATTCCTCGTATCCGGAACGTATGCTCACCGAACGCATGGGCCTTGTGTCAGAGAACTGACTGTCCCTGCGACGGCTTTTCTCGGTTTTCAGGGGCTGTGTATCCCCCAGGCTGCTCCCTCCTTTTTTTTTACTCTGCTTTTTCTGTCCACGCTGTCTGATCGGTCTGACAGTCCTGCTTCTCATATCATCACCTGCCCTGTATTCATGGATGCTTGTGCCGTGACTTGATATCCGGCACAGTCCTTTGTCCGCCTATCGTGTATTCATATCCGGATGCACCGGTTTCCCATGTTCAAAGAACCTGTCATACCAAACGAGAAAGATATACACTGCCCAGAGCTTGCGGCTGTCATCCGTCTTCTCGTTCGTATTCTTTTCTTCCCTGTGGTCATCCAGCATTTTCATGAGCATGTCTGTATTAAAGAACTTCTTTGCCGCGCTTGTGGCGAACATGGCCTTGACTCTGTTGTAATATTTCTCTTCCCTCAGCCATACCCGGATCGGAATGGGAAAGCCCAGCTTCTTTTTCTCTGCCGTCTTGCTCCGTATGTTCCTCTCTGCTGCCGCGCGGAGCGCCACCTTTGTCCTGGGAGGCCTCACCTTATAGGCAAGGGGCAGCGTCTCTGCCAGCTCCAGTACCTTCTTATCAAGGAAGGGCACTCTCACTTCCAGTGAATTGGCCATGCCCATTTTATCTCCCTTCATAAGGATATCATGGACCAGCCAGAGATGCATGTCAACATACTGCATCTTCGTGACCGGATCTTTGTCAGCCACTCTCTCGTACAACGGCCGGGTCACATCCTGGATCCCCGGCTTGCAGCCTTTCTTTAATATTTTATTTGCTTCCCGCTCTGTAAAGATATTTGTCGCGTTGGCATAATACCGCTCTTCCAGCGTCTTGCCGTGACGCATGAGAAAGCCCCTCCCTTTCATGCCCCGGGGCAGGCAGTATTCCGCGAATCTGCCGAGAAAACGGCGTATGGGAAAGGGAATCCTGTTAAAAGCCGTATGCTCCAGAGGCTCACAGTAAATATTGTATCCGCCGAAAAGCTCGTCCGATCCCTCGCCCGAGAGCACGACCTTCACTTTCTTCGCCGCTTCTTCACTCAGGAAATACAGCGCAATCGCAGCCGGATCTGCCACAGGCTCATCCATATAATACTGGATATCCGAGAGCTTATCCCAGTATTCATCCGGCGTGATGACTTTGGCGTCATTCTGCATATTGATGCTTGCAGCAAACTCTTTCGCATCCCGGATCTCACTGTACTGTCCTTCGTCAAATCCCACTGTAAACGTGCGGTCCACCTGTCCGAGCCAGGTCAGGTAACTGGAATCCACTCCGCTGGAAAGATAGGACGCCACTTCCACATCGCTGATCTTATGCTTTTCCACCGACTCCTTCATGACCGCTTCCACATCATCCACGACCTCATCAAAAGATTTGGTGCAGTCCCCGGTGAAATTCGGTTCAAAGTACCGTGTGATCTCCATTTTCCCATTTTCATAGGTAAAATAATGTCCCGGCTGAAGGCAGAACACGCCTTTAAAAAATGTTTCATTCGTCGGTACAAACTGGAAGGACAGGTAATTGCCGAGGGCATCCTCGTTAAAAATCTTATCAAACTTCGGATGCTCCATGAATGCCTTGATCTCTGACCCAAACATGAGAGTCCCATTCATCTGAGCATAATAGAGCGGCTTGATGCCGAAAATATCTCTCGCCGCGAAAAGTTTCTTCTTCTTTATATCCCAGATCACAAACGCATACATCCCGCGGAGCCTGTCAACAAGACTCTCTCCCCACTCTTCAAATCCGTGCACCAGCGTCTCGGAGTCCGTGTTGGACACAAATTTATGTCCTGCCGCCGCCAGCTCTTCCCGGAGTTCCTGATAATTATAAATTTCCCCATTGAACACCAGGACCATGCTCCCATCCTCATTGTAGAGCGGCTGGTCCCCCACAGAAGAAAGGTCGATGATGCTCAGCCTCCGAAAGCCCAGAGCCGCGTCCTCATCCACATACTTGCCTTCACTGTCCGGTCCCCGGTGGATGATCGTGTTCATCATGTTTACCAATACCTGTTCTCTGTCTTCTACTTCGCCAACAAAACCTGCGAATCCACACATAACATTTTCTCCTTTTCACTCTCGCCCGGCACTGTACTCCTAATAATAGATAAGGAACCAGTTTCGGTAAGCCTTTTTACCTGATCTGATCCCTTATTGCCGTGCTTTGTGTCTCATAAAAAATTATAGTTTCTGTATAAATCGGGGTGACAGGATTCGAACCTGCGACCTCACGGCCCCCAGCCGTGCGCTCTAACCAAACTGAGCCACACCCCGCTGCCTCATACATTATATATAATTTAAAGACAAATGTAAAGGAGTTTTTTCTCTCTGCACATCTGAAGGCTGTAGGATTACAATACATGTGTTACAACTGAATATTTAAAAAGCGAGGACAGGC
>ERZ1090864.339-NODE-340-length-26640-cov-9.347677_pt1 | contig 26640 bp, 16 predicted proteins | sample MGYA00478479_ERZ1090864 | MGnify/ENA primary metagenome ERZ1090864 (study PRJEB33644, sample SAMEA5815743) | chicken gut metagenome | biome: Chicken; feature: Gastrointestinal Tract; material: Caecum | place: Ireland | collected 2019-01-01 | study: A study of the...
ACATAAATGAAGTCTTTACATAACCTTTGTTATGTAAAGATTTACATAAGAAGGCAAAGGTTGAGATCGATGCCTTCAATGTACTGGACGACACTGCTGTAAAGGCAGAGTCCATCGAAGTGAGGTCCTTAAGCGGCATGACCACCGTATCCAGGGCAGATTCTGTCCTTGATATGGAGGCTGTCATCACGCCGGACAATGCGACGGACAGGGATGTGGTCTGGAGCGTTCAGACAAAGAGCGGCTCCGCGGCTGGGACGATAGATGAGGATGGCAGGCTTGCTTTAAGCGGCGGCAACGGCATCGTGACTGTGACAGCGGTGCTGGCATCTGACAGCACGGTTTCTGGCAGCCTGGATATCACAGCAGCGATCGCATCGGCGGAAGCCAACAGCATGATCATCGAAGACTCTGTGGACAAAGCATCGCCGAACCCGGCGATCACCTGGAACGGGAACTGGTCCACATGGGCGGGTGAACCGGACCGCCATCACGGAAGCACGAAGACCGAATGCAGCCAGGAAGGCGCATCCTTCAGCTATACATTTACCGGGACCGGGATCCGGATGTACGTGCAGAAGCATCAGAATTTCTCCAGCTTTGATATTGAGATCGATGGGGAGGACCTTGGGAATTACAGCATGAACGGAAGCAGTGTGGGTGATGACCAGCAGCTTCTCTTTGAGAAGATGGATCTGGAGGATACAGAGCATACGATCACTTGCACGATCGTGGCGCGGGACGGACGGATCCAGTCAAATCTGGATTATCTGGAAGTGTTCTCACCGTCGGATGCTGTGGATAAGACAGCCCTTCAGGATGCCATCGGGGCGTGCGCCGGGATGAAAGAGAAAGACTATACTGAAGACACATGGGCAGGATTTGAGTCAGTTTACACAGAGGCAGTGGCGGCGATGAACAGCTCTGATACGACAGAAGAAGATGCGGCTGCGCTGGCAGAGGAGCTGGATGCGGCCCGGGAGGCGCTGGAAGAAGCTCCGGCGAAGATCCCGTCAGTGCCTGATGGCGCGGAAGTATTTGCGGCAGGGATCGGAACAGAGTCCCTGACCCTGATATGGGATGCAGTGGATGATGCGGACTCATATAATGTATACATGACAGAAAAAGGCACGGAGGAAAAGGTATCTGTCGGAACGACAGAGGATACATGGTTTAAGATCGACGGACTGAAGCCGGGCACATCCTATCTGTTTGAAATCTGCCCGGAAAACCGCGCGGGAGAGTCGGAGGATGTGATGGCAGTCATGACCGCGACCCTCGCGGAAGCAGATACAGAGGCGCCGGCCGCAGTATCAGGCATCCGCATGGAGGAAGGCGATGAGACCGGACAGGTACGGATCCTCTGGGATGCGTCCGAGGATGCACAGGGTGGAAGTGTCAGATATATCCTCTACCTTGACGGAGTAAAGGCGGGCGAGACAGACCGGACAGAGTATACGCTGGACGGCGTGGCGGCAGATGTGATCCACTATGTGCGTATTGTGGCAGAAGATGAGAACGGCAACCAGTCGCTGCCTTCCACATTCCAGTTTACACTGGAAGAGCAGTCTGAACCAGTGAGCAAAAAGCTGCTGGAGTATTTCCTGAATGAAGCAAAAGCCCTTGTGGAAGACGGGACAGTCAGCGATCTTGTAGAGTCCGTGCAGAAGATGTTCGCAGACGCGATCGCAGAAGGCGAGGCAGTGATGGCGGATGCAAATGCTACCAGGCAGGAGGTTATCGATGCTTCTGAAGCACTGATGATCGCGATCCATGCATCAGGGATGAAGGCGGCAGATAAAACGGACCTTGAGATGGCCCTGGAGCTGGCGGCTATGATCGACCTGGAAAAATATGTGGAAGCAGGGCAGGCCGAGTACCTGGCGGCAAAAGAGGTTGCCGAGGCAGTGATGGCAGACGGAGATGCGATGCAGGCAGAGACTGATGAGGCATGGGATGCTCTTGCAGAGGCGATCAGCATGCTCAGACTCAAAGCGGACAAATCTACACTCCAGGATCTGGTGGATCAGGTATCCGGGCTGGATCTGTCAGGCTACACGGAAGAGAGCGTAAGCATATTCCGCGCGGCGCTGGCATCTGCAAATACGATCCTTGCGGATGCGGCTCTGTCGGAAGAAGACCAGGCGCAGGTAGATGAGGCGCACAAGACACTGCAGGCGGCATATGACGGCCTGGTGAAAGTCGGCGGCGAAAATCCGGAGAACCCGGACGCAGAGAATCCGGAAAATCCGGGCACGGAAGATCCGGAGAAGCCAGGCACAGAAGATCCGGAAAATCCGGGCACGGATAAGCCGGGAGCAGGCGCGCAGGATCCGGCACAGGGCGGAAATAACGCAGGAACTGCCGGAGGCAATCCTACCGCGGACAACAGCCAGACAGGAAACGGATCCGGGCAGAACGCTGCGGCATCCGGCGCACATGCGGCAAAGACAGGAGATGCATTCGGAAGGTCAGCGGCAGCGGCCGGAGCGATGGCAGTGATCGCGCTTGCGGGTATTGCGGCAGCGCTGAGACAGCGCCGAAGAGGCTGAGGCAGACTGAGCGGACAGAAAAGGAATGCATAAAGAATAAAAAGAGAAAGGAGCTCTGTGCGGGAAGAGGCGCAGGGCTCCGGGACAGCAGAGGACGCAGGGGCTTGATGGAAAGCTCCTGTGTCTCTGTCCATACGGAGGAAGCAGGCATGGGAAAGGAAATTACATTTGAGATTCCATATATCAGGCTTCGGTTCCTTACGGAACTGCTGGCGGATGCGCGGATGCCGGAGACAAAAACAGCGGCGCTGCGCGGAGGAATGGGAGAAATGATGCTCAGGCAGAACTGCGTCATGGACAGAAACTGCGGGAAATGTTTCTTTCATAAAGCCTGTATCGTGAGAAATGCTTTTTATACCAGGATGGAGAAGAAACCGGCGTATGTGACAGGCGATGAAAGCGTCGGATATCTTATAGAATGTACGGATCCATGTACAGAGTTCCAAAAGGGCAGTATTTTCGAATTTACGATGACCCTGTTCGGGGACAGCATCGCCTTTTTTAATATCTATCTTCAGGCAATCTGTCATTTGGGAATGAATGGTCTTGGAAAGGACAGGGCGCGGTTCCGTATCCTTGAGGTCAGGAACAGCGGGATAAGCAGTGACCAGAGAGGGACGGTTGTCCGCGGGAATACGGTAAATATCGAAGAATACCGCATAGGGATGCTGAGTGATCATATAAGAAAAAGAAAAGAAAAACTGCAGGCTTCCAACGGGGCATGGAGCATTAAGTTCCTCACGCCGCTGAGCATGAAATACCGGCAGGAGTATATGACAGAGTTTTGGGCGGAAGCACTGGTAAAAGGCGCAGCCAGGAGAGTGCAGATGCTGGATTATTATATAGGGACAGAGGCTGAGATCCCGGAGTTTTCCGCGTATCCTGAAATCCGGGCGCAGGATGTCAGACGGAGCAGCGTGAAACGGTATTCCGGGACACAGGATTCCCATATGACCCTGCGGGGGATCAAAGGGAAAGCAGTGTTCGGCAGCATGCCGGACGAATGTCTGGACTATCTTATAGCCGGAGAGCTGATACATATCGGACGGAATACAAGTTTTGGATTCGGGAAATACGTTCTCGGAAGAGAAGGAAGCAGGGATCCGGAATTGTAGACGGGGCGCAGCCTGCTCGCTGCAGGGCAGATCCGGCAGAGGCTTACGCACCTTTCCCTTACGCATCCTTTTGTAAAAAAAAAGCTTCTTTTTCGCTCGGAGTTGGGGTATAATAATCAAGAATTGTATGTTGTGCAATCAGAAGGGGATTTCCCGCGTTGCCCTGCTCAGCAGGGATGATACCGGGACATACGGTCTGGAAAGTAAATGCCGCATGTGCGGCGCTGCCTTATCTGCGTTCGCGGTTTGCTGCTTCATTGTGAGGGGGATTTGGGCGGGTGAAATATGAACAAATTGTGAACAAGCCCAAAAATGGCTGAAAAACAGGAGATATCAGAATATTCAGACAAATACCTGCAAAAATGTGCCCGGGAAGCCAGTGTTTATGCGGGCTCCCGGAGGCGGCTGTAGAAATGGAGTAAGCCCGTTTAGGGCATTGACACATTTCCCAAATCACCTTATATTGCATGCTAAATCCTCGTAGAAATGGAGTAAGCCCGTTTAGGGCATTGACACACACAGTCTCATGCAGACCAGTCCGGCCGCGAATGTGGGGTAGAAATGGAGTAAGCCCGTTTAGGGCATTGACACACAGTTATTAAATCTGTCCGAATCCCAAAGAAAATTTTTGTAGAAATGGAGTAAGCCCGTTTAGGGCATTGACACATTCCTCATCATCATCCCTCCTTTCCTTAATTAAGTAGAAATGGAGTAAGCCCGTTTAGGGCATTGACACACTAATATAGTAATTATTACTCCACCTTTGAGTAAGTAGAAATGGAAAAAGCCCGTTTAGGGCATTGACACTTGATTTGCTTATTTAATGCTTTTATAGCTTCTTCTTCGTAGAAATGGAAAAAGCCCGTTTAGGGCATTGACACTCTCCTTACTTCCTTTATCGCATATCTCATGTTTTTTTCCAGCAGAAATGGAAAAAGCCCGTTTAGGGCATTGACACGACTATTAAAGCTGTATAAAGGAGAAAGAATTTGCCTAGCAGAAATGGAAAAAGCCCGTTTAGGGCATTGACACACATCTTGAAATCATTCGTGTGCCAATAGCATTTATCGTAGAAATGGAAAAAGCCCGTTTAGGGCATTGACACATCTTACCTGAAGATTTGTCTGATCGATAATAGACAGGTAGAAATGGAAAAAGCCCGTTTAGGGCATTGACACCTTTCATTCTGTCTTATAATAGCTTCACGACTATCGAGTAGAAATGGAGTAAGCCCGTTTAGGGCATTGACACACCTTATCTTTTAAGTTTTCCGGTAAGTCTTCTGAACAAGTAGAAATGGAAAAAGCCCGTTTAGGGTATTGCCCCTTTTTCTGATGAATGAAAGCTATATGTATCCATTATGGTAGAAACGAAATAAGTTAAAATTCCCCCTTCTCTCTCCAAATCTATAAAGTATCTATCAATCCAGTTTCAGAAAGAAGAGAAACAATTAAAGACGGCAAACGATGGCGGGGCTGCTCATGCAGCCCCTAAGTTTTGTGCTAAGCTGCTTTATTTATGAGTTTATAATTGCATTCTTTATACCCACATCCAGAAATCCGGCAGAGTTTTTCCTGCGCATCCGTCATCCGGCTTTTGCAGGTTGAAAATTCCCCCTATCCGTATGAAAACCTGCCGTGCTGCCACAGCTGGGAGAGCGGCGTCAGAACGGCCGAATATCGGCATGAAATATAAGAAAAATGTATGAAATCAAAGAAAAATACAAAATAATCAGATGCGGAAGCGAAAGTGTGAGAAAAATCAAATGAAATCATAGCTCTGTCCATAGTAAATAAAATTCCTCATTTTTATAATAAACTCAGTATCAGTCTGTCCGTGTCCTGTACGGAATGGCAGGCGGGACCCCGTTCCCGCGGACACTGCGCGGTACAGACGGATCAGGCAGTACTGCTGCAAAACCCATAGAGGAAAAGGAGGAAGACAGAAAATGGGCAGACCAGGAGGAATGAAACAGAGGGCGCTGGCGCTGATGCTCTGCGCCGGCATGACAGTCACCATGGCGCCGGTAATGCCGTCAGTGACGGCACAGGCGGCTGACCCGGCCCCGGGACATCTCGCTGCATATGTGGGAGAAATCCCGGAAGCAGAAGGCGTTACCTGGGCGGACAGCGTGACCGCAGATCTGTTTGATACAGCGTATGAGACAGTGACAGCGCAGAGCGCCGACGGAACAGAGTATAAAGTAGAGGTAGTCCCGAAGGATCTTGTATACTTTATCGACAGCTACAGCGACGCTCCGTCAGCGGAGAATGACACGCCGCCATATCTTGCGGTAAAAGCGCTGGCAGGGGATACGCTGAAAAACCAGAACGCGGACCAGCTTTATAAAGAAGGCGAGACGCAGTGGGGATTAAGCGCGGACTCTGTCAGGACAAAGGCAGATATGGATCCCGCGGACAAGCAGGGGACCGGGATCTATCACGGAAATAATGCGCAGGGAAAGACTCTTTCCTATAAGCTGACCCTGGAGGCGGGGAACTATACGTTCACTTCCGGGCACCAGGAGTGGTGGAACATGACACGTCCCATGGAGATCAGCCTGACGCATGACGGAGAGACAGAGACACTGGCGGACATTACAGTGAGCAGGGACAACCTGACAGAGATCGTCAGCAGTGATGTGACGATTGAGGAGGATCAGACCGTGACATACAGCGTTGCCTCAACCGGGAACCAGGCGCCGGTCATCAGCTGGCTTGGCGTGGCTGAGACAGAGGAGAAAGACCCGGATGAACCGTCCGGACCGGCTTTATCCGGCGAGGCGCTGGAGGACAGCGGCAGCGTATCCGTGCGCAATGGCGCGTCTCTCACAGCGGATTACGGCGACGGGCAGATGGTATCTGTCACAAGCGGCTGGATCGCCGGCGGCAACAGTGCTGTGGACGGCGGCGCTGCGATCGACTCGGCGGACAGCTATTTTAAGGCTCCGCAGTTTACACTGTATGCGGACATCCTTCTGACCGGGGATCCCCAGGAGAAAGCGGGCATCGTAATGATCGGTACAGAGGGCGCGAACTTCAAGATCGTGCAGAAGACAGCCGACGAGCCTGCGAAGATCGTCACAGGTTCCGGTGAATATCCGCTGAATGTGAAATTCGAGAAGAGAGTATGGTACGGCCTGGGCCTCGTATACTCAGAGGACGCTGACCAGGGATACGTTACCGTATACCGCGACGGCGAGAAGATCGGCGATACGATCGCCCTTGGATTTAAGCTGAGCGGCCAGAGCGGCATCGTGGCAGGATTCGGCATCAGTTATGCGACCGGATTCATGCACATGGAATATTATGACAATATCTCTGTCGCTGCATCCGCAGATGAGGAAGCAGCGGCTGAGGAGACAGCTGCAAGGGCGGACGCGCTCAAAGACCGCGACCCGGATTCCGCGATGCTGGTGATCGACGGGGAGGATGTAGAGAAGGCGGCGCAGAACCAGAACGGTCTGACATGGAAGGGCTGGGGGCTCTTAAGCGGAAACGGCACGAGCAACCTGCTGTTAGACTACAAGGCGGAGAATCCGGAAGCCTACCAGGAGATGCTGGAGTATCTCTTCGGAGGCGAGCACCCGATCTTCACCCACATTAAGATGGAGATGGGGAATGACGGAAACAACTCCACAGCAGCAGAGGCGTGCACAATGCGCTATGAGGATGAAGAGGCGGATGCTTCCAGGGATCCCGGATTCCAGATCGCAGCTGACGCAAAGAAGATCAACCCGGAGGTAAAGGTCAGTTTCCTGCGATGGGAGATGCCGAACTGGGTGAGAGACTACTGGAATAGCGACCGCACGGGCAAAGGATATGAGGCGGTCTATAAATGGTACAAAGAGACCATATATGATGCTTATGAGAAATATGGATACGTAGTTGATTTTGTGGATCCGGATAAAAATGAGACGGGAGATCCTGATGAAGACTTTATCAAATGGATCGCAGATCGATTTGAGAATGAGACGGATTTCCCGGATTACTTCGACCAGGATGCGATCGACGCATACCACAATATCCGCATTATCGCATCCGATGAGAATAAGAGCCTGAATATCGTCCCGAGCATGCGGAATGACAAAGACCTGTATGATGCGGTCGATATCATCGGATTCCACTACCGTACGGACGCGACTTCGGATTATGTGAAGATGGCGGATGAGGACGACAAGGAAGTATGGTACAGCGAGGGCTGCGCGACATTCGGATACTCTGAGTTCCATGAGAACAAGACGACGCAGTACGGGCAGCAGAGCATCGGCGGCTACCAGAGCCCCCTTGCCATGGCGGAAGGATTTATGGTTTCCTTCGTATCGTCCCGCCGTACCCACTATATTTTCCAGCCGGCGATCGGTGGATTCTATGAGGGTATCCAGTACGCGCACAAGGAGCTCTTAAGCGCGAGAGATCCGTGGTCCGGTTATATCCATTATGACCCGGCGCTCCAGATCATCGCCCAGTTCTCCAGATTCGCGGAGACAGGATGGGAGAATGAGGACAACACAGCAGGCATTTGGAGAATGATCCCGCAGGCGAGTGCAGGCGGATTCGCAGGCAGTTCCAGCGAGCATAATACTTCCGGCATTGACGGAAACGCAAGCTACATTACGATCGCTTCCCCGGATAAGAAGGACTTCTCCGTTGTGCTTCTGAACAACACACAGAATGAGAAGAAGTACAGCATCAAGGCAAGAGACCTGGATCTTACGGCGGACAGTCTGAATCTGTGGGAGACAGCGACAGACAGTTACATGAAATATAAAGGAAGCGCAGAACTCAAAGACGGCGTATGGGAGATCACACTCGCGCCTTACAGTGTGCTCACAGCGACAACGCTTGACGACTACACAGACGGCACAGAAGTAAACACAACACCGGACGAGCTGGCTATGCCGGAAGAAGGAGTCAACACAGAGGAGCGCACAGTCCTGGATACAGACGAGACAGGAAAGAATGCGGACACATCAGATGAGTATCTGTATGCGGACGACTTCGAGTACAAAGAGGAAGCAGAGGGGTATCTGGAGTCACGAGGCAACGAGCCGAGATATATGATCGATACTCACGGCGCATGGGTCGTGGAGGACGGACAGCTCGCTCAGATCCTGACGGCTTCTGTGAATCAGTGGAACGGCGGCGATCCGATGACGATCGTGGGTGATTTCCGCTGGATGAATTATATCGCGGATGTGGATATTACTGTGCCCGCTGACAATGACGGCGCGTGGGCAGGACTGGGTATCCGCACACAGGGCGGCATGAACTGGAACCAGGACGGCTATACGCTGCGCATCTACGGAAGCGGAAAATGGGAGCTGTACCGCGCTGGCACTGTGGTGAACAGCGGCAGTGTGGAAAAGGCGGCAGACGGCACATACCACGTCAGCCTGGCAGCCCAGAACAGCCAGATCACAGCATTTATCAATGGGACAACAGTCTGCTCTTACACTGATAATTCTCCGATGGATGCAGGGCGCGTGAAGCTGAGCTCATCCTGGACAAAGACGTATTTTGACAACCTGGAAGTAAGAACCATTGCGGGAACGATCCCCTATGCGACAAGCATGTCAGACGGTTCTGACGACAGCGTACAGTACGATGAGAACTGGATGGTGAGCAGCGCCAGCGAGAGCGGCAACTCCCAGGCAGGAAGCGCGGACAGATGGTACCGCACCAATTCCATCAACACAGCGGCAAACGCTGCATTTACCTTTGAGTTCCCGGTAGAGGGAACCGGATTCTCCATTATCGGAAACAATGGATCTGCATGCGTCCTATACGCTGAGCGGCCTGGACAGCGCGAAACATACGGTAAAAGTAGTTGTAAAATCAGGAACGCTCAATATTGATGCACTCTACACGCTCGGGACTCAGCTCGAGGGAGACGATTCCCTGCTCGTATCCGTGCAGGATGAAAATCTGCCGGAGATGCTGGCGATGACAGCGGACGGAAAAGCAGAAGGGCTCCCGGAGAAAGTAACCGTCCTGACAGCCGGAGGCGAGACGAAAGAGATGGAAGTGACATGGGATGACTCCGCGGTGAAAGACACAGAGCCGTTTGCCCAGACTTCCGTTACAGGAACCGTAAAAGGCGGAGAGACTGTGCTCGGCACAGAGCTGACAGTATCTGTCCCGGTTATCGTAATGCCGGCGGACCTCCAGTATTTCGCAAATATGTCCGCTGATCCGGTGAGCAGCGATTATACGCTGATCATGGACGCGGCGGCGGATACGCTCAGGCATACAGCGGAGAACCACGACCAGGCATACAGTGAAGAGCTTGGATTCGGCTATGTGGGAGCAGCGGGACAGCTGCGCACGACGAACGCAGATATGTTCCAGAGCATGAGATACATGGGCGGCGGCGAGACCCTGACTTACCAGTTTGATCTGGAGCCGGGCGAGTACAACGTTTATGTAGGCATGTTCGATCCGTCCGGATGGTATGGATCACACAACGGCACCCGCTATGCGGATATCGCGATCAATGATAATGTGGTACAGGAGAGATACCAGTACCTGAACAATGTAAATGATACGCTGACTTATGAGAAGATCACAGTCGGCGAAGACGGAAAGCTTACGGTAGCGGTTTCCCCGTCAGCGGGAACGACCCAGGCGATCCAGGTAAGCTTTATCGCAGTGGCAGGCAAGGCTTCGGAAGAGCCTTCTGAGCCGGTGAGCAAGACGCTCCTTGAGCGCTACCTCAACGATGCGAAGGGTTATGTAGAGGACGGGACAGTCAGCGGCCTTGTAGAGTCTGTCAGGAAGCCGGCGGGGATACTTTGTCCCTTCCGGCTTCTTTTGTGAAAAATGCATGTTTTCGTAGAATAGTACATAAAGATAAGACCCGCCTTTGTATATGCCCTGAAAATCACAGGAAATCATAGACCTGTCCATGGTAAAGAAATTATGAAATTTCTATAATTATCTACAGAAACGGGGGAAAAGTCTGAGGGAGCGGACGCATCTGCGGGGCTTGCGCGCCGGAAGGCAGACCCTTAGAAAAAAGGAAAGGAGAGCGCGTAATTTAGCGCAAAAGTGTATGGATAATTCAGTTGAATTAAAAAAAGGCAGAAAAAACCGTGATAAAAAACGCGCACTGGTGGCGTATTCTTTTATCGCTCCGAACTTTATCGGTTTCGCTGTGTTTACACTTGTGCCCATTGTATGTGCGTTTGCACTGGGCTTCCTGAAGTGGGACGGCAACAACCCGATCCAGTTCGTGGGACTGGAAAATTTCAAAGAACTGAGCGGAGACTCCATGTTCTGGGCGTCGCTTAAAAACACCATTATCTACTGTGTTGGCACGGTGCCGCTGACAATGATCGCATCGCTTGCCCTTGCGATCATCCTGAATCAGAAGATCAAGGCAAGGGGATTTTTCCGTACGGTGGCATTCTTCCCGTACGTTGCTTCCCTGGTCGCGATCACAGCAGTGTGGGCGATGATCTTCCATCCGAGCAAGGGCCCCATCAATGCGGTCCTCTATTATGTGTTCCATATGGAAGAGCTCCCGAACTGGTTCGGAAAAGACCTGATCCTGCTGACTCTGATCCTCTTCAGTGTATGGAAGTACATGGGATATTACATGGTCATCTACCTGGCAGGCCTTCAGGGAGTCTCAGGAGAGCTCTATGAGGCAGCGTCCCTGGACGGCGCGGGCACATGGCAGAAGTTCCGCTACGTGACCTGGCCGCAGCTTCGGCCCACGACATTCTTCGTTGTGGTCATGCTGACGATCAACTGCTTCAAAGTCTACGATATCGCGATCATGCTCGCGGGCGGCGCAGACGGAAGGCTGGGAACGTCATCCACGGTGCTTGTGTACTACATTTACCAGAAGGCGTTCGTTGAGTGGGATCTCGGATATTCCAGCGCGATCGCGATGGTGCTGTTCGTCCTCGTACTGATCATTACGCTGATCCAGTTCAGAGGCAACGCAAAGTATGAAAATTCATAGGAAAGGAAGAGAAGAGATGGCAAAGAAATCATCAATGCATCGAAACAGAGTGGTCGGGAAAGTGCTGATCTACGCCCTGTTGATCCTGATCACGGCAGTCATGGTCGTTCCGTTCCTGTGGATGCTGTCTGCTTCGATCAAGACCAATACGGAAGTGTTTGACATCACGCCGTTCCAGTTTATCCCGGATGAGCCCCAGTGGAGCAACTATCAGGAAATCTGGACGAAGATACCGCTGGCGAGATTTATCGGGAATACCGTGTTCCTGACGATCGTTGTCACGACCCTTCAGATGCTGACCAGCAGTTTTGCGGCGTACGCGTTTGCAAAGCTCCAGTTTAAGCACAGAAACGCATTATTCCTTGCTTACATAGCAACGATCGCAATGCCATGGCAGGTATACATGGTACCGCAGTTTATCATGATGCGCGGAATGGGGCTCAACGACAAGCTCCTCGCGATGATCTGTCTCCAGGCATTCTCCGCGTTCGGAGTGTTCCTGATGAAACAGTTCTATGAGGGAATCCCAGACTCCCTCTGCGAGGCGGCGAGGATCGACGGCATGAGTGAATACAAGATTTATTCCTCGATCATGCTCCCGCTGTCCAAGCCGGCGCTGTCGACTCTGATCATTTTTACATTCGTAAATACGTGGAACGACTACCTCGGACCACTTATTTACCTGAAATCAGAGGCAAAGAAAACGATCCAGCTCGGACTGAAGATGTTTATCGGACAGTACGCGGCTGAGTACGGACTGATCATGGCGGGATCGATCATTACCCTGATCCCTGTGCTGATCGTATTCCTGGCGCTGCAGAAGTACTTTGTAGAAGGCGTGGCGGCGACAGGCATCAAAGGATAAGATCCAAAGGAGCAGTGGCTTATGGATGACCGGATGAAAAAGAAATCAGAGAATATTCTGTATTATCATAAAACGTAGATTCTTGCCGGCATCGCTGCCGCTGCTCTTCTTGCGTGGGGGGTCTTTTTCTTCGGAGGAGGTTCCCCGGAAACTGTCCTCTACGGTGAGGCGGTCAATGTGGATATATCCCCGGAGACGGCGGAAGAGGCGTGCGGCCGGGGGCTCGAGGCGCTGGGGAAGGACCCGGACAGGGAACAGATCCTTCTGGAGACGGGGATGGAGATCGATACAGAGAACCCGGAGAAGAACGCGTCAAGCGGGAATCTGGAAAAAATGACGACAGCCATCTTCGCGCATGAGATCGACTTCATGGTCTGCACCCCCGAAGTGATGGAATATTACGCGGAAAAAGATGCACTGGAGCAGACCGGGCGCGGGGAAGCGCAGGAAAACGCGGAAAGCGCGGGAGATGACGCCGGAGCCGGAGCGGTTTCCGGGTACGGCATTGATATCACGGCCGCGCATCTGTCGGACACCGGGGAGAAGGTCATGTTCTGTATCTTTAAAAACAGTGAACATAAGGAAGAAGCGCTGAAATTTGCAGAGAGCCTGATGCAGGCGTCTGATATGGAGGGATAAAGCAATGAAAAACTTATTTAATGTAGAAAATCCTGTGTGGGTATTTATGGGGAAACTGGTGGATATGCTCATCCTGTCAGGGCTGTGGGTCATCTGCAGCCTGCCTGTCGTAACCATAGGCGCATCGACGGCGGCGCTCTACTATGTGACACTGAAGCTTGCGAACAATGAAGAAGGCTACACAGTCCGCTCGTTTTTCCACGCGTTTAAGGAAAATCTGATCCCCGGCATCCCGCTCGGGATCGGGGCGCTGGCAGTGGGGATCTTCCTGGGATGCGATATTTATATGTATTCCCAGCTGGACGGGAAGATGGGGATCGTCCTTCTGTGGGCGGTGATCGTCCTCCTGGCAGTGTATCTGATGACTCTGGTCTGGCTCTTCCCGCTGATGGCGCGCTGCAAGACCGACTGGAAGCATCTGCTGGTGATGGCGTTCGTGATGTCCATCAAGAATTTCGGATGGACACTGCTCATGCTGGTGAGCGCTGCGTGCCTCTTTGCTCTGGGGCTGTTCGTGATGGCTCCGCTCCTGGTCGTGGCGATCGGGGGGGGACAGCATATATCCATTCCAAGATACTGAACATGCTCTGGGAAGGGTACCATCTCGGGCTGGAAGCGTGAAAGCCCAGGATCCGTCCGTGTGCCCCGGCGTGCATCCGGGTCAGCTTTCGCTGATATGCGCCTGCATCCGGGACAGGGAAGAGTGACAAATAATATATGACAACAAGGCAGAGAAAAGGAGAAACTCAATATGCTGTATCCAAAGATCAATGATGCAAGGACAGTGATGGACCTGTCCGGAATATGGGATTTCAAACTGGATGACGGAAAAGGATTTGAAGAAAAATGGATGGAAGAACCGCTGGCGGATCCGGTGCAGGTGGCAGTGCCCGCGTCTTACAATGACCAGATCGAGGGCGTTGAATACCGGGACCACTGCGGATGGGCGTTCTATCAGAAGGAGATCGAGATACCGAAAATACTCCTCTCCCAGAGAGTGGTCCTGCGTTTCGGCGCTGTGACCCACAGCGCAAAGGTCTATTTAAACGGAGAGCTCGTGTGCGAGCATCAGGGTGGGTTCCTGCCCTTTGAGGCGGAGATCAACCACCTGGTGCAGCCGGGGAAAAACCTGCTCTGCGTGGCAGTTGACAACCGGGTGAATTATTCCACCCTGCCTATCGGCAATGAGGTCGGGGCGGCCTTCTTCGGCTCTGACCTTCCGGATATCCCCAGCGTCAACGAGACTGTGCAGAAACCGCACAATGCGCCGAATTTTGACTTCTTCAACTACGCGGGCATCAACCGCCCGGTGAAGATCTATACAACTCCAAAGGGGTATATCCGGGATATCGTAATTGTGCCGGAGTTAAAAGACGGGGAGGCAAAAGTGCATTACCGTGTGGAATGCGCGGGAGACGCAGGAGAGAACGGCGGAGAAGTGACTGTGCGCTTTTTTGACGAAGAAGGGGAAGAAGTCGCATGTGCGAGAGGGAGCGAGGGAACGGTGCTGATCGAGGACCCGCATCTCTGGCAGCCGGGAAACGCGTATCTCTATACTGCAAAAGCGGAGTACGGCGAAGATATGTATGAAGAGAAATTCGGCGTGCGCTCCATCGAGATCCGGGGGACACAGTTCCTGATCAATGGGGAGCCGTTCTACTTCAAAGGCTTCGGGAAGCATGAGGACAGCGAGGTGCACGGCAGGGGGATCAATGAGCCCATGAATGTAAAAGACCTCTCCCTTATGAAATGGCTGGGCGCGAACTCCTTCCGCACATCCCACTATCCTTACGCTGAGGAGATGCTGGATCTCTGCGACCGGGAAGGGATCGTTGTGATCGACGAGACTACGGCAGTGGGCCTGAACTTTGGCTGGAACGACGAGGGGTACGCGAAGTTCCATACAAAGGAACACCATGAACAGGTCATCCGCGATCTGATCGCAAGGGATAAGAACCATCCCTGCGTGGCAGTGTGGTCCATCGCCAATGAGCCGGATACGGAGAAACAGCCCCAGGCGGCGCATGATTATTTCATGCCCCTGTACCATCTGGCACATGAGTGCGATCCCCAGGACCGCCCGGTGACACTGGTCATCTGCCAGAATGACTATACAAGAGATATCACCGCGCCGGAGATGGACATCATCTGCGCCAACCGGTACTACGGCTGGTATGTGTTCGGCGGGGATCTGGACGCCGCAGAGCGCGCCATGAGAGCAGAGATGAAATACTGGGAAAAACTGGGCAAGCCGTGGATGTTGACAGAATACGGCGCAGATACCGTGGCAGGGCTCCACAAGGCGACGGGGAATATGTTCAGCGAAGAATACCAGGTGGATTATTACAAGACCATCAATAAAGTGCTGGATGAGTGCGATTTCGTCGTCGGAGAGCACGCATGGAACTTCGCGGATTTTGCAACGATCCAGGGAACACTGCGCGTGGACGGCAATAAGAAAGGGCTGTTCACGAGAGAGAGAAGACCGAAACTGGCGGCACATTACTTCAGGCACCGCTGGCATGAAGTACCAGATTTTGGATACAAAGGATAAAAAACGGTTAAAAAATGGATATGGGGACGTAGTAAAATCCGATTTTACTACGTCCCCAATCGATGAAAGGAGTTATGATGAGAAAATTTACGGAATCGGATTTCTGTACGAAACAGGCGGCGCTGCAGGCTCTCCTCGACGTGCTGGATCCGCTGAAACCTTTTTACGGCGAGAGCTGCGCGCGTCTTTATGTGGGAGTGACAAGCACACATTATGAAAATGATACGATCCACATGGAAGCTTTTGCCAGGCCTTTGTGGGGGCTTGTCCCTTTCTGGGCAGGCGGCGGCCGCGATGAGAGATTTGAAGAGATATACAGAAAAGGCCTGGCGGCAGGGACGGACCCGGAGCACCCGGACTACTGGCATACCTGCCGTGACTATGACCAGAAATTCTGCGATTACAAAGGCTTCCGCTATGCGGAGCTGGTCTTAAGTCCCGGGGTCAGGGTCACGCGCGTTGAGGCGGAGGTGCGCCATTACCCCATGGACGAGACACGGTGTACGCTCTCCACAGACAACCCGGCTCTGGATGGGATCTTCCGGATCTGTAAAAACGGCGTGAAGTACGGGACACAGGAGGCATACCTGGACTGCCCTACAAGAGAGAAAGGGCAGTATCTGGGAGATGCAGTCATCTCGGCGCATGCCCATGTGTGGCTTACGGGGGATGTGCAGATGCTGCGAAAATGTATCGCGCAGTTCGTCCATACCGCCGGGATATGCCCGGGGCTGATGGCGGTGGCGCCGGGGGCTTATATGCAGGAGGTGGCGGACTTTTCGCTCCTCTGGTCCCAGCTCCTGCTGCTGGACTATCAGTTTACCGGCGACAGGGAATTCCTGAAAAAATACCTTCCCACCGCGGAGGGGATCATCCGGCATTTCCGGCGCTATGAGCGGGAAGACGGTCTTCTGGAGCAGGTGGCGGACAAATGGAACCTTGTGGACTGGCCGGAAAACCTGCGGGATGGGTATGATTTTAAGCTGAGCCGTCCGGTCGTGGCCCCGGGCTGTCACAATGTAGTCAATGCCCTGTATGTGGGGGCGGTAAAGACGCTGGAAGAACTGACGGATATGCTGGAAGATCCGATGGATATCCCGGAAGCGCCGGCGGATGATCTGGAGGAGCGGGAAAACAGATACCGCAGAGAAACGGGATGCGGGGAGAAAAAACGGCGCGGGCATACCGGTGGAAACAGCTCAGGGATGCCTATATAAATGCGTTTTATGACAGCAGGACCGGGCTTTTCTGCGACAGTACGGTAAGCGCCCACAGCGCCCTGCACTCCAATATCTACCCCCTCTTTTTCGGGCTGTGCCCGGAGGGGAGCGAGGGCAGGATCGCGGATTTCCTTGTGGAAAAGGGGCTGTCCTGCGGTGTGATGACCGGGTATTTTTACCTGAAGGCCCTGGCGGCCGCTGGGCGGTATGAGGATGTATACAGGATGCTGGTCAATGACTCAGAGCACGGCTGGGTAAATATGCTCCGGGAAGGAGCCACAGCCTGCTGGGAGGCATGGGGAAAGGACCAGAAGTGGAATACCAGCCTCTGCCATCCGTGGGCATCAGGCCCCATTGCAGTCCTTATCAAGGACATCGCCGGGATCCGGCCGGATCCGGAGGTGGAGAGAGGGTTCCGGTTTGAGCCTCATGTGCCGGGAGAGCTTGGCTCCTTCCGCCTGACATTTCCGTTTGGGGGCAGGCAGTATGAGGTGGTAAAAGAAAAGAGCGATCTGTCAGTAAGACTCTGTACAAAACAGGACTCTGTGCATTAATATGGAAGAAATCTGGAATATGGAAAAGGAGATCAGAATACGGTGAAGATATTTGACTATGCAAAGGTAAAAGATCCGGAGTATTTCAGGGACGGGAGGCTGGACGCCTGCTCGGACCATATTTATTATGCTTCGGAAGAGGATATGCCGGACGGCCGGACGGACTTCCGCGAAAGCCTGAACGGAATATGGAAATTCCACTATGCTTCTAATTACAGGTCAGTGGTCCCGGGATTTGAGAGGGAGGAGTACGACTGCTCAGACTGGGATGACATCCGCGTGCCCGCGCACATCCAGATGGAGGGATACGGGATCCCGCGGTATGTCAATACCCAGTATCCGTGGGAAGGGCATGAGGACATCCGGCCGGGTGAGATCCCGGAGCATTTCAATCCGGTGGGAAGCTATGTGAAAATGTTTGCCGTACCAGAGAGAATGCGGGAAAAGAGGCTGTTCGTCTCCTTCCAGGGAGCGGAGAGCGGACTGGCCGTCTGGCTGAACGGGAAGTTCGTGGGATACAGCGAGGACAGCTTTACCCCGGCGGAGTTTGAGCTGACAGAGTATCTGAGAGAGGGCAGGAACAAGCTTGCGGTCCAGGTGTTCCAGTGGACATCCGGCAGCTGGTGCGAGGACCAGGATTTTTACCGCTTTTCCGGGCTCTTCCGCGATGTGTATCTGTACACAGTCCCGGATACCCATATCCGCGACCTGCGGGTGCGCGCTGTGCCTGATGAGTCATTCTTCCAGGGGAGCCTGGAGATCCGCACAAAGACGTGGGGGACCGGCCGGGCGAGGTTCACCCTGTCCTACCGGGGAGAAATCTGTGTGCAGAGCGAAGAAGAACTGGCGGGCGAGAACTGCTTCGCGTGGACAATCCCCCGGCCCGTCCTGTGGAGCGCGGAGGACCCCGCGTTATATGACCTGTTGATCGAAGTGTATGGCCGGGACGGCGGGCTCTGTGAAGTGATCGCGGAGAAAGCGGGGTTCCGGCGGTTTGAGATGAAGGACGGGCTGATGAAGCTCAACGGGCAACGGATCGTCTTCCGGGGAGTAAACCGCCATGAATTCAGCTCCGTATCAGGGCGCTGTGTGTCAGAAGAGGACATCCGCAAAGACCTTTCCGTCATGAAGCAGAATAACGTCAATGCCGTGCGCACGAGCCATTATCCTAATTCTTCTGTGTTTTACAGGCTGTGTGACGAGTACGGTCTGTATGTCATTGACGAGACAAACATGGAATCGCACGGCTCCTGGGATACAGCAGAGGCAACAGGGGACCGGGATTATATCGTGCCGGGCAGCAGGCCGGAGTGGCAGGCAATGGTGCTGGACCGCGCGCAGTCGATGTATGAGAGGGATAAAAACCATCCCTCTATCCTGATCTGGTCCTGCGGGAACGAGTCCTACGGAGGAAAAGATATCTTTGAGATGTCAGAGTATTTCCGCAGGGAGGACCCGTACCGCCTTGTACACTATGAAGGTGTGTTCCACGATCGGAGCTTCAACGGGACCAGCGACATGGAGAGCCAGATGTATCCGTCCGTTGAGGCGATAAAAGCTTTCCTCGCAAAAGACCGCAGCAAGCCTTTTATCTGCTGCGAATATACCCATGCCATGGGGAATTCCTGCGGCGCGATGCACAAGTACACGGACCTGACGGATACAGAACCTCTCTATCAGGGCGGATTTATCTGGGATTATATTGACCAGACCCTGGATAAGAAAGACCGGTACGGCAGGACATTCCAGGCGTATGGCGGGGACTTCGGGGAGCGGCCCACGGATTACAGCTTCAGCGCGAACGGGATCGCATACGGCGGCAGCAGGGAGCCGTCGCCTAAGATGCAGGAAGTGAAATTTAACTACCAGAATATCGAGGCGCGGGTCAGTGCGGGTGAGGTGACAGTAGTCAATAAAAACCTGTTCACAAACACAGACGCATTTTTGTGCAGGGCCGTCCTCGCACGGAACGGCGTACAGATCAGGGTGGCGGAGATCAAGACAGAGGTGCCGCCGCTTTCGGAGAAAACATATGCCCTTCCGTTTGGGGCGGAGACGGTGCCGGGAGAGTATACAGTGACCGTCTCATTCCACTTAAAGACAGACACTGTCTGGGCAAAGGCAGGGCACGAGACCGCCTTCGGGCAGTATGTCTACACTGTGCGGGAAAAGACTTCCGGAGAAGAGAGCAGCGCAGCGGACAGCGCGCTCCGCGTGATCCACAGCAAGCACAATATCGGTGTGAGAGGGGAATATTTCCAGGCGATTTTTTCTGTGAATGAGGGCGGGCTCGTATCCTACCGTTATGCCGGCAGAGAGCTGATCGAGACCATGCCCCGTCCGAATTTCTGGAGGGCGCCTGTGGATAATGACCGGGGGAATCAGATGCCCCAGCGTTACGCTCAGTGGAAGATCGCCAGCCTCTACGCGGGGCATAAAGATTTCCGGGGAGATGCGTGCGGGAAGGTCTGTGTCCCGGAGGTAGAAGAGCGGGAAGGAAGCGTAAAGATCACCTATACTTATTTCATGCCTACAAGTCCGGTCAGCTCCTGCCAGCTGGCTTATGAAGTGTCAGCGGACGGCCGCATCCGGGTGACATTGTCCTATGATCCCGTGAAGGAGCTGGGGGACATGCCGGAATTCGGAGCGCTCTTCCAGTTCAGCGCGGATCTTGACCGTGTGGAGTGGTACGGACTGGGACCGGCGGAGACATATGCTGACCGCAGGAGAGGAGCGAAACTCGGGATTTACCATGATCAGGTGAAAGATAATATGGCAGAGTATATCGTGCCCCAGGAATGCGGAGCAAAGCTGGGGGTGCGCTATGCTTCTGTGACAGATGCCAGAGGGCGCGGGATCCTGTTTGAGATGGATGAAAAGAGCGGTCCCATGATGTTTTCCGCCCTGCCCTATACGCCCCATGAGCTGGAAAATGCGGCACATCCGTATGACCTGCCGGAGATCCATCATACCGTAGTCAGGGCAGCGTCTGCGCAGATGGGCGTCGGCGGGGATGACAGCTGGGGCTCATTCACCCATCCGGAATATCTTCTGGACGTAAGGGAAAAGATGGAGTTTTCATTCAGCTTCCGGGGAATATAACGCACGGCGGAGATGCCGGAGAAGAGGCGGAGAGGCCGCGGACAGGTTGACGGATCAGCGTTTTTGGACTAAGATGTGACCACGAGATGAAAATCCGTGGAAGGGAGAGAAGATTATGCAGTCATCGACTGATCTGAGAAGTTTGCTGAACAGGATCGACCACAGAGGTTATCCTGCTTATAAAGATACAAAGGGAATGTACCAGTTCCCGGGCTATGTGCTGTCTATTGACCATGTCCAGGGGGATCCGTTCGCGTCCCCGTCCAAAGTGAGTGTCCGCGTCAGCGGCAAAGTGGCGGGATTCCCGCGGGAACTGTATAAAGACCGCCATCAGCGGATCGCGCTCCAGGATGAACTGACGCGACAGTTCGGCAGGCGGGCGGAGCAGTTCGCCTTCAAGGCAAAAGGCTCCGGGAAGAGCGGGCTTATCTCTGTAAGCCGCTGTCACCAGGAAGTGCTGGAGAGGACTGCCTGCCAGATGGATCCCGGGACCGGGGATCTGATCCTGCGGATGGAGATCGGGTTCCCTGCGAACGGGCGGACCATCAACGCGCGGGAACTGGAGAAGATCCTCTTTGAGTTTGTGCCGGAGTGCGTGAAATCATCGCTTTTCTATAAAAACATGGACGCGAAGCGCCTGCGCTCGATCATAGATCTGGCGGAAGACCAGCAGTATATCAGGGAAAGGCTGCCCGAGATGGGACTCTGCGCTTTTGTGGCGGACGGCAGTATCCTTCCCCGGGAGTCAGGCATCTCACCCCGGCCGATGAAGGGCGGGGTGAAGTTCAAGTCTCCGAAGGAACTGGAGGTGACCCTGGACCTGCCCCATCGCGGGAAGATCACGGGGATGGGGATCCGAAAAGGGATCACCCTGATCGTGGGCGGAGGCTACCACGGGAAGTCGACGCTTCTGAAAGCTCTTGAACTGGGAGTGTACAACCACATCGCAGGCGACGGCAGGGAATATGTGATCACGGACGACACGGCGATGAAGATCCGCGCCGAGGACGGAAGGAGCATCCAGAAGACAGACATTTCCATGTTTATCAATGACCTGCCGAACGGGAAAGATACCGTCGGCTTCCGCACAGAGGACGCCAGCGGCAGTACTTCCCAGGCGGCAAACGTGGTGGAGAGCATAGAGGCGGGCACATCCCTTCTGCTCATTGACGAAGATACCAGCGCCACGAACTTCATGATCCGCGATGAGCTGATGCAGAGAGTCATCCACAGGGATATGGAGCCGATCACACCGTTTATCGAACGGATCCGGGAGCTGTATGACGATTACGGCATTTCCACGGTCATCGTCGCGGGAAGTTCGGGAGCATATTTCCATATCGCGGACAGTATCATCCAGATGGACCGCTACATCCCGAAGGATATTACGGAATATGCGAAGAAAGAGGCAGAGGACTTCCCGATGATCAGCGGACCGGAGACCCCGGCGGCAAAGCCGGACTTCAGGCGGTGCCCTCAGCCGTCCCAGGCGTTCCGCGGGAATGACAGGATCAAGATGAAGACGCTGGCAAAAGAGGGCGTCATGATCAATAAAGAGACGGTCGACCTGCGCTATGTGGAGCAGATCACGGACAGCGAGCAGGTGACCGCGCTCGGATACTGTATGCGGTATGCGCAGAAGCATATCCTGAACGGGCGGAAAGACTTAAGGCAGGTCGTAGAAGAACTGGAACAGGCGATCGCGAAGGGAACCCTCGCCGCGCTGTGCGAGAGCAGCTCCAGCGTTTCCTGTATGGCGATGCCGAGGCGGCAGGAGATATTCGCCTGCTTTAACCGGTACCGCGGGCTGAAACTGTGAGAGGCTGTGTTATTATAAAACAGAAATGATTTACAAAAGAGGGGGAAAATCCGTGAGTAGTAAGGATGAAACCAAAAAAAAGAAAGATGACAAGTTTTTTACACTGCTCAAAAAGAGCCTTGCAGCAAGGATCGCCTCTGCTGTAGTGATCCTCGCCGCAGTCGCCGCAGTCGCAGTGCTTGGCACGGTAAGCTATTTTACTCACAGCGGAAAAACGACAAAGATCGGGTTTGAGGATATCGGAGAGCTGGCAACCCAGGAGGCACGCTGTACGGAAATAGAGAATATAGAGGATGCGCGAGAGTTTTTCGGTCTGTTTGAGATCCCGTTTACGCAGAGCCATTACATATACAGCTATGATGTTGAGATAAAAGCGGGGATTGATTTTGGAGAGATTGAGTGGAAGGCAGCGGACGGAAAGATCAATGTAAAACTTCCCGAAGTAAAAGTTCTGAGCAATGAGATCGACCTGGATTCATTTGAGGTGTATCTTGAAGATGAAAGCATTTTCCAGCAGATCACGCTGGAGGAAAATAACGAGGCCATGACTGAGCTGAAGGACAGGGCGGAAGAAAACGCTGTGGCAAACGGACTTCTTGAAAAGGCACGGGAAAATGCGGAAACAATATTGACAAGTTTTTTCGCGCAGGTATATGATCTGGATGAGTATGAAATCGTTTTCGAATAGCGGAAAGAATGAAAACAGAAAGAATGACAGGAGAGAAGCATTATGAAAAAGAAGCTGAAATGGATCCTCATCGGCATCGCAGCAGTGATCATACTGTTTTATCTGTATCTGCTGATGACTGCAAGATAAATAAGTTTATTTTACAATGCGGAGGTAAAAGCTATGGAGCTGTTAAAAGGCAGGCCGGAGAGTGCGGAGGGCAGACTGGACAAGGAGATGCGCGTGTATGACCTGCTCGATTCCCTTGGGGTAGAGTACGGCAGAGTGGACCATGAGGCTGCCATGACCATGGAGGCATGCGATGAGATCGACCGCGTGCTCAGTGAAGGCGCAGAGGAGCCGGTCGCGATCTGCAAAAACCTGTTTCTCTGCAACAGGCAGGCAACGGAATTTTATCTTCTGCTGATCCCCGGAGACAAACCGTTTAAGACGAAATATCTGTCCGCCCAGATCGGCTCTTCCAGGCTGTCATTTGCAAAGCCGGAAGCCATGCAGGAGTATCTGGATATCACCCCGGGTTCTGTCAGTGTGATGGGGCTGATGAATGACCGGGATAATCGCGTGCAGCTGCTGATCGACGGAGATGTGCTGAAAGCGGGATATTTTGCATGCCATCCGTGCATTAATACGTCGAGCCTGCGGTTTCGGACAGGGGACCTGATGGACAAGGTGATCCCGGCGATGAGGCATGAGCCGAAGATAGTAGAACTGTAAGTAAGAATGATGGAAGAGCTGTAAAAAGATTGTAAAAGGTTAAAAAGAAGACGAAGAGAAAAAGAGGGCGTCCACGGTGATCGGATGATCGGCGGGGACGCCCTGGATTTTTATTTCAGACCTTGAGTTTTTATCTCAGACCTGCTGATACCTTATTGCGAACTTGCTTATACCTGGTGAAAATACTGTGCGCTGTAAGGCGGCATCACGATCTGGCCCTGTATGGTTACCGTCTCAGTGACAGCCCCGGCGGCAGTCTCCGGGGTGTCTGCGCTGCCGTCCTCGGATGCACTGGTATCCGCGGCGGTTTCGGCTGCGCTGTCGCAGGAGCTCTTTCCGGCTTCTGCCGCACAAGGGTAGGACAGGACTTTTTCGAAACTGCCCTGAAGCTCATGGTGATCAGCCGTATATTCTGAATCCGAAGCATTGATCGCGACCAGCATCCGGTCACTGTCCGTCCTGCGCTCAAAGATAAGCTGATGGTTCGTGAGCACGACGTTCCGGTAGGAACCATTGCACAGCGCATCGCTTGCACGGCGCACTGCGATCATCTCACGGATCAGTTCGGTCAGTTCGTTTGGCTTCGGTTCCTCAAAACACGGACGCAGTGCGTAATCATTATCCGGCGCTTTCGCGCCTTCCTCGCCCCATTCGCTTCCGTAATAAATGCACGGGATACCGGGCATGCCGAAAAGCAGGCCGTAGGCAAGCGGAATGTGATTTTTGTTTGTGAGGATAGTGGCGAGCCGGGACACGTCATGGTTATCGACAAATGTCATCAGGTGCTTGCCGCGGTAAATACACCACTGCTCTGTTCCGTACTGGCGGTTCAGTGAGTGCGCGATCTCAAACATATTCATGCTGTTAAAGCTGGAGTAGATGCCTTTGTAGCACTCATAGTTCGTGCAGCTGTGCAGCATCTCATCGTTTACGATCAGGTTGTAGTCTCCGAAGAGGACCTCCCCGATCAGGGCGAATCCCGGCTTCAGCTCTTCACAGTAAGAGCGCAGCCGTTTCATAAAGTTATGGTCCAGGCTGTAAGCTACATCCAGACGGAGCCCGTCGATCCCGAATTCCTCGATCCACATCTTTACACAGCTCAGAAGATGATCCACTACTGCCGGATTCTGGAGATTCAGCTTCACCAGCTCATAGTGGCCTTCCCAGCCCTCGTACCAGAAGCCGTCATTGTATCCGCTGTTCCCGTCGAAATTAATGCAGAACCAGTCTTTGTACGGGGAATCCCACTTTTTCTCCTGGACATCCTTAAATGCCCAGAAGCCTCTTCCGACATGATTAAACACGCCGTCCAGCATCACCTTTACGTCATGGTCATGCAGCTTTTTGCAGACAGCCTTAAAATCATCGTTCGTTCCAAGGCGGCAGTCGATCTTCATAAAATCTCTTGTATCATAGCCGTGGTTGTCAGATTCGAAGATCGGGTTCAGGATGATAGATCCGATCCCGAGCTCCTGGAGATATTCTGCCCATTCGCCGATCTTCAGGATCCGGTGCGCCTGCACTCCGTCATTGTGCACGGGCGCCCCGCAGAATCCGATCGGATATATCTGATAAAAAGTTTCATTGTAAGCCCACATATTCTTTGCCCCTTCTGTTTGGATTTATTCTGTACAAATGCTCCCCGCGGAGCGGGGCGAAGCGGAGAAACGCTTCGGATTGCACCAATGTGCAATTATTGTACCACAATCAGACCAGAAAAAGAAGGAAAATATCCTGCCGGCGGATGTGCCGGACATTGACACAGACCTGGGCAAAAGCTATACTTTAAGAGGAAGGATAAGGGGTTACAGCCTATGCTGTCTGAGATGCAGGGCTGTGGATCGATCGGGAGGGATCGTATTGAAGAGATATAAGATGAGCAGGAAACTTTCTGTATTCTGCCTGGCTGCCGCGGCCGCAGTCATGATGCAGGCTGCTTTCCTTCCAGGGACAGTGTATGCGGAAGAAACCGAAGAGACAGAGACCATGCCGGGATCAGAAGCAGATAGTGTGGAGATATTCCCCGGGGCTGATATGGAGATCAGCAAGGAGGAGAACGAGGCAGTAGATAATACAGCAGAGGCAGCAGAGAATAAGATAGCAGAGACATCAGAGAATAGTATAGCGGAGACATCAGGGAATGATACAGATGATATGACAGGGAACAGCACTGAGGGAGAGCCTTCCGATGATGCTGAAATTCCAGAAGAGGGCGCAGCGGAAGATCAGGGGCAGACAGCCGTGTATCCGATCCTGATCCCAATAGGGAGCGGGAGTCCGCAGTATGAGCAGCTCAGCGCGTTCCTCGCACTTTCTGCAGACCGGTTTCAGATGTATATGGTGACATTTGCGGACGGACAGGGGAAGCCGGTCCAGCCGGACGGACCTGTACAGGCCGCAGCAGACATTCCGGAGGGTTATGATATGGAAAGGACGGTTGTCAGTGAGATCTCCATGGAAGGGGATACCCCGCTGAGAACGGAGCTTTCTTATACTGTCTCAGGTGGGAAGGCATTGTTCCAGACAGATCATGCAGGCCTGTTCGTTATCATGGAGAAAAAGGCCCTGCCGGAACTTCCGCCTTCACTGGATATGACGGATAAAGTGGAGCCGTTTGACCTTACAAAATACAGCGGGAGCGCCGGGAGTGGAACAGGGCAGGCTGTTTTCACTTCCGTGCCGGCGACAGGCGACCAGGCTGCGCCGTTTCTCTGGATCGGGGGATCGGCGGCAGTGTCAACAGGCCTTCTTTTGTTCGTGATTGCAAACAGTACGAAAAATTCAAAAAAATATGTCAAGCATTTTTGAAAATGTCCCAAAAAATTTTTAACATTAGCCCCGATTACT
>ERZ1090864.347-NODE-348-length-26312-cov-16.087596_pt1 | contig 26312 bp, 25 predicted proteins | sample MGYA00478479_ERZ1090864 | MGnify/ENA primary metagenome ERZ1090864 (study PRJEB33644, sample SAMEA5815743) | chicken gut metagenome | biome: Chicken; feature: Gastrointestinal Tract; material: Caecum | place: Ireland | collected 2019-01-01 | study: A study of the...
ACTTTGTATATTCCATTTCCATCTTTGACAATATACGTTTTTACATAAGCATTATTATAGATTTCTTGTTTTTAGTTGTTATTGCGCGCCCAAATTTCAAGAATGCTTTATTTATTTTAGTTAAATTCCAGGCTTTTTCATACATAAGCACATTTGCAATCTTCTTTTCATATTCGATAGTTTTTAATGATTTTGGTGACATTACGACATCTTCAATTTATGAAAAATACAGACTTATAATTGTATTGTTTCTTACATATGTGTTCTATGTCCTATATACAAACTATAAAAAGAACCAAAGGTTTCACACCCACTACCACATTTATTTTAATGTGGTGATTTTTGCCGTCTGCCTTCTCCTTAGCTATTCCACGCTCTATATATGCAGACGGGATCCGGAATCCCAGGTTCTTCCCCTGCTTTTTACAACACTTATCATCCTCATTATCCTGTGCATAAGCCTCTATGACAGGTTCCTCACTTTAACAGAGGAAAACGCAGGTTATAAGATCCAGGCGGAAATCAACCGGCTTCAGGAAGGTTACGCCATACAGGCAGAAGAAACACTGAAGAACCTGCGTTCCATCCGACACGACATCAAGAACCACCTCATCATTATTGACGGCTACGCGAGGCAGAAGAATTTCGAGAAGATTCGGGAATATATACATAAAATCAACCGCCGTTTTTCAGAAATCCCATTAATACAGACTCCGTCTGTCATCGTTTCCGCTATCTTAAATGAGAAATCAGAACTGGCCCGCCAAAAAGGGATTCCATGTGAGATCACCTGTGATTTCACTCACATGTCAGCAGATGATTTCTCCATGACAACGATTCTCGGAAACCTACTTGACAATGCGCTCACAGCAGCATCCAAATGCCCTGGCGGATGGATGAACGTCAGTCTCCGACAGGTGGATTCCAGCCTGATAATTACTATCGACAACAGCCATGCGGAGAGCATCAGCGAAAAGAGCGGTGTATTCGCAAGCACAAAGTCAGACAGGCCGCATCTCCACGGGATTGGCATAAAAAATGTCCGTAAAGCCGTGAAAGACTTAAACGGACAGATTGAGATATACTATACGGAAGATGTATTTCATGTGGGAATCACGTTGCCTAATTATGCCTGAAAAATGGTCTCTTCTCCCACTGCCTTTTTACCTTCTTAGCAATCCTGAAGGAAAATAACAATTGAGGGCTTCCTGAATTTTTATATCCCCCTCAAATGGATATTCGGCGGTTTCTCAATTATAAATAACATCGGGCAATGTCTTCCGACAAAAATTATCGTGGTTTTCAAATTTCATTCACTGCCGCCATTATATCCGGCAACACCCTGTCACCTGCTAAATTAATAGAACATTTTCTAAAAAAACTTTAATATTCCCATAATTACTCCGGAAGTAAACCCAATTCCCAACAAGATCAATAACATAACCTTTATACTATTCTTCATATCTCACACCTCCAAATCTGCAAGGGCGGGGTAACGTATTATTATCTGCCCTTGCAGAGTCGATACTCATTAATTATAACTTAGAAACCACATATGTTGTTACTAAGCCAACAACTGCGCCACCTACGAGAATAGTGCCACCTATAATTATTGTAGAAAATAATTCACCGCCATTTAGTTCTTCCAGTTCTTCTATATTCTTTATTTCTTCTAACATAATAAACCCTCCTAAAACCATTTATGAATGCCAATTGTTACTCCCGCAGTAAACCCAGTTCCAAGAAGCGCTAAATAAGCTGCCACAACTGCCGGAGCGATTCCTCCATCCACTTCTTGCATTTCATTTTGCTTCAGTTCTTCAAATCCATTACTCAAAGTCATTGTTATTTTTCTCCTTCCTGTGTTTTTATATCTCCCGATTATACCGTGTCGACCCGGCAAAACCGATTGATATTGTCATCATATGTGCTTCCGCACACTTTTTCAAGTAATCTGTGCTATTTGGCAAGTTAATGATGATATTTGGTATTCAGGCATAATGGTCGAATCCAGCGCCATAGTTTCTAAGACATCCTTTACGGATGAAGAAACAAACCAATAGGTTTACCGGTCACATAATCAGGTTGATAGATGCCATATATTCCTGCACCTGTCATAAAAATTCCGCACAAAATATACTTCATTTACTTCATCTTTTTACGCTCTTTCTCCTTCATTCTCAATCCCTCTCCCATTTAACCGGTAATTCGCTAAAAAAACAGTAATATTCCCATAATGACGCCTGTAACAAACCCGATACCCAGCAAGATCAACAACATAACCTGTGTACTTTGTTTCATATCCGCCACACCTCCTGAAAGTTATTAAATCCCTTATCAACGTCTGCAATATCACAGAAAATCCTCCGCTCTCCCAACAGTAGTCCTGATCGTTTTATTTCCATATTGTCCGGGATCACTGCTGGGGAACTTAACTTTTATTACCGCCCGCCCCAGCGCCTCATTCTCTTTTACAGACACGATCTGCACTGCTGATAAATCCCATTCCCGGTTCTTCCAATATAGCGATGCAGGCGAATATACATACGCTCCGTCATCAAGCATAATAGTTGGCGCCAGCACCATAAGCGGCAGCCCATATACAACAAAAGGCAAATTCCGGGGAAATAAGATATTCCACAATCCCGGATATCACCATACCATAGCAGAGAAAATAAACAAGAATTGCTGTCACAATATACACAGGATCCGTCAGCAGATCCGATATCCCTTGAATCTGTTTTTCTGAATCGGATGACAGTATAGATTTGATACATACCATAAAACACTATGCACACTGTTAAAACTATAAATATGCTCCGCGTCTTCTCACCTACCGCTAATAAGTCCATAACCTTATATATCCCTCAAATACAGCATCATATACCAGACAGGTCAAACAATGTCCTAAAACGTACAGCGCCAGCCAGAATACGCCGACTGCGAAAATTTTACTGCCCCAAAAAGCTTTATCGGTTTTAGTGAATGTTTTTTTAATCCATTTTATCATTTTGGAAACTCCTTTGCTTCAAACCAGTACACTGCGGTGTTCTTGTTGTTATACGCTTTTTAAACCTGTATAAATTTTTCAAAGTTCATTGATTTCTGCTTGAATTTTTATTAGCAGACTGCTTACTTCTATTTTTCTTTTATCTTAATATAAATCAGTCCGATCAATGCCCCTGCAATCATTCCCCCTGCAATACCTATCGGGAAAATGAGTATATTATTCATTGCTACACTAAGACCTGATCCAAATACACTTCCGCAAGAAAGTCCTAATAAATAAAAAATCAAAAAATATTTTTTATTTTTTTTCATGGATATTTCTCCTGTTCTGCCCTGACAGACTTTCTGTCAGGGCAGTTTCTCTCAACCTAAAATATATCCTATGCCAAAACCAATCCCAGTTCCTCCTATAAGAGCGCCTCCCGCCCAAAGCAACATGATCCCAATGCCGCCGCCCTCACACTCTATTGTTTCATCCATTGATAATTCTACAAAATCTTTTCCCATTTCCATCTTACCTCCTACGAATTACGATTCTTTCTGTTGATCCCAGCCGCTACACCGGCTCCAACTCCTGCTACGAAGCATCCTCCAACGACAGCCCAAAAAATAGCATCGTCTACTCCAAATATTCCACCAGATGTTTCAAAACACTCCTCATTTGATAATATCTCAAAATTTTTACTATCCATGATAGCACCTCCTTCCTATGTTTTTATATCTCCCGCTTATACCGTGTCGACCCGGCAAAGCCGGTTGATATTGTCATCATATGTGCTTCCGCACACTTTTTCAAGTAATCTGTGCTATTTGGCAAGTTAATGATGATATTTGGTATTCAGGCATAATGGTCGAATCCAGCGCCATAGTTTCTAAGACATCCTTTACGGATGAAGAAACAAACCAATAGGTTTACCGGTCACATAATCAGGTTGATAGATGCCATATATTCCTGCACCTGTCATAAAAATTCCGCACAAAATATACTTCATTTACTTCATCTTTTTACGCTCTTTCTCCTTCATTCTCAATCCCTCTCCCATTTAACCGGTAATTCGCTAAAAAAACAGTAATATTCCCATAATGACGCCTGTAACAAACCCGATACCCAGCAAGATCAACAACATAACCTGTGTACTTTGTTTCATATCCGCCACACCTCCTGAAAGTTATTAAATCCCTTATCAACGTCTGCAATATCACAGAAAATCCTCCGCTCTCCCAACAGTAGTCCTGATCGTTTTATTTCCATATTGTCCGGGATCACTGCTGGGGAACTTAACTTTTATTACCGCCCGCCCCAGCGCCTCATTCTCTTTTACAGACACGATCTGCACTGCTGATAAATCCCATTCCCGGTTCTTCCAATATAGCGATGCAGGCGAATATACATACGCTCCGTCATCAAGCATAATAGTTGGCGCCAGCACCATAAGCGGCAGCCCATATACAACAAAAGGCAAATTCCGGGGAAATAAGATATTCCACAATCCCGGATATCACCATACCATAGCAGAGAAAATAAACAAGAATTGCTGTCACAATATACACAGGATCCGTCAGCAGATCCGATATCCCTTGAATCTGTTTTTCTGAATCGGATGACAGTATAGATTTGATACATACCATAAAACACTATGCACACTGTTAAAACTATAAATATGCTCCGCGTCTTCTCACCTACCGCTAATAAGTCCATAACCTTATATATCCCTCAAATACAGCATCATATACCAGACAGGTCAAACAGTTTGTTCCCTCATGCACAGATCCATAGCTTCTGTTCTGCCTGCAGTTATAATTGAATACTAATCCGCCTCCCTCTTGTCTGTCAACAAACTTGTGACATTTGGCCCCAGACCTGTGACATTCTATAGGATTGCCTTCCAAACGTCCCCTTTTTCATACCAAATATCACAGGTTTGTTGAAACCCTTCCTGAAATGTGATAGCATAATCCAAAATCTGCCGTGAACGTTTCCCCGGCTTACAGGAAAGGATATAGGACTTATGTGGAAATTAAACGCCGCCATCTGTGACGATGAAGAATTTTATCGAAATGAAGTGGTAAATCTGCTCTCTACCTACGCAAATGAAATGGGATATGACCTCGAGACGGATGTATGGGAGAATGGTTCTTCCATGGTCGAAGCAATGAAAGAGAGTGGAAAAGAGTATGACGTCATATTCCTGGACGTTGAGATGCCCGGGATTTCCGGAATGGACGCTGCCAATGAACTGCGCCGCATCGGCCAGAACACGTCCATCTGCTTTGTGACCGCCCACATTGGCTATGCTTATGAGGCTTACAGAGTGGATGCCATAGCCTATATCCCCAAACCCATCAAATATGTTGATATGAAGAAAATACTGGAAAAAGTGGAAATGTACAGCCACTATCGGCGAGACAAAGAAGAGGCAGAGAAAAGGTATCTGAATATTACATCTGACCGGGCGAATGTTATCATCGATCTGAATAAAGTAGTTTATATTGAAAAGCGGCGCAATCAGTGTGTGTTCCACTGTACTGACAGGGAACAGATCTGTTATGACTCTCTGCGTAATATCCACAAAAAGCTGGATCCTGATATTTTTCTCTACATACATCAGGGTTACATTGCCAGCTTCCCTCATATCAAGGAGGTCCTGCCTGACCGGGTCTGTTTTGGCTCCGGAATGCAGGCCCCACTCAGCCGCCGCCATTACGCCTCTTTGAGAAAACGCCATTTGGATAAAGTAAATCGGCTGATCATGGAAAGTACCCAGGGGACGGAACCATGGAAAATTCAGAAAGCATAATCCCCGGCGCCGCACTTGTATCACCGCTCAAAATAAGCAAAAAAAATCATAAATTATGCATTTTCGGTTTACATCCTTTACCAAATTGTGGTAGCATAAATCCAACTACACTACTGATAAAGGGGGATCTATCATGAAACAATCATTCAAAAAATACGGCGCTGCCCTGGTCATCCTTTTACTTTTGTGCATGTGCGTCTATCTCTTTATTCTGCTGATCACAAACCGGAGTCTTCCTGTCGTCGCCATGTCCATCATCTCTCTGCTGCTCGTAGGCGTGCTTCCGGTGATCTTCCTATACCTTATCGTCCAGTCTGAAAATACAGAAGCATGGAAGGCAGAGGAGAAAAAGCTGGAGGGTTATATAAAGCAGGCGATGGAGGAAAAAAACGAGACACCTGAGGGAAACAGTGGGATACTGGAGCTCATGCTCTCCAACATGAAAGAACTTCGCTCCTTTTATCAGCTCAGCCGACGTCAGGCACGGGGAGCATTCTTCCTCGCAGTCACTATGTGTATCATCGGAGGTCTGCTCCTTCTGCTCTCCATCTCCGCCCTGCTGTTTCTCAACAGCTACAAGGACACTCTCACCGTGGGCGCTATCGGAGGGACGATCATAGAGTTTGTGGCCGCGACCGCTTTGTTCATCTACCGCAGAACGCTGGATCAGTTGAACCATTACTACCGCTCACTGCACGAGAACGAGCGCTTTCTCTCCATCCTGAACCTGACATCCCGGATTTCCCACAATAAGCAGGATGATGTGTATATGAAAATCATTGATTCACAGCTTACATACGTCAATCAGGAAAACTGGATGAACATGAATAAAAAAACAGACAGCAAGGAGTCAGAGCAGTAGACAGACTATAAGCAGAGAAAATCAGGAACAGCTTCCTTTTAGCAGGCTGTCCCTTTACATTTTCTTCCAAATATCACCGTTCATCTACCAAACACCACTGGTCCGTTGACCTTTGTTCTGCCATGTGATAATTTGCTTTCATAAGGCACAAACGTTTTCCTTGCAAGGAAAGATATGAGACATTTATCGCCTTATACTCAAGACAAATCATGTACATGACTATAGCAGCATTCATAAACGATTTATTTTCTCGCACAGCACTTATCTGTTTGCGAAGATAGGAGGAAAAATGAATTTAGCATTAACGGACAATTTTTGTGAAATAACAAATGCCGAATTGGAACAAATCTCTGGAGGCGATGTTTTTGGATTTGTGGGCGATATATACTCGAAATGGTGTGATATATGGTATGATTTCGGTGCTAATATTTATCACATAACCCATTAAAATTAAGGAGGAATAAATATGGAGAATATTATGTTTGAGAACCTTCAAGATAATGAGCTACAGGAAATTGATGGTTGAATCCCTCCTTTGGCAGCTGTAGGTATCGGTGTTGGTGTCATAATGGGACTTTCTGCTGTTGTATCCGCATTCAACGGATATCATGAAGCCGCGCGCGGGAAATAATATTTTAATCATAAAACAAAATTCAATGGAAATGCAAAAATAAATAATAGGAAGGTATTACAATGGAAATTTTAATTGAATTTTTTACCCAACATAAAAAAATCATTATCTCATCTCTTGCAATTATCCTTCTCCTGATCGTCTGCATCGCATGCTACGACAGATGGACTGAGATCTGGTATGATTTCGGAAGGAATCTGTATTATTTCTTCCACTGAGCAAAACACGGAAACACAGTGCTCACAAACTGCGTTTCCGTGTTTTATTTTTATCGTATTTCCTCCTGTCAGAGCAGCCGGTAAATCTCCGGGAAAACTTCCACGCTCCGCTTGAGTATCCCCTTCATATACGCAATGGTGATCCCATAATTCATCATGGGCACGCCCTGATCTTCAGCGCATTTCAGACGGTATTTCATTTCCCTCTCATTCAGCATACAGCCGCCGCAGTGGACGATCATCTTATACTTTGACAGGTCATCCGGGAACTCTGTCCCTGATGTGTTCTCAATCCGGATATCCTTTTTCGTGTATTCCCTGATCCAGCGGGGCAGCTTCACGGTGCCGATATCATCACACTGTCTGTGATGGGTGCATCCCTCACTGATGAGAATGGTATCGCCCTCTTTCAGAGAATCCAGCGCAGTCACTCCTCTGACCACTTTCTCCAGATCCCCCTTATACCTCGCAAATAAGATAGAAAAGGAGGTGAGCAGGATATCGGAAGGCGTATCCGAAGCCACCTTCCCGAACACCTGGCTGTCCGTGATCACCAGCGCCGGCTTTTTGCCGAGCTGCCCGAGCACATCTTTTAACTCATTTTCTTTCACGACCACGGAGACAGCGTCTGCTTCTAAGATGTCCCGGATGGTCTGCTGCTGGGGAAGGATAAGCCTCCCCTTCGGCGCCGCTTTATCGATCGGCACGACCAGCACTGCCATATCCGAAGGTTTCAAAAGATCCCGGACAATATACCGCTCCGGTTCTTCTGTCTCTGCCGCAGCGGCAATCTGCTCCTTTAACTCGTTGATCCCCTCGCCTGTTGCCGCACTCACCAAAATGGCCTGCGGGTTCCCCGGATGTGGATCCTCTGTCTGTCCAGTCCGTCCCTGGACATCTTCTGAGCGCAGTCCTTCCACTGTCTTTTTAAGGATATCCGGCTCTGCCAACTCCTTTTTATTTACCGCGATGACATAGGGGATCTTTTTCTCCCTGATCCGTTTCAGCAGCGCCATATCTTCCGGCGCCGCGCCGCAGGTCCCATCAATGACCAGCACAGCCACGTCCGTTTTATTGAGCACCTGATAGCTCTTCCTTACCCGAAGCTCTCCCAGTTCGCCCTCATCATCAATCCCCGGAGTGTCCATCATAACGACCGGACCTAAGGGCAGGAGTTCCATTGATTTATAAACCGGGTCCGTAGTCGTGCCTCTCACGTCTGAAACCACTGCAATGTCCTGTCCTGTCACTGCGTTCATGACGCTGGACTTCCCCGCATTCCTCCTGCCGAAAAATCCAATATGGACTCTCTCTGATGTGGGTGTCTGATTCATACTCATAATCCATCCCTCCATGAAATGAAACCAGGGGACAAGACTCCTCCTGCCCCCTCGCAAAATAATCTTCTGATACATGATCCCTGGAATCAAGATACCGGATCGCCCTTATTTCACTACAAGTCTGTGGAAATTTTTCTTTCCTTTTTTCAGGATAACACCTTCTCCTGTAAATATCTCTTTTGTGAAAGAAGCCTTAATGTCCGTCACCTTCTCGCCGTCCACAGCAGTTCCGCCCTGCTGCACCGCACGTCTGGCCTCAGACTTGGACGGAACGAGTCCGCTGCGCACGAGCATGGTAAGGATATCGATACTGTTATCTTCAAAATCGGCGTCAGTGAGCTCTGTGGTAGGCATCTGAGCCGCATTTCCCTTACTGAACAGAGCGCGGGCGCTTTCCTGTGCTTTCTCCGCCTCTTCCTCTCCGTGGACCAGTTTTGTCAGCTCATATGCGAGGATCTCTTTTGCCGTGTTGAGCTGCGCGCCCTCCCATGAATCCATCTTGTCGATCTCCTCAAGCGGCAGGTAGGTCAGCATACGGATACATTTCAGGACGTCCGCATCCGCTACATTTCTCCAATACTGGTAGAACTCAAACGGTGACGTCTTGTTCGGGTCCAGCCACACAGCTCCCGACTGGGTCTTGCCCATCTTTTTCCCTTCTGAGTTGAGGAGAAGGGTGATCGTCATTGCCCCCGCGTCCTTACCCAGCTTGCGGCGAATCAGCTCGGTTCCCGCAAGCATGTTGCTCCACTGGTCGTCCCCGCCGAACTGCAGGTTGCAGCCATATTTCTGGAACAATGCATAGAAATCGTATGCCTGCATGATCATATAGTTAAACTCAAGGAAGCTTAATCCCTTTTCCATTCTCTGTTTATAGCACTCCGCTGTCAACATCCTGTTAACGGAGAAATGCGGTCCCACCTCACGCAGAAGCTCCACATAGTTAAGGTCAAGGAGCCAGTCCGCATTGTTGACTATCATAGCCTTTCCTCCCGAAAAATCAATGAACTTGCTCATCTGTACTTTGAAACAGTCGCAGTTATGCTGGATCTGTTCCGGAGTCATCATGCTGCGCATGTCCGTACGGCCGGAGGGGTCTCCGATGTAGCCTGTCCCGCCGCCCAGCAAGGCGATCGGCCTGTTTCCAGCCTCCTGGAGACGTTTCATGAGACACAGGGCCATAAAATGTCCCACATGGAGACTGTCCGCCGTGGGGTCAAACCCAATGTAAAACACGGCTTTTCCGCTGTTTATCAGCTCGCGGATCCCTGCCTCATCCGTTACCTGGGCGATCAGCCCTCTTGCCTGAAGTTCTTCATAAATTCCCATCTTTTTTCTCCTTATACCCTTCCTTTTCCCATGGCCATGACCAGAAGCTCTCTTAATATCACAGAGTCTGAAAACACTCCCAAGATTTAAAAAACCGTCCTTACTGCTCTCGCAATAAGGACGGATCATTAACCGTGGTACCACCTTAATTCACCGGATACCAGACATCCTGCCTCCAGCCTCCGGTCTCATTTGGCACGATAACGTGTGCCGCTCCGCCACAGCCTACTCATGCATTTTCCCCGGCCGCAGCCCATATTCCGGACAGCGGCTGTACAGAAAACATTTTCAGTGCGGGACTCGGGGATGTATTCACCGACACCGCATCATGCGCCTCTCATCAACCGGCAGCTTTCTGTTTTTACGGTTGCCTGCTACTTCTTCCCTTCACAGCCTGTTTCATATGAGCCATCTTAGCCCATCATTTTGCATTTGTCAAGCAGATTTTATCCTCTTCTGATTTTCTTCTGATGCATCCTCTTCTTTTCTCACAACTGCCGCAAGCCGGACAGCCGTGCATGCCGGCAGTCAGGCTCTTTCCAATCGTTTTAATACCTCCGCGGCCCTCCTTACCTGCTCTTCATCTGTCTGCCAGATCTCAAATTCATTGGAGCCTGGGATCCCCATCGGAATCCCCTCCCGCCGAAATTCCATCCGACTGTCAATGACCATTTTCCCCGACAAATGGAACGACTTTATCCCAGTACACGCCGCCAGCTCAGGAATCACGTCTGGTCTGATCCCCGCTCCCGCCAGGATATCCAGATGTCCGCCCGCACGCTCCACAAGCTTCGCGAGCAGTTCTCTGCCTTCCCATGCCGAACGTTTCTGCCCGCTGGTAAGGATAGTATCGATCCCCAGGGAAACGCACTGCTCCAGCGCCTCAAAAGGAGCCCTGCACACATCAAACGCCCGGTGCATGGTAATGCCCATACCGCCTGCCGCCTTTGCCAGCTCTGCCATCTGCTCCATATTCAGCCTTCCGTCAGGCTTCAGTATCCCGATGACGACTCCGTCCGCTCCGAGCTCCCGGAACTGCTCCACCTCTTCTTTCAATGTCCGGAATTCGTACTCATCATAACAGAAATCACCGAATCTGGGCCGCAGAAGCACACGGATTCTCAGATCCGTATTCCGTTTCACTTCGCGGAACATAGACGGCGTGGGAGATAATCCGCCGATCACCAGTCCCGAGCACAGCTCGATCCGGTCCGCACCGCCTTCCTGAGCAGCGATCGCAGAACGGACACTGTCCGCGCAGACCTCAAGTATGTATGACATAACTGCTCCTTTCAGGATATTCTGATAATATTCAGCAAAGGGACCTGCCCCCTTTTAAGCCTGTCCCGGAATCTTTGACAGAGCGGCGCTGTCTCCTACGATCACCACATCGCTGTGGAGCTGGAGGATGGATGCGGGAACTTCCGGTGTCACTGGTCCGAAGAATGCTTTTACCACAATGTCAGCTTTTGCCTCCCCGTTTACGATAAGGAGGATTTTTTTCGCTTTCATGATCGTTCCGATGCCCATGGTATAAGCCTGTCTCGGCACATCATCCGCGGAAGCGAAGAATCTCTTGTTCGCCTCGATGGTGCTCTCTGCAAGATCTACACAGTGGGTTGTCTGTGCGAAAGAGCTGTCCGGCTCGTTGAAGCCGATGTGCCCGTTGTGTCCCAGACCGAGAAGCTGAATATCCACACCGCCCAAAGACTCGATCAGCTGCTCATATCTCGCGCACTCCCTGTCCGAGTCCGGCTCTGTTCCGTCAGGAACATTCGTATTCTCCGGCTTAATGTTAACGCGGTCAAACAGATGCTGGTGCATGAAGTAATAATAGCTCTGATCGTTGTCCCGGGTAAGCCCTTTGTATTCGTCCAGATTGACTGTTTTGACTTCAGAAAAATCAACGTCACCTTTTTCGTACCAGTCCACAAGCTGGTCATATGTACCGATGGGGGTCGATCCTGTCGCAAGCCCCAGTACACAGTCCGGTTTCAGGATCACCTGTGCAGAGAGGATATTCGCCGCCTTTCTGCTCATCTCCTTGTAGTCTTTTGCCACATAGATTTTCATAGTCTCTTCCTCCTCCAATAATATATATTCACCGGAACAATACAAAAAACCAGATTTCCGAAGCATAAAGTCAGACCTTATAACTTGAAAATCTGGTTTTGTCTTCCCTTGCAGCATCCCAGTGATATTATAAAATAATACTAACAATCTACCGGATAAATGTCAAGCAGAACAGCCACTCTCTGAACAACCGCTCTCATGCTGAACGGCCGCTTCCGCCGCCAGAACGCTCTGGATCTTTGTATTCTATCCCCACCAGCGTAAGCCCCTGGGGAGGCGCCGTCACACCTGCCTTTGCCCGGTCTTTCTCTTCCAGCATCCGCGCCACATCCCGGGGTTCAAAATATCCTCTTCCCACACCTGCCAGCGTCCCCGCGATAATGCGGACCATGTTATAGAGAAAACCATTTCCCCGCACGAGGATGGTGATGAAATCTTCTTCTCTCCGGATGTCCAGAGCATAGATGGTGCGTACTGTATCTTCCACCGTTGTCTGGGCGCTGCAGAAGCTCTTAAAATCATGTTCTCCCTTCAAATACTCCGCGGCCTGCCGCATACGGTCCAGATCCAGCTGAAAAGGGACAAAATAAGTATCTCGTCTCCTCACCGGGTCCGGGAATTCTCTGTTCAGTATACGATACTCATACGTTTTCACGGATACACATTTCCGGGGATGCCATCCCGCCGGGACCTCTCCCGAGCTTACCACTACCACATCCTCCGGGAGCAGCGCATTTACCGCGTAAGCGATCCGTTCCGCAGGTATCTGGGTATCCGTGTCGAACACCGCCACATTCCCCTGCGCGTGTACGCCTGCGTCCGTGCGGCTCGCTCCGATCACTGTGACCCTGTCTCCGATGAGGCGGGACAACGCCCGGTTCAGCACTTCCTCCACGGTGACGCCGTTTTTCTGAATCTGCCATCCGCAGTAGTCAGTGCCGTCGTATGCAACGGTCAGCTTGATCCTCTTCATAGCTCTTTTTTATCCTCCAAGCTTAACATATCCGGCGCCGTCCTCTCAGAATATCCACAGCCTGAAATCCACGAACCTCCCGATCACAACGATCAGCGCCATATAAACCACTGTAACGATATACGCCATCCGATCCCGCGCCTGGTATTTCAGCGGCTTCATCTTCGTGCGTCCCTCTCCGCCGTGGTAGCACCGCGCTTCCATCGCCATCGCCAGGTCATTGGCGCGGCGAAACGCAGACACAAACAGGGGCACAAGGATGGGGATCATGGCTTTCGCCCTCTGGATGATATTCCCGCTCTCAAAATCCGCTCCCCTTGCCATCTGCGCCTTCATGATCTTGTCCGTCTCTTCCAGAAGGATCGGAATAAAGCGCAGCGCGATGGACATCATCATCGCCACCTCGTGTACCGGCACATTGAGCCTGTTCAGCGGCTGGAGCAGCTTTTCCATACCGTCTGTCAGACTGTTCGGCGAAGTGGTAAATGTCATGATCGACGATCCCGCCACCAGATACATCAGCCGCACTGCCATGAAAACAGAAGTCCTGAGCCCATTTTCTGTAATGGTAAAGATCCAAAAATCTGCCAAGATCTTTCCGCCCCGAGAGAGGAACAGATTCATCACCACCGTAAACAGCAGAAGGATCACGATCGGTTTTAAGCCTTTCACGATATACTTCAGCGGCACTTTGGACAGCCGGATCACTGCTCCGAGAAACACCGTCGCGATCACATATCCGAGCAGACTGTTCTGGATAAACAAGGATACGAGAAAAAACAGGGTGCATACGATCTTCACCCTGGGATCCAGTCTGTGTATCCTGCTCTCCGCCGGATAATACTGCCCGATAGTTATATCTCTGATCATTGGAAACTCCTCATTATCTCATCCGCCGCTTCTTTGATCGTCGTCGCGTCCGGCGGCAGGTCAAATCCCCGCTCCTTTAATTCATGCATCACATAGGTCACCTGAGGCGCCGCAAGCCCAACCTTCTCCAGCTCCTTATAATGCCGGAACACCTCCCTCGGCGTGCCGTCCAGCATTTTCTCTCCGCGGTTCAAAACAATGATGCGCTCCACATAACGCGCCACATCCTCCATGCTGTGAGACACAAGGATCACTGTCATGCCGGTCTCTTTGTGGAGACGTTCTACCTGATCCAGTATCTCATCTCTCCCTTTCGGATCCAGTCCCGCGGTTGGCTCATCCAGCACGAGCACCTTCGGCCGCATTGCCAGTACGCCCGCGATGGCCACGCGCCGCTTCTGCCCGCCGGACAACTCAAAAGGCGACTGCCTGTAGTATTTCTCAGGGAAACCTACCAGGTCAAGAGCCTCTTTCGCCCGCCGCTCGCATTCCTCCTGGGGCAATCCCTGATTCCTCGGTCCGAAACACACATCGCTGAGCACGTCCACCTCAAAAAGCTGATGCTCCGGATACTGGAACACTAACCCTACCTGGCTGCGAAGGATCCGCATATCGTAACCCTCCTCATAAATATTTTTTCCATCATACAGGATCTTCCCTGAAGTCGCTTTCATAAGTCCGTTCAGATGCTGGATCAGCGTGGATTTCCCTGATCCGGTATGACCGATGATGCCCGCGAACTGTCCCTGGGGGATTTCCAGGCTCACATCCCTGAGCGCCTGCTTTTCATATGCAGTTCCCGGACTATATATATATTTCACATGCTCTAACGTAATCGACATAACGCCTCCACCAACTCTTCTCTTCTGAGGATGCCTCCGGGAATATCCAGCCCTCGTTTTCTGAGTTCCTCCGCCAGCATGGTTACCTGGGGCACGTCCATGCGGTAAGACTTCAGTTCCTCCACGCGGCGGAAGATTTCCCGGGGCGTGCCATGCATAACGATATGGCCGCCGTCCATGACGAATACCTGATCCGCGTCAATGACCTCTTCCATATAGTGGGTGATCAGGATAACTGTAACTTTTTTCTCTATCCTCAGCTTTTCTACTGCACATATGACCTCTTTGCGGCCATTTGGATCCAGCATTGCCGTCGGCTCGTCCAGTACGATGCACTTCGGCTCCATCGCGATCACCCCCGCAATCGCCACACGCTGTTTCTGCCCGCCGGACAGCTTGTTCGGAGACGCCTTGCGGTATTCGATCATTCCCACGGAACGCAGGCTGTCCTCCACTCGCTTCCATATCTCGTCCGTGGGCACGCCCAGATTCTCAGGGCCAAAGCCCACATCCTCCTCCACGACAGTCCCGATGATCTGGTTGTCCGGATTCTGAAATACCATCCCTGCGGTCTGCCGCACATTCCACAGTTCCTCCGGATCTTTCGTTTCGCGTCCGTCCACCCACATGGTCCCCCCTGTTGGTACTAGGATGGCGTTCATGTGCTTTGCCAACGTGGACTTGCCGGATCCGTTATGACCCAGCACCGCGGCAAAGGAACCCTGGGGAATGTCGATATCCACTCCGTCAATGGCACGGTTCCTTCCTATCACGTTTCCCTCTTCATCTCGTTTATCATATTCATATACAAGCTTTTCGGCATGTATCATTTCCATCGGCTCTTCATCCTCCCCGGGGCATATGTACTCTATTATAACGCAGATAGATATCTTCGGCAAGCCGTCGCGTCGTTTAGCATCATTCTGCGGCCCCTTCCCCGCTGTACTTAATATAATCCTCCACATTTTCCCGGGTGACCTTCGAATAGGAAAGATAAATACATCTTTCCTTTTCAAAATCAAGTTCATTCATGCCGTCACCGGTGATCACTGCCACCGCCAGCTTCGCCATTGCCTCTGCCTGGCCTTCCTTGTCATTGTATACCGACCCCCACATGTCGTCATCCACGATCGCCTGAAGGCCCACATCCGTGCCGTCTATTCCAAAGAATACCGGGAGAGTAGACTCTGTATAATTCAGTTTTTTATATGCGTCGATAGCCCCCAGCGCCATATCGTCGTTATTCGCCAGGACAAGCTCGATCTCATCATGGTACTGGCTGACCAGCTGTTCCATCCGGTTCTGAGCCTGGGCACGGTTCCAGTTGGCGATCTGATAGCTCAGCTTTTCCAGTTCGATGCCGCTGTTTTTCAGCGTATCTACCGCATTTTCCGTGCGGATGATGGCATCCTGATGACCTGCTTCCCCCTCCAGCACCACATACTGGATCTTTCCGTCCTTATTCCGGTCTATAGTGTCGTCAGATTGGATCGCTTCCGCGGCGAGCTCTCCCTGCATGATTCCCGACTGTTCCGCGTAAGCTCCCACATAATAGAGCTTTTCCCACTGCATCAGATCCTCTGCCACAGGCTCCCGGTTAAAGAATATAATGGGGACGTCGTTATCCCTGGCAAGATCAATGATCTCCGACGGTTCCGCGCGGTCCACCAGATTGACGCAGAGTACGCTGCATCCCGCGTCGATCAGTTCTTTCACCTGGTCATTCTGTGTCCTCTGTGAGCCCGCCGCGTCACGGACCGTCATCGTAAGCTCCAGATCGTCTTTCTTCAGGGTCTCCAGCTCCTGCCGGAAGCCTTCGAGCAGACCATTGAGAAATGTATCACTCTGATTATAATATGTCACTCCTATATGGATCTTGTCTGAGGCTGCTCCCGACTGATTCGCGCAGGCGCACAGGATCTGTGATGCCATGCACAGCGTCAGCGCCAATATAGCACCTTTTTTTGCTTTCATAATACACCTCCGATCTGCCGCCGGCTTCCCGGCTTAAAAACAGACGCTACTGACTCATCGTGAAAAGTATATCCTGATTTTCCTTAGTAAACAAGTCCTCCCGTCGGATGACTGTATGGGAAACTGTTGTATCCTGCATTCTGTACAAAAGATTCCTCAGACATTTTACAGACTCTGTCAGGCTCTGGTAACCCACATTGAAGCTGTCAGGCACTATCAGGCACTCCACGGCTCCTGTATCCAGATAATAGGCCACTTCCGTGGAATGTCCGATGCCATATACCAAAGCTCCGTTCAGGGCATTAGACAAGGAGCGCTCCCCTGCCGCTGTCAGGCTGGCGTCATCAAGAGCCGCCACACAGTCCACCCTTGGCAGTGTTTCTACAGAAGATGACGGTTCTCCTGAAAAACCGTCTGACACAGCCCAGCTGACTGTCGCGCCGGCAGCCTCCGCCACGTCCCGGAATCCCTGCTCTCTGTCCATCACTGCCTGTGAGTCTGTGTCTTCTGACAGAATCCCCAGTGTCTTACCTTTTACGTTGCCCGCATAATCTTTCAGCAGCTCTTCCGCCAAAGCCTTACCCATGGCATAGTTATCCGGCGCCGAGACCGGAAGCCCCGAACTGTCTGATCCACCGGCAGCATATTCTACGAGCATGACAGGGATTCTCTTGTCCATCCTCCGGAGCATTTCCTCTGCTTCAGTTCCCGGGACCGGCTGCACGATAACAGCGTCAGCGCCGTTGTCGATCTCTCCTTCTATCATCTGCTGCAGTTCCTTCACTGTCAGCTCCGCTCCGGTACTGACCACAAACATCTCGACCCTCTGATCTTCCGCAGCCATTCTCAGGCCATATTTGAAGGCGGCCCACTGGGTATCGTCTGAGCTCCGCACGATCACGGAGATCTTGTCCAGATCCCGCCCTCTCCGCTCCCAAAGCATGGCCAGAGCCACAAGGAACACCATGACAGCCAGGACCGCCTCTATGATAATAAACATTTTTTTCCCTTTTCTCATGTCTGTGTCTCCTGTGTTCCTCCATCCTGGGGATCTTCTTTTCCGGAAATCTTCCCCTCCTCGATGGTCTTCCGGTTTTCCTCCGTATATGGGATCGCGGGTATACGGAGGGAGACGGTCGTTCCTTCATCCGGCTCACTCTCCACCTTAAGACCGTACTCTTTCCCAAAAAGTATCTTAATCCGGTTATCCACATTCACAAGTCCCACTCCCGATCCATGTTTTCGGATGCGGGTACTGTCTGTCAGCACGAGTCTCACCTGCTCTTCCGACATGCCGAATCCATTGTCCGAAACAGAGAGAATGACCGTACCGTTCTCCTCCCTGCCGGTCACCCGTATCTCCCCGCTGTCGTCCATGCCCTCCACGCCATAATTGATAGCATTTTCCAGAAGAGGCTGCAGGACCAGTTTTACGATGCAGTAGGAAGATACCGCTGGATCTACGTCAAATACAACGGAAAACGTGTTTTTGTAACGGATCATCTGTATATTCATATAGCTCTGCGCGTGCTGCAGCTCATCCTTGATGCTGATAACGGTACGCCCTCTGGAAAGGCTGATACGAAACAGCTTTGCCAGCTGGGATATCATAAACACCGCTTCGTCATTGCGCTCCCCCTCCACCATCCATGTGATGGACTCCAGCGCGTTATAGAGAAAGTGGGGATTGATCTGGCTCTGCAGCGCCTCAAATTCGCTCTTCCTTCTCTCATTCTGCTCCAGAACAACCTCCTTCATCAGAGTATCGATCTGCTCGTAAGAGCTCTGTATGGACAGACCAAGATGCCGGATTTCCGACGAACCTCCTATATAGATCTCCGGCTTCTCTCCCGCCTCATATTCTTTGACTGAATCGTTCAGCTTGAGAATAGGGCTGGAAATCCTCAACGCTACGACACGGTTGATGATCACGAGCATCATCGCCATCAGCAGGATGATGAGAATGATAAAATACCGGATGTTGATCGTCCCCGCGCTGAAAGTGTCATATGGGATCACTCCCACCAGTTTCCACCCTGTATAACTGATCGTGTTAACGATCACTTTTCTCTGTTCCCCCTCAAACACCCTGTCATAGACGCCATCCTTGTATTTTGCCACAGCTCCACTGTCTTCGCTGGTAATACCGTCACTGATCTGTATCTGCCGCGGATGATAGATGATCTCCCCGCTGCTGTCACACAGATAATAGTACTGTCCGTTGTTTGACGTATTGATCTGCTTCATCATTCGCGAGATGGCTGAATAATCCATATCCACCAGCAGCACACCCATCTGTGAGACCCCATTTTCCGTCAGCTCGACCATGCGGCTCAGGGAGAGCACCCAATAGTACCGATGTGTGCCGTCATCGAACAGATTCTGGATGTGGGGCGTAGAAAAGTGCATATTCTCCACTTCCTCTACCGCCTGTTTATACCAGTCCTGATTCGTCACATCAGGATCTTCTTTCTCAGCGGCAACAGGCTCCGCCGCCAGCAGGCTGCCGTAATCATTATAGATGGCGATACTCTGGAGATTGTCCCTGTTCACCTCATAAAGCAGGTTCATCTTCGTCTGGATGTCCTGATCCTGAGACGACAGGTCATTCTCTTTTATGACATTATAATATGCGGCGTCCGATATCTGTCTCATGCTGACCAGGTAATCTTCCAGATTTTCCCCTGTCTGTTCCATGAGCTTCCTGGTGCTCTGGACCATTTCCTCTCTCGACATGTTAGAAAATCTCATATACAGCACAACGCCAAGGACAAGCATGATGGAGATCGAGATCACCGAAAACGCCGCCATGATCGTAGACTGGATGCCTTTTGGCTTTAGTTTTTCCAAATGTTTGAAATGCCTATTTTTCAACATCTGCATGCTCCGCTCTGTATTTTGATGGGGACACTCCGAACTGCCGCTTGAATACATAGCTGAAATAGTTCGGGTCCGCGTAACCCACCCTGTTTGCTATAACATAATTCTTCTCATTTGTCTCAAGCAGCAGCCGGGATGCCTGATCCATGCGGTAATCCGTCAGATACCCGATAAAAGATTTTCCCGTTTCCTTTTTAAAGATCGTGGAAAAGTAAGAGTTGGACACGTTGAGGGCGCTGCACACCCGGTCCAGAGAGAGCTCTGCGTCCCCATAATTTTCCCTGACATATTCCTGTGCTTTAAACACGAAAGACTGGGTCGATCTGCTTCTCGCGTTGATCAGACGCTCCCGGAAAGAGAGACTGATCCCGGTGAGCCATTTCTGCAAGGCCTCCGGCTCCAGGTCCAGAAGGTGGCTGTACAGATTTTTCATATCTCCTGAAAATTCCTCCCCGGCTATATCATTGTTAATGGCAAACCTGTAAAAGGAGCCTGCCAGCTCAATGACCGCAATGTGGTGATACTGCAGGGATTTTTCCGGAGACACCTCGCTTTTCATATACCGCTCCACCGCCTCGGTCACATTCTTCTCCGTCCCAAGCCGGATCGCTTTAAACAACGCGTTAAGCTCATCATCCGCCGCATCGGCTTCTCCCTTCTCCTGCGGAGCTATCTCCTTGATATTAATCGCCCTGCATGCCCCATAAATTACCCGGTAGGAGACTGCTTCCCTGGCGGTGCTATAAGACTGGGACAGCTCCAGGATATTATCACATACCTGTCCTACGCCCACAGTGACTACCGCGCCGATGATCTTCTGTGCATATTTACAGAAACGGTCACATTCATCGGTCAGTTCTGAAATCATATTATCGCTGCCGAGCTGCACGATCACGACTGTATTCCCGAGATACGAAAAACTCTTCGTATTCCACTGGGCGCTAAGCCGTTCCTCAGCCTGTTTCTGAACAGAAGTTGCCAGCAGAAGAGGATTCATGTTCTCCGGCACCTGAGTGGACGAAGTATGTATGACAAGACAGCAGAAATACGGCCCGCTCAAGGATATCTGATAGTCCGAAAGATATGTCTGGAGGTCCTCCTCATGTATCCTGCCCTCGATCAGTGTAGAATAAAAGTTTGCCTGCAGCAGAGGCAGCGACTCCATATAATACTTCTGCAGGATCTGGGCGCTGCGCTTTTCGCTTATCTCCTGGTCCAGCTTTATTTTCAGCGATGTAAAAACATTAATAAGTTCTATAGAATTAACCGGTTTTAAAATATATTCCTCAACTTCCAGGTGGATCGCTTCCTTCGCATATTCAAACTCATCAAATCCCGTGAACAGGAGAAGCTTTGTCCCAGGAAATTCCGCCCTTATCCTGTGCGAGAGTTCAAGACCATCCATATACGGCATCCGGATGTCCGTCATTACAACATCCGGCTGATGCTCCTCCACCATCTCCAGAGCCTTCACGCCGTTATTGGCATATCCGATCACGGAAAACCCAAGCTTCTCCCAGTTGAGCTTGTTCATTATGACCCGGATCACTTCCTCTTCGTCGTCTACCAAAAGTACTGTGTATAAGTTCATATTTATGTCTCCGTAGTTGTTTTTCGTTGCATATCATTATATCAAATAGGCAAAACACTGTAAACGAAAAGAGCCAGAACTATATCCGGCTCTTCTCTCATTCTTATTGTTTTCCCTGTTCTGTCACGGTCTTATCCGTACTTTATCCTTCTGTCCACTGTATCGTGACATATTATTTTTTCTGAACATACTTCAGGCAGTCCAGCGTTACTGCTACGAGAATGATGATACCTGAGAATACGAACTGAAGGTTTGTATCGATACCAAGGATCGTCAGAGAATATGTCAGCGCTGTAAAGATAAACACACCAACAACTACACCCGATATCTTACCGATACCTCCGGTAAAGGATACACCACCCACAACGCAGGCTGCGATGGCGTCCATCTCCCAGCCCTGTCCGTAAGCCGCGGAACCGGAGCCCACCATTCTGAGACACTCAAGCCAGGAACCAAAGCCATAAAGGATACCTGCCAGAACAAATGCTCCTACTGTTACAGCAAATACAGAAATACCGGAAACTGAAGCCGCCTCTGCGTTTCCGCCTACAGCGTACAGGTTTTTACCAAATGTTGTCTTGTTCCAGATGAACCATACGATCACGATTGCCGCGATCGCCCAGAGGATGATCGTCGGGAATGTCCCGATCTTCGGGATCACCATGCTCGGTATCGTAGGCTCGATCGCGCCGAAAGAAACCCCCTTAGTCGCGTATGTGATAAGACCGAAGATCACCAGCATGTTCGCCATCGTTGAGATAAACGGATGCATCTTGAACTTGGCGGTAAAGAACCCGGCTATCGTTGTAAAGAACGTACACAAAAGGACACACATTACAAGGGCGAGCAACACTCTGCCGATGACCGGCACTGATGTAAAGTCAAAAATGTGTCCGAATACACCGCCTGTGTTGATTCCCTGATGCATGATGATGGTCGCCGTCGTCATACCCATACCTACCATACGTCCGATGGACAGGTCCGTACCTGCAAGGAGGATCAGGGCGGCAACGCCAAGCGCAAGGAACATTCGCGGTGAAGCCTGCTGCAGGATATTCAGTACATTGTTATATGTAAGCAGCGGCGATCCTTTTACGATCGGTGTGATAATACACAGAGCGATAAAGATCAGGATGATCGCAATATACAGACCGTTGCGCAGAAGGAATGCTCTGCGGTTGAACGTATATTTATAGTTCTCCCATTTCTGCGCCCTTGTCTCCATAAATGTAAACTTTGACATACGGAGCAAGTCGATCAGATGATACTTCCATGTAAAAGCAGCGTGCCGTCTGTCTTTGACCGCCTGGAAATCTTTCTGCAGGTCCAGCTTCGCGTCAAACAGACGATTTTTATAAACATATTTCTCGTCTTTGATCTCCTGCTGGTCAGAAAGCTTTGACAGCTTCTGCTGATGCTCTGTCTGCAGCTCCGCCACCTTTTTCTGATATTTTTCTTTTGCAGCTACTTTTTCCAGCTCACAGCTCTCTTTGACCTTCTGATAATACTCGCTGTCAAAGTGGGCTTTTATATAAGCCTCTGCGTCAGAGATCAGCTTCACGATCTCTCCTTTATTGTTTGCTTCAACGGCCTTAGCTTTTTCCAGCTCACTCCTGGCCTGTGCAATTCTGTCTTGTCTTTCCCCGGATGTAAGGCTTTTATCCTTCTTCGTCGCGTCAATTACGCTCTGAAGGGATATAACCTTATCCGTACCATCTACTCTCAGACTGTCGATCTTTGTCTGAATTTTACCAACATAATCCTCTATCGGCCTGCGGAGTTCAAGCTCCTGCTCCGCCGTAAGGATCTTACCGTTTCCATTAGCCATATCCTTCTATCTCCCTCACTATAGGTACTTTGCACTGAGTCGCAGGAGCTCTTCCTGGTTTGTCTCTTTTGTATTGACAATTCCAGAAAGGTGTCCGTTTGACATAACACCAATGCGGTTTGTAATTCCCAGAATCTCCGGCATCTCAGATGAGACAACAATGATCGTCTTTCCCTGTTTCGCCATATTAATGATCAACTCATATATCTCGTATTTCGCTCCGACATCGATTCCTCTTGTAGGCTCATCCATCAGGAACACCTGCGGACTGCGCTCCAGCCATTTTCCGAAAATGACCTTCTGCTGATTACCGCCGGAAAGACTTGAGATCATGTCATCCGGCCCCATGCATTTTGTGTGCATGATCTTGATTTCTTTCGCAGTCGCTTTTACCATCTTGGAGTCCGAAAGCGCAGGTCCGGATTTATACTGTCCCAGGTTTGCGATCGTCGTGTTAAACGTCAGGTCGCCCTTCAGGAAAAGGCCGTTGGCCTTACGCTCCTCAGTGATCATGGCAAATCCATGGTCCATCGCTTCCCTCGCACTGTTAAAATTCATAAGACGGTTATTCAGATAGACACGCCCGGCCGCCCTGGTCCTCACGCCAAAGATCGTTTCCAGAAGCTCTGTACGCCCAGCCCCCACCAGACCGTACAGTCCGAAGATTTCTCCTTCTTTAACGTCAAATGTAATATCCTGCAGATGAGGTTCAAATTTTGTGGACAGATGCTGAACGGACAGGATCACATCCTTTGGCGTGTTGTCCACCGGCGGGAAACGGTTCTCTAGAGAACGTCCCACCATTGCCGCGATCAGTTCATTCATATCTGTCTCTTCGATCCCTTTTGTCATGACCAGGTTACCGTCACGAAGTACGGACACCTCGTCGCAGATCGTAAATATCTCATCCATTTTGTGTGAGATATAGATCAGGGAAATGCCCTGCTCTTTCAGCATGTTCATCATCTCGAAAAGCTTGTCAACTTCCTGGACTGTCAGGGAGGACGTGGGCTCGTCGAGAACGATCACTTTTGAATTATAAGAAATTGCCTTGGCGATCTCACACATCTGTCTCTGAGAAACAGACATATTCCGCATCGGCTGTGTGAGGCTGACGGTCATACCCAGCTTCCTGAAAAGCTCGGAAGCTTCTTTTTTCATCCTTCCCTCATCAACCACACCCAGAGAATTCACCGGATACCGCCCAAGGAATAAATTGTCCATTACATTTCTTTCCAGGCACTGATTCAATTCCTGATGCACCATTGCAATACCATTTTCAAGTGCATCTTTAGGACCTGAAAAGCTTACTTCCTTGCCATCAAGGAAGATCGTTCCCTCGTCTTTCTGATAAGTACCGAAAAGGCACTTCATCATCGTCGACTTTCCGGCACCGTTTTCACCCATAAGCCCCATGACTGTGCCGCGCTTTACATCAAGATTGATGTGATCCAGCACCCGGTTTCGTCCGAAGGACTTACTCATGCCGCGTATCGATAAGACGATATCATCTTTCTTATCTGCCATTGTTTTTACTCCTGTATGCGTTATTATAATCTACATCTGCCAGAAGAAGGTAATAGGGAGAATTTCTTCTCCCTATTAATCCCCCTCCTCTTTATTCCTGAATAAGTATTAATTACTGGCTAAGTATGGATGTGTAAGAAGCCGCGTTGTCTGTCTTAACCATGTTGATAGCAAATGCATCGTACTGGCTCGGATTTCCGAGACGGTTTGTGATGTTGGACTCTGTCTGTCCGTCACCGCCGATGTACTCAACATCAAGGTTGAGAAGGTCATCATATTTCTCAAGGAGCGGCTGATATGTTGAGCTTAAGAAGTTATCAGAAGCATTGTAGATATTCAGCCATACGGATTTAACCGGTGATGAACTCTCATCAAGCTGTTTTGATACAGGCTCATAAACCTTTGTGGAGTCTGTGAAATCCTGATAGTTCTCAGCTGTAACCGCAACGTTCAGTGCGTAGTAGGAACGCTCGTCCGCATTGTATACATATACATCATCACTGAGAACGTTTCCTGCATCGTCTGCTGTGCCGATACCTGTGTCAATATCAACACCGTCAAGAGCGTTACGAAGAACACGAAGTGTCAGGTACGCCTGAACGTCCGCATGCTGGCTGATCGTTCCGCCGTATCCTTCTGCGATAGCAGCAACCGCGTCAGCGTTTGCGTCATAACCGAATGTCGGAACTCCCTCGTCCTTTGACCATGCGTTGAACATTGACATTCCCATACCGTCGTTGTTAGATACAACGATATCGATTTGATCGCCGAAGGATGAAGACCATGTTCCGATCGCGTTACCTGCTGTAGCCGCATCCCATGTAGCTCCCGCAGAGTTTTTCATCTCCTGTGAAGCAAGCTCACGAACTGTGTATGTTGTTCCGTTGATCTCAAGTGTTCCATCCTGTACAGTGCTTGCGGATCCGTCTGTGTTTGTTCCGATCGGATCACTGTTGACATTGCCGTCAACCTCAACACCTGTGCCAAGAGCTGAACGAACACCTCTTGTACGAGCGATGGAATCGTTATGTCCGATATCACCGATTGCCAGGACATATCCGATCACGCCGTCGCCATTGCGGTCTATACTGTCAATATTTGCTTCAATGTAGTCCCTGACCATCGTTCCCTGGAGCTCGGCACCCTGATTTGCATCAAATCCTACATAATATGTATCCTCGTTGAAATTCAGAGCTGTCATATCAAGCTCTCCTGTGGAGCTGTTAGACGGCTGACGGTTGAACCATACGAGCGGCTTGTCCTTGTTAGCTGTATCGCTCGTGGTTGTATCTGTTGTGCTGCCGCCATCGCTTGAACCGCCTCCGCAAGCAGTAAGGGAGCCTACCATAACGGCTGCCATCATCAATAAAGCAAGTTTCCTCTTCATATTACATTGTTCCTCCTTTTCTGACACTTTTACCGTGTCGCTTATTGATACTGACAGTATATCGGATCCGTCATTCAAAAAACATAGAATATTTTTCTGTCTTTATTGAAATTTTTTATTTTTTCTTATATATTTTTACTAATTTTAGACCATTTTTATCATATATATTGGCTTTATTGT
>ERZ1090864.350-NODE-351-length-26183-cov-9.681376_pt1 | contig 26183 bp, 18 predicted proteins | sample MGYA00478479_ERZ1090864 | MGnify/ENA primary metagenome ERZ1090864 (study PRJEB33644, sample SAMEA5815743) | chicken gut metagenome | biome: Chicken; feature: Gastrointestinal Tract; material: Caecum | place: Ireland | collected 2019-01-01 | study: A study of the...
GGTGTGTGGGTGTCTGAGGTGACTGCGGAGGGGCTTGAAAAAACTTGAAATCCGGGACTATGCGTTGAGATCAGCAGGGGGCTTGTCTGAGGCAACGCCGAGTTGCGCCCTGCTGATCTCTGCTTTTAGCATAGTCCCGGATTTCTTAGTTTTTGCTGCCACGGAGCCCCGGAGCCGAAGCCACCCACACACCCGTGCTGAATACGTCTTCGATACATCCGCTTCGGTGTTTTCGGACGTTTTACTCTTACATTGGCTCCCCCGCAAATACGGCTTTCACATTTTCAAAAGTTACATTCTCGCAGTACTGCATATATATCCCGCGCTCCCGCTTCCATGCATCTTCTTCCCCGGTGCCTCTCTCAGCTTCTTCGCCGGTTTCTTCTGCATCTTTTCCCGCCGCGATCCGTACATCCCGGAACGCCACATCTCTGAGATGATATTCTTTTTCCTCGAACCCGCACAGTTCCATTGCCTCGCAGGGCTCCATGCGCTCTTCCGCTTCGTTGAGCTTACTGCGGGTGATGTCGATGTCTGTGAAGCTGCAGTCCGCAAATACCGGCGGATGCGGTCCCGCGATGCCGTCGTCGTTGTAGCCCACGGAATGGAAGAGCAGGCGGGGCACGATACAGTGTGCGGCATGGATCTCTTTTACATATCCTCCGCGTTTTCTGGTGGCCTTGATCTCGATCCCGTTGGCGGAGTTTTCAAGGTCGCAGTTCCAGATCCTGACGTCCCGGATACCGCCGGACATCTCGCTTCCCAGCGCGAATCCGTGCCCGAACTGGCAGACGCAGTCAAAGATCCGTATATGTTCGCATGGCCTGTTGATGACATTTCCTTCCGGGTTTTTGCCTGCCTTGATGGCCACCGCGTCGTCGCCTGTGTCAAATGTGCAGCCGAAGATCACGCAGTTCCTGGACGAATCCGGGTCCCAGCCATCGCCGTTCCAGATATTCCGGGACCGGAAATGGCATCCGTAAGTCACGATGTCCTGTGAATAGATCATGTGCACATTCCAGCTTGCCCCGTTTTTCAGCGTCACGTTATGGATGGAAATATTCTCTGCATTGCAGATATGGAGAAGGCGCGGGCGCACTCTGCCGGGGATCGTATCCGCGTTTTCATATTCCTCGATCCTGCTGCCGAGCTCCGCCAGATAGTCTTTCAGCCTCTCCCTCTCTGCCTCGATGACTCGCTCCGCGAGCAGCCTGCCGCCGCCCTCGATGGTCCCGCCGCCGCGGATCACTACATTGCGGCTTGTGGGGCCGGCGGTATGGTCTACTTCCCCGAGATTCAGAAGCCCGCTTAAGCACTCCATCTCCGTCCCTTCGAACCGGCTCCACCTCCTCGGCAGATAGTCGTCCGGCTCTGCAGTCCCTTTCAGCACCGCGCCTTTGTCAAGGTACAGCTCCATGTCGCTGTGCAGGTTCAGGGATCCGGTCATGTACACACCTTCCGGGAAATACACCGCCTGGTCCGGCGCACAGTCGTCAATGGCGCGCTGGAGTGCTTCTGTGTTGACTGTCTCCCCGTCTCCTTTTGCAAAGTATGGCGCCTCTGTCACATCGATCCTTTTCTTCTCCTTTTTCGTCCGGCAGTAGAACCTCGCCCTCTGAAGCTCCTCTCCGTCCCTCACAGCGCGGAGGCATACTTCATAAACGCGGTCCTCCTCCAGCCCTTCCAGCCCAAAGTGCGTCTTCTCTGTCTCTCCCGCTTTAGCTCCGTCCAGCCATATCTCATACACATCGCCCTTCCGCTCTCCTTCCGGGAGCTCCCAGTACAGCATGATCTCATGATCCTGTGCATCCCAGTTGACCCCGCTGAACCGGAATACTTCCGCCTTTCTGAGCACGTCAGACACGATCGGAAGATAGAATTCCCTGATGGCCTCAAAGTTCGGATGAGTCCCCGTAGGTTCTTCCCCCGGCGCAGGCAGACCGTCTCTGAGCACATCGAAGGAATACTTCCTGCACATCGCCTCATCCGCTGTGTCCAACGCGCAGTCATCGTAAAGATCTGCCGCTGCCACGCCCATATGGGCGCATATATTCATCTCGATCCTGTGCAGCGCTTCCTGCACCGCCCGGTCACGGTAGCCCAGCCTGTGCGCCGCCACATAGACCACCTTTGCCCGGGGCCAGTTCTTTTGGATGGTGTCAACCGTTCCCGCAAAAGCCCCCGCAAAAGTATGATAAAAAGTATCACACAGCGCAGACCCGTCCGACGCGCCGCTCCCGCTGCCGCCGTACGGAGCGTACAGAGCCCTGCAGGCTTCCTCCGCGTCGCCCAGCTTCTCCATCACCGGCGCATACGCGTCATTCGTCCCGCCGTCAAACACGACATAGTCCGGATCCAGCCCGTCCTCCGCCGCTTTCCGGATCTGGTCCTCAAGGATCATCCCGCCGAGCCCTTCCTCATCGATCGGATGCCCCGGCATGATGCACGCCCCGTTGTTCGCATATTTTGTGACTGACATGCCTTCCTGCTCTGCCACGAATTCCATGAACCCTGCTTTTTTATACAAATGCCCGTCCACGATGCTGTCGCCGAAGGTGAGCACTTTTTTTCCTGTCAAAACTCCCATCTTTTCTGTCTCCTTGCCAGAGAAAGCTGTGCCGGACGATCCGCCCTGACTCCCGGGCGGAGTGATCCGAAACAGCTTTCTGTATTTCTTTTTGTTTATTCAGTTCCGCCTGTCCGGTTTCGGTCACACAAGGATTTCCGTGCTGAACAGCTCTCTCTTTTTCATCAATCCATAGATGTCTTCATCCGGCAGATGATTCTCTGTCATCAGGATGAGGCTGATCCTGCGGTCATCCTCCGAGTAGGTCAGCTCTCTCTGCCAGTCGTGGAAATCCGGCCCGTCCCCCAGGTTGCGCACATAGCTCATGTAGCCTTTGAGCACCCAGGCGGACTGCTTCACATCCGTCAGGCATTCATTCGCATAGAATCCGCCCCATTTACCGTGTTCCCTCGCCCGCATCGCATGGTCTGCCGCCAGGTATTCCTCCCGCGCCATCCCGCCGTAGAAGAAGGCTTTTCTGTAATCTTCTTCCATCGCCGCCAGCAGGCTCCGGCAGATCAGGTATGCCCCGGTAAAGCAGTGATAATGGATCTGACCGTGCAGCATCAGGGAATCCCGGAAAAGCCGCCGCGCCGCGTTCCCTCTGATCTGCGCATCCGCCGCCTCGCAGACATCCAGATACTTCCGGTAGTTCCCGCCTGCTTTCCGGCAGATCTCCTCATAGACGAGCACCTGCTCTTTCAGAGTCTTGACATCCGTCAGCCACAGCAGGTCCTCCGAGGCATCCTTTGTCCCTTTCATGTACCGGGATACGAGCATCCTTCCCACATGGGTGGAGAACTGGTCCCCCGCGTGGTCGTCTTCATTCGGGCCGTACAGGACCGCCGCCTCATGGTATGCTTTCAGGCAGCCTGCGATCAGCTCCGCATTTTCCGCGCCGTAATAAGTCTTTCCGTATTCTTTCCTGTGTTCCCCGATGTCCACGCTGCCGTTCCGCCACATATGGGCGATAAAGTCAAGGTAATATACATGAGGCTTGACATTGGAACTGTTGATGATCCAGTAATCCGTGCATCCGTGCTCCACCGTGTTTGTGAGTTCTCTCTCTATGAACTCCGGCGCATTCTGGAGCATGGTAATGTGGTTCGCGGCCTGGAGATCGTAAAAAGATACATGGTAGTAGATCCCATTCTCCCCGGGATCATCTTTTTCCGGCAGCGCCGGGATCCTGGGGTTATGGTTCCACTGTCTCCTAGTGACCATCTTCCCAAACCCGTTGTCCGCCCAGATCTTGATAACATCATCCGGCAGCTTTAAGTAACCCTGCTGATAGAGCTCCATGGTCTCCCCGTACAGGTTTGTGCAGCACATGGCGTCCGGCAGTTTCTCCCGCACCATATCATACTGGACCCGGATCAGTTTTCCCATCAGTTCCCCTCTCGCCTCAGGCGTGTCGTACGCCGGGTCGTCATCCCAGAACGGATGGTCTCCCTGCCCGCGGAATCCAAGATTCCAGACTACATTTATGTCTTTCTGGTCCTCGATGCCTTCTTCCCAGAGCTTCCGGAATTTGTCCCCGTGCGTGTCATAGGACGCATCCAGCCCGGGATATGCCCGGGCGAACATCTCCGCGCCCAGGGGCTCCGCGTGGTGGTGGGTGATATACAGCCCCATGTCAGAGGCGAGTTTTCTGTACTTCCTGGAATTCTTGTCCGTGCCCGGGATGACCATGTTGCCTCCGCAGCGCAGCAGCGCCTCGAACACCATTTCCCACGGCTTCTCCTCGCTGTAATCCACTTCCCACGCCTTTAACAGGACTTCATCGTTTACGAACCATCCGCGGAGCCTGATCGGAAACGGCTCTGACTCCACGCGCCAGTCCTCCGGCACGGGATATCCCTCTCTCCTGGTAAAATTCTGGTCATTCCAGAACCAGAAGTCCATCACCCCCAGGATCCTCCTGCTGATCTCATAGATCCCGTACACAAAGCCGAGATCGCTCCCGGCGCATAATTTTAACTGATTCTTCTCCTTAACTGCAATGAGCAGGAAACACTCATCGCCAAGTGCTTCCTGCTCAAGAAGGAGCTGAATCCCCGGGTCCGCCGTCGGCTCGCACGTATTCTGTATATCTCTCCTGAGATCATCCAGTGCATGCTCCACAGCCACAGAGCGGACCTGCGATATAATTTCTATATTCTGATTCAGCGCAAATTTCATATTATCTTACCTCTCGGTCATTTCGTTCTCTGATCTGCTTAACCCTTGATACCATCCATGGCGATACCTTCTACCAGATATCTCTGGAAAATAATGAAGATGATCAGCGCCGGGAGCAGTGACAGAAGTGACATTGCGAACAGCGCGCCATAGTTGTTGTAAGTATTCGGGTCAAGGAACAGGTTCAATGCCAGTGACAGGGTGAACTTGCTCGGTGTGTTCATAAAGATCAGCGGCTGGAAGAAATCCTGCCATACCCAGTAAAAGGCGAAGATAGATGCTGTCATGATCGCCGGTTTTACGACCGGCACAAGGATCCTGAACAGGATCGAAATCTTGCCGCATCCGTCGATCTCAGCAGCCTCGTCCAGCTCCTTCGGCACACCGCGGAAGAACTGCACCAGCATGAAGATGAAGAACGCGGTACCAAAGAACCACGGCAGCACCAGCGCGATCCTGGTATCTACCAGGTTCAGCCTTCTGAGGATAATGTACTGCGGTACGACCATGACCTGTGACGGGATCATCAATGTGACCATAACACAGGAGAACCAGAAGTTCCCGCCGCGGAACTTGATCCTTGTAAACGCATATGCGGCAAGCAGTGAGATAAATACACAGCCGACCATCGCAAGCACTGTGACAAATACTGTATTCCCGAGGAATGTCAGGAAGGAAACTCCCGCCACACCTTCCCAGGCGTTCATATAGTTCGTCGCCGCGTCAAAGACTTCCGGGATCAGGGAATAGGTATTCGTAAACATGGTTTCATTGCTCTTAAATGAACTTGCCAGAAGCCAGAGCATCGGGTAGATCATAAAAAAGCCGATCACGCACGCAACGACATGGAATATGACGGCGTCTACTTTTCTTTTTTTGTGCATACTCTTCATGATCATTCTCCTCCTGACTCATAGTAAACCCAGTTGTTCTGTGTCTTAAACAGGACGACCGTAAATACCGCGATGATAATTACGAGGATCCATGCAAGGGCACAGCTGTATCCCATGTCAAAATAAGTAAACGCGCGGCGGTACAGATACAGTACATAGGAAAGGGTGCTGTCCAGCGGGCCGCCGTCTGTGATGACATAACTCTCGGTGAACACGCGGAAACCATTTACCATCTGAAGGATCAGGTTGAAGAAAATGGTCGGTGTCAGCATGGGCAGTGTGATCTTGAAGAAGATCGTCGGCTTCTTCGCCCCGTCTACCATTGCGGATTCGTACAGGGAACCCGGGATCTGCTTTAACGCAGCCAGGAAGATCAGCATGGAGGAACCGAACTGCCATACGCCCATGAGGATGATGACCGCGAGCGCTGTCTTCGGATTTCCGAGCAGGGATACATCCTGTTCGATGCCGAATACAGATAAGAGTGACATTACAACACCGTCGTTTCCAAAGATCTGCTGCCATACGATGGATACGGCGATGCTTCCTCCGATGATGGACGGAATATAGTAGATCGTCCTGTACAGTCCCAGTCCTCTGTGCTTAGTGTTGAGGAGCATTGCCACGACCAGGGCGAATGCGAGACGTAAGGGTACGAGGAAGATCGTATAAATAAATGTAACCTTCAATGCCTGCCAGAATGTATCATCATTCGTGAAGATACGTACATAGTTGTCAAAACCGATCACCTTTGCATCATTCAGGAGGTTATAATCGGTAAATGAATAGTATATGGAGATAAGCATCGGAAGGAAGTACATAAGCACGAAACCAAACAGCCACGGCGCGAGCATTACGTACCCGGCTATATTGTCCCTGCGCTTGTAGGCTTTAATCTTTTTCTTCATTCTCTTTACCTCATTCTTTTTCACAGTAAGAGAAGGGACCCAAACCAAGTCCCTTCTGCTTATCATTCATAGGATCTCTTTTCAGCCGTTCAGCAAAAGCCTGACTCTCTCTTATCCGTTATTTCTTTCCAGGATCTCGTTTGCCTGCTCTCTGAAGGATGCGGCAGCTTCTTCTGCTGTAGCCTGTCCGTACATTACGCTGTTTCCTGCGTCGTTGAACGCTTTGTTGATCTCAGCGATTCCGCCCGGATCAGCTGCCGGACACTCGCCTGCGATCTCTGTTACCTTGTCAACATAATCGAACATATCGATCATTGTCTGGTCTACATCTTCTTTGCTCTTCAGGTAGTCACGGATCTCAGAGGAGATCGGCACACCTCTCTCAGCCATAATGATATCGTTTGCTTCCTCAGAGTTGATCATCCAGTTGATGAACTTCGCGCACTCTTCTTTTACTTTTGAAGACTCAGATACGCTCCAGAACATACCCGGTTTCAGCCACATAGCGTTGTTCTCATTTGCGCCCGGCATAAGAGCAAGTTTCAGGTTCGGGTTGGAAGCAACGACTTTGTTCGGATATGTGTTCCACTCAAGTGTTGTTCCAGCTTCACCTGTTACAACCGGAAGGGACTCGATACCGAGTGTAGCGATCTGTGACTGCTCGTCCGGATCCGGTGTTACATCTGCAGCAGCCATGTCAGCCCACATCTGGAAGTAATCTGCTGTGATGGAGTCATCGTCAAATGCAAGTGCTGTCCCGTCTTCGTTGAACAGTGTCTCGCCGTGCTGTCTTACATAGTAGTTAAAGAAGTTCATATCTCCGAATGGTCCGATCGTCGCTGTCAGGGCGCTTTCCTCACCTGTTGACTCAGAAACCGCTGTGTTCAGCGCTACATAATCATCCCATGTCCAGTCGTCTGTCGGAGCCTCTACGCCGGCAGCCTCAAGGACTTCCGGATTGTATGTAACTGCAAGAGCGTTTGTTCCTGCTACGATACCAGCCATCTTTCCGTCGATGAGGCCGGTGTTCAGTGTGGCATCGTCAACGTTTGTCGTATCGATCGTTCCGTCCTCGATGAACTCGGACAGGTCAGCCAGGGAACCGTTCTTTGCATATGTCGCGATGTACAGGTAGTCCATCTGTACGATATCCGGCATGCTTCCTGAAGCAGCCTGTGTGGAAAGTTTGTCGAAGTATCCTTCCCATCCTGCCGGTGTCGCCTCGAACTCTACGTTCGGGTTCTCCGCTGTGTAAGCGTCCAGGAGTTCCTGTGTGTACTCATGTCTGGAATCTCCGCCCCACCATGTGATCTTGATCGTTGTCTTTCCGTCTGCGGAATCATTTCCGCCGTCCGCGTCGTCTCCGCCGCCTCCGCATGCTGCCAGGCTGAATACCATGGCACTTGCGAGAAGCAGAGATGCGAGCTTCTTCATTCTCTTTTTCATCTCATATCCTCCTCTTAGATTTGTGTCAACTTTTGTTGACCTTTGATAAGCTTATTTTAATGTCCGTCCTTCAAAATAGGAATGGAATTAAAAGAGTATCGCCCTGTAAAAAACCGACTTTTTGAAAAAAACCGACTTTTTTCCAAAGCCGGTTTTTACAGTACAGGGATCATCCGTTCTCCGGGCTGCCCTGATCTGCGCTGTTTTCTTTTCTGAGCCACTCACAGTATTCTGTGGGCGTCATGTCTGTCTCTTTGCGGAATGCCTTGCTGAAGTACTGCCCGTCCGGGGAATATCCGACAAGCTCCGCCAGGGCGGACACCCTTGTATCCGGCGCATAGGAAAGGATCTCCTTTGCCAGGCCGATCCTGATCTCCCGGAGCCAGGTCGAGAACTTCTTGTCCCAGCTCCGCACAAAGACCCGCCCGAAGTGTTCCTCATTCATAAACAGGACTTCTCTCGCGAGATAGCGGATCGAGAGGTCTGTGTTCCTGATGTTTGAGTACACTGCCTGCAGGATATTTTTCATGCGGATCTGTTCCTTGCCGGAATCCAGATCAATATCTCCGAGCCCTGCGATCAGTACGGACAGTGTGCGCATCAGCGTATCGTCATCTGAGCTGATGCCGTCCCAGTCAAACGCTCTCTCAATGTCGTCTTCCTTTTCCTCGCATGACACCTGATACACAAGCCCGCATATCCTTTTCTTCTGTTCCGCCTCCACACCGCGCAGGTTCATCTTCATGAACCCCAGATAAACCTCAAAGAGGATATCCGCATAATCTTTTGCGGCTTTCATTTTATCCAGCCTGAAAAATTCGGCGGAGTGTCCCTCAAACCCGGAGAGCCTTTCCGGATAGAGCAGCGCCGCGTCATCCGCCGGGCTTCCGATCTGAAAAAGCTCCCTGACCTGTGTGTACAGTGCGCTTACATGTTCGATGGCGCCGGTATCGCTGAGCGCTACCTGGATCGCCTGCCCGTTTACCCGGGAGAACTCTTCCCGGATCCGCTCCACGCTCTTTTCCACTTTTTCGATATCACGCTCCCCGATGAGGAACAGGACGTCCTTATTGATCGCCGTCTCCATGAGGATGTTTTCCCCGCCATAGAGTTCTGAAAGCACATTTTCTATCACGAACTGCTCCAGCGCGTCAAACCTTGCCGCAGGATTGCGGAATCCGAGAAGGCTGACACAGTCTTTGTGCTCTCCCATTTTCCCCAGGAAAATATCATATTCCTTCCTGGAAGTCTCTCTGTTCAGCAGGATATTCCGGAAGACCTGCTCTTTCGCCAGGGGCAGGAGCTTTTTCACAGTGGTGTCATACTTCCGCTTCTCCAGCTTCGTCTTTTCGATCTCGTCTTTTACTTTTTCTATTACCGGAAGCATCCGCTCCTCATCGCACGGCTTGAGGATATAGTACTTGACCCCCATCTCCATTGCCTGGCTCGTGTATTCGTATTCTCCATACCCGGACAGTACGATCACCTGGATATCCGGGAACTCCTCTTTCAGCTTCCGGATCAGCCCGATGCCGTCCATGACCGGCATCTTGATATCCGTCATCACGATGTCCGGGTGAGTTTCCAGCACCTTTTCATACCCGTCCTGTCCGTTCCAGGCAGTGCCCGCGATCTCAATGCCATAAGTATTCCAGTCAATGAATTCCGCCATGCCCTCGCGCTCTATCTTTTCATCGTCTACAATCAAAAGCTTATACATACTCTCATTCCCCTGCCTTCTGTTTTGGGACGCGGATGCGGATCGCAGTCCCCTTCCCCTCTTCGCTGTCAATGGTAAAGTCAAACTTCTTATATGTAATGCGGAGTCTCTCATAGATATTCTTTATCCCGATCCCATGTCCCTTTGGCTGTACCGTAAAATTCCGGACTTTTTCCAGCTCCTCTTTCCTGATGCCCGGCCCGGAGTCCTTCACCTCAAATAAAATGCTTTCGTCTTCCTCTGTCACGGTAATGTCAATGTAACAGATCTTTGTCATAACATCCGCGCCATAAAAGATCGCGTTTTCCACAAGGGGCTGGAGCGTCATGCGGGGCATCACATACTCTCCCGGGTGCCCCACTGTCTTTACGGTAAATTCCGCCCGGTCCTCATACCGGTACCGCTGGATCTCAATATAGCTCCTGACCATATCGATCTCCTTTTCCACAGTCGTATACGGATTCTCGTCAAAGCTTGCCCGGAGCAGGATGCCCAGCTCCACGATCATCTTCCCCGCAGCGTCATTTTTCTTCGCCCGGATCATCCAGTGGATGGCATTCAGCGTATTATAAAGAAAATGCGGGTTGATCTGAGCCTGGAGCATCTTGTATTTTGTATCCTTCAGGAGGAGCTGCTTTTCATAATTCTCATAGATCAGCGCGTCGATCTTGTCCAGCATTACCTTAAATTCCCTTGTCAGGACGCCTACCTCGTCTTCACGGTCCGTCTCCATGGGGATCATCTTCGCACTCTGGAAGTCTCCCGTCTCAACGACCTGCATGGACTGGGTCAGGGACTCCAGAGGCTTTGTTATGATCCCGGCGATCTTACGGATCAGCAAGAGCAGGATGATAAAAGCAATGGCAAATCCAAACAAAGCCATATTCCGCACAGTCGTCACCCGTCCGTAAATATCCGAATACGGGAAAAAATTAGCATAGGTCCATCCCATATCGGACAAGGTCATCCAGCACATGAAATAGCGCTGTCCCTCGTAGATCATGACCCTGTATCCCTGGCTGTCCTGATCCCGCGGGAGCGGCGGCAGGTCTTCCTGGATATCCTGATAGATCATAGTGTCATCTGTATATACAAAAAGCGCAGAATGATCCGCCTCCATCTGCTCCTTGTTATTGGCGATGATCTTCCCGACATCGCAGAAGAAGATGATCGTCCCAAGGTTATCCAGACTGGTATCATTCCATCTGAGCACTTTTCTTCCGCAGAGGAGATATCCGCAGTCTCTGGTCGGCCCGTACATGACTGCTTCCCCGTTTGACGCCTCCACCAGTTCCATAAACCGCTCCATCTCATCCTCTGCGATATTCCACGGACACCCCGCAGACTCTACTGAATTGCCGAATGGATCGATATAGCGTACCCCATTGATCTCTGATTGTTCCGTATTCTGATACACAAGCTGCCATCTGAGATCCGTCATTGCCTGGCTGTACTCAAGCGTCCCCGGTCCCATCTCGCTCAGCTTTATCGCTGTTTCCTGTATCTCCGAGTCGATCGCCATCTCCCGGCTCCGGTTTTCCACATCCGTCAGCCCATCCCTTACGTCCTGGATGTAATAATCCAGCTCATGCAGAGAGTTCTCATACAGTCTTTTTTCAAATGCCTCCATGCTGATCTGAAAAGCAATGACAGCCACAACAAGAAAAATCCCTGCGAATCCGAAATACACAAGGAGCATTTTTCTTGTCAGGTTCATATTTTTATACTTTGTCATTAATTTCTCAGATATACGCATATGCTTTTCCCCTGCTCCCGTTTCTCCTTTTCCGCGGTTTTTTCTGCGGTCTTACACATCTGTCTTCTGGTCTTCCACACCTGTCTTCCCCAGATGCCTCCCGCAGACGACCTTACTGCTGTCCGCTGACGATCCCTTCGATCAGCCTGGCCGCAGTCTCTGTATTCTCAGAATGCGACAGCACACAGAGATACGCCGGAGAGTATCCCACATACTGATCCAGAAAGCTGTCCGGACATTTTGTAAGGTCGATCTGTCCGTCCGTCATACAGGCGGCGCAGCTGTCATAGGCATCGCCCAGGACGTCCTCCAGATCGGCGAACGCCCCCTGCGCCGCGTATTCTTCATACACTTCCTCACTGCAGACTGCCACGTCCGCCTCGCCCGCGGTCGAGAGAGCAACTCTCAGCTTCATGACACTCTCGCCGGTGTCAGAGGACGTTGCTGTAAGGACCGTTTCCACATAGTCATGCTTCCCGCCGGTCCCGATGATACCGAGGATCCCTTCCTCCAGCTCCTCAGCGGCCTCATCGCTGGAAAGCTCCGAATCCACGATCACCACCGTCAGCAGGGTGTCCCGCATGGCATTGCTGATCATGACCACCGCGGTGTATATGACGAGTATGACCGCCGCCAAAATGATCAGTACGGACTTATAATACTGCCAGAGATATTCCAGCCTTTCGCCGCCTTTCAGCTTCCGTATCGTCTCCCACTGTTTCTGCCATTTTTCCTTCCTTGTCAGGTCTGATTCATACTGTTGTTTTTCCATATCCATCACTCCGGCATATATCTCTTAAAGATCCTTCTGAAAATATGGGCGTTGATATAGCCTGCAATGCTGAACCCTGCGATCAGGTCAAAAAATGCGGCTGCAATAAACTGCCCGAAGAACAGAAACACCCACGGGAGCAGGCTGATGACCGCGATCAGGATCGTAAACGGCAGATGAGCCAGCGCCATGAGAAACGAATTCTTAAACACTTTCTTTGTACTGTTCTCAAAAAACGCCATGACCGGGAACATATAGCAGCTTCCCATGTATACAAAGACCGCGACCACGCAGAACAGGATAAAGAGCGGGCGCGCTTTCTCCAGCCCCATCTTCGTACAGACGTAAAAATCGCAGCCGAGCACAGCCGCCACTGCCAGCAGGATCAGCGTCACGACAGTCGCCTGCTTAAAGTTCTCCTTAAATGCCTGAAAAAAGCTTCGGAACACATAAGACTCTTCATTTTTTATCATTTTCAGCGCCACCGTATAGAATGCAGTGGCAGCCGCTCCCGCCGTCACCACCGGGATGCTGCACACGATCCACAGCACATTCAGGATAACAAGGTCCGCGGCCTTTCCCAATACCTGCGCCAGCTTGCCGTCTGCGGAAAATAATCCTCCCATAGTTTATTTCCTCCTACGTATACATCTCTGTTTTTGCTATCTTTGTTTATTCTACTTGAAAAAAACCGACTTTTCAATAAAAAAACCTGATTTCAAAAGCGTAAAAAACCGAGTAAAACAGCCCCACGGTTCTTTTCCCGTGAGGCTGCGTATTTTCAGATCTCTATATTCTTTGCGTTCCTGCGCCCTTTCCTCTTTACAGATGGAGCAGCGCTTCCGCCAGCGCCAGGATCGTCAGTGACTGTCCGTACGCCATGGGCGCGATCAGGATATTTTTGTAGTGGTCCGCATCCATGCCCATGCCCGTACCGCCGGATACATTGAGCACAGTGCCGTCCTTGTCGATATTCTTCATGATACCTTTTACTGCCTTTTCCGCGCACGGCAGATAAGAATCATCCAGGATGCCCATGCGGATCCCTTTCATGATGCCGCATGCGATCGCCGCGGAACCGGACACTTCCTCATAGCTGTCCGCATCGTCCAGCACGGTGTGCCACAGGCCGCTCGGCGCCTGGAGTTTCTTCAGCGCTTTGACCTGCGCTTTGTATGTATCGATGATGATCGTCCTCACGCCCGGATTCAGCGTGCCCTTGAACATCTCCACATAGTCCAGGATGCCCAGGGTAAACCAGCTGTTGCCGCGGCACCAGAAGATCCCGCCGAAGTTGTCGTTCCTGTTGAAGGACCAGCCGTGATAGAACAGCCCGGTCTTCTTCTCGTAGAGGTATTTGATGTGCATGAGCACCTGATGGATGCCTTCATTGATCCACTCTTCATTCTGGTATTTCTGTCCCATCTTGTTGAGGAACAGCACTGTCATGAACAGGGTGTCGATCCACATCTCGCTCTCATTGAGGCGCACGCCCTGCCGGTCGCCGTTGGCGCTGGTCACATGCTGGAACCCGCCTTCCTTTGTCCTCGGGATGCAGTTCATCAGCCAGTCCGCCCAGTCAAGGCAGAGTTTCTCGAACTTCTCGTCATGATAATACTCATTGAGCTCCGCCAGGGTAAGCAGCGGCGTCGTTGTATTGATATTCCTTGACGGAAGCCCCAGCTCCATGTTTTCCACGAACCAGTCATGCAGGAATTCTTTGTACTTCTCGTTCTTGTCATACTGCATGATCTTCAGCAGTCCGTACAGTCCCACTCCCTGCGGCCAGTCCCATTCCCTGATGCCGAAATCCCTGGCAAAAAAGCCGATCGCCTCCCCGCCGGATTCTTCCAGCTCTTTGGCATTGTCCGGACCGCCCAGGTTTAACAGCTTGTCCACTACAAGATCTAATTTTTTTCTCAGCTCTGACTCTTTGATATTCATCCGATCTCTCCTCCTTTTTCCTAACCGCATTATATCAGATAAAGTCCTGCCGAGGAACAGAATTACCCGAACACCGGTCTGAAAAAAAACGACTTTTTTCAGGTTTTCCCACCCGAAATACCCGACATTCCGAAAAAACGGGATCCAGACTTCCCGCCGGAAATCCGGATCCCGTTTTTTGCTTATACTGTCTTTACCTTATACTGTCTCCAGGTCAAACCCGAAATACCGCACCGCATTATTATAGGAAATATCTTTCACGATCTTTCCGAGGACTTCCATATCTTTCGGGTACTCGCCATTTTCCACCCATCCGCCGATCAGATCGCAGAGGATCCTGCGGAAATACTCATGCCGCGTATAGGAGAGGAAACTCCTGGAATCTGTCAGCATGCCCACGAAATTTCCCAGGCATCCCAGGTTCGCAAGGGATGTCATCTGCTTCCTCATGCCGGTCTTATGGTCGTTGAACCACCACGCAGACCCCTGCTGGATCTTCGCCGCCGCAGAGGAATCCTGGAAGCATCCGATGATCGTGCCGATCGCCTCGTCGTCATTGGGGTTCAGGCTGTAGATGATCGTCTTCGGGAGCTCGTCCGTCTTATTCAGCGCATCCAGGAAATCTGCCATCTGTCCGGACGGCGCGTAGTTATTGATGCAGTCAAACCCGGTGTCCGGCCCTAATTTTCCATACATAGGGCTGTTGTTGTCGCGCTTGCATCCATAGTGGAGCTGCATCGCCCAGCCAAGGCGGCTGTACTCTCTGCCCGCGAACATCATGAACGCAGTTTTGTATTTCAGCTCTTCTTCCTTTGTGATACTCTCTCCTGCCAGGCGCTTTGCCACGATCCCTTCCACTTCCTTATCAGAAGCCGGCACGTACATCACATACTCCAGCGCATGGTCTGACGCGCGGCATCCCATCTCAGCGAAGAATGCCATCCTCTTTTTCAGCGCCTCTTTAATATCAGCGAACGTACGGATCTCCATCCCCGCTGCATCGCCCAGTTTCTTAAGATAGTCCGCGAAATCCGGTTTCTCCACGTTCATCGCCTTGTCCGGGCGCCATGCAGGGAGCACCTGTACGTCAAAGCTGTCATCCTCTTTAATAACCTTATGCCACTCCAGGGAATCCGCCGGGTCATCTGTGGTGCACACGAGCGTAACTCCGGACTGGCGGATGATATTGCGCACGCTCATGGAATCCTCCGCAAGCTTCGCATTGCACAGGTTCCACACTTCCTCCGCGGTCTCTCCATTCAGGACGCCGTGGTATCCAAAATATCTCTGAAGCTCCAGATGGCTCCAGTGGTACAGCGGGTTCCCGATCCCCCGCTCCAGTGTCTCCGCCCATTTCTGGAATTTCTCCCTGTCCGTGGCGTCCCCTGTGATATACTTCTCCTCCACGCCGTTAGAGCGCATGAGGCGCCATTTATAGTGGTCTCCGCCCAGCCATACCTGAGTGATGTTGTCAAATTTCCGGTCCTGCGCGATCTCTTTCGGATCGATGTGGCAGTGATAATCGAGGATCGGAGCTTTTTCCGCATAGTCGTGGAACAGCTCTTTTGCAGTGTCCGTGCTGAGCAGGAAGTCTTTGTCCATAAATTGTTTCATGATGATCGTTCTCCTTTTTTAATGAGTGCGGGGTTTACGGGGTGATGTATGCCGCCTGCACAGTTATGATGTCTGTGTCTGGGCATACAGTGCTATGAATACTTCATCGGCTGTAAGCTCTTACACTCCAGAGTGTAAGAGCTTACACGTAAAAAGTCAATATCTTTTTCCTGTATTTTCATGTAAGACATCCATATTTTGAAAGATTCTGCTTATCGATCAAAGTCTGCTGAACCGAATTCAGAGATATTTTTCTCTGAATTCGGTTCTCACCAGCGGGTTATCTTTTCTCCAGATTTGTCTCAGTCTATTTTTCAGGTAATTTATCGACACTTCCGGACAGTTTCTGCTTTCCAGCTGTTCGATGAACCAGAGATATTTTACGACCTGCATAGCTTCCGCAATATCCCGATTGGAGCTTTCTGTCAGATTTTGCCTGGACGCCTGCGGGGAAATACTGCTGTTTTTTATATTGACATAAAAACTAAAGTTTTCAAACATCAGCCACTCCATGTCCATTGGACCTGCGTTTATACGCACAGATCGGAACCAGAAATCGGAAATCGGACGCAGCACTGTTTTTTCGATATGAAATGTGGATTCATATGGCGCCGTTTCAATAAGATCTCTTTTCACCAAAAAATAAACTGATGACGGCTGATGTTTTTTCCCTGCTAATAAATTGATCCACTTTTTTGCATAATCATCATCAGAAATCCCTTTCGTTATATAATACATTTCAAACGACATATTATAGTATCCGACATCCGCACATTTATAACGTCTGAGTCTCTTCAATTTTTTTCTCGATATAAAAGCGCTTTTCCAAACATTTTCATATAAACTGGATTCCAAAATGGATTGAATTTCATCTGTCATATTATAAAGCGATAAACATTCATTTGTTCTCTGATGATTTTTTTCCGGGATCAGGCACCATACGCAATTATTCGGTATTTGATCAACATTTTTTATCTCATTATTTTTATACCCGTCAATCCGTATTCCTTTATTGGCAAAAGGAATTGATTTCACTATCCTGCCTCCTATTTCAATCCTGCCTGCTTCCAGGGCATCAAATATGGAATTATACTTAACGCCAGACTGGTTCCAAAGCTGTCTGTAACTGTCATTTTCATTAAAATAAACACAGCCTTCAATATCATACAGATAGCGCGACAAAACAATCTGGTAGTCAGATTTTTCTTTATTTTCTGCAAGGTATTCCTCATAATTCTGCTCTGTAATTTTATACTGCAGACTATTGGTCTCTTGATCAGAAAGCGTCAGTTTCCAGAAATTTTCATCTATATAGTTTTTCACAAATAAAAGGACATCATCTAGAGATTCTTTACGCAAATACATTATTGTAAAATAAGGCATTGCATTTCGACTCTCCAAAAAATCCCTCTTCATTTTAATCTCTGTCCCGCTGAACTGTTTCTGCGCATATTCGTACTTTGTGATATATCGGTCCCCCTTCACCAGGTGCAGACGATATTCCACAGAATCTTCAAACCCGGAAGTCCTTACCCAGATTTCATCTGACAGCATAAACCCAGCCAGAAACCCAATCCCGAAAAATCCCATCGGCTTATATGCCAGATTCAGCTTTCTGTATTCCCTGGATCGGTAGTAGGAGACTCCGATATTCAGGAAAAAATTTCTGATCACATCGTCCGTCATCCCAATCCCGTTATCCCTGATGTACACATATTTATCATCTGTGCTCACGGTTATGCAAGGGATATACGGATCAAAAGCATCCTTTTTCTTCTGCTCCCGCTCTTTTCTGACCATACACGCATCGATCGCATTCTGAATGATCTCCCTCAGACCGACTGTCCGATCTCCGTAAAGATGTTCTCCCATAAACAATTCTGAAATAGCGGCAAAATCCATGGTAAACGTATGGTGCCAGATCTGGTAATCTCCCTGAGTGTGTATTTCTCTCTTTACGATATCGTTTTTTACTTTCAGTTCGGGGCCATTGCTGCGGCTTGTCCAGGCGATCGCATCCCTTAATTCCTTTTCGATCATATCGAGATGATTGAAAAGCGCTCTGTGCGCAGCTTCATCATCACAGATTCCATCCACACGATAAAATCCTTTCTCATCGATACGACAGTCTGTGATTGACAAATGTTTTTTCCAATGTTCCTGGCTGATTCCTCTCAGCATCAGGAAATTATACAGCGTATACGGAGCCCGGTTCCGGGACAGATCCATAGCATCCGCAAGCCGCAGCAGAATCGCGCACAAAGCAGTATTCAGATTCATTCCATCTGCGCGCAGATCTGCCGGCAGACGCTCAATGTAAGAGATATCTTTCATATGGCTGGCACATATCGTCGGAAGATACTGATGAAAGATCAGATGATACCGTCCAAAATTCAGCGGCTGTCCCGCTTCATCGCGAATCTTGTCGTTTTCGATAAAATATGCGCTCCTGTCCCCATGCGACTCGCGTATTTCCTCCAACGGTGTCTCCTCATCCCCCAGTCTGACCATCCCGATATCGTGCAGTAATGCCGTATAAATAAGGCATACTATCTCTATCGCTGACAGCTGGGAAGGATCCAGCAGCTGCCCCATAAGATCGATCACATTGATACTGTGCTGCAGATCGTGCAAAGTAAAATTCCCCGCCGAAGCCCTAATTTCCCCCAGCGCCGTTTTACAAACTTTTATACATTTCAGAATTTCACGTTCGGTCTCCCTTGCATAATTTCCCCGCTCACTGTTTTCATCGGCTATTTTCTCTAAAGCCTCAAACAATACTGGCGGGGTCTGCCCAATCAATGTCTTTATATCTTCCAGCCAATTATTATCCGATTTTTTGCCCATCCTATTCATTCCTTTATTTCATCTTTTTTTGTATCTGCTTTATCGCTTTCCTGCATCCATTCACGGATCTGGTTCATAAAAATATTCTGTATCTCCCGGTTCGGGATAGCAAGCCGACGGAACTCTCCATCTGCCTTTCCCCTCTGTGGCAGATATCCTGTGGTAAAAAGTACGCTCCATACATTTTCCACCCTGCTGTACAGATCATTATAGGTCAGCTCTTCATTAATTTCTTTTGTGACAAATCCGCCTGAGATCAGCCTCTCAATACTTTCTTTTTAAATCACTTTCCTTTTAAACCGTGATCTCAATCTGATTCTTTTCTATATCCACAATACAGCTTTCATAGTATCCGTCCCCCGTTGTGCGCGGGCCGCTCCAGGTCATTTACATACATCGCTATGTGCTCTATCCTCATAATATCTCCTCTCTCTGCGCCTGTTAAAAATCCGTTGTGCATCTCTTCATGAGCATACACTCCACCGGCACTTCCGCCGGGACATCCTCCCCTTTTAAAAGTTTCATGATATTATCGATCGTAAGGTTGCACAGCTTTTCCGCCGTATTGTCGATCGTCGTCAGCTCCGGCTCACAGCACACGGAATACTCGGAGTTATTGTACCCGATCACGCTCAGTTCTTCCGGGATCTTCAGCCCTTTTGCATTGGCATATTTCACTGCGCCCACGGCAAGGGCATCGTCCGTGGCAAAGACGCTGTCATATTCCAGCGCGCGCCTCGCCAGAAGGATATCCCGGACCAGATGGATCCGGTTCTCTGTAAGGAGCTTTAACTCCCCAAGCACGGGCAGCCCGTTTTCCCTGAGCGCCCGCTCATATCCTTCCATCTTCTGCGATACGCTGTACGAGCGGGAATCCGTCAGGAAGAGGATCCGCTTCCTCCCGGACCGGATCAGCCGGGACACCGCGTCATAAACCGCCTCTTCGTCCTTATTGTATACGGAATAGATATTTTCTCCGCTGATCTTGCCGTTGATCAGGAATACCGGGATCTTCTCCGCTGCCCTGCGGATATATTCCGCGGATGAAGCGTCTCCGTCCCCATAGCCGGTATAGGTAGATCCCACCAGGATCAGGGCGTCGATCCGTTTCTTCATGATCAGGTCCACTGCCTCTTCCTTCTTCTGCTGTTCGTGCCCGCTGCAGTAGAGGATACAGTCATACCCGTATTCCTTCAGCCTGCGCTCGAGAAAAGAGACTGCACGCGCCATATACGCGTCCGCCACGTCCGGGCAGATGATCCCGATGATCTGCATGGAGTCAAGCCCCAGCCCCCGGGCGAACACATTCGGCGTATAATTGTTTTCCTCCATGACAGAGAGTACCTTCTGCCTGGTCTGTTCGCTCACCCGCGGGCTTCCGTTTACCACCCGCGATACCGTGGCAATGGATACTCCCGCCAGTTCTGCTATATCATAAATATTCATATCCTGATCTCCTCGTAGTCATAAGCACTGTGTTTGGTAACTGCTTACATTTATGTCCATTATAAAGAAATATCTCCCAGGAATCAACCGCCCGGATCCCAGAGATAAAGAGAACATGCTTTTCTCACCCGAATATCCTGATAATCGGACTGTTACAATACAATTTCTTTTACACAAAATCTCCCCTCCCTCTTGACTCTTCCCCAAAAATGAAGTACCTTGTATGTAAGCACTTACACAGCCGCATGTGAGCGGCAGAATGGAGAGTAAAATGAGAACATATTTACAGATCAATCCAAAAGACAATGTAGCAGTCGCCCTGGCTCCTTTAAGCGCTGGTACTGCGATCGAACTGGACGGGATTTCCCTTACTCTTTCAGAGGACATCCCCCAGGGACACAAGTTCGCCCTGAAACAGATCCCTGAGGGCGGACAGGTCATCAAATACGGCTGTCCCATCGGCATCGCCAAAGAGGAGATCCTGCCCGGGCAGTGGGTACATATCCATAATATCAAAACCGGGCTGGGCGACCTTCTGACCTACACCTACGACCGGAAGGTCACGGAGACTGCGCCCACGGAAGAGCGGTTCTTCCAGGGCTTCCGCAGGGCCGACGGACGCGCTGCCGTGCGCAACGAGCTCTGGATCATCCCTACCGTGGGCTGCGTCAACAACATTGCCACAGCCATTGAGAAGAAGGCGCAGTCCCTGGTTACCGGCACGGTCGAAGCTGTCGCCGCCTTTCCCCATCCTTACGGATGCTCCCAGATGGGCGACGACCAGGAGCACACCCGCCAGGTCCTCGCAGACCTGATCAACCATCCGAACGCAGGCGGCGTGCTCGTCCTGGGGCTCGGCTGCGAGAACAGCGGGATCGATGTGCTGAAAAATTACATCGGCGACTATGATCCGAACCGGGTGAAATTCCTCGTCTGTCAGGAATCTGAGGACGAGATCAGCGACGCCATGGACCTCCTGAAAGAGCTCGCCGCATACGCCGGACAGTTCCACAGGGAGCCCATCTCCTGCTCTGAGCTTGTCATCGGCATGAAATGCGGCGGCAGCGATGGTCTCTCCGGCATCACGGCGAACCCGACTGTCGGGGCATTCTCAGACCTGCTCATTTCCAAAGGCGGTACTACCATCCTTACGGAAGTCCCGGAGATGTTCGGCGCTGAGACCCAGCTGATGGACCGCTGTGAAACCGAGGAGCTGTTCCATCAGACCGTAGACCTGATCAATGATTTCAAAGAATACTTCACAAGCCACGGGCAGACTATTTACGAAAATCCTTCGCCCGGCAACAAAAAAGGCGGGATCTCCACTCTGGAGGACAAGTCCATGGGCTGCACCCAGAAGTCCGGCACCGCGCCGGTCCGCGGCGTCCTTGCCTATGGGGAACGGGTAAAAGAAAAAGGGCTGAATCTTTTAAGCGCCCCCGGCAATGACCTGGTTGCCTCTACGGCACTGGCAGCGGCAGGAGCCCATATCGTGCTCTTTACGACCGGAAGGGGCACCCCCTTTGCCTCCCCTGTACCGACCGTCAAGATCTCTACGAACAACCGCCTGTATGAGAAAAAGCAGAACTGGATCGATTTCAACTGCGGCACGCTTGTGGAGGGCGGCACGCTGACAGAACTGAGGGACCGTTTCTTTGACTATATCATCAGTGTTGCCTCAGGGGAGCTGGTAAAATCAGAAAAAGCCGGTTTCCACGACATGGCGATCTTCAAGCAGGGCGTCACCCTGTAGGCAAGGGCGTCACCAGGCAGACAGAGACCGCCCTGCCTGACCCTGTAGGGCCGGATAGCCGAAGCGGCATCAGCATCCAAAAAAGAACTAATACTGGAGAGAACAGCACATGAATATGAAATCTGTTTTAATGATCGGGCAGTCCAATATGGCGGGAAGGGGATACCTAAGCGATGTCCCCGCCATATATAATGAAAATATCCAGATGCTCCGAAACGGCAGATGGCAGATGATGGCAGAGCCGGTCAACTGCGACAAGCCGGTTGCCGGAGTGGGCCTTGCCGGCTCCTTTGCCGCGATGTGGGCAATGGAGCACCCCGGGGAGAAGATCGGGCTGATCCCCTGCGCGGAAGGCGGCAGTTCCATTGACGAATGGCATCCCGCGGACACACTCTTTCGGCACGCGGTGAGCGAAGCCCGTTTCGCCATGGAAGAGAGCTAACTCATTGCCATCCTGTGGCACCAGGGGGAAAACGACAGCTTCGGCGGCCGTCACAGGACTTACTATGATAAATTAAAACAGATCGTGGATACGCTGCGGGACGAGCTGGGGCTGCCTGACATCCCCTTCATCCTCGGCGGCCTGGGAGATTTCCTTGAGCATGCGCGCCTGGGCGCGGACTGCCGGGAATACCGGGAGATCAACCGTGAACTTAAGAGGTTCGCCGCAGAGCAGGACAATTGCTTCTTTGCGACAGCAGAAGGCCTCACCTCAAATCCGGACATGCTGCATTTCAACGCAGTGTCCCAGAGGAAACTTGGCGTGCGCTACTATGAAGCCTTTCCACAAAAACAGATGTCCTGCATCCGCTGGAAAATGAGGACGGACTGCTTGACCAGTGCATTAACAGCAGGTCTTACAGCCAGAATGAAAAAATGTATGCGCTCATGTTCCGGTTCGCGACCGGCGGGATTTCTTATGAAGAGACCCTGGAGCAGATGGAGAAACTAAGAAAGGGAGATACTGAGAAATGAAAACGATCAATGATGTAATCGAGAAAAAATATGGGAACTATCCGGAAAAAGTACTCCAGTTCGGGGAGGGAAACTTCCTCCGCGCATTCGTGGACTGGATGATCGACAAAGCGAACCGGGACGGCATCTACCATGGCAGCATCGTACTCTGCCAGCCCATCGCGCAGGGACTCAAAGACATGATCAACGCGCAGGACGGCGTATATACCCTCGCCATGCGCGGCGCGGAAAACGGGCAGCCCGTGGAGAAGATCGAAGTCATCACCTCTGTATCACGGTGCATCAATCCCTATGAAAACTATGAGGATCTGATGGAGATCGCGCGCAGCGCGGACCTGGAAGTCGTGGTGTCCAATACCACCGAAGCGGGCATTGCCTACCATGCAGGCGATCAGCCGACGGATCGCCCGCCTGTATCCTTTCCGGCGAAAGTGACTGCGTTCCTGTACGAACGTTACAAAGCATTCCACGGCGACCCGGAAAAAGGCCTTCTCTTCCTCCCCGTAGAGCTCATCGACAATAACGGAGCGGAATTAAAGCGCATTGTCCTTCAATACGCGCAGGAATGGGAGCTGGGCCAGGAGTTCACCGACTGGATCAATACAGCCAATGCGTTTACCAGCACTCTGGTAGACCGCATCGTCACCGGATATCCCAGGGACGAAGTCTCTTACTTCGAGGAAAAGCTGGGCTATAAAGACAACATCATCGACACAAGCGAACTCTTCAATCTCTGGGTCATTGAAGGGGACAAAAAATGGGCTGACAAACTCCCTGTCCATAAGACCGATGCCAATGTCATCTGGACAGACGATGTCAAGCCGTACAAAAAACGAAAAGTGCGCATCTTAAACGGCGCCCATACATCCACGGTCCTCGCCGCGTACCTGGCCGGATTTGACATCGTGGGGGATTTTATGAAAGACGACACTGTGCGCACCTTTATGAACAACGTGATCTATCAGGAAGTCATCCCCACGCTGGACCTTCCGAAAGAGGAGCTGGAGTCCTTTGCCGCTGCGGTCAACGACCGCTTCGCGAATCCGTATATCAAACACAAGCTGCTGGATATCGCCCTCAACTCCTGCTCCAAGTTCAACGCCAGATGCCTGCCTTCTCTCCTGGGATATGTTGAGGAAAAAGGCGTGCTTCCGAAATGCCTGACCTTCTCCCTCGCAGCATTCATCAAGTTCTACCAGGGAGAATGGAAAGACGGCGTGTATACGGGCACGAGAAAAGACGGCACACAGTACCCGCTCAGGGATGATGAGTCCGTGATCCGCTTCTTCGCTGACGCCTGGTCTGAAAATGACGCTGAGGGCACAGCAGAGGCAGTCCTCTCAAACAAAGACTTCTGGAGCGGGAAAGACCTGACAGAAGTGCCGGGGCTCAAAGACGCGGTCGCAGGGTATTTAAAAGAAATGGAAGAAAAAGAGATCAAAGAGATCATGGCTGAGCTTATCCGATAAGCAGGCAGGAAAAGAAAACAGGCAGATACCGGGACTCACACTCCCGGGTCTGCTTTTTCTCGGTCCTTTTTATGGCACTGCCCCTGTTTCCGTGATATAATACTCCCATACTATGACACCAGGGTCAAAAGCCCCTCGTTCCATGCACGTCCTTCAAGAGAAGACACAGGGGCCGGGACCCGCAGAAACTTACCCGGAGGCATTGCCATGCACAGAAAAAAAGTCCTTGTGACCGGCTCTTCCCGCGGTATCGGACGCGCCTGCGCCCTCGCATTCGCGGAAGCTGGATATCACGTTTTCATAAACTGCCGGAACTCTCTCGAAAGGCTGGACTCTCTCGAAAGAGAGATCCTCGGTCTCGGCGGGACCTGCACTAAAGTGCCCGGAGACGTCGGAAACCCGGATGAAGTCCGCCGTATCTTCCGTGTGATCTCAGGGAGCGGCGCGTCGGCATTCTCAGGCACCACAGACGTATCAGACCCTCACAATAGTACGGACATACTCAACAGCGGGATCGGGCTCCATACCGCGGACGGGCTTGACGTACTGGTCAACAATGCCGGGATCTCCCATTTCGGGCTCCTGAGCGATATGTCAGACGAAGAATGGCGGACCATGATGGATACAAACCTTTCCTCTGCTTTCTACTGCTGCCGGGAGGCTGTTCCCTATATGGTATCCAGAAAGCAGGGGCGGATCATCAATATCTCCTCCATGTGGGGCGTAGCAGGGGCTTCCTGCGAGGCAGCCTACTCCGCGTCAAAGGCAGGGCTCAACGGCCTGACCCAGGCGCTGGCAAAGGAGCTTGCCCCGAGCAATGTCCAGGTGAACGCCATTGCCTGCGGCGTGATCGACACAGAGATGAATGCCCGGCTGGATGAAGAAGAGCGGAACGCACTGAGAGAAGAGATCCCGGCCGGCCGTTTCGGCACGCCCGAAGAGGTGGCAGAACTCACCCTCATGCTCGCCGAAGCCCCCGGATATCTCACCGGGCAGATCATCCGCATGGACGGCGGTCTGATCTGAAGTGCTTTACAATCACTCTCATTCTATTGATCAAATTTATTTAGGAGAATACTTATGATAGATGTAAATGACCTGACAAAGATTTCAAAAGACTGCTCCCTCACGGAGTTTGTCGGCACAACCGTTCTGGACACGATCGGGCTTGTCATCCCAGGCATCGATGCCTCCCTGTTGGAACGGATGGATCTGAAAAAAGACTATAAAAGCCTGGGTCTGATCAGTTCGCGCACCGGAGCTGCCGGGCAGATCAACGCGGTGGATGAGGCAGTAAAGTCTACCAATACAGAAGTCGTATCCATTGAGCTTCCCCGCGATACAAAGGGATGGGGCGGACACGGATGCTTCATCATCATCGGCGGGGACAATGTCTCCGACGTACGCAGGGCAGTGGAGATCGCACTGGAATACATCGAAAAATATGCCGGAGAGCTGTACATCAGCCAGGCAGGACACCTGGAATTCACCTACTCCGCCAACGCGGATGCAGCTCTTAACCTGGCGTTTGACGCCCCCATCGGAAGGCCGTTCGGCTTCTTCTGCGGCTCTCCCGCTGCCATCGGCCTGGTCATGGCAGACCTAGCGGTCAAGTCTTCTCCGGTGGAAGTCATCAAATATATGACCCCGGACAACGGGACAAGCCACTCAAATGAAGTCATCGTCGCAGTGACCGGGGATGCATCCGCGGTAAAGAACTCCGTGCTCACAGCAAGAGAAGTCGGGCTGCAGCTGCTCGTGGCAATGGGGAGCTGGCCGGAGACACCGTCAAAGCCCTACTTATTCTAACCGTGAAATCTGTATTTGCGGGGGAGCCGCTGTCAGAGTAAAACGTCCGAAAACAGTGAAGCGCGGTTATAGAAGACATATTCA
>ERZ1090864.351-NODE-352-length-26150-cov-28.205442_pt1 | contig 26150 bp, 15 predicted proteins | sample MGYA00478479_ERZ1090864 | MGnify/ENA primary metagenome ERZ1090864 (study PRJEB33644, sample SAMEA5815743) | chicken gut metagenome | biome: Chicken; feature: Gastrointestinal Tract; material: Caecum | place: Ireland | collected 2019-01-01 | study: A study of the...
GCGGCCGCAAAACGGTCCCGCCGCGTTTGTAATTTTACAACAGCCGGGCGCTTTGGGTCCACGTAACGCCGCCCCCCCCGCCCGGCGGGCCGGGGGGGCGCGGCGTCGCTTTGCGGAAACGGCCTTTTGTGCGTAAAAATGCAGTGAACACATTGCGGGTTGGAAAAATACATTTCGGCAAAATCATTCTGCCGCAAAGTCTAAGAGACATGGGTAGGGTCAGGAAAAAGAAGGGCAAGGGACTTCAGATCATGCAAAGGGACGGGACGGCGAAAGGGCGAGATTTTTCCCGTGTGTTCGCGCGAGAACTTGTCATTTTGCGGCGGGTATGGTATAATGGGCAGGTATGATAGATCTTCAACAGCTCAACGAAGAACAGCTTGCGCCCGTCCTCGACACCGAGGGCGCCGTTCTGGTGCTTGCGGGCGCGGGAAGCGGAAAGACGCGCGTGCTCACGTCGCGGATTGCCCATCTCGTCGCGGAAAAGGGCGTTCCGCCCGAGAATATTCTCGCCATTACCTTCACCAACAAGGCGGCGAAGGAGATGCGCGAGCGCCTTGACAAACTGACGGACGTCGCGCGGATGTGGGTGTGTACCATTCACTCCATGTGCGTGAAGATCCTGCGGATGTTTGCGGAGAGAAGGGGACTTTCCTCCAATTTTTCCATCTATTCCGAGCAGGAGCGTTCCGCGGTCATCAAGCAGGCGTTCAAGGAGTGCGGCTATGACGATGAGGACGGAAAACTGCTCAAATCCGTCAAATGGCATATTTCCAACGCCAAAATGCTGGGCCTGCCCCCGCGCGACTATGCGCTCCGCTATCGTGCCGAGGGAACGGTCGTCGAGACGGCCGTCAAGGTATATGAGGCATACAATGCGCATTTGAAGGCCTATAACGCCCTTGACTTTGACGACCTGCTCACCGAGACGCTCGCTCTGCTCCAGGAGGACGCCGAAGCGCTCGAATACCTTTCGGGGCGGTTCCGCTACGTCCATGTGGACGAATTTCAGGATACCAACGCCGTACAGTTCGAGATCGTCAAATGCCTTGCCTCCGTCCACGGGAATCTGTTTGTCGTGGGCGACGACGATCAGTCCATCTACGGTTGGCGCGGGGCAAAGATCGAAAATATTCTCGGGTTCGAGCGCGTCTACCCCAAGGCGAAGGTCTATAAATTACAGCAGAATTATCGCTCGACCAAGTCCATTCTGGCGCTCGCGAATGCGTCCATCGCCCATAACGCCCACCGCAAGGGCAAGACGCTTCACACGGACAACCCCGACGGCACGCCGCCCGTCTACTACGAGGCAGAGGACGAAACGGCGGAAGCGCTCTATTGTGCGCGGAACATCATGAATTTGCGCGCCCAGGGATATCGCCTTTCCGATTTTGCCGTTCTCATGCGCATCAATGCGCTCACGCGTTCCTTTGAACAGGAGTTTACAAAGTACGGCATTTCCTATAAGGTATTCGGCGGGTTCAAGTTCTTTGAGCGCAAGGAGATCAAGGACATCCTTGCCTACCTGCGCGTGGCGGGCAATCCCTTCGACTCGGAGGCCGTCGCGCGCATCATCAACGTCCCGCGCCGCGGCATCGGCGAAAAGACGGTGCAGGCGCTCTTCGACTACGCACAAAAAGAGGACGTCTCCCTCTACGATGCCGTCCTCGACTGCGATCTTCTGCCCGTAAACGGCGGGACAAAAGAAAAACTGCGCGCCTTCGGGAAATACCTCAAAGAGCTCGTCGTCGAGGCACAGGTGCGTCCCGTCGATTCCTTCGTGGACTACCTTCTCCAGACGTCGCAGATGCGCGAACAGTACGCGGACAACTCCGATGAGTCGGTCACCAAACGCGCCAACATCGATGAATTTTTCAACTCGGTCGAGGAGTTCGTGCGCATGAACCCCGAGGCGTCGCTCTCCGACTATCTGCAGCAGATCACGCTCTATTCGGACACTGACGAGATGGACGAGGGCGACTACGTCACCATTGCCACCATCCACGCCGTCAAAGGGCTGGAATTCCGTTGCGTGTTCGTCGTCGGACTGGAAGAGGACGTCATGCCCACTTCCCGCGCCCAGAACGACCCCGCGGCGCTCGAAGAGGAGCGCCGCCTCATGTACGTCGCCATCACGCGTGCGCGCGAACGGCTGTTTCTGACGCGCTCCAAGAGCCGCTATCTCTACGGGCATCGGGAGCTCACGATGCGCTCGCAGTTCGTGGACGAGCTCGACGGCGTTCTCGAACTGCCGCAAAAGGTGGTCTATAAGCGCTACTCGGGCGACTATACCCATTCGGACGGCTATGAACGCGGCTACGGCAGCTACGGCGCGGGCCGCGGCTTCGGCGGCGGCTCGGGCGGCTCGGGCGGCTATGGCGGCTTCGGCAGCGGCTCGGGCGGCTATGGCGGCTTCGGCCAGGGTTCGCGCAGCCGTCGGGAAACGGTGACTTACGTCGGTACATACAGCGGCTCCAAAGAGGAGAACGCCTTCCGTACCTTCGGCGCGGGGAATGCCCCGAAACGGGACGTGCGTCCTTCCGATTCCGCGCCCGTGGTGCGGTTCGGCAATGCGGGCACGACCGTTGCGCCGCAGCAGCCCCGCAAGGATACCTCCGGGTTTGCGGTAGGCGTGCGCGTCCGCCATGCGCGCTTCGGCGACGGCGTCGTCACGGCCATGCGCGGAGCCGGCTCCAACGTCATTATCACGGTAAAATTTGAGAAGGCGGGCAATAAGGACCTCGCCGCGGCACTCGCGCCGCTCGAAATTTTACAGTAGTCTGAAAGCCGAACGATTCGGGAAGTGGTGTCGTTTTGCCGTCGACGTATGGACGGAAAGGGGAACTAAGAGAAATTATGGACAGAATGCGGTATCTGGTGGATACGCTCAACAAATGGGCGTATGAATACTATGTGCAGGACGCGCCCAGCGTTTCCGATCGCGAATACGACGCACTCTATGACGAGCTCAAAGAGCTGGAGCGCGAGACGGGCGTACGGCTTCCCGATTCTCCCACGCGGCGCGTGGGCGGCGAGCCCATCAAGGCATTTGCGCGGCATACGCACATTGCGCCCCTCTTTTCGCTTGACAAGGCCGTCACGGAGGATGAACTCTCTGCCTTTGTCACGCGGGTGCATAAGGTGGACCCCGACGCCCGCTTCACCGTCGAATACAAGTTTGACGGGCTTACCATGTGCCTCACCTATGAAGACGGCCGCTTCGTGCGCGCCACGACGCGCGGCAACGGACGGGAGGGCGAGGATGTCACCGCACAGGCGCTCACCGTCCGAAGTTTTCCGCTCGCCATTCCCTATAAGGGAACGCTCGAGGTACGCGGCGAGGCGATCATCCGTCTTCCCGTCCTGGAGGAATACAATCGCGAACATCCCGACGAGCCCTTGAAAAATGCGCGCAATGCGGCCGCGGGGGCGATCCGCAACCTCGATCCCAGGGTGACTGCATCCCGCCATCCCGAGATCATCTTTTACGACGTCAATTATATGAGCGATGCCCCCGTGCAGTCACAGCAGGAGGCGCTCGCCGCTCTGAAAAAGTGGGGGTTCCAGACCTTCCCGTTCCTGCGCGTGTGCTCCACGTTCGACGAAGTCATGGACGCCGTCGATGAGATCGAGGTGGGGCGCAAGTCCATCGATGTACTGACGGACGGCGCCGTCATCAAGACGGATTCGGAGGCGGTGCGCCGTCGCATGGGATATACCGATAAATTCCCGCGCTGGGCGATCGCCTACAAGTTCGAGGCGGAAGAGGCGGAGGCGACCGTCGAAAAAGTGGTCTGGCAGGTGGGGAGGACGGGAAAACTCACGCCGCTCGCCTTTATTTCGCCCGTGGAACTTGCGGGCGCCACCGTGCGCCGCGCGACGCTCAACAACTTCGGCGACCTCACGCGAAAGGACGTCAAAGTCGGCTCCCGCGTGCTGGTGCGCCGCTCCAACGAGGTCATTCCCGAAATCCTCGGGGCCGTCTCCCATGCCGAGGGGAGCGTCCCCGTTCAGAAGCCGACCGTCTGCCCCGCCTGCGGATCGCCCGTCGAGGAGGTCGGCGCCAACCTGTTCTGCACCAATCGGCATTGTCCGCCTCGCATCGTCCAAAAACTCACGCACTACTGCTCCAAAAATGCGGCCGACGTCGAGGGAATGTCCGAAGCGACGCTTACGCTCCTGCATGAACGGCGCGGCGTCTCCAATTTTTCCGACCTCTACGCCCTGACAAAAGAGAGCTTTGCCGAGCTGGAGGGCTTCAAGGAAAAGAAGATCGACAACCTTCTCTCCGCCATCGACGCCAGCCGCCATATTCCACTCGATCGCTTCCTGTACGCCATCGGAATCGACGGCATCGGACGGGTCGCCGCGCGCGACCTCGCCGCGTTCGGAAGCGTGGAGGCCGTCGCCGCGCTCACGGCCGAACAGCTTGTCGCGCTCGAAAATGTCGGCGACGTTACGGCCAATTCCGTTCTTCGGTACTTCGCCGACGAGGAAAATAAGGCGGAGCTTGCGCGCCTCAAAGCCGCGGGCGTCGTCCCGTTCGTGGAAAAACGCGTGACGGAAGGCGCCTTCGCGGGCGAAAACGTCGTTCTGACCGGCGGGCTCGCCTCCATGACCCGCTCCGAAGCGCAGCAGAAAATCGAGGCCCTCGGCGGGACTGCCCAGTCCTCCGTGACCCGAAAGACGACGCTCGTCATCGCAGGCACGGATGCGGGCAGCAAATTGGAAAAGGCCCGCGCCCTCGGCATCCGCATCCTCGACGAACAGGAATTCCTCGCCATGCTCGACGAGACGACCTGACGCCCTCTGCGCGGCGAGACAATCTGATCAGTCGGAATATTTCGTTTTGAGCCGCTTTGAGCAAGAGCATATTTTCGGGCGGACGGCACGGAGTCGGCAGACGCAAGCCGTCCGCAATTCAAAAAACTGCTTCGTTTGCCTGAAATTTGTCATCTGTAAAACGCAATCCCCTAAAACGCCGCAGCCCTTGCGGCGTTTTTGCGTTATTTCTGCAAAATTTTCTATTTTTGTTTTTCAGTTGCCAATAATTATAAATGGGGATAAATGGCTTCGACAGGCACCAGGACAGCAGGGGACGAGAGATCTGACAGGAAAACGACAGGAATGCGAAACAAACCTCTGCCGTGAGGGCGTTTTCGGCCATGCTTTGCGGCGGACGGCGGAATATTGCGCAGGTCATACATTCCGAATTTCGGGCGTGACGGGTATGGGAAATGCAAATGCAAGGAATGCAGATCAGGGAAAATCATTTGCGAGAAAAGTCCGAAAAAATGGTACAAAAGGAAGAAAAAAGTCGGCAAAATATGAAAAAAATGTATTTTTTCATAAAAATTTTTGCTCAAGTGATTGACATACAAGGGGGGGGGTATATAATATATGTTGTTAAATGAAAACAGGAGGTTTCGTATGAAGAGGATCTGGAAAGCGATTACGGCGCTCGGGTTGACCGCAGCTCTGTGTTTGCCGCTTGCATCCTGCAGCGAGGGTCAAAACGGCAAGTCTGCCTATGAGATTGCCGTGGAGAACGGCTTCGAAGGCAGCGTGACGGAATGGCTCGAGAGCCTGAAAGGCGAGCAGGGTGAGCAAGGCGAAAAAGGCGAACAGGGCGAGAAGGGCGACAAGGGTGACAAAGGTGACACCGGCGCCCAGGGCGAAAAAGGCGAACAGGGCGAACAGGGCGAACAAGGTCCCGCAGGCCCGCAGGGTGAGCCCGGCAAAGACGGCGAAGACGGTCAGGACGGCGCACAGGGTCCTGCAGGCCCCGCAGGCCCGCAGGGTGAGCCCGGCAAAGACGGCCAGGACGGCGAGAACGGCTTCAACGGCGAAGACGGAGAAGACGGCGTCGGAATTGCGAACATTACCTATCGTTATGAGTATGACGCGGAGGACAACTGCTTCTATACGGTGATCGTATTCACGCTGACGGACAATACGACGTATGAAGTCAAGGTTCCCAGTGCGGCAGACCCTGAAAAGACCTACGAGGCCTCTACCGAAGAGGAGCTCGCATCGTTGCTCCAGTCGGGCGCTTCCAACGTCACGCTGACGGCGGATGTGACGCTCAGCGAATACATCCCCGTTTCGGGAAACGTCACGCTTGATCTGGACGGCAATACGCTCACGATCGGCGCGGACATCGGCGGCGACGTCGCAATTCGTGCCAACGCGGGTGCGACGCTGACCATCACCGGCAACGGTACGATCGATGCGACCAACGCCGATGACAATACCGTTCCCGTAGCGGCGATGGCCGAGGGTGCAACGGTCATCATCGAAGACGGTACCATTCTCACCGATACGCCCAATGAGTCTTGCGTGTTTGCAGGCTTCGGCGGTAAGGTCATCATCAACGGCGGTACCTTCAAGAACCTCAGCACCGAGGACTACGCCTATGGCGGCGGCGCTCCGCTTACGGTCAACGTCTCCAACAGCGCGTCCGTGTCTGACCTTGTCGTCAACGGCGGTACGTTCATCGGCCGCAGCCCCGCACAGGGAGACGACAATCTCGGCGGCTCCTTCGTGGCGGCAGACAAGATCTGCTTCGCAACGGCGGAAAATACCTTTGTCGTCGGAACGCTGGAAGATGCTGCTGCGGCAGGCGTTTCGGTGGCGGTCAACATGACGGCTTATGAATCGCTCGGCGAGGCTCTGAAGGCTGTCAATGCCGATCAGGGAACCGATCGCATTACCGTTACGCTCCTTCAGGAAGGAGAGTACACTCTGGAAGGTGAGCTCGTTGCCCGCGCGATCCTGCGTGACAATGTCGTGCTGCAGGGCATGGGCGTCGACAAGACCGTCCTCACTGCGGCAGACGGCGGCCCCTCCGGACAGGCTGCGCTCTTTATCGGCGCTGCAAAGGATGTCACCGTCAAGGATATGACCATCGAGCTGACGGGCGGAACGGGCGACGCATCTCCCATCAAAGCGACCTTCAGCGGCGACGCGGGCAATCATGACGTCTCGGAGAACCTTACGCTGGAAAATCTGAAGCTCGTCGGAAACAACCTCGGAAACGGCCTCAATCTGCACGGCGTCCGCAACGTGGTCGTGAACAACGTCACGGTGGAAAATTATGCAAAGTGCGGCATTGCTCTTGCCTATGCGACCGACGTCGAGATCAGCAATGTCACCTTTACAAAGGCGGAAGGCTGCTGGGCGGATATCGGCTTGATGTATAAGGACAGTGCCGATTATGCGGTTCCCGTCACGGGCGTTGTGCTCGGCGAAGGGATTGATTTCGCAATGTATGCGGTCTATGCGGAAAACGCAGAATACACCTTGGACTACTCGGAGTATGCCGACGTATTCGGCCTTACGCAGACCGCAGACGGCTGGGCGCTGACCCGGACGATCGCCGCACGCATTGAAAATGCCGACGGAAGCTATGTCAATTACAGCACCGTGCAGGGCGCGATCAATGCCGCGAAGGCAAACGACGTCGTGGCAGTGACGGATACAACGTTCACGGCACCCATCGAGATCACCGTTCCCATGACCATCAAAGGGCTGAACGGCGCGGCGACGCTGACGTTCACTCAGTCTGCAGGCATTTATTTCAAGGCAGACGTGACCAAGTTCGCTCTGGAGAACATCGTACTCCTCGGCGTCGGCGCAACCGGGAATGAAGCTATGAATGAGCCTTTCATGGGCATCGGTACTTACAATGAAGGGTACGGCGTCCATATGACGCTCACCGACACGACGATCGATGGTTTCGACTACGGGATTTATCTGAGCGCAAAGGCAGATGCTCCCAAGGAAGCGTCCATCGTTGCCGATAACCTCACGGTTAAGAACTGCCTCATCAAGGGCGTCTATGTGGAAACGCTTACCGATTCTTCCTTCACGGATTGCACCTTCACGGACAACGGGAGCGACGCCGCCGTTGTCAGCGAGAACTTCAAGCAGTGGGTGAGCGGTGTGGACATCAACCTGAAATACGGTGACTATGAGAATATCACCTTCATGGGCTGCACGTTCACGGGTAACGGAGCGAACAACGGCGCGGCGCTTCTCGTTAAGGCGCGTGACGATGGAAGTTATGCTTCCAACCCTGCAACACTTACGGGCGTCACGGTGACGGATTGCACGTTTACCGATAACAACCTGAACATCGTTCTCGGCGAGAAAGACAAAGACAACAGCGGACCCGATAATGTCACGATTGACGATGAGACCCTCATCTCGCATGACTATCGTGCGCAGAATGTATAAGCATAATATCTGAGCCAATCAGGGCATATGGTACGCCATATGCCCTGATTTTTTGCATAAAATATATATACAGCAGATTGCGGGAGACGAAATTGCGCAGGTTATCTTTGGACGAGGGATTGCAAAATGGCGGGAGATATGGTATAATGGGGATAACGCCATGACGAGGAGGGAGAATGCGTGGACAAGCGCAAGTCTTTGCAAGAACTGCTTTGCCCGAAAATCAACGCCGATAAGGCGTGGTATCTCGCGCTCCTCGACGGGGACGCCCAAAGGACGTATGAGGAGACGCACCTTTCTGCCGTCCTGAAAATGCTCAAGCTCGTCCATATCGCGCGCTACCAGGCGCGCATCGCCAAAACGCGGGAGGAGATCGCCGCCATTCGCGCCGGCGAGGACTACAGCGCCGAGGACTTCCGCGCCATTCAGGAAAAAAATGCCGAGATCGCCGCGCTCAAAAAGAAGATCGGCGAGTATCGTCCGTTCTTCTCCGAGCCGTATTTTGCGCGCATGGACGTCGTCGACGACAAAGAGGGCTACAACAGCTACTATATCGGCAGGCACGGAGACGTCAATCTCGAGATCGTCGACTGGCGCGCACCGCTCGCCGTACGCTATTATCAGAAGAGCCGCGTTACCTTCACCATCAACGAATACGAGTACCGCACCGTCCTGCGCCGCGCGCTCAACGTGCGCAACGGCAAACTCATCGATTTCCGCAACGAATATCTCTCCGTCCGCGACGTCCTTACGCCGGAAGAGATCGGCGGACGGGACGACGAGATCCTCTTCGATCCCTATCTGCGCGACATCATCCGCAGCCGCAAGGACGACGTCAAGGTGCGCGACATCATCCGCACCATTCAGGAAAAACAGTTCGACATCATCACCCGCCCCGAGCGGGAGAGCTTTGTCCTGCAGGGCTGTGCGGGCAGCGGAAAGACCATGATCATGCTCCATCGCCTGAGCTATCTCATGTACAACAACGAGAGCCTCCGCCCCGGCGACGTGCTGGTCATTACGCCGTCCGACAGCTTCAATGCCTTCATCGACGAACTCTCGCAGATGCTCGAACTGGAACGCGTCCGCACGACTACGTTGGGCGAATATTACTCCCGCGTCCTCTCGGGAGAGGGGATCGACCTCAAATCCCGCCTCGTCTCCGAGCGCGAGAATCCCGATTACCTCGCCTATCTGTACTCCTCAGAATTTACCGCGGACATACAAGCGCGCGTGGGCAGGATGTATGAGGAGATCCGCGGCCTGTTTACCGCCGCGGAGTGCCGCTCGGTCTCGGAGGCGGTTCTGGAGGACTGTGTACGGCGTCAGCAGAAGTTCGTGCGCGTCAAGAATGCGTCCGTGCGCGTACGCCGCGCCGTTCTCGGCGAACTGAAAGAGAGCAAGGAAGGGGGATTTTACTTCACCAAGCCCTTCCGCACGCTGATGAGCGCCTTCGTGCAGGCGGAGGACTTCCTGCGCTTTGTCCTGCAGGAGCCGCCGCGCACGCCCGACTATTTTTTCCGTCAGTTTGCCGAATTTTACCGCTGCGCCCATTTCATTGCCGCGGGCGGGGAGAAGATCTTTGCCCGTGCGGACGACGACCTCGCGGCGCTGCTCGTCACCATCGACAAGGAGATCTCCGATCTGCGCCGCTATCGGCAGAAGCGCGGAACGGAGGAGATCCTCACCTACGCCGACCGCATTGCCCGCCGCGAAGAACTCAAGGGCGAGACGGAAAAGATCCGCAAGGTGATCGCGGACATGGCGGAGGGGCTTGCCCTTTTCGGCGAGTTTTTCGCCGTATTGCGCCATGCAAAGTACTGTGTCGACCTCGGAAAATGCGCAAACGGTGCCGATGTCGCCCGCTGGCTGTATCGCGAGACGGTGCGCAAATACAAGGCTAAATACGGCATGAAAGGTGTGTATCCCTCCGACGGCTATGCGCTCTGCGCCGTCCTGACGGCGGCGGGCAGGAAACTGCTTCCCCGCTACGGCCTCGTGTTTGTGGACGAGGGTCAGGACATCTCGGAAGGGGAATATGCCCTGCTCAAGGCCATTCATTCCGATGCGGCGTTCAACGTGTTCGGCGACTTAAAACAGAACATCACCCCGTGGCGCGGTATGAAAACGTGGCAGACGCTGTCGGAAAATGTGTACACGCTCGATCAGAACTACCGCAATACCAACGAAATCGTGGCCTATGTCTCTTCGGTGCTCGACGCCGACATGAAGCCCATCGGACTCGAGGGCGCGCCCGTCGAAACCGTTTCGCCGCGCAAGCTGACGGCCTTTTTCCGCGACAAGCAGGGGCTCAAAGCCGTCATCACGCGTGAGGAGTATCTCCCGCTCTTTGAAAAGCGCGGCATGAAACGCCCCGCCGCAGACGGGAAACTCTCCCGCACGGCCGTCAATGTGCTGACCGTGTTCGAGAGCAAGGGGCTCGAGTTCTCCGCCGTTGCCGTGTACGACAAGGGCATGACCGAAAACGAAAAATACATCGCCTGTACGCGTGCGCTGCGCGAACTCGCCATCGTGGAGGACGCATGAAAAACCTCTTTTTGCTGGACGTGGACGACACGCTTCTCGACTTTCACCGCGCCGAGCGCGAACAGCTCATCGCCACGCTGCGCGAACACGGCATTCCCGCGGACGAACATACGGCCGATCGGTTCCACGTCATCAACGACAGCCTATGGAAAAAACTCGAGCGGGGGGAGACGACCCGCGCACGGCTTGTCGTCGAGCGCTTCGAGATCCTTCTTGCAGAGCTGGGCGTCGACGGCGACGCGCAGGCGCTTGCGAAGTCCTTCTTCGAGGGAATGCCCGCCCGCGCCTATGCCTATGACGGCGCGATCGGGTTTTTGCGTACGCTCGCAGACAGCGGCAGAGTGTATGCCGTCACGAACGGCGCAAAGGCCTTGCAGCGCAGACGCATCGCCGCGGCGGGTCTCGCGCCCTACTTTACCGACCTGTTCATCTCCGAAGAGGTGGGCCACAACAAGCCATCCGAGGAGTACGTCCGATATGTCCTGACCCACATCCCCGACTTTAGCAGACAGTCCGCCGTCTATGTCGGCGACAGCTTGACCTCGGACATGGTCTGCGCCGAACGCATGGGCGTGGACTTCATCCTCTACCGCCCCGAACGCCCTGACGGCTATACGGGCCTGTATGCGCGCGACTACGCCGATGTCCTTCGGCTGCTGCGCTCCCTCTGATAAAATCTCCCCTTGAAAGTGCGTTTCCCTTGAAATCTTTTCCTCTCGGAATGCGCCGTGTATGTTTCCGGATCCGCTTTGCGGGTCTGTTTTTTTGTCAGGGTTGCGCTCGGAGCGCGCGAAGCCGTTGCGCTGTCTCTGCTTGCGGGTCTGCTCTTGTCAGGGGCGTTGCGCCCGAAAAAGGACAGCGCGGGCAAACAGATGGGGTGCAAGAGGGCGAGAAGGCGCAGGGAAAAGGGGGGAAGACGCTGTTTTTTCGGACAACGGAGGGCGAACGGGGGCGCCGAAACGGATTGTTTCGGGGCGGTCTGTTTTTTTGCGTTCGTATGCTTGACAAGACGGGTGGGGTATCGATTATAATGAGAGTGGCCGCGAGAAAGGAGGGGCGAAGAAAGTATGGCGGACAAGATCATTGAAGTGGAAAATCTGCAAAAGGCGTACGGCCATGTTCCGGCGGTCAAGGGGATCACCTTTTCGGTGGACCGCGGCGAGATGTTTTCCTTTCTCGGCGTGAACGGTGCGGGCAAGAGTACGACGGTCAATATCCTGTGTACGCTTCTGCAAAAGGATGCGGGGCGCGTGCGCATTGCGGGGTATGATCTCGATACGCAGGCCGAGCACATCCGTCCCGTTCTCGGCGTGGTGTTCCAGGGCAGTCTCCTGGACGATCTCCTTTCGGTGCGGGAAAACCTCACCGTGCGGGCGGCGTGCTACGGCATTCGCGGGAGGGCCTGGCTCAACCGCCTTGCGGAACTCGACGATCTCTTGTCGCTTTCGGACATCCTCAATCGTCCGTTCGGGCGGCTCTCGGGCGGACAGCGCCGCCGCGCGGACATTGCACGCGGACTTGTCAATTCTCCGCAGCTGCTCTTCCTGGACGAACCGACCACGGGACTGGATCCGCAGACCCGCAAGACGGTATGGGAGACGGTCGGCCGTCTGCGTCTGGAAACGGGCATGACTGTCTTTCTCACGACGCACTACATGGAGGAGGCCAATGCCTCCGATCGCGTGATCATCCTCGATGCGGGTCAGATCGTCGCCGACGACACGCCCGCACGCCTCAAAAATGCGTATTCGCGCAACTATCTCTGTCTGTATGGGACGGACATGGCGTCCTTGCAGGAGACGGGCATTCCCTTCGAGGAGGCAAACGGCGGCTTGCGTGCCGCCATGTCTCCCGCAGAAGCGCGCGCATTCCTTGCAAAGTATCCGCGCCTTGCCGCCGATTTTGAATTCGTCAAAGGGGATATGGACGACGTGTTCCTCGCCGTAACAGGCAAAAAACTCACCGAAGGAGGGGTCAAATGAACGCATACGCTCTATGGCTTCTCACGCGCCGTAACTTGAAAATATTCCTTAAAGACAAGGCAAATGTCTTTTTCTCCCTTCTCGCGCCCCTCATCGTGCTTGCGCTCTATGTGCTCTTTTTGGGAAGACTTCAGGAGGACGGCCTCCTTTCCGCGCTTGAGGGAATGGGCGTTACGGGGGCGGAGGGTCTCATCTCCGATTTTTCGGACAGCTGGATGCTTGCCGGCTGCATGTCCTGCGCGTGCATTACCGTGCCGCTCTGTGCATGCGGCATCATGATCCAGGATAAAACGCGGGGCATTTCCTCCGATCTTTTCATCTCTCCCGTCGCGAGATGGGTGACGCCCGCGGCGTATTTCTGTTCGGTCGTTGCGGCAGGTCTTGTGATCGGCGCCGTAGTGCTCTGCGTGTGCTTTGTCTGGCTTGCGGCGGCGGGCGCGTGGCTTCTGTCCTTCCGGGACGTGCTCGGCTGCATTGCATCGCTCGTGCTCTCCGTCGTTTCCTCCTCCACGCTGCTCGTCTTTGTAGTCGGGTTTTTCCGCTCGCAGGGGGCTTTTACGGCGCTCAACGTCATATTCGGTACCGTTGTCGGCTTTCTCATCGGCGCGTACATGCCCATCACCTATTTCCCGGAAGCGATTCAGCAGTTTACTTTCTTTCTTCCCGGAAGCTATACGGCAGGGCTGTTCCGCAATTTCATGATGCGCGGCCCGCTTGCGGAGATCGCCGGGCTTTCGCCTGCCTTTGCACAGGGGTTGGAGAGCGAATTTTCTCTCACGTTTGACTTTTTCGGCGCGGAGGTGGGCATCGGCGATATGTTCCTCGCTCTCGCCGTCGCAGCCGTCTTGTTTGCGGCGCTCAACGTACTCGTTGCGGTTCTGCGCCGCAGAAAAAAATCGTAAAGGAGAATCCCATGCAGGAAACAATGTCCTCTCCCATCTGCGGCGAAGAGGTCGTGCGGGCGGAGAATCTGCGAAAGACGTTTACGCTTTCGCGCAAGCAGCAACGGCTGGAACACACGTCGTTTACGCGCAAAGTTGCCGTGGACGGACTTTCGTTTTCCGCCTACCGCGGCGAGATCTACGGACTTCTCGGCCCCAACGGCGCGGGAAAGACGACGACGCTGCGCATTTTGTCCACGCTCATCGCCCCCGATTCGGGCGATGCCCTCGTATGCGGGCATTCCGTCCTTCGGGAGTCGCAGAAGGTGCGCGACGTCATCGGGTTCATGACGAGCGAACTCAAACTGGAGGGGTTCTTTACGCCGTCCTATCTGTTTGACTTCTTCGGCGCCATGCACGGCGTGGAAAAGAGCGTGCTCGCAAAACGCAAAGAGGAGCTGTTCGAGCGCTTCGGCATCGACCGCTTTGCCGAGGTCAAGGTGCGCGACTTGTCCACGGGTATGCTGCAAAAAGTCTCCCTCGTCGTCGCCATTGTACACGATCCCGCCGTCATCATCTTCGACGAACCGACAAACGGACTGGACGTGCTCACCGCCAAGGTCGTCATTGACTTCCTCGCCGAGCTCAAAAGTATGGGAAAGAGCATTCTTCTCTCCACGCACATCTTCTCGCTCGTCGAAAAACTGTGCGACAGAGTGGGGATCATCATCGACGGAAAAATGGCCGCGGACGGAAAACTCGCAGACGTATGCGGGGAAAAGAGCCTCGAGGACGCTTTCTTCGATCTCTACAAGTGCGTCAAGGGGGAGACGATATGAAACTTCTCGCGCTCATGAAAAAGGAATTTGCGCGCTTTTTCGGCGATCCGAAACTGCTCGTGACCATGATCTTGCCCGGCGTGCTCATCTATTTCATCTATTCCGTCATGGGGTCCGCCATCTTCGGCGGCACGGAACCGCAGACGTATGCGTTTACGGTGTACGTCTCGGGAGAGTCCGCCGTGACCCGAACCATTCAATCGGCCGTCGAGGAGAACGGCTGGACGGCGGAATTTCTCGCCATTCCCGCAGAGGGGGCGCAGACAGTCGATGAGGCGGCCGAAAAGGTGAACAGCGGCGAGGCAACGGCGCTTCTTGTCTTCAGCGAAGACTTCGATGACGCGATCGCGGGCGGCGGGACGGCATCCGTTTTGCCTTCAGCCGATCTCTTGTATAACTCGGGCGAGGACGCGAGCAGCGCCTTTGCGTCGCTCGCGGGTGCAATTCTGGACGCCTACGGCCGGACCTTCGTCTTTACCATGACCGACTCCGCCGACGCTTCCGACATCGCCCGCAACATCGTGGCAGGTATTCTGCCCATGCTCATCGTCGTCTTTGTGTTCTCTGCCTGTATGTCGGTTACGCTCGAATCGGTCGCCGGCGAAAAGGAACGCGGCACGCTCGCCACGATCCTCGTCACGTCCGTCCGCCGCACCGATATCGCCCTCGGAAAAGTCCTCCCGCTCTCCTGCGTCTCCCTCATCGGCGCCGCCTCCAGCTTCCTCGGCGTCGTGCTCTCCCTGCCGACCCTCATGGGAATCTCGGTGGACGCCGCCGTCGCAGGCATCGGCGCTCTCGGCTATTTCCTGCTCTTTTTGCTCATCGTCTCTGTCGTGCCGCTCATCGTCTCGGCCATCGCCACCGTCTCCACGCTCTCGCGCACCGTCAAGGAGGCCTCCGGCTATACCAGCATCCTCATGATTCTTCTGATGGTGCTCTCCGTCGTCTCCGCGTTCGTCGCAGGTATCGGCGACTGGGTCGTCGCCGTCCCCGTCCTCAATGCCGTCGTCGCCTTGCAGGGTATCCTCACGGGCGCTCCCGTCCTCTGGAAATGCCTCGTCGCCTTCGGCTGCAACCTCGTCTATACGGCGCTCCTCGTCCTTGTCATTGCGCGCCTCCTTTCCAGCGAACGCGTCATGTTCGGGAAATAACTGTTTTTGCCACGGGCAAAAAATTGCGGTTTGAAAGGGATTGTTTTACAGACAGCGAATCACGGCGCGGAAGAGATTGTGCTTCGGACAGAGATTCGGGACTCGAGAGAGAGTTTCTCTCGGGCAGCGAATCGGGACTCGGGAGAGAGTTCCTCTCGGGCAGGGATTCGTAGCTTGAAAGTTTTCTGTTCGGGCTGAGAATCACGGTTTGAAAGAAATTGTGCTTCGGACAAAAAAACGGCTCCGAACGGGAGCATATTCCGACAAAAAAGAAGCGGCGGCGCTTCTTTTTTTGTTTGCGCTTTTTTCGCCAAAAACTACTAAATATTGCCCGAAGACCTTGCCATCGAACGCAAAATATGGTATAATATCCGAAACAGCGATTGTCTTTTTTACGAGGTATCTATGGCTCAGCAGCATTATGACGCGGGCGATATCACCATTCTCGAGGGCTTGGACGCCGTCCGTCTGCGCCCCGGAATGTATATCGGCTCGACGGGTGTAAGGGGACTTCATCATATCCTCTGGGAGATCGTCGATAACGCCATTGACGAGGCCGCTAACGGCTACTGCGACAAGATCGACGTGCGCATCTATAAGGACGGAAGCGCCTCCGTCGAGGACAACGGACGGGGCATTCCCACCGACATTCACCCCAAGACCAAGGTCTCGGGCGTGCAGGTCGTCTTTACGCAGCTTCATGCGGGCGGAAAATTCGACGAGCACAACTATTCCTTTTCGGGCGGTCTGCACGGCGTCGGCGCGTCCGTCACCAACGCGCTCTCCAAATGGCTGAACGTGCGCGTCAACAAGGACGGCGACACCTGGGAGATGCAGTTCCACTCCTACTTCGACAAGGAGAAAAACAAATACGAGTCGGGGATTCCCGTCGAACCGCTGCATAAGACGGGGAAATGCGGCAAGGCGCACGGGACGTTCGTGCATTTCATGCCCGACGACGCCGTCTTTTCCACTACAGAATTTCAGCTCTCGACCGTTTTGCACCGCCTGCGCGAGCTGGCCTTCCTCAACAAGGGGCTGACCATCACGCTCACCGACGAGCGGATCACCGCGAACGAGTTCGTCGAAAACGACGACGAGGACCAGACCCGTCAGCTCGATCTCATGGGGGCAACGCAGCCCTATTCCGTGACCTTCTGCTACAACGGCGGGATCGCCGATTTCGCGGCCTACCTCAACGAGGGAAAGAGCAAGCTCTATGCCCAGCCGCTCTACTACCGCGGCGAAAAGGACGGCATTCTCGTCGAGTTCGCCATTCAGCATACGGGCGAGTTCACCGAGAGCCTCTTCTCGTTCGTCAATAACATCCCCACGCCAGAGGGCGGCTATCATGAAATCGGCTTCCGCGGCGGCATTACCCGCATGCTCAACGACTACGCCCGCGACAGCAAACTGCTCAAGGACAAGGACGCCAATCTCCTCGGTGATGACTTCCGCGAAGGGCTCACCGCCGTGCTCTCCATCAAGATGAAGAACGTCCAGTTCGAGGGCCAGACCAAGACAAAACTCGGCAATCCCGAAGCCCGCTCTCCCGTGGAGAGCTGCGTGGTGGAGGGCCTGCGCTCGCTTGCCGCCGACCCCAAGAACAAAAAGACCTTCGACGACATCATCAAAAAGGCACAGGGCGCCGCCCGCGTCCGCATCGCGGCGCGTCAGGCCAAGGATACGGCGCGCGCGAAAAACTCCATCGATTCGCTCACGCTCGTCGGCAAACTCGCCGCCTGCTCGGGCCGAAAGGCGGAGCTCAACGAACTGTTCATCGTCGAGGGCGATTCCGCAGGCGGTACCGCCAAACAGGCACGCGTCAGACAGTATCAGTCCATTCTCCCTCTGCGCGGAAAACCGCTCAACGTCGAGAAAAAACGGCTCGATCAGGTGCTCGCCAACGAGGAGATCCGCACCATCATCTCCGCCCTCGGCGCAGGCGTCGGAAATGACTTCAACCTCGATAAGATCAACTACCACAAGGTCATCATCCTCTCCGATGCCGACCAGGACGGCTTCCACATCCGCTGTATCTTGCTCACCTTCTTCTACCGCTATATGCGTCCGCTCGTCAATGCCGGACACGTCTATATCGGCATGCCGCCGCTCTACAAGGTCTACAAACAGAACGGAAACGTCGAGGAATATGCCTACGACGATGCCGAATTGCAGGAGAAAATCGAAAAAGTGGGCAGGGGATACCTCATCCAGCGCTATAAGGGCCTCGGCGAAATGAGCGCCGAACAGCTCTGGGATACCACCATGGATCCCATGCGCCGCAACCTCACCCAGGTCACCATCGAGGACGCCGCCGCGGCAGAGGACATGATCACCACGCTCATGGGCGATCGCGTGGAGGGACGCAAGGAGTTCCTCAACCGCAACGCCAATTTCAACAAGACGGATACCTTCCTGGACCGCGTGAAACTCAAGAAGGAGGGCGCAAATGAAGACTGATCCCAAAAAACAAGAGACGCCAAAGGGGACTTTGTTCGTAACGCCTCTCGAAGAGGTGCTCCCGCAGTCCATGCTCCCGTATGCGGAGTTCGTCATCCTCGACCGCGCGCTTCCGCGCGTGGAGGACGGACTGAAACCCGTCCAGCGCCGCATTCTCTACACCATGTACGAGATGGGCCTCACGCCCGACAAGCCGCATAAAAAGTCGGCGCGTATCGTCGGCGATTGCATGGGTAAGTATCACCCGCACGGGGATTCTTCCGTCTACGATGCGATGGTGCGCATGGCGCAGGACTTCAACATGGGCCGCACCCTCGTCAACGGACACGGCAACTTCGGCTCGGTGGACGGCGACCCCGCCGCCGCCATGCGCTATACCGAAGCAAGACTCGAACCGCTCGCCCTCGAATTGCTGCGCGACATCGAGAAAAACACCGTTCCGTTCTCTCTCAACTTCGACGACTCCCTCAAAGAACCCGATATGCTGCCCGGCCGCTTCCCCAATCTTCTCGTCAACGGGGCATCGGGCATCGCCGTCGGCCTTGCCACCAATATTCCGCCGCATAACCTCGCCGAGTGCATCGACGGCATTGTCGCCTACATCGACAAGCCGACCATCAAGCTCAACGAGATGCTTAAATATATCCCCGCGCCCGATTTCCCCACGGGCGGGTATATCATCGCCAACGAACTCAATCAGGGCTATAAGACGGGGAAGGGCCGCATTACCCTGCGCGCCAAAGTGCGCGTGGAGGACGGCGACAACGGCAAGAAAAACATCGTCATCACCGAGCTTCCCTATCAGGTGAACAAGGCGACGCTTCTGCGCAAGATCGCCGATCTGCGCGAGGAGAAGAAAGAGGAGCTTGCCGCCATCTCGCGCGTGCAGGACGAGTCCGACCGCGAGGGCATCCGCGCCGTCGTGGAAGTGCGCCCCGAGGGCGACGTTCAGAAGATCCTCAGATTTCTCTACAAATACACCGATCTCGAGACGACGTTCGGCATCAACATGGTCGCCATCGCAGGCGGAAAGCCCATGCTCATGGGCCTCATGGACATCATCCGCTATTACGTCAACTACCAGCGCGAAGTCGTGCTGCGGCGTACGCGGTTCGACCTCGCCGCCGCCAAGGAGCGCTGCCATATCCTCGAAGGCCTCATCATCGCCGTGCGCAACATCGACGAGGTCGTCAAGATCATCAAGAACGCCGACTCCACTTCGGATGCCCGCGACAAACTGCGCAAGCGCTTCGATCTCTCCGAAAAGCAGGCGCAGGCCATCCTCGATCTGCGCCTTGCCCGCCTCACCAAACTCGAGGTCTTCAAGCTGGAAGAGGAGCTTGCCCGTCTCAAAGAACTCATCGAAAAGCTGACGGCCATCGTCAACAGCCAGAGAAAACAGCTCGACGTCGTCAAAGAGGAGATCCTCGAGATCAAGAAAAAATATAAGACGCCCCGCAAGTCCGTGCTCGTCTTCTCCGAGGACGAGGCAGAGGCCGAACGCGCCGACGTCAAGACGCCCGGCGTGCAGTCCGTCGCCTGCATTACGGGGGACGGCAAACTCAAATGTATGTCGGAGCGCAACTTCAACGCCTCCAATAAGACGATCGGCGATGCCTCCAAACCGAATGCCGTCGTCCTCGGCGAGATTCCCCTTAAATCCGACGAACAGATCCTCGTCGTCTCCGACCGCGGCAACGTCTTCCGCCTGTACGGCGGCAATGCCGCCTGCAAGTTCTCCGATCCCGGCTTTACGCTCTCCGAACTCTTCGAGGATGCCGCCGAGGACGAACGCCCCGTCGCGCTCCTTCCCGGCGAACCCGGAAACGGAAATCTCCTGTTCATCACCGCAAAGGGAATGCTCAAAAAGACCGCCTGGTCGGAGTATGCCGTCGGCAAGACCATGTATCAGGGCATCCGTCTCAATGAGGGCGATCGCGTCCTCACCGTTCAGCCCGACGTGGACGAAGAGGGTGAAACGGTGTTCTTCGTCACGCGCGGCGGGATTTGCCTCAACGCCAAAAAGGACGATATCCCCCTGCAGGGCAGGGTTTCGGGCGGCGTGAAGGGCATCAACCTGAAAGAGGGCGACGAGGTCGTCTTTGCTTCCCAGATCGACGGCGAGGGCGAGATCGTCTTTGCCACGACGGACGGCAGATTCAAACGCGTCATCGCGGCACAGATCGATCCGCTGCCGCGCTATCGCAAAGGCGTTCAGATCTCTGCGCTGAAGACCGAAAAGATCCTCTTTGCCGACTATGTGCGCGAACCCTATGTCCTCGCAATCGTCCGCGACGACGGCACGATGACCGAACTCTGCACCGAGGACGTCCCCATCGACACCACAAGTACGCGCGGCCGTCCGCTCAAGGGCGTCAAATGGAAGCCGGTCTCCGTCTTTGCTATGAAATACCGCAAAGTGGAAAACTGAAAAGCGGACAACGGAAAAGCGCGAAACGGACGGATTTCGGTTCGCCGTACCCGGTTTTTGAATGCGCTGCGTGCGCGGAGCGCCTGACACGGCGTTCTAAGCGCTGCGCATGGTCAGATTGCCGGATATGTTTTTTAGAAAACTTCGTATGCGCGAAGCGCCTGACATCTTTATTGAAGAGCGGCACCTTTTTCGGGGCCGCTTTTTTCATTTTCCGCAAAAAAGTGCATAATCCCTCATGAACCGACATAGGATTTACCAATGTGAATCAGCGGGGGAATGTCTATGTGGGAGAGCATTGCACAACGTGCCATTGCGTGCGGAGAGTACATCGTGCGCACAAAATGCACCGTGCGGGCGTGCGCCGAACATTTCGGCATGAGCAAATCGACGGTACATAAGGATACGGAACGGCTCGCCGCTTTGAACGGGACGCTCTGGGAACAGGTACGCGACGTCCTCGGCGTCAATCTGCGAGAGCGCCATCTGCGCGGAGGAGACGCCACGCGCCGAATGTACGCACGCCGCCGCGCCGACAAAACGAAAACGTCGCAATGACCGCGCACCGCGGCTTTCCGCAGGAAAAGCGGGCGAGATTTTTGTGAGGGGTGCGAAAGCAAGTCTGCAACGGTTCTTTGAGCGCAAGCGGGGAATCCAGAGGAGAAATTCCGTGAAAGGCGCTACCGCGCAGGGGGGGCTTGACGTAGAAGCACCGCGAAGGGCGGCTGGTTTGTATGGGCACCCAACACGGGAATGCCGCGAAGGGCGTTACTGCGCAGGGGTGCTCAACGTGCAAACTCTGCGGAGGGCGTCGGCTATCGGTTGGCGGTGCAAACAGGCAGGACTGTCGCGAGCGGCTGATCGGTGCAGGGTGCCTTAATATGGAAGCGCCGCGAAGAGCGTACTGTCTGAGTGGAGTTGCAAGCGGAAAAATTTGCCTTCGGCGGGGACGTCGCGACGCGCGTCCCCGCCGAAGTGCCGTGTCTTGCGGAAGAAGTTTCCCGTGTTTTTCACATTGGGAGCGCTTGTCAAGGTCTGACGATTGTGCTATAATACACATAACTATGGAAGAGAAAACGACAGAAAAATATCTCGGGATCGACGTAGGATCCACGACGGTGAAGGCCTGTCTCATGGAGGAAGGGGGGAAGATCCTCTATTCCTCCTATGTGCGGCACTATTCGCGCGTGCGGGAATGCGTCCTCTCGGAATTGGAGAAGATCCGCCCGCTTGCACAGCGCTTTCATGTCTGTATCACCGGGTCGGCCGGGCTGGGCATCGCACAGCGGGGCAAAATTCCCTTCGTGCAGGAGGTGCAGGCGGCGTTCGGCGCCATCCGCAAGCTCTATCCCGATACCGACGTCGCTGTGGAACTGGGCGGCGAGGACGCCAAGATCATCTTCGTCACGGGCGGCACCGAACAGCGCATGAACGGGAGCTGCGCGGGCGGCACGGGCGCATTCATCGACCAGATGGCCACGCTCCTAAACCTCTCGGTGGAGGAGATGGACGCGCTCGCCCTGAAAGCGGAGCGCGTCTATCCCATTGCCTCGCGGTGCGGGGTTTTCGCAAAATCCGACATTCAGCCCCTGCTCAATCAGGGCGTGAGCAAGGCGGACATCGCCGCCTCCATCTTTCAGGCCGTCGTCGATCAGACCGTATCCGGTCTCGCACAGGGACGCAGGATCAAGGGAAAAGTGCTCTTCCTGGGCGGCCCGCTCTTCTTTCTCAAGAGCCTGCGCAAGGCGTTCAAGACGACCTTGCACCTCGACGACGAGCACGCCGTTTTTCCCGATACCGCGCCCTGCTTTATGTCCATCGGCGCGGCGCTCTACGCCGCCGACGAGCGCGAGGAATCGCTCGAGGAGCTCTCTTCCCGCCTCGCCGTTCTCCCCGACGTCGACAGCATCGCGGTGGGGGATCCGCTCTTTGCCGATCACGCCGAATACGACGCCTTCGTCGCCCGCCATATGCGCAGCGACCTCGACTTTGAAAATATTCTCACCTACAAGGGAGACGCGTATCTGGGCATCGACTCCGGCTCGACGACGACCAAGCTCATGCTCATCACGCCCGACTGCAAAATTCTCTACTCCCATTATCAGACCAACAACGGACAGCCGCTCGACATCGTGGCGGACAAGCTGCGCGAGATCTATTCGCTGATCGGAGACCGCATCGCCATCCGCGGTGCGTGCGTCACGGGCTACGGCGAGGACATGATGCGCGCCGCGCTCAAGATCGATTTCGGCGTCGTCGAGACGATGGCCCATTTCAAAGCGGCGCTTCATTTTAACCCCGACGTCGACTTCATTATCGACATCGGCGGGCAGGATATCAAGTGCTTTAAGGTCAAAAACCGCGCCATTGACTCGATCATGCTCAACGAAGCGTGTTCGTCCGGGTGCGGCTCGTTCATCCAGACCTTCGCCAAGGCCATGGGCATGGAGATCGAAGAATTTTCCCGCCTCGGGCTGTTCGCCAAACACCCCGTGGAGCTCGGCTCCCGCTGTACGGTATTCATGAACAGTTCCGTCAAACAGGCGCAGAAGGAGGGGGCAAGCGTCGAGGATATCTCGGCGGGGCTCTCGTCGTCCATTGTCAAAAATGCCATCTACAAGGTCATCCGCGCGCGGACGCCAGACGAACTCGGAAATCATATCGTCGTCCAGGGCGGCACCTTCCTGAACGACGCCGTTTTGCGCTCCTTTGAGAAGGAGACGGGCAAAGAAGTCATCCGTCCCGCCATTGCGGGACTCATGGGCGCGTTCGGCGCCGCACTCTATGCCAAGGAAAATACGCCCGCGGACAAACTCATCAGCTCCATCGTCACCGAACCCGAACTGCGCGCCTTTTCCTATGCCTCCCGTTCGGTCACCTGCAAGGGCTGTACGTCCCATTGCACCGTCAATATCCTCACGTTTGCCGACGGAAGACGCTTCATCTCGGGCAATAAATGCGAACGCGGGGCAGGCTTGCCCGTGCGCAAGGACGTCCCCGACATCTACAACTATAAATACGAAAAACTGCTCGCGCTCCCCGCGGAGAATGTCCCCGGCGTGCGCGGCACGGTGGGGCTTCCCGTGCAGCTTGTCATGTTTGAACAGCTTCCTCTGTGGACGGCCTTCTTCGAGACGTGCGGCTTCCGCGTCGTGCTCTCCGACCGCAGTTCCCGCGAACTCTACTTCCGCGGTCAGCACACCGTCGCGTCCGATACTGCCTGCTACCCCGCAAAACTCATGCACGGCCATATCGAGTCCCTTTTGGACAAGAACGTCGACTTCATTTTCTATCCCTGCGAGAGCTATAACCTCGACGAACACGACTCCATCAACCACTATAACTGCCCTGTGGTCGCCTATTATCCGGAACTCCTCAAGGCAAACAACGAGCGCCTGACGGAAGAGAACTTCGTCATGCCCTACCTCGACCCCAACAGCGAAAAGACGACGGTGCGCGCGCTGCACCGTGCGCTCGCACGCTGGAAACTGCCGTCTTCGCTCATCCGCCGCGCCTGGCGCGAAGGCCTTTCCGCCTATGCCGCCTTCCATGCGGACGTGGTGCGGGAGGGCAGACGCATTCTCGCGCAGGCCGAACAAGAGGGCAGACAGGTCATCGTCCTCGCCGGAAGGCCCTATCACGCCGATCCCGAGATCAACCACGGAATCGGAAAACTCCTCAATTCGCTCGGGATCGCCGTCCTCTCCGAGGACGCCGTCTATGAAGAGGGCGATCTCGTCAAGGTCAACGTCCTCAACCAGTGGACCTACCACGCCCGCCTCTACCGTGCGGCCGAATTCGTCACCCGCCACAAGAATATCAACCTCGTGCAGCTCGTCTCCTTCGGATGCGGCATCGACGCCATCACCACCGACGAGGTGCGCGCGATCCTGGAGAGCCGCGGAAAACTCTATACCCAGATCAAGATCGACGAGATCAACAACCTCGGCGTCGTCAAGATCCGTCTGCGTTCGCTGCTCGCCGCCATTGAAGAACTCGGAAGAAAGTCATGAAAGAGAATATCCCGCAAAAACCGACGGCCGATTTCACCCGTCCTTATCCCGTGTTCACGCCTGCCATGAAGGCGACGCATACCATCCTCATCCCCGATATGCTTCCCTGGCATTTCGATCTGCTCGTGCACGTCATGCGCCGCGCAGGCTACAAGGTGGAAGTGCTTCACAACGAGGGCCGCGCCGTCATCGACGAAGGCCTCAAACACGTCCACAACGATACCTGCTTCCCCGCACTCTGCGTCATCGGACAGTATCTCAATGCCCTTAAAAGCGGCAAATATGACCCCGATCATACGGCGGTTCTCATCACGCAGTCGGGCGGCGGCTGCCGCGCCAGCAACTACATTCCCCTCATCCGAAAGGCGATGGCGGCGGAGTTTCCGCAGGTCCCCGTCCTCTCCCTGAACTTCTCGGGTCTGGAAAAGGGGAACGGATTAAAGCTCACCGTCCGCGACTTCTTCCGCCTCGCATATTCCATTTTTTACGGCGATCTCATCATGACGTGCTTCAACCAGACCAAGCCCTATGAAAAGACGCCCGGAAGCTGCGCCCGCGTCCGCGCGCAGTGCGTGGAACAGATGAAACGCGCGCTCGATGACGGTTCCTACAAAAATCTCAAAAAGTGCGCGACGTATCTTCTGAAATCGTTCGCGGCCGTTCCTGTTTCCGACGAAAAGAAGATCCGCGTCGGCATTGTCGGCGAAATTTACGTCAAGTATTCGCCGCTCGGGAACTCTCACCTCGAGGACTTTTTGCTCTCCGAAGGGTGCGAACCCGTCGTCCCCGCCCTCATGGACTTCATCTTGTACTGCGTCATCAACAACGTCAACGATGAAAAACTCTATGGCAAGGGAAAAAAGACCGCATGGCTCTTCGCCGTCGTCTATCGCTGGCTGTATGCGAAACAAAAGAAACTCATCGCCCTCATGAAAAAGACCCGCTTTGAGCCGCTGCATGACTTTGAACACCTCCGCCGCTGTGCCGATAAGGTGATCAATCAGGGCGTTAAAATGGGCGAGGGCTGGCTCATTCCCGCCGAAATGACCGCGCTCGCCGAGACGGGTACGGATAACATCGTCTGCGCCCAGCCCTTCGGCTGTCTGCCCAATCACATTGCCGGCAAAGGTGCCGTGCGCGCCGTCAAACAGCTCCACCCCGACGTCAACATCGTCCCCGTGGACTACGATCCGTCGGCGACGCGCGTCAACCAGGAAAACCGCATCAAACTCATGCTCGCAACCGCCAAAGAACATACCCCCGATTTGAAATCTGCCGATCCCGCGAAGGCTCGGTGATCGTTCTTGGGTTTTACAGACGTGCAGGATACTCCCTGCGCGTCTTTTTTTGTGCTGATTCTTTGTCGGGAAGCGTTGTGTTTGCGCGCGGAGGCGCTTTTCCTGCGAAAATCGGGATGGGCAGAATGGGACAGGGAAGAGAGGGGGCGGTGTGTCATTTTGCGGGGAATGTGTTGACTTGGGGGGGGGTAGTGCTTTGGCAGAGAATACGCTGACTGCGGGGTTTTGAGAGCATGGAGCGGAGCGGACGGAAGAGAAATGGAGGAAGGAGGGCTGGGGTGTTGTGCGGACTTTGACGGAGATGCAC
>ERZ1090864.354-NODE-355-length-26142-cov-7.885575_pt1 | contig 26142 bp, 26 predicted proteins | sample MGYA00478479_ERZ1090864 | MGnify/ENA primary metagenome ERZ1090864 (study PRJEB33644, sample SAMEA5815743) | chicken gut metagenome | biome: Chicken; feature: Gastrointestinal Tract; material: Caecum | place: Ireland | collected 2019-01-01 | study: A study of the...
CATACGCGCTTAGCTGCAGTCTCGTGGGCTCGGAGATGTGTATAAGAGACAGGGTCTGCGACCGCGACCATGTGGTCGCGGTGTCGGGCGTCTCCAAGCGGGAGTACCTGGAGCGCCGCGTCAGTGCAGAGCTGGAGGAATCCATGCAGGCGCGCCAGAGCGAGGCTGGCGACGCGGTGCTGCGGCCGGTGGAGGGCGTCGACTGTGTGGCATGCGCGACCTGCCCGATTCTGGCGCAGGGGGATGTGACGGGCGCGGTGCTGTTTTTGCAGAAGGACGGCGCGGCCGCGGGGGAAGGCGATCTGCGGCTGCTGCATGTGGCCGCGGGCTTTCTGGGCAAGCAGTTGGAGGGCTGAAGGCCGAAAAACTGCCTGAGAATCCGGCTTTTCACGCGGAAAAGGCCTTGCAATTCCCGCAAATTTATGGTAAAATACCTTTGGAATAGTATGGAGGATGAAAGAGTGGGGCAACCCACTCTTTTGTTTGCATTAGATACTTTATGAGGTGAAACGATGGCAGGGAAAAAGCACGGCGGCAACACCGCCGAGGCGGTGCGCCGTCTGGCGGAACCACTGGCCGCGTCGCTGGGGCTTACGCTGTGGGATGTGCGCTTTCTGAAAGAGGGCGCTGCCTGGGTGCTGCGCATTTATATCGACAAGGAAGGCGGCATCGGGATCGACGACTGCGTGGCCATGACCCATGCGGTCGACAAGCCCCTCGACGACGCGGACCTGGTGCAGGGCGCTTATACGCTGGAAGTCAGCTCGCCGGGCATCAACCGGCAGCTGACAAGGCCCCAGCATTTTGAGGCCTGCATCGGGCAGCCGTTGTGGGTGCGCTTTATCCGCCCGTTCCCAGACGGCAGCCGGGAAGTAATCGGCACACTCAGGGAGTTCGCAGATCCCCAGGTCACCCTGGAAAACGACGAGTGCGAGACCATGACCTTTTCCCGCGCGGACACCGCGTGGATCAAGCTATATGACGACGACACAGGAGGCAACCCATGAGCAACGAAGTGATCGACGCGCTGGATATGCTCGAAAAAGAGCGCGGCATCCCCAAAGACTATATGATCGACCAGATTGTCAAGGCGATCACCACGGCCTGCAAGAACAGCTATGGCAACGAAAACGCAATTGTGCGCTTGAATGAAGAGACAGGCGAATTCGAGGTGTTTTTGCGCAAGACGGTGGTGGAGGATGTCACGAACCCCGGCCACGAGATTCTGCTCGAAAAGGCGCGCGAGATCGACCCCACCTGTGACATCGGCGACGAGGTCAGCGTGCAGCTGCACACCAAGGAGTTCGGCCGCATCGCTGCGCACCAGGCGCGCGGCGTCATCCGCCAGGGCATCCGCGCCGGCGAGCGCGGCATGATGCTCAAGGAATTTGAGTCCAAGCACCAGGAGCTGGTCACGGCTGTGGTCGAGCGGGTGGACCCGCGTTCCGGCGCCGCCACGGTGCGCATCGGCAAAAGCGAGGCTGTGCTGCCCCGCAGCGAGATGGTCGGCGACGAGACCTTCCACGAGGGCGAGAACATCAAGGTTTATGTCGTGGACGTACATGATGGGGAAAAGGGCCCGCGCGCGATTATCAGCCGCACGCATCCGGACCTGGTCAAGCGCCTGTTTGAAAACGAAGTCCCCGAAATTTACGACGGCACCGTCGAGATCAAGGCGGTATCCCGCGAGGCGGGCAGCCGGACAAAGCTGGCTGTCGTGTCGCATGACCCTGCGGTCGATGCGATCGGCGCATGCATTGGCACGCGCGGCGCACGCGTCAACGCCATTGTCGATGAGCTGGGCGGCGAGAAAATCGATATCATCGAATACAGCGACGACCCGGCCAAGTTCATCGCCAGCGCCCTTTCCCCGGCGGATGTGCTGGGGGTGGAGCTGGCGGAGGACGGCACCCATGCCTGCCGCGTGACCGTGCCGGACAGCCAGCTTTCCCTGGCCATCGGCAACAAAGGCCAGAACGCCCGTTTGGCCGCCAAGCTGACCGGCTGGAAGATCGACATCAAGCCGGAGAGCGGCTTCTATGGCGAAGAAGAGGCCCCGGCGCACGCACCCGCCGAAACCCCGGCGGCCGAAACACCGGAGGAGGGCCCGGAACAGGCGTAAAATTCCACTTTGTGTGTCTGCACCACGTTTGAAGCATTACAGGAGGTCTGCAATTGCACCAGAAGAAAGTCCCGCTGCGCATGTGTACCGGCTGCGGCGAAATGAAACCGAAAAAGGAACTTGTGCGCGTCGTGCGCTCGCCGGAAGGGGAAATCCACCTGGATCCCGGCGGACGTGCGCCGGGGCGCGGGGCTTATGTCTGCCGCAACCTTTCGTGCCTGAAAAAGGCCCGCAAGGCGCGCCGCTTTGAAAAGGCCTTTTCCTGTAAAATACCCGACGAGGTCTATGACCGCCTGGAAGGGGAGATGAGCCAGAATGAATGAAGAAAAGGCGCTCTCCCTGCTGGGGCTGTGCCGGCGGGCCGGCCGGCTGCAGCTCGGTCACGACCCTGTGGCCGAGAGCATGCGCCTGGGAAAGGCGGTCCTGGTGCTGCTGGCGTCCGATCTGTCGCAGAATTCTGCACGCGGGACGCTGCGGCTGGCGGAGGAGATGAACACCCCCGTCATAAAGCTTCAAGCCACCATGGACAGTCTGGGCCATGCCGTTGGCCGGCGCACGGGGATTGTGGCGGTCGAGGACAGTGGATTTGCAAATAAGCTGAAAACGCTCTGTGCGGATAGATGAGGAGGAATGTTCCAATATGATGATTAAATACCGTGTACACGACGTCGCCAAGGATCTGGGACTGCAAAATAAAGATGTGATGGATATCCTGGAGAAATACACCGGCGACCCGAAAAAACACATGACAGCCCTGACGGAAGACGAGTTGAACATTGTCTTTGACGCTGTCACGCAGAAGAACGCCCTCCCCAATCTGGACGCCTATTACGCACAGCGCGAGGAACGAGCGGTGACGATTACAACAGAGCCGGACGCCGCGCCGGTGCCGCTCAAGGAAGCCGCACCGCAGGCTGCGGACAACGGCAGCAAAAAGAACGGCAATTCCCAGCGCAAGAGCAATAGCGGCGCGAAAAATGCTGCCGGAAACGCCAAAAAGGGACAGAATCCCAAAAAGCAGCAAAAGCCGGCGCAAAAGCGCCCGCAGCAGCAGGTCCTGCGCCCGCAGGGCAGCGGCACCACGGGCGAAACGACGATCCGCCGCCCCGCAGAACGCATTGTGGATACCCGCTCCCATGAAGTGGAGCTGGACAAATACAACGAGAAATATGACCGCCTGGCAAATGAGAAGGTCAAGACGGACAACGTGGTGCGCAAGCAGAAGTTAAACCAGAAAAGCGCCCAGTACCGCCGCGGCCGCCGGCCGAAGCGTGAGACCGAGGCCGAGCGCCTGCGCCGCATCGCGGCCGAGCGCAAGGCAAAACCGATCACGGTGCAGATTCCCGAAAGCATCACGGTCGGCGAATTGGCGCTGCGCTTGAAGGCGACCGCCGCCGAGGTCATCAAAAAGCTGATGGCAATGGGCGTATTCGCCAGCATCAACGACGAGATCGATTTTGACACGGCCGCGCTGGTGGCCATGGAATTCCACGCGAAAGTGGAAAAGGAAGTCGAGGTCACGATTGAGGAACAGATCATCGACGACAGCGAGGACGACGAGGCGGATCTGAAGCCGCGCGCGCCGGTCGTGGTGGTCATGGGCCACGTCGACCACGGCAAGACAAGCCTGCTCGACGCCATCCGCCACACGAATGTGACCGCCAGCGAGGCCGGCGGCATTACGCAGCACATCGGCGCACATCAGGTGGAGCTGGACGGCCGCTGGGTGACTTTTTTGGATACCCCCGGCCACGAGGCATTCACCACGATGCGTGCGCGCGGCGCACAATGCACGGACATCGCGGTGCTGGTGGTGGCGGCGGACGATGGCATCATGCCGCAGACCATTGAGGCCATTCACCACGCCAAAGCCGCGAATCTGAGCATCATTGTGGCGATCAATAAGATCGACAAGCCCGGCGCGAACCCGGAACATGTCAAGGAAGAGCTGACCAAATACGAGCTGGTGCCGGAGGATTGGGGCGGCGACACGCCGTGCATCCCGGTCTCCGCAAAGACCGGCGAGGGGATCAAAGATCTGCTGGAAATGATTCTGCTGGTTGCGGACATGAAGGAGCTCAAGGCCAACCCGAACCGTGCGGCCAAGGGCACCGTCATCGAAGCCCGGCTGGATAAGGGCCGCGGCCCGATCGCCACGGTGCTGGTGCAAAACGGCACCCTGCACACCGGCGACACGATTGTCGCGGGCACAAGCGTGGGCCGCGTGCGCGCCATGACGAATTCCCGCGGCAAAACCATCAAGGATGCCGGCCCGAGCGTGCCGGTGGAGATTACGGGCCTGGACAGCGTCCCGACTGGCGGCGACACCTTCAATGCAGTCAGCGACGAGCGCCTGGCCCGCCAGCTGGTCGAGCAGCGCCGCACCGCCCAAAAGGAAGAGATGTTTAATTCCCGCACCAAGGTCACGCTGGATAACCTCTTTGAGCAGATGAAGATCGGCGATATGAAGGAATTGCAGATCATCGTCAAGGCCGACGTGCAGGGCTCTGTGGAGGCTGTGCGCCAGTCGCTGGAGAAGCTCTCGAACGACGAGGTGCGCGTCAACGTGATCCACGGCGGCGTGGGCGCAATCAGTGAGAGCGACGTCATGCTGGCGGCGGCGAGCAACGCGATCATCGTGGGCTTTAACGTGCGGCCGGACCCGGTCGCGGAGGAAAACGCCAAGCGCGACGGCGTGGATGTGCGCCTGTACCGCGTCATTTACGAATGCATTGAAGAGATCGAATCCGCCATGAAGGGCATGCTGGCGCCGAAGGTGCGCGAGGTCGCGCTGGGCCGCATCGAGTGCCGCGAAACTTACAAGATCAGCAGCGTCGGCACGGTCATTGGCGCGCATGTGGTCAGCGGCAAGGTCACGCGCGGGGCGAATGTGCGCGTAGTGCGCGACGGCATCGTGGTCGCGGACGACACGGTTGCCTCGCTGCGGCGCTTCAAAGATGACGTCAAAGAAGTGGCCGAAGGCTACGATTGTGGTATTTGTCTGGAGAAATTTGCAGATATTAAAGTCGGCGACATTTTGGAAGCCTATACGATGGAGGAATACCGCCCCGAATAAAGGCGCCTGAAACGGCGAAAAAAGCGGCTTTGATTTTTTCGCAGATTCATAGAAGCAACAAATGCAGAGTGCGTCCCACTCTGCATTTTACGATAGGAGGCACAGGATATGCCAAGCCATAAAATCGAACGCATCACGGAGGACATCCGCCGCGAGCTGTCCGCGATTTTCCGCGAACTCAAGGACCCCCGCGTGGGGGGGATCATGCTTTCGATTGTGCGCGTGGACGTGACGCGCGACTTGTCTTACTGCACGGTATACGTCAGCGCCATGGAGGGGTTAGATGCCGCGAAACAGGCTGTCCGCGGGCTCGAAAGCGCGGCGGGCTATATCCGCCACGAGTTGAGCGCGCGGCTGAAATTGCGGCACACCCCGGCGATGCAGTTCCAGGCCACGGATTCCATCGAATACAGCGCCCATATCTCGCGGGTGCTGGAGGATTTAAAAGAGGAGGGCCATGCCCATGACGTCAGCACCGATCCCGTTAAGTGAAGCGGCTGCATGGTTAAAAGGCCGCGATGACGTCGCGGTTTTGTGCCACCAGTCGCCGGACGGCGACACCTTTGGCAGCGGCGCCGCGCTCGTGCGCGCGCTGCGGGCTTTGGGCAAGCGCGCCCAGCTATTTTGCTGCGACAGCACGCCGGAGCGCTTTGCCTTTTTGTTTGAAGGGCTCGAGCAGCAGGACTTTCCCCCGCAGACCATCGTGGCGGTGGACATTGCGGATGAACAGCTCCTCGGCGGCCTGCGCGAGCGTTTTGGCGGGAAGGTGCAGCTCTGCATCGACCACCACCCCAGCAACACGCATTATGCACAGCGGTATTATGTGGACCCGAAAGCCGCCGCTACGTGCGAGATCATGGTGGATTTGATCCCGCTGCTTGGCGTGCCGCTTGACCGCGCGATTGCAATCGATCTTTATACCGGCCTTTCGACGGATACCGGCTGCTTTCAGTATATCAATGTGACGCCGCACACGCACCGCGTGGCGGCCAGGCTGCTGGAATTGGATATACCGGCGCCGCAGATCAACCACGCCATGTTTGCCACCAAAAGCCGGCAGCGCATCGCGCTGGAGGCGGCGGCCATGCAGGCGGTCGAATTTTACCGCAACGGGGAGATCGCCGTGATCCCGCTGACGCTGGAGATGCGCCAGAAAGCCGGCGCCACGGATGACGATACGGACGGCGTCGCGTCGATTCCGCGGTCCATTGAAGGCGTGCGCGTCGGCGCAACGCTCAAGGAAAAGGGGCCGGACCTCGTCAAGGTTTCGCTGCGCTGTTTGCAGCCGGTCAACGCCTCGGCGATTTGCGGCGAATTCGGCGGCGGCGGGCACCCCGGCGCTGCGGGCTGCGCCATTCACGCCGGATTACAGGAAGCGAAAGAACAACTGCTCAAAGCCATCAACGCGTATCTGGAGGCGCATCCATGACAGGCGTCTTTGTGCTGGACAAGCCTGCCGGATTCACTTCGTTTGACGCGGTGGCGGTGCTGCGCGGCCTTTTGGGCGAGCGGAAAATCGGCCACACCGGCACGCTTGACCCCATGGCAACCGGCGTATTGCCGCTGCTTTTGGGCAAGGCGACGCGGGCGCTGCCCTTTTTGGAGGAACGGCGAAAATCTTACGAAGCCGAGTTTGCGCTTGGCCGCGCGACCGATACGCTCGACAGCACCGGCCAGACGCTCAAAACGGACGAAACTCCCGTTTCCCGGGAAATGCTGGAAGGCGCGCTGCCGCGGTTTCGCGGGGCCATCGAGCAGGTGCCGCCCATGTTCAGCGCCCTGCGCCAGGATGGCGTGCGGCTGTATGACCTGGCGCGGCAGGGAAAGACAGTGGCGCGCGCGCCGCGGCCGGTCACGATTTTTGCGCTGACGCTGCTCGATTACAACGAGGCGCAGCGCACGGGCCGTCTTGCGGTGACGTGCTCGGGCGGGACGTATATCCGCACGCTGATCGACGACCTGGGCCGGGCGGTCGGGTCCCATGGGGTCATGACGGCCCTGCGGCGGACGGCAGCTTCCGGCTTTACGCTGGCGGATGCAGTGACAATGGACGAAGCCCGCCGGATGCAGCGCGCGGAATTATCGGCGCGGGTGCTGCCGGTGGAGACGCTGTTTGCGGATCTGCCGGCGGTCGCCGTGTCGGCCGCGCAGGCCAGGCGGTTTCTGACTGGCGGTGCGCTGGATTTGCAGCGCCTGTCCGCGCGGCCTGCGGGGCTGTGCCGGGTCCATGCGCCGGGGGGCGGCTTTTTGGGACTTGGCGCGCCGGATGCCGCGGGGGAATCCCTGCGTGTGCAGCGGCTTTTTGGAGACGAAACGGTCAAATAGAGGCGGCATCTGCCGTGCTGGAGGGAACGACACGATGAAGATCTATGAAACCCTGGAGCCGTCGCCGTGTGATACGGCGGTGGCGCTCGGTTCTTTTGACGGGCTGCACATCGGCCACCATGCGGTCATCGGCCAGGCGCTGACAGAGCCGGATCTGATGCCGACGGTGTTCACCTTTGCGCACAATCCGCTGTACGATTTGGGCGGCAAAGCCGGCGGCGCGTTGATGACGCGCGCGCAAAAAATTGCCCGCCTCGAGTCCTGGGGGGTGCGGCAGCTGTATCTGCTGCCCTTTTCGAGCGTGATGAGCCTGTCGCCGCGGCAGTTTGTGGAAAATGTCCTGGGCGGTGTGTGCCGTGCGAAAAAGGCGTGCTGCGGATTTAACTTTACATTTGGCGCGGGCGGCCGCGCGACCAGCGATGATTTGCGGCAGCTCTGCGCGGAAATCGGCATCCGCACCGCGGTGCAGCCGCCTGTGATTGCAAATGGCGAGCCGGTCAGCAGCACGCGCATCCGCGGCCTGGTGGCGAATGGCCGCGTGGATGAGGCGGCGGCGCTGCTGGGGCATCCGTATGGATACCTGGGCCCCGTGCTGCACGGCCAGCAGCTCGGCCGCACGCTCGGCACGCCCACGCTCAACCAGGCGGTGCCGCGGGATTTCGTGCTGCCGCGGTTTGGCGTGTATGTTTCCACCGTGCATATCGGCCGGGCGCACTATTGCGGCGTGACGAATGTCGGCGTACGGCCGACCGTGGACGGCCACCGCGTGACGGCGGAGACGTGGATGCCGGAATACAACGGCCCGGAGCTTTATGGCAGAACCGTGCAGGTTGATCTGCTGCGCTTTTTGCGCCCGGAACAGAAATTCGACAGCGTGGACGCGCTCGGCGCGCAGATCCGCCGCGACGGCCAGCACAGTCTGAAGATTTTCCGCGAACAGCATTTGTAAAAGGCGACCGCGCTGGATAGAGTGCTATGATTTTCAGAAAAACTTGCATGCTCCGGCGGAATATGCTATACTAAACCATAACCCATCCGCGGGGGATGGCGTCTGCCCGGCAATCGGGACTCCACGCGACCTTTCCCTGCGCATGTGGAAATTTGAAAAAGGTGGAATCGATCATGACAAAAGAAGAAAAGACCGCAATTATCAAAGAATACGCGACGCACGAGGGCGACACCGGCTCCCCGGAAGTGCAGGTTGCTGTGCTGACCAAGCGCATCAATGACCTGACCGAGCATCTGCGCACGCATATGAAGGATCACCACAGCCGCCGCGGCCTGCTGAAGATGGTCGGCCAGCGCCGCAGCCTGCTGAAGTATTTGCAGCAGGTGGACATCGAGCGTTACCGTACGCTGATCGCCCGCCTCGGCCTGCGCAAGTAAGCCGGATTTTTCTTCGGCTGCACGGCCGAGGGATACCAGTTGAATTTTGATGCAGAAACGCCTGCCTTTTCCGTTCTCGGAGAGGCAGGCGCTTTTTTTATTTACTCCACGTCTTTGTTGATGTATTGGGGCCGGAATTTGCTGTAGAGAATCTTCTGGGCCGAATAGAGCCCCGTATACCCGGACAGCGTATAGGACACCGCGGCTGCGATGAAATAATAGGGCGCGCCCGAAAAGCCGAATATTGAACAGCCGAGCAGCAGCGCGGTGATGGGGCAGTTGGTCACGCTGCCAAACAGGCAGACCAGCCCGACCGCCGCGGAAAACCCCGGATTCAGGCCCAGCAAGCCGCCCATCCAGCAGCCAAACGTCGCGCCGATGAAGAACGAGGGCACAATCTCGCCGCCCTTGAAGCCGGCGCCCAGCGTCAGCGCGGTCAGCAGAATCTTCAGCAGAAAAGCCCCCGGAAACGCCTGGCCGGCAATCGCCCGCGCGATCACTTCCGTGCCCGCGCCCTGGTAGTCGGTTGTGCCCAAAAGCAGGTTAATCCCCACGACGATTGCGCCGCCGACGAGGACCCGCACGTATTGGTTGGGGAAGCATTTTCCATAGAACTTTCCCGCCCAGCGCATGGCCATGCAGAACAGCACCGCCACCAATGCGCACAGCGCGGCCAGCAGCAGGACTTTCAGCATGGGCACCAGCGCCGGCGCAGCGACTTCCGCCAGTGAAAAGTGCGTTGGCGCGGCGCCCAGGGAACGCGCCACAAACGAGGCCAGCAGGCACGCCAGCGCTGTCGGCACCAGCGCCGGATAATACATTTCCCCGACGCTCACGACCTCCATCGCAAACACAGTCGCCACCACCGGCGTGCCGAACAGCGCCGAAAAGACCGACCCCATGCCGCACATGGTCAGCACGTGCCGCTCTTTTTCCGAGCGGTGGAAAAGATTGCCGCAAAAATACCCCAGGCTGCCGCCGATCTGCAGCGCCGCGCCCTCGCGCCCCGCGCTGCCGCCGAACAGATGCGTCACCGCCGTGGCGACAAAAATCAGCGGCGCCATGCGCGTGGGCAGCTTTTCCGGGGAACGCACGGCCAGCAGCACCAGGTTCGTGCCGCGGCTTTTGGTGATGCCGCTTGCGCGGTATAGCCAGATGATAAACACACCGCCCAAAGGCAGCAAATATAAGAGCCACGGATGCGCCTGCCGCCAGGCAGTTACCGTCTGGAGCGTATAATAAAATGCCGTGCCGACGCCGCCGCCGATCACAAGGCCAATCCCCGCGCCCAGCACAACCCACCGCGCAAAAGCCTTCAGCCGCAGGCCCCAATGCCGCGTCTTCCATAGGAATATCCGTTTGTCCACCTTATATCCCTCTTCTCGTCAAACCCTTCTTTTTAGTAGTGTACCATGGCAGCAGGACACTTGCAAGCGGATTCAAACCGCCCTATTTTTTCCGATTTCGTCCAAAAGTCGAAGTTTATATTGAACGAACGTTCGATAAGCTATAAACTATAGACAAGAAAAAAATGGGAATACGAAAAGGGGGATCGGGATGGATTACACACAATGGGCGCAAGCCTATTTTAAGGAAGCAGAAGCCATCCGGGCGGCATTGGCGCCGATCCGGGCTGCGTTGAAGCGGCCGCATCTGCGCGTTGAGGAGAGCCGGGAGCTGACCCGGCGGGAACACATTTTGTATCAGATGTATCTGGAATGCCGGGAGACCGGCCTGCTGCTGCAGAGGAGGGCATCATGAGAAAGAAGATCTTATCCATGGAAGGGCTGCCGGAATCCCTGTTTTTGCCGCGGGACACGGGGGAGCCGGACCGGCGGTATGCGGCCGCGCTGCAAGCGGTGCGGCGGGCTGTGACGGAGGAATTGACACAGCGGCAGCGGGAGTGCCTGATGCGGCGTTTCCAGGGGGAAGCAGTCAAGCAGATTGCAGCGGAACTGGGCATACAGCCGCCGACTGTCGTCAAGCATATCCATGCGGCGCAGCGGCGGCTGTCTCGTATTTTCCGGTATTCGGGGTTTTTTAGCGTTCCTTAAAATCCGTATTTTTCAAAGAATGCTTCTGCCTCTTTTAACGCGGCCGGCACATCCGCGCCCGGGCACAGCCCGGCGCATTTGCCGCAGCGGTCGCATGCGGAGATCGGCGCGCTGCGGCGCTTGAGCAGTTTATAATAGTTGAGTTCCGAGCTGAAAGCCAAGTTGACCTCCTGCGTCGCTTCATTGTAATATTGGATGAAATCCGCGACACGAATCCCCTTCGGGCAGACGTCCTTCAGCTGCCCGGCGTCCGTCAGCGGATATTTTACTTTGCTGTCCATCAGCGCGGCGGCTTTTGCCAGGACAGCCCGATCCGATTCTTCCAATGGGCGGAAATCCTGCATAGAGCGCGTGTTCTGGTCCACCTGCTCCAGCGTGGACATGCCGCTGAGCGCTGCAAGCACACCGGGCAGACTTGCCCCAAAACGCAGCGACCATTCGACCGGAGAGCGGTCCGGCGCCTGATCCCGCAGCAGCTTCTCCACATCTTCGGGCAGGCTGGCCAGCGTGCCGCCCTTGACGGATTCCATCACGACCACCCGTTTGCCGTGTTTGCGGATTACCTCGTAGCACTTGCGGGCCTGCACCGACCAGTGTTCCCAATCCAGATAGTTGACGCAGATCTGCACGAACTCGACCTCCGGGTGGTCGGTCAGGATGCGGTCCAGCGTTTCTGCGTTGTCGTGGAAGGAGAAGCCGATGTGACGGATCTTGCCCTGGGATTTCCACGCCTGCATGGCCTCGAACATGCCGAAGTCTTTAACGATGCCGTCATAGATGAATTCATTTAAGTTGTGCAGCAGGTAGTAGTCGAAATAGCCTGCGCCGCTGCGTTCCAGCGACTCTTCAAAGAACTGCTGCACCTGCTCCTTTTGGGTGATGGCGAAGGTGGGCAGCTTATCCGCCAGGGTGAAACTGTCCCGCGGATGGCGCTTGATCAGCGCTTCCCGTGCAGCGACCTCGCTCTTCCCGTTGTGGTACGCCCACGCTGTGTCAAAATAGGTGAATCCCCGTTCCAGGAACAGATCCACCATCTTGCACACCTCGGGAATGTCGATGTTCTCCGGATTCCCGTCGATCACGGGCAGCCGCATCAGACCAAAGCCCAGCTTCTTTGTCTCGTTTGCCATTTCTGGTACCTCCCCATCGAATTTTCGGTTTTCGATTACATCTTCCCCGCATTGACGAACATCTCAGCCACTTCCGGGGCATAGTGGTCGATAAACTGGCTGTGCCCCAGGTCGAGGGCTGCGAGCTTTTGCATTTCTTCGCCGGTGAGGGTAAAGTCAAACAGGTTGAAATTTTCCTCCATCCGCTCCTTGTGGGTGGACTTCGGAATCACCACCACGCCGGACTGGATCAGAAACCGCAGGTCCACCTGCGCGGCGGTCTTGCCGTACTGCTTGCCAATCTCGGTCAGGGTCGGGTTCGTGAACAAACCGTTCTTCCCTTCGGCCAGCGGCGACCACGCCATCAGCTGCGTGCCGTATTTTTTCAAAATCGGCCGCGCCACCTTCTGCTGCTGGAAGACATGCACCTCCAGCTGGTTGACCATGGGCGGAATTTCCACAAATCCGGCGATGTCGATGAACCGGTCCGGCATAAAATTGCTGACGCCGATCGCGCGGATCTTCCCGGCTTTGTACGCCTCCTCCATCGCGCGATAGGAACCATAATAGTCGTTAAACGGCTGGTGGATCAGCATCAGGTCGACATAATCCGTTTTGAGCTTGCGCAGGGATTCGTCGATGGAGGCCTTTGCCTTTTCATAGCCGCCGTTGCTGATCCAGATTTTCGTCGTCAAAAACAGCTGGTCGCGGGGGACGCCGCAGGCGCTGATGGCATCTCCGACGCTTTCCTCGTTGAAATAGCCCTGTGCCGTATCAATGCTGCGGTAGCCCACCGAAATGGCGTCCAGTACACAGCGTTTGGTATCCTCCGCGGGGATCTGATACACCCCGTAGCCCAGCATGGGGATTTTGACTCCATTCTTTAAAGTTGCGTATTCCATTTGAAAGCCCTCCCTGAATCATGAATTTTGCAGAAATTTTCGCGAGGCCAGTCTGCAAGCGGCGATTGTTTCCAGAACCTTTTGCGGCTTGATCGCCGGGTAGCTCTATCCTGATTATATCTGCATTTACCTTGACACGCAATGACCAAGAATGCTACACTGTATTTACTAAAAGTAAATGCAAAAGGGGCTTTTTTCATGTACAGTCAGCAGCTCAAAACCTTTATTCGGGTCGCGGAGCGGGGGAGTTTTTCAAAAGCTGCCGAAGACCTGTTTGTGACGCCAGCCTCCATTATGAAACAGATGAATACGCTTGAAAACCGGTTAGGGCTTACGCTGTTGAAGCGCACCAATCAGGGGATCGAATTGACGGAGGCGGGGAAATTTATCTATCGGTCTGCCAAGAAAATCATTGCCGAATCGGAGGACGCAGTGCTGAAAGCCAAAGCCATTCAGCAGCGGGCGGCAAAGACCATCCGGGTGGGTTCCTCCTTTTTGAACCCTGGAAATGTATTGATCGACCTGTGGAACCGGCTTAGCCCAAATCCCACCGAATACCGGTTCAAGATCATCCCCTATGATGACGACCACGAACAGATTCTGTCGGTCGTGGCGTCTTTGGGGAAGACCATGGATTTTATGGTCGGGGTTTTTGGTTCGCAGCAGATGCTGCGGATTGGGGCGTTTTATGAATTGGGCCGGTACCGTCTTTGCGTTGCGGTGCCTCGGAATCACCGGCTCGCCGCCAAAGACAGGCTGTCCCTCAATGACCTGCATGGCGAGCATTTGATCGTTGTAAAAAGCGGGGATGCATTGCATTTGGACCATTTCAGAGAAATACTGAAGATGACGCATCCACAGATCATATTGGAAGATGCAAACTATTTTTACGATCTGGAGACTTTCAACACCTGCGAGGTGACGGGCTCGCTTCTGCTGACGATTGACGCGTGGGCGGGCATTCATCCCTCGCTGGTGACGCTGCCGGTGGACTGGGAATTTACGGTGCCGTATGGGCTTTTGTATTCGCCATCTATTTCCAGGGAAGCGAAAGAATTTCTCAAGAAAATTCAGCAGGCCGTTTCGCTTCCGAAAAAATAGGACCCGTCTCCCGACACGGGTTGCTTTTATGATAGCAGGAATTGACAGCATACTCTGTCGGTGTCCCTGTAAAAGAATCGCTTACCATTCCCCGGCAACCATCTGTTCCCCGAGCGCGTATGCCTTTTTGCGCTCCGATGGGAAAACATCTTCATGACGGCGCTCTTTCTGCGCAGGGTCAAACAATGTCCAGTCGAAACGGCTGTAATCCTTTACCTGAAGCGTATCGCCGCAAACAAGCGTGCGTGTTTTCCCGACAAAATTGGAAAGCGAGCTTTTGTACCGTGCGAGCATCGGCGCATTGTCTCCATCACCTTCATAACTTTCGGCGGGGGAGTTGCTCGTTACGATCAGCAGCGTGGGAATAAGGCGGTCATTATCGTTCATTTTTTCCAGGCGGTATGTGATATGTTGAAATACAAGCCGTTCAAAAAGAGCCCGAAAGCCAGCGGAAAAGTCGCCGAGATAATTGGGGGAACCAAGGATCACGCCGTCGGCTGTGCGGATTTTTTGGAGCACATCATAAAGCCCGTCTTTGAAGACGCACTTTCCCTGATTTGGCGCCTGCTTACAGGCGAAACAGGACATACAGCCGCTGAACTTTTCGAGACCGTAAAGCTCGATGACCTCCGCTTCGGCTCCGGCATTCTGTGCGCCGGCAGCGGCTTCTTTTACTAAAATATCTGTATTCCAGTTCTTTCTCGGACTCGCGTTTACAGCAACGATTTTCTTCATTCCATTTCCTCCGTTTCGATCATCAATTGTCAGTCACAGCAGGAATGACCACTTTTAGTGGTTTGGATCTTGTTGTGACTTTTTTAATTTCAGCATCTATTTTAATCCGGCCCGAAAGGATACGCAAATTTTAGCGTACAGAATCTGCACCGAATCATAACACATCAACACGTACCTTTTGCAGCACCTTGTCTGCACCGATACTTCCGGTATCGGCAACCAGGCTGGATGCGACGGGACAGGATTTTAGAGAAATTTCTGGAATTCAAGGCGGAGAATCATGCAGAAAGGCAGGAAGCTTTGACAGGTTTATGCTTTTTTGCACGATTTATAGTGGATGTCATTCCAATCGCGAAGATATTGACAACAATTATAGCGAATAGTATAATAACACGTAATTGCTAAAACTTTCGCGATTTACCAGAGACTATTTACCATGGAAATGCTGAAGCGCTTTCTACCGTACGGCTTCATCCTGATTCCTGCTTTGTCAACTTTGAAATTTATTATACGTATTATACAGAGGAGGTACATATGAAAAAGAGGTTTTTGGCAATTATGCTTGCGGGCGTCATGGCTTTCTCGTTCGTGGCAGGCGGCTGCGGGGACAATTCGACGACGACCACCAGCAGCGTCACTGTGGATGGCAATCAACTGGATGCGGATCAGCATTATAACACCTATTTGGCTTCAGATCCGACAACGCTGGACAGCGTCAAAGGGAACGATACATACAGCTGGAGTATTCTGCTGAATATCATGGAGCCGCTGACCAGAGTGGATCAGCAGGGCGATAAAGATGTGCGTGTGCCGGCGGGCGCGGCCAGCTGGTCGTCCAATGACGATGCCACGGTCTGGACATTCAAGCTCAACGACAATAAATGGTCGGATGGGCAGCCGGTTACAGCAGGAGATTATGTGTATGGCATCCAGCGCACCCTGGATCCGAAATCCGGCTCCCTGAACGCCTACCTGATTACCTGTATCAAAAATGGTGCGGCAGTCAACAACGGAAAGATGTCTGTGGATCAGCTGGGTGTCAAAGCGGTGGATGATAAGACGCTGCAGATCACCCTGGAGCAGCCGACGCCCTATTTCCTTTCCCTGACAGATACAAGAGCCATGCTTCCGCAGAGAAAGGATATCGTTGAAAAATATGGAGACACCTACGGTGCAGAGGCATCCAATCTTGTCTGCTGCGGCCCGTTCAAGATTGACTCCTGGACCCACAATTCAGAAATTACGGTCAGCAAGAATGACAATTACTGGGATGCAGCTCATGTCTATATGCAGAAGGTAACCTGGCAGATTATCCAGGAAGAAACGACCGTGTTTAACTCTTTCGACAGCGGATCCCTTGACACCTGTTCTTCCGGAACACCGGAATGGATTGACCGGTTTAAGAAGAAAAACGGTGTGACGAGCCAGGAGTATGAGACCACGACACTCCGGTACCACTTCTACAATACCAAGGACAAGCTGTTCAAGAACGAGAACATCAGAAAGGCATTTACGTATGCCATTGACAGAGACGATGTCAATAAGACCATTTACTTTGACATCCATAAGCCGTCTTACAGCTGGGTGATGGATCCAGTCACAACAGGCGAGAACGGCTCTTACCGGAAGCAGGTCGGGGAAGACCCGCTGAAGGATATCATGGGTAATCAGAACCCGAAGGACCTTTTGCTCAAAGGCATGAAGGAACTGGGGCTTGGAGATGACCCGTCCACTTTGACGGTCACGCTGAGCGTTGGAGGAACCACCCAGTGGCTCAGAACATACGGAGAATATTTCCAGCAGAAATTTAAGGATGTTCTCGGTGTGAACATCAAGCTGGAACAGAATGAATGGGGAACGTTTGAATCCAAAATCAATTCCGGCGATTACCAGATGGGCTATATGTCCTGGACAATCGACTACAATGATCCCATGTCCATGCTGGAGCTTATGAAGACCGATGCGGGTGCGATCCCGACCTTCTGGTCCAATAAGCAGTATGACGATCTGCTGACCCAGGCATCCAAGCAAATGGATGAGAAAAAGAGAACTGACTTGTACAAGCAAGCAGAACAGATCCTTCTCGAAGAATGCCCGGTCTGCCCGGTGACCAATGAAGTGGCGCATACGTTTACCTATTCCTATGTGAAGAATGTTGCAACGTCTCCGTTTAACACGATGGGGATGAAGAAGGTCTATACCAGCGGGAGATCATAATAGATGAAAGGGTCAAAGGTGTCCCAAAAAGTCAGCAAGGGCTTTGGGGATACCTTTGCTTTTTCCTGGAAAAGTGGAGGCAGTTTATGAAAAAATATATCGCGAAACGGGTCGTGTATATGCTGATTACGATGTTCGTCATCGCATCGGCGACCTTTTTCCTGATGCACAGCATCCCCGGAGATCCGCTGTCCTACATGGCCAGAAACCTGCCCGAACAGACAAGGCAGAATTATTATGCCAAATATGGGCTGGATAAGTCGGTATTTGAACAGTACCTTATTTTTATGAAAAACATGATTACAAAGGGCGACCTGGGGGAATCCCTCCGCTATCCGGGACGTTCTGTCATGGAGACGATCCTCACAAACTCCAAGGTGTCTGTCGTGCCGGGCGGTCTGGCGCTGGTCATGGGCCTGGCCATCGGAATTGTGCTGGGGATCGTGGCGGCCCTGCATAAGAATAAATGGCCGGACAATGTGGTCATGTTCATCGCCATCATCGGCATCACGGTCCCCGTGTTTGTGCTGGCGTCGCTTTTCCAGTACGTATTCGCGGTGAAACTGCAGGTGCTTCCAACACAGGGATGGGGACAGCCGAAAGATGTGATCCTTCCGATGGTTGTGATGAGTTTTGGGACAATCGCGACCTACGCCAGATATGTCAGGTCAAACATGCTGGACGTGATGGGACAGGATTATATTCTGACGGCAGAGGCCAAGGGCGTCAGCAAGTTTAACGTTATCAAGAACCATGTCATGCGCAACGCGTTTCTCCCGTGCGTTACGCTTTTGGGCGGACAGATTTCCGGCATCTTTACCGGCTCCTTTGTTGTGGAGAAAATTTTCGGAATTCCTGGCATCGGGTTTTACTATATCAGCTCCATCAATGACCGCGACTATACGATGATCATCGGGACAACCATTTTTGCGGCCGGGCTCTTTATTCTGGCGCAGCTGATTATTGATATTGCATACGGGCTTTTGGATCCGAGAATCCGCGTACAGTAGGAGGTGTGTGTATGACAGCAGAAAATAGAATGGCAGCAGAAAATATACTGGATATACCGGACGAAAAGTTCCGAATCATCGGAATCGATGAGGACGCAGGCGAACTGCCTTCCAGAAAGCGAATCAGCTATTGGCAGGATGCCTGGAGAAGATTTCGGGAGAATAAAATCGCGCTGGTCGCGGCCGTTATCCTGGTGCTTCTGGTTTTCTTTATTATCTTTGGGCCGGCTATCAGCGGCTATCAGTTTGAGCAGATTGATTCCAACGCCATCAATCAGGGGCCAAGCGCAGCACATTGGTTCGGGACAGATTCCCTGGGCCGCGATTTGTTTGCCCGGGTATGGCAGGCGGGCCGCGTTTCGCTTGTGATCGGCCTGGTCGGCGCGGTCGTGGCCAGCGTGGTGGGCTCAATCTATGGCGGAATTGCGGCATATTTCGGCGGCGTGGTGGATGACATCATGATGCGCATTGTCGAAATCCTTTTGAGTGTGCCGTATCTGTTGATCGTCATTCTGATTTCTGTTGTAACGGACAGCAAGAGCCTGGGGACGATGCTGATCGCGCTGACCCTGACCGGGTGGTGCGGAATCGCGCGGATTGTCCGGGGGCAGATGCTGCAGCTCAAATCACAGGAATTTGTCCTGGCGGCGCAAGCGCTGGGCGTCTCACCGTTTCAGATTATTTTGAAACATATGATTCCAAATACCATGAGCCTGATCATCGTTGCCATCACCTTTGATATTCCGGGCTACATCTTCTCGGAAGCATTCCTGAGTTATGTGGGGCTTGGCATTCAGGCGCCGCAGACGAGCTGGGGCGCATTGTCCGCGGCGGCACAGCAGAATTTTATGTTCTACCCATATCAGCTGTTGTTCCCGGCCGTTATGATTGCGCTGACCATGCTTTCGTTTACACTGATGGGCGACGGCTTGCGGGATGCCCTCGATCCGAAACAGAGAAAATAATTTGGAAGGTAGAAAATGGAGACAAAGAACGAGAGAATCTTAGAAGTGGAAAATCTCCACGTATCATTTCATACCTATGCCGGGGAAGTCAAGGCGGTGCGCGGCGTCAGCTTTGTATTGAACCGGGGCGAGACGCTGGCGTTTGTGGGAGAATCCGGATGCGGCAAATCAGTGACGGCAAAGTCCATCATGCGGTTATTGAAGCCGCCGGCCGCGGAGATCAAGCCGGAATCCAGGATCATCTGCGACGGCAAAGACGTCATGAAGATGACAGGAAAAGAGCTGTACGCCTTTCGGGGTGACGAAATCAGCATGATTTTCCAGGACCCGATGACCTCTCTGAACCCGACGATGAAAGTGGGCAAGCAAATCATGGAAAGCCTGATGCTCCACAGGCACATGAAGAAAAAAGAAGCCCGGCAGGAAGCGATCCGCATGCTGAAGATGGTCAATATTCCAAGTGCGGAACAGCGGGTCGACAGCTATCCCCACGAACTGTCGGGCGGCATGCGGCAGCGCGTCATGATCGCCATGGCCCTGGCCTGCCATCCGAAGATCCTGATTGCCGACGAGCCAACGACCGCTTTGGATGTGACGATCCAGGCGCAGATCATGGATCTGATGAAAGAGCTGAAAGAGAAGATGAATACGGCGATCATCCTGGTCACCCATGATCTGGGCGTGGTGGCCAACTTTGCGGACCGGATTCAGGTCATGTATGCGGGCCAGGTTATGGAGAGAGGGACGGCAAAGGAAATCTTTTATGAGAGCAAACACCCGTATACATGGGCGCTGCTCAGCTCTGTGCCGAAAGTCTCCACCGAATCCAAAGGAGATCTGTATGCATTGAAAGGGACACCGCCGGATTTGATTCTTCCGCTGGAGGAATGCCCGTTTGCATCCAGATGTGAGTATTGCATGAGAATCTGCAAGGAGCGCAACCCGATGGAGACGTCCCTGAGCGATACCCACAAGGTATCCTGCTGGCTCATGCATCCAAAGGCACCCAAAGTAAAATCTTTTTACGACCGCGAGGGAAGATGATGGCAGAAAAAAGCGAAAAGAAGCCGAATGAAAAATACATTCTGGAGGCAGTGGATCTCTGCAAATATTTTAAAGCAGGCAGAAAGCAGTATGTGAAAGCCGTCGATCATGTGACCATCCGGATAAGGCCGCGCGAAACGCTTGGGCTGGTGGGCGAATCCGGATGCGGAAAAACGACGACCGGGCGCACGATGATCCGCCTGTATGAGCCGACTTCCGGGAAGATTTATTTTGAAGGAAAAGACATTTCCAAGCTGAAGGGCAAAGAGCTGCTGAATTTTAAGAAGAATGTGCAGATTATCTTCCAGGACCCGTACGCTTCCCTGGATCCCCGCATGACGATCGGCGAGATCATCGCAGAGGGGATGTCGGTCCATATGAAATTGACCGAGAAAGAAAAAGAGGACCGCGTTAACGATCTGCTGCACAAGGTCGGTTTAAATGCAGAGTACGCGAACCGGTTTGCCCATGAGTTGTCCGGCGGCCAGCGGCAGCGGGTCGGGATTGCCCGCGCCCTGGCGGTGGAGCCGAAATTCATCGTGTGTGACGAGCCGATCTCGGCACTGGATGTATCGATTCAGGCGCAGGTAGTCAACCTGCTGATGAAACTGCAACGGGAGATGGGATTGACGTATCTCTTTATCTCCCACGATCTCTCTATGGTGAAGCACATCTCCGACCGGGTGGGTGTCATGTACCTCGGTTCCATTGTGGAGTTGGCATCCAAGGAGATCCTTTATACGAAGCCGAAACATCCATACACGCAGGCATTGATATCAGCGATCCCGCAGGCAGATCCGGAGGCGCACACGGACAAGGAAAGGATCAAACTGGAAGGCGAAGTGCCGAGCCCTCTGGACCCGCCTTCCGGCTGCAAGTTCCGGACCCGATGCAGCTATGCCACGGAACGGTGTGCACAGGAAGTGCCGATGCTCAAGGAAGTCGAGGAAAATCATTTTGTGGCGTGCCATTTGTGCGACACCATTTGACAGAGGAACATATGATATCATACAACCTGGCCAACAAAATACTGGGGTACGCACTGGCGCACGGGGGCGATTACGCGGAAATCTTTGAAGAAGCGACAGAACGAAGCAGGATTGGCCTGCTGGGCAGTCAAACGCCGTCTGTGCTGGCCGGTCAGGAGAAGGGGATCGGCATCCGGGTTTTAAACGGAACCAAAAGCCGCTATCTCTATACATCCGCACAGGAGGAGACGACGCTCTTTCGGATGTTAAAAGAGGCATTGTCTGATTTTGGCACGGGAAGCCCGGATGGAAGGGCGCCCCTGCCCTTGCAGCCGCATGTCTTTTCCGTCGGCGGCGCCAGGAATGCCGGCCTTTTGGAAAAGCTGAGCCTGCTCCGGGCCTGCGCGCAGGCGGGGATGCAGGCCGGGCCGAACATGGATTTTATGCAGGCCTCCTGTGTCGAAACAAGACAGATTGTCCGGATCCTCAACACCGAAGGGTGTCATGTGCAGGACGAAAGACGGAAATCCCGCCTGTTTCTCAAGGCCTTTGCGAAAGATGGGGAAGAAACCGCGACGAGTTATGTGGGCCCGGGCGGCATCGGGGGAATCGAGTTCCTGGAATCCATCGATTATAAAAAAGCGGCCGCGCAGGCGGCGCAGTCTGCCATGCGCCTTCTTCACGCGCGCCCCTGCCCGACAGGGAGAATGCCGGTCATTCTTGGGAACGGTTTTGGCGGGCTGTTCTTCCACGAGGCGTGCGGGCATTCCCTGGAGTCCTCCAGCCTGGCGTCCGGCGGGTCGGAATTCTCCGGGAAGAGGGGACGGCAGGTGGCATCCGAGAAAGTGACGCTCGTGGATGACGGGACGCTCGCGGGCGCATGGGGATCTTTGCAGGTGGACGACGAAGGGATTCCGGCCCGGCGGAATGTCCTGATCGATCACGGGGTTCTGACGGGATGTCTGGCCGACAGGCTGGACGGCAGAAGGCTTGGGATCGAGCCGACGGGGTCAGCCAGACGGGAGAGCTACCGCTTTGCGCCGGTAGCCAGAATGACCAACACCTTCCTGCTTTCAGGGCCGGATTCGCCCGCGCAGATGGTGGAGTCGGTGGAGCGCGGACTCTATGTCCAGAATATCCAGGCGGGTTCTGTCAGCCCGGTGACGGGCGAATTCAATTTCCATACAGCCGGAACCTATCTGATCGAGCACGGAAAAATCACCTGCCCGGTGCACGACGCCACCCTGATCGGGACAGGTGGCGGTATCCTGCAAAAGGTGGAAATGGTGGGCAACGATGCGGAGATCGGACAGGGGTTTTGCTATGCGGACAGCGGCACCGTCTATATCGGAGCCGGACAGCCAACTGTGAAACTATCGGAGATGACTGTCGGAGGGGATCAGGTATGATCGGCCAGAAAGAAATCGAACAGCTGCATACCCTGACAGAAAGGCTGAAAGCGGAACAGTTTTCGGATATCCATTTTTACCGGACGCGGACAAAGAAGCGTCTGTTTTCCCTTTTCCCGGGGCCGGACTTGCGCTGCCAGGACGCGGATGATTGCATGTATCGGATCGAAGCGGTGTATCAGGGAAAAAAGTGCAGCATGTATACCAACTGTCCCCAGGATATGGAAGCGATCGCCCGCACCTTAAAGGAGACAGCCGATTTATACGGACCGGCAGATGAGGGCCGCCATCGATATAGGCCCTGTAAGGCTTCCGGCCGGCCGTTTCTTTGGGAACGCCGGGATGCAGTCCTCTCCGCGCTTTCCACAGCGGAGGAGCGGGCGAGGACAGCCCGGGAGATTCTGCTTGTGCAGCGCTGCGGTTACGAAGAAGTGTGCCAGGAAATCGCTTTAATCGACGAGGATCTGCATATTATGCAGGATCAGACCGGGTATCACTGTTTTTTTATCCGCGTGGCGGCCGGCAGGGCGGACATGCGGGCAACGGCGGCGCGTTATCTGTATGGAACCCGCCTGGCGGATTTGCCCGTAGAGGCCTGCGTTGACAGGGCTGCAGAGGAAGCGGCCGGCTCCCTTGGCGGAATCGTCCTGCCTTCCGGGCTGTACCCGGCCGTCATCAGTGGCCCGGCGATGGCGGAGCTTTTGGAGGCCTTTCTCCCGGCTTTTTACGCGGACAATATCCAGAGCCGGATGAGCGGAATCGGCGGCCGGCGCGGCCGGAAAGTGGCGTCACCCTCTCTCTGGCTGAAGGAAATGCCGTGGATACCGGAAGGAAGGAATACCCGTACCTTTGACGATGAAGGGACACCGGTATGTGAGACCGACCTGATTCGGGATGGCGGGATCGCCCAGATCCTCTACAATCGGCGTTCAGCCAAGAAAGATGGGACGGTCAGCACAGGAAATGGGTTCCGCCCAACCTTGCAGGAGGATGTGGGGACAGGGGCCACGAATGTTGTGCTCGGCATGGATTTTGCGCACACATGCACGGAAGAGGAACTGATACGAAAACGGAAAAATGGGATTCTGGTCACGGGCCTTTATGGCGTCTTTGCGGGCACAGACAGCAGGACAGGGCAATTTTCGCTCCTCGCGAGCGGGAGAAGAATCGAAAACAGCACACTGGCCGAACCCTTTCATCAGGTGACGATATCCGGAAACTTTTTTGAGATGCTTGGAACGATCACCGAGGTGGGCGCGGATGTTTATCCGACAGATCCTGGCAAGAGGAGCGTCCTGTCGCCGGCCGTTCTGGCAGGGACCGTCACCGTATCCGGAAACTAGTAGGAGAAAAAGGACAATGGAGCAATATAAGGATTTTATTTTGGAACAGGTAAAACAGCTATTGGCAATCGACAGCCCGTCTGGATTCGCAGATCGCGCGGCGGAGCACCTGATGGAAGTGTATCGGGGCATGGGATATGAGCCGGTGCGCACGAACAAAGGCGGCGTGCTCGTAAACCTGGGCGGAAAGGAACCGGATGCGATCCTGACCGCATCCCATGTGGATACGCTGGGGGCCATCACAGCGGAGATCAAGGACAATGGGAGACTGCGGATCTCCCCAATCGGCAGCATCAGCGCCAATACGGTGGAGACAGAAAACTGCCGTATTTATACGCGGTTTGGGAAGATCTATGAGGGGACCTGCCAGCTCGTCAACGCCTCCACCCACGTCAATGGGAAGATTGACCAGACCCTTAGAAATTATCAGAATGTAGAAATTGTTCTGGACGAAGATGTGCATTCCAGAGAAGACGTGAAAAAGCTCGGCATCGACAATGGAGATTTTGTCTGCTTTGATCCGGTTACCCGTGTCACGCAGAGCGGTTATATCAAGAGCAGATTCCTGGATGATAAGCTCAGTGCAGCGATTCTGGTCGGTTATGCAAAGTATCTGAAAGATACGGGAAAAGTGCCGAAGCGCAGAGTGTACCAATATTTTACGGTGTTTGAGGAGATCGGCCATGGGGCCAGCGCCTCCATTCCACAAGACGTGACGGAAGCGATCTCCGTGGACATGGGCTGCGTAGGAGAAGGAATCGCCTGCACGGAAAAGGAAGTCTCCATCTGCGCAAAAGACAGCGGCGGGCCGTACAATTACGCCCTCACAACAGAGCTGATCAAAACGGCAAAAGACAACGAGATTCCCTATGCGGTGGACGTCTATCCGTACTACAGCTCAGACGTGGAAGCGACGTTAAAGAGTGGCTGCGATATCCGTCACGGCCTGATCGGGCCGGGCGTCTACGCTTCCCACGGATACGAGAGGAGCCACGTGGACGGCATGATGAATACCTTCCGGCTTCTGTGTGCCTATCTGGACGCGCGTTGAGGGCAAATCGCGGGTGTGCGGACAAAAAGTGAGACAACGGAGGTTCCGGTCAGAAGGCAAGTGCATGGTTCAGATATGAAACAAAAAGATGCACGGTATTCTTGCGGGCATACAGATGGAGGCAATCTCCTATAAGATTTCTTTTATAAAAAAGCGTATGGGATACATGCATCCATACGCTTTTTCTGATTATGATCCGACGATCGTGCCGCCATTGGGGTGAAGCACCTGGCCGGTCATATAGCTGGCATCCTCCGAAGCAAGAAAGACATAACAGGGCGATATTTCGCACGGCTGCCCCGCGCGCTTCATTGGAACCTGCGATGTTTTTGTCCCAAAGGTTCTGACTTCCTCCGCCGAATAGGATGCCGGAATCAATGGCGTCCAAATCGGGCCGGGCGCTACGGCATTGACCCGGATTCCCTTTTCTGCAAGCGAAAGAGACAGTGATCTGGTTAAAGCCACAATGGCGCCCTTGGTTGAGCTGTAATCGATCAAATCCTGATTGCCTTGATATGCAGTCACAGAGGTTGTGTTGATAATCGAGCTTCCTTTTTTCATATGCGGCAGTGCATACTGGATTAAATAGAAAAAGGAGAACACATTATTTCGGAAGATGAATTCAAGCTGCTCATGGGAAATATCCAGTATGCTTCGCTGTATAAACTGGAATGCATGATTATTCACAAGTACATCCAGCGCTCCAAAGCAATGCACCGTTTTTTCGACGCAGCTTTTGGCAAATTCCGGATTTTTCAAGTCTCCTTTCAAGAGCAGGCATTCGCCGCCAAGCTGTCTGATTTTTTCGGCAGTTGCGTTTGCATCACGGTCTTCGTCGAGGTAAACGATCGCGACTTTTGCGCCTTCTTTTACGAAATCATATGCAATCGCCCTGCCGATCCCACTGTCGCCACCGGTAATCAGTGCGCTCTTATTTTCCAGCTTGCGACAAGGTTTGCAGCATTCGCTCATGGGCAGCGGGGTCATCTTATACTCCAGTCCCGGTTGCTTGTCTTGATGCTGAGGTGGAAATCCCACAGGAAAACGACGGCGGTTTGTGTGATTGTGGCAGTTGTTTTGATTCATAGTCGAATCCCTCCCGTATACTATAATATGCCCTGTTGTTTAGAAAAGTGATGGGAAAGATATCCATTCTTTGAATCTTACGAACTGTATTCTATAGATCCACCTCGCACTGGGCATATACGGTACCGCGTTTCCGATATTTGATTTTGAGATTCAGCGGTCGTTTTGACGAATTTTTATACACGCTTACGCTTTATCATACGCTATTTCTCCGCCCTTGACATCAATACCACACACTC
>ERZ1090864.355-NODE-356-length-26138-cov-14.127439_pt1 | contig 26138 bp, 23 predicted proteins | sample MGYA00478479_ERZ1090864 | MGnify/ENA primary metagenome ERZ1090864 (study PRJEB33644, sample SAMEA5815743) | chicken gut metagenome | biome: Chicken; feature: Gastrointestinal Tract; material: Caecum | place: Ireland | collected 2019-01-01 | study: A study of the...
CAGTTATCAAAGAACTAGGTAATTATTAATTATAAACTTATTATACGAGGAGGAGAAGATCATGAGTGATATTATGAGACCCATGTCATTTGCCCAGCTCCTTGACTGGACAGTAACAGAACATAAAAAGTATGGGACCGTCTTTGGCGCGCGCCATCCGTATCAGGCGGATGAGAAATACGCCAGGACCATTTTCGGGCGGATGCTGGAGACGCCGGTTGGTCCGGCGGCAGGACCGCACACCCAGCTGGCGCAGAATATCGCGGCGGCATATTATACAGGCAGCCGTTTCTTCGAGCTTAAGACTGTTCAGATCATGGATGGCGCGGAGCTGTCCGCGTGCGTGAACAAGCCGTGTATCAAGGCGGACGACGAGTGTTATAACTGCGAGTGGTCCACCGAGCTGTATGTGCCGGAGGCGATGGGAGAATATATTAAAGCATGGTTTCTCTGCAAAGTGGCCGCAAAAGAATTTGGTCTTGGAAGCATGGACGGCTTTCAGTTCAATATCAGCGTGGGCTATGATCTGGCGGGGATCCAGTCAGAGAAGATCGATACTTTCTTAAATACCATGAAGCACGCCCAGGATTCTGATGTATTCAGATCTTGCAGGACATATCTTTTAGAGCATGCGGATCTGTTTGAGCATGTGACGAAAGAAGATATTGAAAATATTTCAGGGGATATATGCAACTCCGTGACCATTTCCACACTCCACGGCTGTCCGCCTCAGGAGATCGAGCGTATCGCCATGTACCTGATCACGGAGAAAGGATTCCACACGTTTATCAAGTGCAATCCGACTCTTTTAGGATATGAGTTCGCGAGAAAGACAATGGACGACATGGGATATGACTATGTGGCGTTCGGGGATTTCCACTTTAAGGATGACCTCCAGTGGGAGGATGCTGTCCCCATGCTGAACCGGCTGATGAAAGTCTGTCAGGAGAGAAATCTGGAGTTCGGCGTAAAGATCACGAATACCTTCCCTGTGGATGTGAAGCAGAACGAGCTCCCCAGCGAGGAAATGTATATGTCAGGGAAGTCCCTGTATCCCCTGTCCATTTCCCTTGCAGCGAAGCTGGCGGAGGAATTTGACGGAAAACTGAGGATCTCCTATTCAGGCGGTGCGGATTTCCATAATATCAGGGGCATTGTGGACGCCGGGATCTGGCCGGTCACAGTTGCCACTACACTGCTCAAACCTGGCGGGTACGACAGGACGGCGCAGATGGCGGCTCTCCTGGAGAAAGAGAACGATGTGTTTACAGGCGTCAGCGCGGAGATGACAGCCAGGCTGGCAGAAGACGCAAAGGTGAGCCCTTATCATGTGAAGGCAGTGAAACCGCTGCCGTCCAGAAAGATGAAGAAACAGGTCCCGCTCCTGGACTGCTTTACCGCTCCCTGCAAAGAGGGATGCCCCATCCATCAGGATATCCCGGCGTACCTGCAGCTAGTGAAGGAGGAGAAATACGAAGAGGCGCTGAAGGTGATCACGGAGAAGAACCCGCTTCCCTTTATCACCGGAACGATCTGCGCACATCCGTGCATGGGAATATGCACCCGAAATTTCTACGAGGATCCTGTATATATCCGGGAGATGAAAAAGATCGCGGCAGAAAACGGATATGACGCCCTGTTCGGGAAGATCACGGCTCCGGCGGTATCAAGACCCGGAAAAGCGGCGGTGGTGGGCGGCGGCCCGGCAGGAATGGCGGCGGCTTATTTCCTGAGAAGAGCAGGGATGGACGTGACGCTGTTTGAGAAGAGCGGCGCCCTGGGCGGAGTTGTGCGCCATGTGATCCCGGGCTTCCGGATCCCTGGAAGCGCCATTGACAAAGATGCCGCGCTCCTCGAGAAACTGGGCGTAAACATTTGCCTGAACTCAGAAATCACGGATATCACTATGCTCAAGAACGCCGGATACACGGAGGTCATCCTTGCTGTGGGAGCTTATGAGCCTGGAAGGCTGAAGCTGGAAAAAGGCGATGCGGTCAATGCCCTTGAATTTCTGGCTGATTTTAAGACGCAGGACGGAAACCTGGATATAGGGAAGAACGTCGTAGTCATTGGCGGAGGAAACACAGCGATGGATACCGCAAGAGCGGCAAAGCGCACGAAAGGCGTGGAACACGTTTACCTTGTATACAGAAGGACAAAGAGATACATGCCGGCGGATGAGGAAGAGCTGGAAATGGCTGTGGAGGACGGCGTGGAATTTATGGAGTTGCTCTCGCCAGTGACGCTGGAGACCGGAAAACTCCTCTGTAAAGTGATGAAGCTGGGCGATTATGACGCGTCCGGAAGAAGAGGAGTTGTTGAGACAGAAGAAGAAAAAGAAATCCCGGCAGATATCGTCATAGCGGCAGTGGGCGAGAAAGTCCCCACCGGATTTTACGAGGCGAACGGTATCCGTGTAAATGACAGGGGGCGCGCCCTTGTCAGCGAGGATACATGCGAGACCAGTCTTGCCGGCGTCTATGTTGTGGGTGACGGACTCGAAGGTCCCGCGACTGTTGTGGAAGGAATGCGGGATGGACGGAAGGCAGCGGAGGCAGTCATCGGAGAGAGACTGGCGGATGACATTGTTTCACAAACAGATGAAGAAACCGTGTATAATAGAAGAGGAAACCTTACCGATGGGAGAGAGGATAAGGAAGAGAGCGGGCGGTGTCTCGGATGTGAGGGCATCTGTGAGAACTGCGTGGAAGTATGTCCAAACAGGGCGAACATTTCCATCCGTGTCCCGGGCATGGAGCTGCACCAGATCATCCATGTGGACTACATGTGCAATGAGTGCGGCAACTGTGAGAGTTTCTGTCCGTACGACAGCGCGCCGTACCTGGATAAATTTACCCTGTTCGCTGATGAAAAGGACATGGAGGACAGCAAGAACCAGGGCTTCACAGTGCTTGACAGGGAAGCGGTGAAGTGTAAGGTAAGGTTCTTCGGAGATACTTATATATGGACAAAGGGAGAAGAGACGCGGATCCCGGAAGGACTGCTGAAACTGATGGAGACAGTGTGCAGGGATTACGGATATCTCCTGAGAGACTAGCAACTATGCCGGTCCGGCCGTGCCGCCCTCTTTCGTGTTCGGCCGGGCCGGAAGATTTCAGAAAGAAGGGGTCAGTGATGAAACGGTTATTCAAGGGCGGAACGGTTGTCAGCGGTGAGGGAATGAAGAAGATGGATCTTCTGGTCAAGGGTGAAAAAATACTTGCCCTGGGGGAGGACCTGGAGTTCAGGGACGCGGAGGTTGTGGATGTAAGGGGAAAACTCCTTTTCCCCGGCTTTATCGACGCCCATACCCATATGGCGCTGGAGGTCAGCGGCACAGTGACCGCGGATGGATTCGACACAGGGACCAGGGCGGAGCTGGCAGGGGGAACGACCTGCATCGTTGACTATGCCACCCAGTATAAAGGCGAGAGCCTCCGACAGGCGCTGGACAACTGGCATAAAAAGGCAGACGGAAAGTCCTCCTGCGACTATGCGTTTCATCTGGCGCTCACAGACTGGAATGAAGAGATCAGCCGGGAACTGGGAGAGATCGCGGCAAAGGAGACCATGTCGTTTAAGCTGTACATGACCTATGACACTATGGTAGATGACGAGACCATGTATCAGATCCTGGCCCGGTTAAAGGAACTGGGCGCCATCGCGGGGGTTCACTGTGAGAACCATGGGATCATCCAGGCAAGGCTGAAAGAAGTGGAGAAGGAAAAAGGGAACAGAAGGGACGTTTCCGACTATCCATGGACCCGCCCGGAAGAGGCGGAGGCAGAGGCTGTATCACGGCTTTTGAAGATCGCCAAATGTGTGGATACCCCTGTTATCGTGGTGCATTTGAGCACTGCCGCGGGCTACCGGGAAATCTTAAGGGCCAGGGAAGACGGACAGACAGTCTATGTGGAGACCTGTCCTCAGTACCTGCTGATGGATGAGGAAAAATATTCCCTTCCGCCGGAGGAGGCGAGACATTATATGATCGCGCCTCCCCTGAGGAAGAAAAAGGATCGGGAATCGCTCTGGAGGGCGTTGGGGGAAGGGCGCATCCAGACCATTGCCACGGATCACTGCAGCTTTACAAAAGAGCAGAAGACTGCGGGGGCAGAGGATTTCGCAAAGACACCCTGCGGGATGCCGGGAGCAGAGGAACGCCCGGCGCTCATCTGGCAGTTTGGCGTCAATGAGGAGCGGATCACCGCGGAGCAGATGTGCATTTATCTGTCGGAGAATCCAGCTAAGCTCTACCATCTCTATCCGTGGAAGGGAGCGCTCATTCCCGGAGCGGACGCGGATATCGTTGTCTGGAATCCGGATACGGAGTGGACACTGAGCGCGTCAGACCAGCAGTCCGCCTGTGATTACTGTCCCATGGAAGGGACAGGGATCCGGGGCAGAGCGGAACAGGTATACTTAAGAGGGACGCTGGCGGCGGAGAATGGCAAGATCCTTGTGGAAAAGGCAGGGACTTATGTCCGCCATGGAGCAGAATAAAATGATATGGATTTACAGAGAAGATCGATTATGTGAAGCGCCCTTCCTGCTGGACGCACTGGGGCTGATGCCCCTGGGGGATTCCGGCAGACAGGAAGCGTCATCCGGCGGACCGATGGGATTTCCGGTAGTCTCGGCGGTTGGCGCGGGCGGCAAGACCACCACACTGCGCCGGCTTGCGGAGGAATTTGTACAGCAGGGCCAGCGGGCAGTCGTTACTACGACGACTCATATTTTGGAAGAAAATAAGCCGTATTTTTACAGAGGGACGCCGGATGCAGGTTTCCCGGCCGGTCTATCGCGGATGAGGGAAGCTGCACGGACATTTTTGTGTGAGATCAGGAAAAATCTGGATCGTTTCGGGCAGGTGTGGACAGGGATGCCCGCGTCCGGGGGAAAACTCGGCAGTCTGCCGGAAGCATTTGTGGAGCAGTTATGGACCCTGGGGGTTCCGGTGCTGATCGAGGCGGACGGAGCCAGGAAGATGCCGCTGAAAGTCCCGGCGGGACATGAGCCGGTGCTCCATCCGCGGACGACCCATGTGCTGAGCGTATATGGGCTGGATGCAGTGGGAGAAAGGCTGGAGGACGTCTGCTTCCGAAAAGAACTGGCGGAAAAGCTCCTGCGGAAAAATGGAACAGAGCGTGTTACTGCCGGGGATATTGCGCTTTTTGCGGCGTCTCCCCGGGCAGGGAGAAAAGGATGCCCTGAAGGGGCGGCATACACGGTCGTTTTAAATAAAGCGGACAACACCAGGAGAAAAGAGGATGCTCTTGCCATATGCAGAGAGCTGAAAAAAAGGGGCATTCCCAGAGTGGTGGTCACTTCTTATCCGGACAGCAGGGAGAAGGACAACAGAGAAAAGAAAGCATAAGAAATATTTCACGGAAGGCAGGACAGACAGCATGAAGATACTGATCAAAGGAGCCGGAGACCTGGCGACAGGGATCGCTTCCAGGCTCTATGGCGCGGGACACCAGATCCTGATGACAGAAATTCGGGAGCCCCTGACAGTGCGGCGGACAGTGGCCCTGTCCAGGGCAGTCTACGAAGGCTGTGCGGAAGTGGAAGAGATGAAGGCATACCAGGTGGATTCTCAGGAAGAAGCCGGTGAAGTTTTAAACCGGGGCGATATCCCGGTGATGGTGGATCCGGGGGCAGAGTGCCGGAACTGGTATGAGCCGGACGTGGTCGTGGACGCCATCCTTGCGAAGAAAAATCTCGGCACTAAGATCACGGACGCTCCTTTTGTCATCGGAGTGGGGCCGGGGTTTGCCGCTGGAAGCGACTGCCACTGTGTGGTGGAGACAAAGCGGGGACATACGCTGGGAAATGTGATATGGCGGGGGAGCGCGATCCCAAATACCGGCGTTCCGGGCAATGTGGGCGGCTATACCATCGAGCGGCTCATCCGGGCATCGGCGGACGGGCTGGTCGAGCCCAAGGTGAGGATCGGGGACTTCGTAGAGGCGGGGCAGGTTGTTGCCCTCACAGGAGGAAAACCGGTATACGCGCAGATGGGCGGGATCGTCAGAGGCATGCTCCAGGAAGGCGCGGCTGTCACGGAGAATCTGAAGATAGGGGACATTGACGCAAGGGCAGAGCTGTCCCACTGCTACACCATTTCTGATAAGGCGAGAGCCATCGGGGGAGGCGTGCTGGAGGCGGTGAGCCGCTTTGGATTAATGAGGGGCAGATATGCCATCGTCATACTCGCCGCGGGAGCGGGAACAAGATTCGGAGGCGACAAGCTCCTGGCGATGGTTCGGGAGAAGCCTATTTACGAACATATGCTGGATAAGGTGAAGGCGTTTTCCTCTTTTCCGGCGTTTATCGTGACCGGCGACGGACAGATCGCGGAAGCCGCGGAGAAGAGAGGCGTTGTGTCCGTGCAAAACAAGGAGCCTGAGAAGGGGATCGCAAGGTCGCTCTGTCTGGGGCTGGAGGCGGCGAAGAAAGCTTTTTCCTATGAGGGGAGAGAAGACAGCCTGAGGGGCGTCCTCTTTTCCGTCTGCGACCAGCCGGGACTTGAGACCTCGACCATACAGAGGATATTTAATACAGCGGTCCTTCATCCGGGCAGCATCGTATGCGCGGGCCGCTTTGGGCGCACCGGAAACCCGGTTCTGTGGGACCGCCAGTATTTCTCTGAGCTTGAGAAGCTCACAGGGGATGTGGGCGGGCGCCGGATCATGAGCGAGTACAGGGACAGGATCAGGGTGGTGGAGACCGGAGCGGAAGAACTCACCGATGTGGACAGGCGGGAAGATTTAGAAAGTCTATGAAAGGAAGAATGCCTATGATTAAGGTTCTGGTGAATGGAAAGACATACAAAGTGGAGAAAGATAAAAAGCTGATGCGTTTCCTCCGGGACGATCTGCATCTCACCTCTGTAAAGGACGGATGCAGCCAGGGAGCCTGCGGGACCTGCACTGTGCTTGTGGACGGAAAGGCAGTCCGCGCCTGTATCCCAATGCTGTCTAAAGTGGAGGGAAAAGAGATCGTCACGGTGGAAGGACTAAGCCGCCGGGAGAAGGAAGTCTACTCCTGCGCGTTCGCCACAGCAGGGGCAGTGCAGTGCGGGTTCTGTATCCCGGGCATGGTCATGTGCGCGAAAGGGCTGATCGACCAGAATCCGGATCCCACCAGGCTGGAAGTGGTGGCTGCTATCCGGAATAATATCTGCCGCTGTACCGGATATAAAAAGATCATAGACGGAATCCTCCTAAGCGCGAAGATCTTTCGGGAGGATCTCCCGGTACATGAGGAGAGCGGAGCCGTCAATGTCGGCCAGGCGATCCAGAGGGTCGATGCCAGGGAGAAGGTGCTGGGTACCGGGGAATACCCGGATGACATCTACCTGGACGGCATGGTCTACGGCAGCGCAGTGCGCTCGGAGTATCCCAGGGCAAAGGTGCTTGCCATCCATGCGGAAGAGGCGCTTGCCATGGACGGAGTTATCGGGGTATTCACGGCGGATGACATCCCCGGAGAGGTGAAGGTGGGGCATCTGAAGCATGACTGGGATACCATGATCCCTGTGGGAAAGGTGACGCATTATCTCGGCGATGCTATCTGCCTTGTGGTGGCGGAGGACCAGGATATCCTTGAACAGGCCAAGCTGAAGGTGAAAGTGGACTATGAAGTGCTGGACCCGGTGCTGGATCCTTTTGAAGCCATGAAGCCGGACGCGCCGCTTGTCCATGCGGACGGGAACATCCTGGCGCATGAGCATCTCGTGAGAGGGGACGCGGACAGGGTGATCGCAGAGTCAAAGTATAAAGTGACCACTCACTATGAGACGCCGTGGACGGAGCATGCGTTTCTGGAGCCGGAGTGCGCGGTGGCAATGCCTTTTGACGACGGCGTGTTTATCTACTCCTCGGATCAGGGAACCTATGATACCCAGCACGAGTGCTGTATCATGCTTGGACTCCCGCCTGAGAAGGTGATCGTGGAAAACAAGCTGGTAGGCGGCGGATTCGGAGGAAAAGAAGATGTGTCCGTGCAGCACCACGCAGCGCTGCTCGCCTATCTGACGAAACGGATCGTGAAGGTGAAGCTCTCCCGGCAGGAAAGCATCGTCGTACATCCGAAGCGCCATCCCATGTGGATGGACATCACCACGGCGTGTGATGAGAACGGCTATCTGACCGCCATGAAGGCAGTGGTCGTATCCGATACGGGGGCATACGCTTCCCTGGGCGGACCAGTCCTCCAGAGAGCCTGTACCCATGCGGCGGGACCGTATAATTTCCAGGTCATTGACATTGATGGGAGGGCAGTGTATACAAACAATCCTCCTGCGGGGGCGTTCCGCGGCTTCGGGGTGACACAGACCTGCTTCGGCTCGGAGAGGAACCTGGATCTTCTTGCGGAAAAAGTCGGCATCTCGCCGTGGGAAATCCGCTACCGCAATGCCATCCGTCCGGGCCAGGTGCTTCCCAACGGACAGATCGCGGATTCTTCAACCGGAGTGGCGGAGACGCTGGAGGCGGTAAAAGAAGTCTATGAGAGCGAGCCTTACGCGGGGATCGCCTGTGCTATGAAAAACGCGGGTGTGGGCGTGGGACTGCCGGACTGGGGGCGCTGCCGGCTTCTGGTGAGGGATGGGAAAGTAGAGATCCACGCAGGGGCGTCCTGCATCGGTCAGGGGCTGGGAACCGTGCTGACCCAGGTTGTGTCCGAGACGACAGGGCTGGGCATTGACAAGATCGTATACTGCCGCCCGAACACATCCAACTCTCCGGATTCCGGGACCACGTCCGGGTCCAGACAGACACTGATCACAGGAGAAGCGGCCAAGCGCGCCTGCGAGAAGCTTATGGAGGATATGAAAGGCAGCGCTTTAGAGGATCTGGAAGGCAGAGACTACATAGGCGAATATCTTGCCAGGACAGATAAGATGGGGAGCGATGTACCCAATCCGGTGTCCCATGTGGCTTACGGATACGCGACTCAGGTGTGCGTGCTGAATGAAGATGGCACCATTAAGAAGGTGGTCGCCGCACATGACGTAGGCAAGGCGGTCAACCCCATCAGCGTGGAGGGGCAGATCGAGGGCGGCGTGGTCATGAGCCTGGGCTATGCCCTTACAGAGCAGTATGAGATCAAAGACGGATATCCGGTATCGCGCTACGGCACGCTGGGGCTTTTCAAGGCAGACAAAACGCCGGAGATAGAGCCCATCATCATAGAGAAACCCGGTGTTGAGGTGGGATACGGAGCCATCGGCATCGGAGAGATCACCTCCATCCCCACGGCGCCTGCTGTGGCCGGCGCGTATTATAAGTGGAGCGGAGAGTTCCAGACAAAGCTTCCGCTGGCAAATACGCCTTATGAGAGAAAGAAGAAGGCGGTGAAATAGCCATGGCTGAAAAGAGCAGGAGCGGGGAGATACGTCCCAGGATCAAGGTCCAGCTCGCGGGCACGGAGCCGTTTTTCGGGCCGGGAGTGAGGATGCTCCTGGAATGTATCCGGGAAGAGGGTTCTGTCCGGGAGGCATGCGAGAAGATGGGGCTTTCCTACAGCAAAGGGAGAAAAATGCTGGAGCGGGCGGAGAGAGAGCTGGGATATACCATCGTCGAGCGAAGCCCGGGAGGAAAGAACGGAGGCAGCGCCAGAGTCAGCGAAGAAGGCATGAGGCTGCTGTCAAGGTATGAACGTTTTGAAAAGGAACTGACGGAGCTGGCGGAACAAAAATACAGGGAGATCTTCCGCCGGAATTTTCAGTGAAGTCTGACAGCGTTATTTCAGATTTCAAGTGACATGCAGATTTTCAGAGACGGCTGTTATGGCGCTCGAAAGCAGGCAAAGCAGCCGTCTTTCACAGCAAATCGATTGCTTTTCAAAAAGCAATCGAATATAATCTTTAAAGGAAAGATGTGTTGGCAGGGAGTTTTCCGGCACACATGTGCGTACGCAGACAAGGAGGATAAAAGAATGAAGAAAAAGCTTTTGGCAGCGATGATGGCGGCGGGTATGGTATTTTCCGTGGCAGGATGCGGGGGAGGGAGCGACAGCAGCAACGCCGACGCGGATGGCAGTGGAGATACACAGGCCGCAGATGCCGGTTCAGAGGAAGAAGAGACAGAGATTCAGGTGTTTATCGCGGCGAGCCTGAACACAGTCATGACAGAACTGGCGGATAAGTATAATGAGAAACATCCGAATGTAAAGATTACTTTTAATCCGGACAGCTCGGGGACTCTGCTGACACAGATCCAGGAGGGATATGAGTGCGATATCTTTTTCTCCGCGGCGCAGAAACAGATGGATGATCTGGAAGCGGACGGCTTGATGGTAGAGGGGACCAGGGCAAATGTAGTGAATAATCAGGTTGTCGTGGTCACTCTGAAGGACAGCGGGACTCAGGTCACAGGGCTGGGAGACATCGGCAAAGCAGAGAGTATCGCCCTGGCAGGCGGCAGCGTTCCGGTGGGCAGGTATACAAGACAGGCGCTCATCAATCTTGGCATGCTCCCGGAGACAGACGATCCGGCGTCCATTACCACACAGGAGATCTCAGACGCTCTTGGGGGTGTGGAGATCAGCGAGCAGGACAATGTGAGCAAGGTGCTCACCGCAGTCGCGGAGGGCTCCTGCGAGGTGGGCACCACCTATTATTCTGATACATACGGATATGAGGATGACCTGGATATCCTCCAGACAGTGAGCTATGATCTGACCGGAAACGTGATCTACCCGATCGCCCGCGTGGTAAACAAAGAGGCGGACGAGGCACAGACGAAGGCGGCAGAGGATTTCCTGGCGTTTATACTCTCAGATGAGGCAAAAGCAGTGTTTGAGTCTTATTATTTTGACACGGATGTAGAATAAGGACAGAATACGATGGAAGAGATGATGGAGATTTTAAAAGAACTGGACTGGAGCCCTTTGTTCATATCCATAAAGACAGGGATCGTGGCAACTGTGATCTCCTTCTTTTTAGGGATATTTGCCGCGCGCAAGGTGGTGAAGGCATCCCCGGGGATAAAAGCGGTCGTTGACGGCATCCTGACCCTGCCCATGATGCTGCCGCCCACTGTGGCAGGATTCTTTCTCCTGCTCCTGTTCAGCAGGAGAAGACCGTTCGGCGAATTTCTGTTTGAAGAATTCGGCTTCAAGGTAGTCCAGACATGGCTCGGATGCATCATTGCGGCCACGGTCATCGCCTTTCCGCTCATGTACAGGAACGCGAGGGCGGCAATGGAGCAGATCGATGTCAATCTGGTCTATGCGGGGCGCACGCTGGGCATGTCGGATACAAAAATTTTCTGGAAGATCATTATCCCCACCGCGGGACCGGGCATCGCTTCCGGGACGATCCTTACATTTGCAAGGGCGCTGGGCGAGTATGGGGCAACATCCATGCTGGCCGGGAATATCCCGGGCAGGACAGGGACCATATCCCAGAAGATCGCCATGGTCATCCAGGATGGGGATTACCTGACGGCCGGGATCTGGGTGGGGGTTGTCATGGTCATCGCGTTTGTCGTGATCTTTCTCATGAACCTGATTTCAGGGAAAAAGATGAAAAATATCGGGAGGTGGTAGACCGTGTCGATCGAGGTACAGATCCGGAAGAAGCTGGGCAGCTTTCTCCTGGACATCAGCTTTCAGAGCAGAGCACGCCGGATCGGCATCCTGGGCGCTTCCGGCTGTGGGAAGAGCATGACGTTAAAGAGCATTGCCGGCATTGAGACGCCGGACGAAGGGCGTATCGAAGTAGAAGGGCATACTCTCTTTGACCGGGAGCGCAGGGTAAACCTGAAGCCGCAGAAACGAAATGTGGGATATCTGTTCCAGAATTATGCCCTGTTTCCCACCATGACTGTGGAAAAGAATATTGCGGCTGGCCTGGAAGGAAGCAGGCAGGAAAAGGAAGCCCGGGTGAGGGAGATGGTGAAGAAGTTTCAGTTGGAAGGACTGGAGAAGCGCCTCCCTGGACAGCTCTCAGGAGGGCAGCAGCAGAGAGTGGCGCTGGCGCGCATCATGGCGTATGAGCCGGATGTGATCCTGCTGGATGAGCCGTTCTCGGCGCTGGACATGTATCTGAAGGACAGACTGCAGCAGGAACTGATGGAGATGCTCGCGGATTATAAAGGGACCGTGATCATGGTGTCTCATAACAGGGACGAGCTGTACCGATTCAGCGGGGAGCTGCTTGTTATAGACGAGGGACACATCGCGGCGGCAGGAGAGACGAAGGAGCTTTTCAGAAATCCGGTGAGCAGAGAGGCGGCCCGCCTGACCGGGTGCAAGAATTTCTCCCGGGTGCGCCGGGTGGATGCCCACACAGCGGAGGCCTCTGATTGGGGAGTGACTCTGCGCACAACAAGAGAGATCCCGGAAGATACCCGATGGTTCGGATACCGAGCCCACGACTTTGTTCCCATATGGGGAGAGGCCGGAGAAAATATGCTGCGCTTTGACATGGAGAGCAGCGCGTTACTTCCTTTTGAGAGGAATTATTATCTCCGTCCGGGTATCTGCTGGTTCGTGCAGAGAGAGCGCATCGAAGAGCTGGATGAGAGAGGTCTGCCTGACTATGTGCTGTTCCGAGAGGACAAAATATTATTTCTAAAATAATAAAATAGTTGCTATTAATAGGCTAAAGTCTTTTTGAGATAAAAGGCTGATTTAAAAATAAGTAAAATGTGAGAAATGTATTTACAAGTGGGAAAATCTGCTATATAATGGCGACTTGGAAAACAGACCGAAAGGATATGTCCGGGTATGGCATATCCTTTTTTGTGAACTGGAAATCAGAAGAAAAACAGGAGTATGAGAGGTGGCAGACAGATGAAAGCAGTTCAGCAGGATATGACTTCAGGCAGCCCGATGAAGATTATTTTGAGTTTTACATTACCGATCTTTCTCGGGAATGTTTTTCAGCAGTTTTACAACATGGCAGACGCGGTGATCGTCGGTAAGTTCGTGGGGACAGGAGCGCTGGCCGCGGTGGGGAGCACCGGGACGATCATGTTCCTGATCTATGGATTTGTAGTGGGGATGACGGCGGGATTTACGGTGCTGACCGCCCAGAAGTTCGGCGCGGGAGATATGGAGACAATGAGAAAGACTGTGGCGGGAGCGGCAATCCTTTCTTTGATCATAGGCATCATCCTGACAGCGGCATTTATGATTTTCATGAGGCCGTGGCTGGTGTTGATGAACACGCCGGAGGACATTTTCAACGACGCTTATTCTTACATTATGATCATCAGCGCGGGGATCCTGGCGCAGATGCTTTACAACCTGCTCGCGAGTATTTTAAGGGCCCTGGGGAACAGCAGAGTGCCGCTGTATTTTCTTATCCTCTCTGCCCTGCTCAATGTGGTGCTTGACCTGGTCCTCATCATTGTTTTTCATATGGGGACAGCGGGAGCGGCAGTGGCCACCGTCATTTCCCAGGGGGTGTCAGGGCTGCTTTGCCTTGTGTACATAGTAAAAGCGGTGCCGGTCCTGAGGATGAAGAGGGAGGACTGGCATCCCGCCGGCGCGCTTCTGAAGACGCAGCTTCGTATCGGGGTTCCAATGGCCCTCCAGTATTCGATCACCGCGATCGGAACGATGATGGTGCAGTCCGCGCTGAATATCCTGGGCTCTACGCTGGTGGCGGCTTTCACCGCGGCGAGCAAGATCGAGCAGGTGGTCACCCAGGCTTATGTCGCAATGGGAACTACGATGGCAACTTACGGCGCCCAGAATATGGGAGCAGGAGACATCTCCCGCATCCGCAAGGGGTTCAGGTCATGTACCATTCTCGGCGTGATCTACTCCGTTGCGGCCACAGCGCTTGTCATGACGGTGGGAAAATACATGACGTATCTTTTTGTGTCAGAGGACGTGGCGCTTATCATGGATTCGGTCGATATTTATCTGAAATGCGTTGGGATTTTCTTTGTTCCTCTGGCTGTTGTAAATATATACCGCAATGGCATACAGGGACTTGGCTATGGCCTGCTGCCCATGATGGCAGGAGTGGCCGAACTGGCCGGGAGAGGGATTGTTGCTGTGATCGCGGCAGGGCAGAGGAGTTATACCGGAGTCTGCCTGGCAAGCCCGGCAGCGTGGGTCCTGGCGGGAGCGCTCCTGCTCGGGATGTATTATTACGTCGTAAACATCGGGCTCAAAAAAATATTCCGAGGCGGAAGCCCGGAATCGTAAAGTTTAGGCGAAGCCCGATGGTCATGCATAAAAGACATATACACAACCATCGTCCTCTTGTTTTCATGTACTAAGCATAGCAGGGAATTGTGAATCGGGTGTGACAATATATGGAAGAAATCTTAAAAATTATTAAAAGAAAATAAAGGTGTGGAAAAGGACCGCTGACAGGATAAAAACCTACTGTCTGCGGTCCTTTCTGACCTGCCGGCCAAAGCGGGACTTTATTGTCCGGCAGATGCTTTGTTTACTGTGTGCATCATTTCTTTTGCGGCGTCCAGCCAGCGCTCTTTTTCTGCTTCAAACCGCTCAAAAAGCCATGCAACAGCCTGGTCCATGCCTTCCTCTGACAGAGGGAAATTTGCCTGCTCTATCTGATCCTCCGGGGTCTGTTCGAAGCACCAGGGTTCCGGGTAGATAAAAACAGTAAAAGTGGTGCTGGCTTTTCCGTCGTCGCCTTGAAAGAGATAGCGCATGCCGTTGTGGCTTCCGGAAAAAGGTTCTTTTTTTAATCCCCCCACAGGGATAAGTCTCTTATCGATCATGGTAAAAACTCCTCAATATCACAAATAAAGATATGTCTGTGAGCCGGTCTGTGTCCGGCATTTATCTGAATATAATAATATTATAATTCCGGCTGAGGACACGTCAAGAGGAATGTGCGAAACTATCATTTCGCGGCAATGGATGCAAATTCCGTAGTCACAAGATCTTCATAAGGTACACGATCTTCCAGTTCGCCCGCGCTCTCCAGGATATCCTGGAGCAGGTCAAAGCTGCTTTCTTCGAAGATCAGGTTGCTTTTCCATGTGTCCTGGTCATAGTAGCGGGTCACGATGGTCGTGATGGTCTCCAGGTCGGTCTCAGGGAACTGAGGCTTGATGATCTTGGCGATCTCCTCCGGGGTGTGCGCCTGGACATAGTCCATACCCTTCTGGAGAGCGTTGGTAAAGCCCTGTATCACTTCGGGATTTTCGTCAATATAGCTCTGTTTCGCGCTGAAGGCGGTGTAAGGAACATATCCGCTGTCTTCACCGAGAGAGGCGACAACATAGCCCTTGCCTTCTGATTCCAGGGTGGTAGCGCCTGGCTCGAACTCAACAGTAAAGTCTCCCTGTCCCTCCGCGAATGCGGCGGCAGTGGAGCCAAAGACAATGTTCTGGTTGATCTCAAGATCTGTTTCAGGGTCGATCCCATTTTCTTTCAGGATATACTCAAATACCATTTCCGGCATCCCGCCTTTGCGTCCGCCGAGAACAAGATGGCCTTTTAAGTCCTTCCAGGTGAAATCCGGCATTTCTTCCCGGGCAACAAGGAAGTTTCCGGCACGCTGGGTCAGCTGGGCAAAGTTGACCACATAGTCCGTGGCTCCTTCAGCATAAGTGTAGATGGACGCTTCCGATCCCATGAATCCGATATCAGCCTCGCCGGATATGACGGCAGTCATGGTCTTATCCGCGCCAAAACCGCATACCAATGTGAGCTCGATCCCTTCTTCTTCAAAATAGCCTTCCTCAATGGCAACATACATGGGCGCATAGAAGATTGAGTGGGCGACCTCGTTTAATGTGACCTTTACCGGCTCTTTTTCTCCGGATTCTTCCGAGGAAGTACTTTCAGGAGCTGCCTTCTCCTTATCTGTATCCTGCGCGCAGCCGGCAAGAAGGGACAGGGAGAGGGCAGCGGCAGTTAAACATGCTAAAATACGCTTTTTCATAATTCCTCCATATAGCTCTGTCATTTTGGTTTCTTAGTATTATATGAAGAAAAAGTATGGGAAGTTCCGCATGCACCGTGGATGGCATAGAAAAACCTGCCGAAGCTGTGCCGCTTGGACAGGAACCCAATGTTCCGTCCGGGAGTCGGATCTGTTTCGGCAGGTATCATGCTTTATCCTTCTATTTGTTTGCCAGTTTTACTCGTCTGCGTAATCATCCTCAAACGCATCGTCATAGTCGTCGTAATCATCGTCATAATCGTCGCCGCCTCTTGAGGTGATGGCCAGGATCAGAGATACCACAGCCAGCACGGCAGCCGCAGCGGCTGCAACAAAAAGCTGCAGGTCATCCCCTCTTCTGAGGAATGCAAACACGGCACTGCCCAGATAGAAGACCATGGGCAGGAGGAATGCAAATATGTTGTTCGTCCGTATCGTGATGAAATACAACAGCGCGGAAACGAGCAGACACAGGGCAAGTATGACAAAGGTCATGCCGGTAACTCCGTTGTCTGTTGTGGAGGACATTCCGGTGGCAAAGCCTCTGTATATAAAGTATCCAAACCCGAGAAGAGAGAGAATGCCGAGGATGATGCGCATGGCCCTGAACATCGGTGTGTCCTCATAATAATCGTCATCGTAATCGTTGTAGTCATCGTACTCTTGTTTCTTAGTGGAAGGCTTGGCAGAAGTATTTTTTCTCTCAGCTTCCGTAGAAGCGGGCTTTGTTATCGTGCGGGTCTCATCGGCTTCCTGAGACTTTTTCCTTTTTGCAGGTTTGCCGATCGTACCGGTGGCAAGCATGTCCTCGTAGCTCTTGCGGGCTGCGTTCTCATGCTTTGTACGCACTTTTTCCGGTGGGATGTTGCTGTAACGTTTTTCTTCCGGTTGATCCCCGGCCGTATTCTGTACAGAGCGTTTTTTCACAGGTTTTTTAGCCGCAGAAACAGCCTGGTCTCCGGGGGCCGGTGTACCGGTCCTGGAATCCCCCTTTTCCTGAGCGCCGGTCTTTGCGGGCGCGGACTTTTCTGCCGCAGATTTCGCTGGCGCTGGCTTTTTTGCCGCGGGCTTCGCTGGAGTTGGCTTTTCTGATACTGGCTTTTCCGGTGCGGGTTTTGCTGTGGCTGCCCTGGCTACCGGAGCCCCGGCTGCCGCATCCCCCTTGGAGGCGGGCTTTGCCGCTGCTTCCGTTTTCTGTGCTGTTTTTTTAGCCGCCGCCTTTTTGGCGCGCTGCTTGTCAAGATTCCACTGTTTCCGGCAGTCACGGCAGATGGCATATTCGTTAAAGACAGGCTTACCGTTTTCATTGGCGCCAATCTGTTTATTCTTTAATTCAAGCTCTTTTCCACATATTGGACACTTCATAAATCTATACTCCTCTCTTTTGCTGGACAAATTTACAACATGGATATTATAACATTTTGAGGACACAAGAACAATGAAAAAATGCAATATATGATCGAAAAGTGCAAGATTTACACGAATTATGTCGAAACCTTTGAAAAAGGCTGAGTGAAGGTTATTTTTCCGTGGGAACAGCAGACTTATCTGACCCGGTCTTTTTTGCGGCGGCGGGCGGCATGTACTGGATGACGTCATTGTAAGACTCCAGCTCGTCTTCGCTCTGCGGGAGAGATGGGATCAGACCGGTACAGTCCATTGTGGAAGCCGCGTTGGACAGATAGTCAAAATCGTCAATGAGCTGCTTTGTGGATTTCTTTTGCAATATTTTCACCTCGCTTTCGCTTTTTTGTTAGTATCTCCCGGCGGGAAAATTGTATTCCCGGGAAAATGTGATATACTGTTTTACAGTTCATACGAAATTTTATGTTGATGCCGTTCCAAATCGGCATGTATGGATAAACAGGATGAAAAGGAGAATGTATATGAAAATGATTGCAGATACACATGCCCACACTCTGGCAAGCGGGCATGCATACAGCACGATCAGAGAAATGGCGGCGGCAGCCAGGGCAAAGGGGCTGAAGGCCCTGGCGCTTACGGAGCATGCGCCTGAGATGCCGGGGACCTGCGGGCTTTTCTATTTTCAAAATCTGGATGTAGTCCCAAGAGAAGCGAAGGGGATACGGCTCCTGATGGGCGCGGAGGTCAATATCATGGATCCGGATGGGAACATTGACCTCCCGGAAAAGATATGTATGGATCTGGATATCGTTGTGGCGAGCATTCATCCGCCGTGTTATGGTCTGGATCATACCCCGGAGGAAAATATCAGGGCGTATGTGGAAGTGATGAAAAAGCCATATGTGAATATCATCGGACATCCGGATGACGGCAGGTTTCCGTTTGATTACGAAATCCTTGTCAGGATGGCGAAGGAGACTGGGACTCTCCTTGAGATCAATAATTCTTCCATGCGGCCTCAGAGCAGCAGGAAAGGAACAAGGGAAAATATACTGACTATGCTGGACCTGTGCAGACAGTACGAGGTTCCTGTGACCACCGGGAGCGATGCCCATGTGGATGTGGATGCAGGGAATTTCACTTATGTCAGAGAAGTGCTGGAGTATTGCAGGTTCCCGGATGAGCTGGTGGTGACAGCAGACTGGGATCGACTGAGAAAGGTCCTTGATTTTTAGGATGCTCTGTCTCCTCCCGGTCGTTTGCGCGCCCTGCCCGGATCAATAAGACTGCGCGGGTTGACTTGAAAAAGCCCGGAGGGTGGGGCGGAATGAATAAAGTGGTGGACTTTAAAAGTTTAGTGTGCTAAAATATAGTAGTGACTTGGAATGACAGGAGCCGTGGCAGTATATCACACGCGCTTGTATTCCGGTCAGATTTATGCCGCGGGGCTTGTAAAGGAGAAAGTATTCTATGAGTAAGAAGATCAGGACAGAGGCAGTGGACTATCTTTTTAATGCCATTCTCAGTCTGGAAAATAAAGAAGAATGTTATACTTTTTTTGAAGATATCTGCACCATCAACGAGCTGCTTTCGCTGTCTCAGAGATTCGAGGTGGCAAAGATGTTAAGAGAGCAGAAGACCTATCTCGAGATCGCGGAAAGGACCGGTGCGTCGACGGCAACCATCAGCCGCGTGAACCGCTCCCTGAATTATGGGAATGACGGATATGACATGGTGTTTGAGCGAATCGATAAAAAGGAAGGCTGACGATCAGGGCAGATGGCCAAGGGTTCGGATCATACAACAGAACATCGTAAAATAAGAAAACCGGAAACCGGCATGGATATATGCCAGGTCTCCGGTTTGTTTTGTGAAAAAAACTTTCAAAAAAAGTGAACCGGATCAAAAGTGACGGCGAATATAGAGTGAACGGAGAAATAAAGAGAGAATAGAGAAATAAAAAGGGAACGGAGGTGAGGCTTTGGAAGCGAGAGAGATCGAGAGGTGTATCGATGAGTTCGGAACGGACATTTATCGGTTCTGCCTGAAGCTCTGCATGAGCAGGCAGGACGCGGAGGACTTGTACCAGCAGACGTTTCTGAAAGCGCTGGAAAGCAGACGCACACTTGACTGGGAAGAAAATCCAAGGGCGTTTTTCTTCTCCGTAGCGCACAATCTGTGGAAGAGCGACAGAAGGAAAGCGGCGCGGCGGAGCGCCATCGCGCCGTGTATGAGTATGGACGAAGGTCAGGAGCATCTGATACGATCCGGGGTAGATCCGGAGCAAGACTATTTCCGCAAAGAGACGGCCGCGGAGATCAGCCGGATCATCGGGGCGCTTCCCAAAAAATTCCGGATACCGCTGACATTGTTTTACCTCTTTGATTTTAAGGTGGAGCAGATCGGCAGGATGACAGGGACGCCTCCCGGGACTGTGAAAAGCCGTCTGTTTAAAGGGAGAAAAATGATAAAAAAGAGATTGGAGGAAGCCGGTTATGGGGAAGAGAGATTTTGATACACGATTTGATGAGCTGCTTCGGGCTGCGGTCCGCACGGAAGCGGAGCCTCCGGTACAGCTTAACAATGCGCTGAAGGCAGAGCTCTATGAGCGGGAGCACCTGTTGAGAAATAGGCAGACAGGGCGGAGCGTCTCTGTCTGGTATGTGCCCATGTTGCTGAACCTGATCGTGTTTGCCATGCTGGGGGCTGCTGCGGATCTTCTGAGCATTAATCCGTATGTGACAGCTCTGGCGGTTGGGGGCTGCGTATATATGGGGGTTGCAGGCGTGATCATCACAGTCATTGGATTGAAACGTGCAAATCTGAGGGGAAATATTGCCATCAACTTACAGAAAGGGGGCGTCCGGATATGACATACAAAGAGAACAGAAAAAATCCCATGGGGCAAAGCCGCTGGCTGCTGATCGCGGCGGCAGTGATCTTACTGTTGGTTTTCGGGAGTTTTGGACTGTTTTTTGCGGTGAGCGGGGGATTTGACGGTGTTTCTATCCTTCTTCCGCTGTTCCTGCTCGGCGTACTCTTTTTCTGGCTGCTCATGTCCGTGTTCTTTGGCGCGTGGGTATATCAGGACTGCAAAAAGCGAGGGGACGACCCGGTGCTGTGGGTCATCATCATCTTTTTTGCTACGCCGATGATCGGATTTCTGCTGTATTTTCTCAGACGGCGGGAGATCAGGCGCAACTGCTCTGCATGCGGTCATTCTGTGGCGCTTCGGGCAAAATATTGTGAGGAGTGCGGGGCATATATTGAAATTCAGGAGGATATGGGGATGAAACAAAGACAGAGGACACATCACAGAAAATTGATCGCCGCAGGAGTGGTAAGCCTTGTGCTCATGATAGCATGTCTGGCAGGGTTCATTGTAAGCGCGGCAACAGCAGGGAATGTGAATACTGATCCGTCATCGGATAAGACGGTTTGGAACATGGGAGTTATCACCATGAGTATGAGTAACTACTGGGACGGCGTCTGGAATTTCAGCTTTAAGAGCGCCAGCGATGGGTTTGTGGAAGAAAGACGGATGGAGATCGAGAATGCCCATACACAGAAACTGTACGCGGATATTTCCTGCGGCTCGGTCCCCGAGGGAGCCAGCCTCATCCTGTGGCTTGTCCAGGGAGAAAAGGCGGAGTCAGTGGACGTGACTGATCTTTCAGAGCCGCTGGAGTACCCTCTGGATGAATTTGAGAATGGGAAGATCCGGGTCAGGCTCCAGATCAATGGAGTAAAGGATGTTGCATCAGAAATCACTGTAAAATAAATCTGGATCTTATGGGTAACCGGATGCGTCCGCCATGAACGTATCTTTAAATACGCCCATAAAATCAGCCTGCAGAGACATTTTTCGACTGTCCCTGAAGGCTGATTCAGATTTTGAAGTTTTCATCAGGGGAGATCACTCCTCTTTTTTGGATGCAAGCTCGTCTATCAGATTCTCGATCATCATTTTCTTAAGATAAACATCGAAGCTCAAGCTGCACAGAAAGGCAAAAAGCCTCAGCTCATCCCTGTCTTCTCCTTCGGGTATATTCCGGAATGCCTGTCCTGATTTTTCATATGCCTCCTTCACCGAAGCTTTCATGGGCTCGATGCGCGATTTTTCTATCTCGCAGATTTCCCGGTATACTTCAGACAGGCTGAGAGGTCCTTCTTCGGGAAAATATTTTTCACGAAGGGGCGTCAGGATGGTCTCGATATCCTTAATGGAAAGGATACTTTTAAAATAATAAATCAGGATGAGAAGGAGAACGTGCTCCTTGGAATATTTTTTTTTCACCGACGGCGGCAGGAGATTGTTCTTTGAGTAATTATTGATCATAGTCTTGGTCAGTATCTTATCCTCGCTGTAGCGCTTGGTGGAGAAGAGATGCTCGTCCATGAAAGTGGTCACCTGATCCATGTACAAGTCGATGTTCGGAATTTCTTCCGGCCGGATGTAATCCACATGATCCAGGCTTTCCAGTATGCTGTTCAGTATATCATTTGTGTCGATTTTCATATTATCACCTCGGTGTATTCATTATATAGTAATAAAAACCAGATGGCAAGGAAAAAATAGAGGAGAAGGTTCCGGTCTCTGAGAAAGGGAAAATAAGGTTGACTTTAGCGAAAACATGTTCGATAATAAACAGGAATCAGAACATGACAGATGGGTGAAGTTTATCAGATCACAGGATTTTAAGGAGATACGGATGAGCATATATGATACATTAAATGAACCGCAGAAAGAGGCTGTCCTCCACACGGAAGGCCCGCTTCTTATCCTTGCGGGGGCCGGCTCGGGCAAGACCAGGGTGCTGACCCACCGCATTGCATATCTGATCGAGGAACAGGGGGTAAATCCCTGGAACATCCTTGCCATCACGTTTACGAATAAGGCGGCCGGTGAAATGCGTCAGAGAGTTGACAGCCTGGTGGGATTCGGCTCAGAGAGCATCTGGGTCAGCACCTTCCATTCCGCGTGTGTCAGGATCCTCCGGCGCTACATAGACCGGCTCGGATATGACAACCGTTTTACGATCTATGACACGGACGATCAGAAAACATTGATGAAAGAGGTCTGCCGCAAGGTGGATCTTGACACGAAGCGATTTAAGGAGAGGATGCTTCTTTCGGTCATCTCTTCCGCGAAGAATGAAATGATCCTGCCCGATGAGTTTGAGCTGAACGCGGGAGGAGATTTCGCGCAGCTCCAGATCGCCAAGGCATACCGGGAGTATGAGGCGCAGCTGCGTTCTAATAATGCCCTGGACTTTGATGATCTGCTGGTGAGGACTGTGCAGCTTCTCGATACACAGACGGATGTGAGGGAGAGCTATCAGGAGCAGTTCCGCTATATCATGGTGGATGAATATCAGGACACGAATACCGTGCAGTTCAAGCTGGTCAGCCTGCTGGCGGGAAAGTACAGGAATCTCTGTGTCGTGGGGGATGACGACCAGTCCATTTATAAATTCCGGGGAGCGAACATCCGGAACATCCTTGACTTTGAGAAGGAATTTCCGGACGCCCGGGTGATCAAGCTGGAGCAGAACTATCGCTCCACAGAAAACATCCTCAATGCGGCAAACGGCGTGATCCGCAACAATAAAGGCCGAAAGGACAAGACACTCTGGACAGACAACGGTGAGGGCGAGAAGATCACTCTGCGGCAGTTTGATACAGGTTACGATGAGGCGGAATTCATTGCAGAAGATATCAGGAAGAGTATCTCTGAAGGGGCAGCTTACAATGACAGCGCCATCCTTTACCGAGCCAACGCCCAGTCCCGTCTCTTTGAGGAAAAATTCGTGGCAATGAACATCCCCTATAAGATCGTGGGGGGCATTAACTTCTATGCGCGAAGGGAGATCAAGGATATCCTTGCCTATTTAAAGACCATTGATAATGGGAAAGATGACCTTGCCGTGCGCAGAATCATCAACGTGCCGAAGAGGGGTATCGGGCTGACGACCATCAACCGGATACAGGAATCAGCATCGGAGAGGGAAATCGGATTTTATGAGGCGCTCTTGACGCCGGAACTGATCGCCGGAGTGGGACGGAGCGCGTCAAAGCTGGATTCGTTTGCAGCTTTGATAGAATATTTTAAGGGTCAGGCGGAGCGGGAGAGCCTGACAGACCTGTTAAATGAGGTGATAGAGAAGACCGGATACATTGAAAATCTGGATGCGGACAACCCGGAGGACGCCGAGGCCAGGATACAGAATATCGATGAACTGGTCAGCAAGGCCGCGGCTTATGAGGAGGATTGTGCGGACCGGGATGAGGCGTCAACACTCAGCGGATTTTTGGAAGAAGTGGCTCTTGTGGCGGATATTGACAGTCTGGATGAGGACCAGGATTATGTGGTGCTCATGACCCTGCACAGCGCAAAAGGCCTGGAGTTCCCCAGGGTGTACCTGGCGGGGCTGGAGGACGGACTGTTCCCCAGTTACATGACTATCACAGGAGATGACCCGGAGGAACTGGAAGAAGAGCGCAGACTCTGTTATGTGGGGATTACACGCGCGGAACAGAAACTGACCCTTACCTGTGCGAGAAAGCGTATGGTGAGGGGAGATATCCAATATAATAAAATGTCCCGGTTTATCAGAGAAATTCCCATGGAGCTGCTGGAGACCGGCGGCGGGAGAACAGGCGGTACAAGGGAAGCCTGCGATATAAGGACAACTGACAGTACAAGGGCAGCCGCGTTTAATGCCGCTCCTGCCGGGAAGATGCCTTTCTCCGCTCTCCGGAAAGGAAGTCAGCTCACAGCAGAAAAAGGCGGCGCCTTGTCCTACGGAATAGGCGACCGGGTCCGCCATGTGAAATTTGGAGAAGGAACTGTGATGGATATCAAAGAAGGCGGAAGAGACAAAGAAGTGACCGTAGAATTTGACTCTGCCGGTGTAAGAAAGATGTTTGCGATGTTTGCTAAGCTGGTGAAGGTGCAGTAATATTGTTTTAATGAGTTGATTTTAAGATTTTGGAATAAACTAGTAGTAATCTGAAAATGTTAGTGGTATAATATCAGAAAGTAAACACTGTCTCAGAGACAGAGAAAGGACGTGTGGTATGAACAAAATAGAAGAGTTGATCGCTGAATCTAAGTTGAGTGAGATCCTTCATAAAAATGAGGCAGAAAAGCAGAAAAATACAGTGATATGGGTGCTGGCGATCATAGGAGCAGTTGCGGCGGTTGCCGGAATCGCGTATGCAGTATATCGTTTTTTCACTCCAGATTATCTGGAAGACTTTGAAGATGATTTTGATGACGACTTTGATGATTATTTCAGCGAAGACGATCAGGTATAATCGACTGAGGAAAGAGGAAAAAGAGCAGAGCAGGCAGGATGTGGGAAACAGCACCCTGCCTGTTTTGTCGTAAAGGATTTGTGGACCGGGTCATGGGAACCGGATCATACTTCTTTGGGAATGGGATGAGCTTCCCGGGGAGAATGTATTAAAAGCTGGGAGGAAAAGATGAAAAAAGGGCAGATTTTTGAAGGTATCATAGAGAGGGTGGATTTCCCCAATAAAGGGATCGTGTATGTTCCGGAGGAAGAAAAATATGTTGCGGTGAAGAACGGTATCCCCGGACAAAAAATCCGTTTTGTGATCAACAAGTTCAAGCGGGGGAATGCAGAGGGAAGGCTCCTTGAAGTCCTGGAAAAATCTCCCCAGGAAACGCGGCAGCCGGTATGCAGCATCTTTCCGGCATGCGGGGGCTGTATGTACCAGACGATGTCCTATGAGGTACAGATGAAAATGAAGGAAGGTCAGGTCCGCCGGCTCATGGACGAGGCGGTGAGAGGCGGCTATGTGTTTGAGGGTGTGAAGGCAAGTCCGATGGAGTTCGGCTACCGAAATAAGATGGAGTTCTCTTTTGGGGACGAGTACAAGGACGGACCGCTTTCCCTGGGGCTTCATAAAAAGGGGAGTACATATGATGTGCTCACTGCCGCGGACTGCAAACTGGTCCACGAGGACATGGATCATATCCTTGTCTGTGTGTTGGAGTATTTCCGAAAGAGGCATGTCAGCTACTATAAGAAGATGCAGCACATGGGCTATCTGCGGCATCTGCTGCTGCGCAGGGGAGACACGACAGGGGAAATCCTTGTGAATCTGGTGACGACCACCCAGGAAGAACACGACCTGCAGCCGCTTGTTAATGAATTGCTTTCACTGGAGCTGGAGGGACGGATTGTTGGTATACTCCACATCCTCAATGACTCCCTTTCTGATGTGGTAAAGAGCGATGAGACCCGCATCCTTTATGGACAGGACTTTTTCTATGAAAAACTTCTCGGCCTGGAGTTTAAGATCACACCGTTTTCTTTCTTTCAGCCAAATACGAGAGGCGCGGAGGTGCTGTATGAGACTGTGAGGGAGTACATCGGCGATATCCATGATATGACTGTCTTTGACCTTTTCAGCGGAACCGGGACGATCAGCCAGGTGCTGGCTCCGGTGGCAAAGGAAGTCGTAGGCGTGGAGATCGTTGAGGAAGCGGTTGAGGCGGCGAGGGAAAACGCTGCGAGGAATGGAATTTCCAACTGTAAATTCATAGCAGGCGATGTGTTTCAAGTGCTGGATACGATTGAAGAAAAACCGGATGTGATCGTGCTGGACCCGCCGAGAGATGGGATCCATCCGAAAGCGCTTCCCAAAATCCTGGACTACGGTGTGGAGAGGATCGTGTATATCTCGTGTAAGATGACGAGCCTGGCGAGGGATCTGGAAATGATGCAGATTGCGGGGTATAAGGTGGAAAAAATGTCGGCGGTGGATCAGTTTTGTGAGACGGTGCATGTTGAAACTGTGTGCCTCTTGAGCAACCGAAAACCAGATACGAAAGTCAGGGTCGATGTGG
>ERZ1090864.357-NODE-358-length-26112-cov-15.113137_pt1 | contig 26112 bp, 20 predicted proteins | sample MGYA00478479_ERZ1090864 | MGnify/ENA primary metagenome ERZ1090864 (study PRJEB33644, sample SAMEA5815743) | chicken gut metagenome | biome: Chicken; feature: Gastrointestinal Tract; material: Caecum | place: Ireland | collected 2019-01-01 | study: A study of the...
AGGTTATGGCGTTCACACTCAATGCCCCTATGATGGACTTCCTCGTGCTGTCTGTCATCGCTGAGGCAGATGCCTATGGCTATCAGATCAGCCAGATCATCAAGCGGGCATCAAACACGAAGGACTCCACGCTCTACCCGATCCTGAAACGACTTCAGGAAAATCATCTCGTGGTAACTTACGATCAGCAGTATCAGGGACGCAACAGAAAATACTACCGCATCACTCCAGAAGGCAGAGAGCGTCAGGCAGCGCTTCTGAAGGAATGGGAGGATTACAAATTCATTATTGATGACATTGTAAAGGGAGGGGTTTCAAATGACTAAGACGGAATACATGAAAAAACTGGCGCACAATCTGCGCCGTCTTCCAAAGGAAGACTACGACCGGGCGGTCGAGTATTTTGAAGAATATTTTGCAGAGGCAGGACCGGAAAACGAACAGCAGGCGATCTCGGACCTGGGCAGTCCGGATGCGGCGGCAAAAGCCCTCATTGTGGACCTTGCCGCCCAGAATATCAAAGAAAAGCCAAAGACAATGAAACGAGGCTTATCCACTCTGTGGATCGCAGTCCTTGCCGTGTGCTCAGCTCCGGTCACGCTTCCCGTCGCCATCTGTATACTGGCTGTCATCGGAGCCGTTCTGCTCTGCGTGGGAATCGCCCTTTTCTGCGTTGTGATCACCGCCATCGCAGTGGCGGCGTCCGGGATCCTGTCCCTTTTCGGCGGAATCATCCTGTTATTCCGCTCCCTTGGAGATGGGCTGTGCAATATCGGGCTGGGACTCTTCTCAACAGGAGCCGGCATCCTCTTTGTGTACGGCGCCATTCTCCTGTTCAAGGGGTTCATAAGAAAAGCATCTGTTTCTCTTGGAAAAATAACAAAAGGAGGCCGCAGAAATGAAAAAAGCAACTAGAAATATCCTCATCATATCCGCCTGCTTCATGGGCGCCGGTATCCTCGCAGCCGCGGCCGGCGTTGCGGCAGGGGGCTGGTTCGGCATCCAGATCACCCGGGACGGTATCCGCTCCTCCTCTTCCGGGTCTGAGCCTTACAGGCTGGAGAAAACCAGGCTGGATGACTTTTCCGGCATCAAGATCGACATCGGATCCGAAGCGGATATTGAGTTTGTTCCGTCAGATGACGAGTACTGCTATCTGGAATACACGCTCAAAGGGAACGGAGCCGAGCCCGAGTGGAACATTACAGACAACACCTTTACCTTAACACAGAACGGCGTCATCGCCACCGGTTTCTTTCTTACAGGCTCTGATCTCTCATGGAGCTCCGGCCCTGTGATCCGCCTGTATATTCCGAAGGACACAGCCTTCTCTGACGTTGATATTTATAATGACTATGGAAATATCAGCATGGGCAGCATTTCCTCAGACACCCTCACTCTGAACCTGGAATCCGGGGATCTGGATATGGAAAACATCTCCGCCGGCGCTGCCGATATCTATCTGGATTACGGCAATCTGGCCATGAGAGCCTGCCGCTTCACTGAAGCGAAGATCGAGACGGATTCCGGAAACATCGAGGCTGAGGATACTGTGACAGACACGCTTCTCCTCACGAACAATTACGGTGATTCCACTCTGGAAAACACCACTGTCCGCTCGGCAGACCTGACCGTTGAGTCCGGCGGCCTCTATCTGGAGGCCAGCGGTCTTGAGACGATCACCGGAGTGAACGAATATGGAGATACTACTTTCGTTTTCGGAGATGATATCGAGAGTTATTCCTTCGATCTTTTGACGGAATATGGGGAAATCTCTTTCTCCGGCGATGCACCGGGAAGGCTTATCTCACGCGATGGGAGCGAGATGTCCTATACCGCAGATGCAGGAGGAAATAAAAAGATCCGGTTTACCGCAGAATCCGGAGATATCCAAATCCACAAGAAGTAAATCTGAATTTGCCGGGGAACTTTTGCCTAAGCATAGTGTCCGAAAACACCGGAGCAATATGTCGAAGACATATTCAGCGCGTGCGTTTTACTTTGAGAATCCTGAATTTTCTTCTGGGAACTGCTGATCTGGTGAGTTCAGAAAACCGCTGACCATTTCAAGAGCTTTTCGCGGCGGGTGGGGATGTGGCGGCGGTGACTTGGAGTAATCTGCCGGAAAGTCTTAAAGGAATGGGATGTGGCGTTAATTTCAAAGCGGATGCCTGAGCGTTAGCGAATCGTCCGCTTTGAAATTGTTTTTAGCTACATTCCATTCCTTTTATGTCTTTCCCAGATTACGGAACCGGAGCCAGAGCCACATCCCCACCCGCCGCGAATACGTCTTAAAAAACTAGCGGTTTTCGGATGTTTTAAGTATAGGCAGTTCGACAGACAAATTCAGATTTTCCTACCCTAAGGCAACATCCAGTATCATCATGAGCACAAAGCCAACGGCCACGCCCACGGTACTGATATTCGTATGCTCTCCTGCCTGTGCCTCGGGGATCAGTTCTTCCACCACCACATAGATCATTGCTCCTGCCGCAAAGGAGAGCAGATATGGGAGCAGGGGCACCACAAGCGCTGTCAGGAATATGGTGACAAGCGCCGCGATCGGTTCCACGATGCCGGACAGCGCTCCATACGCAAAGGCTCTTTTCTTTGTCAGCCCCTGGCTTTTCAGCGGCATGGAAATGATCGCGCCCTCCGGGAAATTCTGGATCGCGATTCCAATGGACAGGGCAAACGCCCCTGCCAGGGTCATCGTCGTATTATCGGCGAGAACTCCGGCAAAGGTCACGCCCACAGCCATTCCCTCGGGGATATTGTGAAGGGTCACCGCAAGGACAAGCATCGTTGTTTTTTTTAAATGCGCGGAAACGCCTTCGGGTTTGTCTTCGGTGTAATGTAAATGCGGGGTCAGCGTATCCAGCAGGAGGAGGAAGCCCATCCCGAGAAGGAAGCCCGCCGCCGGGGGCAGCCAGGAGATCCCGCCCTCCTGCTCCGCCATATCAATGGCAGGTATCAGAAGAGACCAGACTGACGCCGCCATCATCACGCCGGAAGCAAACCCGAGCAGCAGCTTTTCCAGTCCCCTGTTCATTTCTTTTTTCATAAAAAATACCATTGCCGAGCCCAGTACAGTCCCGGCAAATGGTATGAGAATCCCTATCATTGTGTTCTGATTCATGTTTTCCCTCCGTTGCTGTATTCAAAGTCGTGATAATTTTTATCGATATCCTATCATATGCATCCCGGAGAGAATTTGTCAATAGTTATGCTGTTCCTGAACATTTTTTCGGAACAGTTTCGCGTCTCAGGCGCCTGCTGCCAGATCCTTCCCGGCTCCCCGGCACTCTGAAAGAGCGTCGTCATCCGGCGTCTCGTTCGCGATCACACCTTCTTCTCGCACAAGCACGGCTCCCGCGTTTTTCATACGGTCCGCCCAGTCGCGCATCCACTCTCCATCGCCCCATCCGTAGGACCCGAACAGCAGGATCTTTTTTCCGCTGACAAGAGGCTCAAGCTCCTCCAGAAAAGGCTCCATTTCCGATTCTTCGAGCTGTTCCGCTCCCATGGATGGGCAGCCCAGCGCAAACGCGTCCTCAGATGCCAGCGCCGCCGCGTCCGCGTTTCCCACTTCGATCAAATTCGCGTCCGCGCCTGTCTCCTTTATGCCTTCCGCCACGGCCTCCGCCATAGCCTGAGTATTCCCTGTTCCACTCCAATATACTACTGATATGCTCATCTTCTTCTCCTCCATTCTATGGTCACATAGCAATTTCCCGGATACTTTTTCCGGTCAGGAATTCATTGACCGCGCAGTCTTTTGCCCGGTCGTATTCCTTGAAGACCATCCTCGCTCCCGCAAGATCGCTGTATACTTTCCAGTATCCGATCATCAGATATTTTTTTCCTTCGTTCTTGATAAAGCCTTTCACATCATCCAGAGGATATCCGAGAAAAACTCCGATCTCATGAGGAAATCCCATCCCTCTCCGGGAAAAATCCCCGATCCGTTCGGACAGGCGTTTCAGTATTCTGTCCACGCTCATATCCGTGTATCCATACTCCCGGATCAGTTCATTCACTCCGGGCTGCTTCAGGTATCTGTCCAGCTCCTCGGGACGGTAAAAAAGGACAAGGCATTTCCCATCCGAACAGGACAGCCTGTGATATGAGACGTCCATATTCTCAAACAGCTCAGCGAGCCCGCCATAGAGCGCGGCGTCAACTGATATGACACAGGACACTTTCAGCCCCTTTAAAAATGGCGCACACTGCAGGACGATCTGAAATCCAAGCCTTATCCTGCGGTCATTGTTTTTCAGAAAATATGACAATACTTCTGCCGGCATGATTCCTCCAGGTTTTTGAGAATTATTTTCAATTGCTAAAATAGTACCATATCCGCCAATTCTTTTCAATAGGGTTTTTGAGAACATTTCTCATTAACTTCCTTTCGTTTAAAAATCATTATTCAGATACAGTATTTCTCTGTCCCACGGTTGTTATGGGCAGATTGCTCAAAAATTTTTAATCATTTTTTTAGTTGTTCCACACATAAATATGGTGTATAATGGGTTTAACATATTTGAGAGGTGAAAGTCTCAAACAATACTTACATAAAGGAGAGATTCGCCATGGTAAATTTAGTGACAGGCCCAAGAGGCAGCGGAAAAACACAGAAAATGATCGACCTTGCAAACGATAAGGTCAAGACATCCAACGGAAATGTAGTATTAATCAAAAAAAGCCCTAAGGATACATGCACAGTGGATTTCAATATCCGTGTGATCCGTATGGCAGATTATCCAGATATCCTTACTCTTGAAGAATTCGTAGGTTTTCTTTACGGCATGGCAGCCGGCAATCATGACATCGAAGCCATCTTTATCGACAGCGTATTAAAACAGGCAAATATCACTCTTGAAAGCCTCTCGGCTTTCCTTCAGAAACTGAACAGGATCTCTATTGAAAACAACATAGATTTCTATCTCAGCGTAAGCGCGGAGAAAAAAGATATTCCCGGCATAGATTCCCATGACTGCAATATCATATGCTGACCCGGGGAAAATAAACCTTGTACAGATAGGCTTGCACATAAAAAGAGAGCCCGCAGGATCATTCGTTTCGATGATCCTGCGGCTCTCTCTTTTTCTTATGTCTTTCGGAGCGCTTTCGGAACAATTATCATGGGGATCAGGTCATCATTCCGATGCTTTCCCGGCTCCGTTCAGGGACAGCACTGTATTGCTCCGGTCTCCCTCCTTATATTCGACAGTGACCTCATCTCCAACGTTATATCGGATAATATCGATAAAATCCACGACCGGTATGTCGAAGATCCCATCCGAGCCCTCCAGCATGATATAATAATGGGAGTTTCCGTCCACAACGCCCTGGGCGATCTTTGTGATCCTCGCGGTCAGGCTCTTTACATCCCTTGTGTCCTCAGGCGTCTGCTTGATCCCATTCTCATACATCAGCGTCGTATAGTTCTCCTCGCATTCACTCACTGTATCCCCGATCGCCACGATCTGGTATTTCTGAACGTTTACCATGGCGTATTTCTTCACCAGTCCTGCGTCGTCCTTTAAAGCGATAAAATACGTCGGTTCGCCGGAAATATTCAGGAGCAGCGGAAATGTAGCCGTGTAGTGAAGGTTCTGCACCTGTCCTTCCGCGGATGACATAGCCGATGCTTCTGTCGCTCCTTCCACCTCATAAAACCTTGTTTCCATCGTCCTCTGGTTCATCAGCACAAATCCGACGTTAGACTGGTCCCCTGTGATCGACGTGACGCCTGTGTAGACCCACACATCGTCATTGATGGCAAGATAGTTATATCCGTCTGTTGTGCGCAGACAGTCTTTCTGTCCCAGGACACTGTTGAGAAATCCATGCTTCAAAGTGCCGTGATAGTCGTACAGCTCCACGAGCAGGTCCGCGGAGTACGCCCTGTCGATCCACTGAGGCGCGTCCTCGATCGCATAATCCTCCGTCTCTCCGGTAATGGCGTTGCAGAGCACGACACGCCCGATCGTTTCACCGCCGAACAGACCGATGTTGAACTGCTTCACAGGACAGATCCAGTAAGGGACTCCTTCCTCGTCAATCTCAAAGCTCAGATTATTAAAAATGTAGATCGGATATCTAAACCGCAGGTGACGGTAGATGTTCCGGTTAAAATGATCGCTTGTCGTATATTTCATCCCTTCGTCCAGCTTGACGAGCTCCGTATTCTGCGTGGCCATATCGATCTTGATATACGCGGGAATGCCTTCCCCCTGATTCGTAAACCACTTGATCAGGCTGGCATATTTCAGCGGAGACACACGCACCGGACGGTCCTGGAAATTGATCTGTGAATACAGCTCATCCACCTCGAACTGCGACACCATGTCGACCATGCTGCCCATCTTCCTGTCGCCCAGCAGCTCCGCGGAGTCTTTATCGAGAAGCGGTATCTGGTCAAAGGACAGCTCCTCGATATCTTTCGCGAATTCGCCGGTCTCCACGGTCATCAACTGCTGGTATTTCTTCGCATTTATAATGGGCGATGACAAGAGCGACCCTGCCAGATACACGACCACGATCAGGCCGACGATCCCCAGGATAGCCTTCAGCCCCTTTGATCCCTTCAGCTCATATCTGCTCAGGTTCCTCTTTTTTACAAACGCGAGCGCCGCCAGGATGCCCAGCACGATCAGAAATACCCAAAATTCATTGGAATGGATATTGAGCGGCGGGAGCGCCACATAGTAATAGATGCCCAGTGCGGCTATGATCAGCAATGCGATCAGTAATTTCATCTTTATCCTTTTCATTCTTTTCCCCTTTCCCCGCATTCTGTCTGCCCCCATCCAGCGCTGAGGTCATTCCGGTGTGCGGGATACCTGCTGTCTCTTAAAATAATAGGGCAATTATAGCATTTTTATTCATGGAATACAAGGACTGCGGCAAAAGCCAGGAAACCCCGGGAAGATGCTGAAACGCATCCTCCCGGGGCTTCCCTCCTCAGCCGGCGGTTGTCCGCCGCCGCTCATTCCTGTTGCAGATTTTTATCTTATCGGCTATTCTTCTCAGTTATTCTTCCGCGGCACGCGCAGCGATCTCTTTCTCCTGCACATCAGACGGAGCCTGCTCATATCTTGCGAACTCATATTCATAAGTTCCCCGGCCCCCTGTCATGGAACGGAGCACTGTGCAGTAACCGAACAGGCCTGTCATCGGGATATCCGCCTCGATCACCTGTTTCCCTCCGCCGATCGGGGTCATTCCGAGCACTCTTCCACGCCGTTTATTCAAGTCGCCCATCACATCCCCGGTAAAATCATCCGGAACAGTGACCTTTATGGAAGCGATCGGTTCGAGCAGGACAGGCGACGCCTCCATGAACCCTTTCTTAAACGCCTGGCTGGTCGCCGTCTTGAACGCCATTTCTGAAGAGTCCACCGGATGATAAGAGCCATCGTAGAGGATCGCTTTCACCCCGACTACCGGATAGCCGGCAAGAGGTCCTTTCGCCACAGATTCCTGAAGCCCCTTTTCAACTGCCGGGAAATAGTTCTTCGGAACCGCTCCTCCGACTACACATTCCTCAAAGATAAACGGTGTGTCCAGATCGTGGGACGGCTCGAATTTCATCTTGACATGGCCGTACTGACCATGCCCTCCGGTCTGTTTCTTGTATTTCATATCCACATCTGAATTCTTCCGGATCGTCTCGCGGAACGCCACCTTCGGAGTCTCCAGGATGATCTCGACCTTATATCTCGCAGCCAGCTTGCTCGCCGCGATCTCCAGATGCTGGTCTCCCATTCCGTAGAGCAGCGTCTGGCGGTTCTCACTGTCATTTACCGCTTTCAGGGTAACATCCTCCGCTGTCATCCTCGCCAGCGCCTGTGATACCTTATCCTCATCCCCTTTGTTCTTCACACGGTATCTCATATAGGTGTACGGCACAGAGTAATCTGTCTTCGCATAGGATACCGGTGTTGTCTTTGTTGAGAGAGTGTCTCCTGTGCGTGTGTTTGTGAGCTTCGCGATAGCGCCGATATCTCCCGCGAACAGCTCGGTCACTTCCGAAGGCTTGTTGCCGCACATCGTGTACAGCTTGCCCGGTTTCTCTTCCGCTTCTGTGTCTGCGTTAAAAAGGATGTCGTCTCCTTTCAGCACGCCAGAGCACACCTTTACAAAGGAATACTTTCCAATAAACGGATCTACCATCGTCTTGAACACATAAGCTGTCTTAGCCTTGGAGAAATCATAATTCGCTTCAAAGATGTCGTTCGTCCTGCGGTTGATGCCCGCGCAGGTCCTCTTGTCCGGGCTCGGGAAAAATCTCACGATATCTGACAGAAGATTCGCAACACCCTGCGCCTGGACGTTGGAGCCCATTGCGACCGGAACGATATCGCCGTCCATCACTTCCGTACGCATGGCCGCCCTGATCTCTTCGATGGAGAATTCCTCTCCGTTGAAATAGCGCTCCATAAACTCTTCACTTGTCTCGGCCACAGCTTCCATAAGGGAATCTCTCAGGAGCTGGAGGTTCGGTTTGCAGTAATCCGGGATCTCGCACTCTTCTCTCTGGCCAATCCCTGTATATCTGCGCCCTGCATTCTTAATAACGTTGATATATCCGACCAGCTTCTCATTCTCGCGGATAGGCTGGAAATGGGGTGCGATCTTTTTTCCGTATCTCCCTGTCAGATCCTCCACAACCTGTCGGAAACTTGCATCATCCACATCCATCTCCGTCACATAGACCATCCGCGGAAGATTATACTTGTCGCACAGCTCCCACGCCTTCTCGGTCCCGACCTGCACGCCTGCTTTTCCGGACACGACGATGACTGCCGCGTCTGCCGCGCCCACTGCCTCTTCCACCTCGCCTACAAAATCAAAATATCCGGGAGTGTCGAGGATATTGATCTTCGCTTTCTCCCACTCGATCGGGATCAGGCTTGTGCTGATAGAAAATCCACGTTTCTGCTCCTCTTTATCAAAATCACTGACTGTGCTGGATTCTGTGACTTTGCCCATGCGGTTCGTGGCGCCCGATACATACAGCATTGCCTCCACAAGACTTGTCTTTCCGCTCCCGCCATGTCCAAGCAATACCACGTTCCTGATTTCGTCCGTTCTGTAAACCTTCATGCTGCTGCCTCCTTGATATGTAGTTAATATGCACGATCCAATAATATCATCTCATGCTTATCATGGGTATATTGTACTAAAATTTCTCACAAATTTCAACTATTTTATGTAATTTTCACATACTCCTTATGAATCCCCTAACCGGCAAAAAACAGCCCCATGGAAACAGCCTGTCCTGTCTGACAATTCAGGAAAAGGCATTCTGCCGTTTACTTTTATAATGCAACGTGCTAAAATGTCTCTGTGTTAATGCAGAAATAATTTCCGTACAGACGCACTTCAAAAAAAGACTTGCAAACTGTAATAAATCAGAAAGGACGGCTTATATATGGCAGCATCAAAATCAGGTTTTATCGGACTGGGACTGATCGGCGGTTCTATCGCCAAAGCGATCCGAAAATACTATCCGGACCATGAACTCATCGCATACGACAAAAGCCGGGAGACTCTCGCCCTTGCCGTGCAGGAGGGGATCATTGACACCGCATGCTCATCTATTGATGACAATTTCAGGGGATGCAGCTATATTTTCCTATGCGCTCCTGTTTCATGCAATACCGCTTATCTCTCACAGCTGAAGGAGCTTATAGGAGACAACTGCATCCTCACAGATGTTGGGAGCGTAAAGACTTCTATCCACGAGGAAGTCATCGCGCTCGGCCTGGAGGAATGTTTTATCGGGGGACACCCCATGGCGGGATCAGAAAAAAGCGGCTTTATCAATTCCAAAGCGCACCTGGTCGAGAACTCCTATTATATCCTGACGCCTTCCGCCAAGGTTTCCGGAGAAAAAGTCGAGTCTTACCGCAATTTTGTTTCTTCTCTGAAAGCCATCCCGGTCATACTGGACTACAAAGAGCATGACCTTATAATGGGAACGATCAGCCATCTCCCCCATATCATCGCTTCCTCCCTGGTCAACTTTGTGCGCGACACGGACACCAAGGATGAACTGATGAAAGCTCTTGCCGCGGGAGGATTCAAAGATATCACGAGGATAGCCTCTTCCTCTCCCGTCATGTGGCAGCAGATCTGTCTGAAAAACGGCAGCAATATCTCCCGGATCCTCGGAGAATATATCAAAACCCTTGAACAGACAAAAAAAGCCGTTGACTCGGGCGATGAAAACGCTCTCTATTCCCTTTTTGAATCATCCAGGGATTACAGGGATTCCATGCCTAACAGCTCCGCCGGTCCGATCAAGAAACAGTTCGCCGTCTACTGCGACATCATCGACGAAGCCGGAGGGATCGCCACGATCGCCACGATCCTGGCAAGCAACAATATCAATATCAAGAATATCGGCATCATCCATAACAGGGAATTTGAAGAAGGAGTCCTTCGGATCGAATTTTATGATGAGGGCTCTTCGGCGAAAGCCGCGGAGCTGCTCCAGAAATACCGTTATATCGTATATGAGACGTAGAAAAGACCACAGAAAGAGGATATACAAATGGAATTATGCAGTTTGACCGGGCTGAAGGGAAGAATTTCCGTCCCGGGAGATAAATCAATTTCACACAGATGTATTATGTTCGGTTCTATCGCGGATGGGACCACAGAAATCCGCAATTTTCTCCAGGGCGCGGACTGCCTTGCCACTATCCGGTGCTTCCGCGCGCTGGGGATCGATATAGAAGAAAAAAATTCCGCTGTCATCGTCCATGGCAGAGGGCTCCACGGACTGTCCGCTCCAAATGATATACTGGATGTGGGCAACAGCGGCACTACTACCCGCCTTCTTTCCGGCATCCTTGCGGGACAGTCCTTTGGATCCAGACTCTCAGGAGACGAATCCCTGAATTCCCGCCCCATGAAGAGGATCATAGAACCGCTCACACAGATGGGAGCACATATCACTAGCATCCCCGGAAACGGATGCGCGCCGCTTCTCATCGCTCCGGGCAGCCTGCGAGGCATCCACTATGATTCTCCTGTGGCCTCTGCCCAGGTAAAATCATGTCTCCTGCTCGCCGGATTATATGCGGAAGGCGAGACTTCTGTCACAGAACCTTCTCTCTCCCGTAACCACACCGAGCTGATGCTCAGGGAATTCGGAGCAGATATCCGTACGATCCATGCCCTTGACAGTACAAAGGCAACCGCCAGCATCCGTCCATGCAGAGAACTGTACGGACAAAAGATCACAGTTCCGGGCGATATTTCATCCGCCGCCTACTTTATCGCCGCCGGGCTGATCGTACCTGATTCTGAGATTCTCATCGAGAATGTGGGGATCAATCCGACCCGCGCCGGCATCCTGAAGGTATGCGAAGATATGGGCGGAGATATCACCCTGCTCAACGAGCGCACTGAGGGCGGCGAAAAGCTCGCAGACATCCTCGTAAAGACAAGCAGGCTCCACGGCATCACCATTGAGGGGGATATCATTCCCACGCTTATCGACGAGATCCCGGTGATCGCTGTCATGGCCGCCGTGGCAGAGGGAAGGACCGTCATCAAAGACGCGGCAGAGCTGAAAGTCAAAGAGACAGACCGCATCGAGACCGTCACAGACAATTTAAAAGCAATGGGCTGCAATGCCACTCCCACCCCAGACGGTATGATCGTCAACGGCGGGAGCCTGAAAGGCGCGTCCATCCACACACTTCTTGACCACCGTATCGCTATGGCTTTCAGTATCGCCGCGCTTGTCGCTGAGGGCAAGACAAAAATACTGGACAGTAAATGTGTGGATGTGTCATATCCGACCTTTTACGACACCTTTGAGCAGCTGCTGTAAGTCCGGACCCGCCGGATCAGTCAGTCCTCTTTTTCGAGCTTCCTGCTGACCTTTCCGGCGATCTCTTCTTTGATATCCGCCACGAACTCATCCAGCCCGCGCTGTCCTTCATCCCCTGCGAATCTGCTTCTCACAGAGACCTTATCCTCCTCTTCTTCCTTTGCTCCCACAACGAGCATATATGGGATCTTCTTCACCTGCGCCTCTCTGATCTTGTACCCGATCTTCTCCGCGCGGGTGTCGATCTCAGCGCGGATGCCTGCGTCCTTCAGGACGTTAAGCACCTTCATGCCATACTCCATGTGCTTGTCAGAGATCGGAAGCACCTCTACCTGCACCGGGGCAAGCCATGTCGGGAATCCGCCCGCAAAGTGCTCGATCAGGATCCCGATGAAACGCTCGATAGACCCGAATACCACCCTGTGGATCATGATCGGTCTGTGCTTCTCTCCGTCTGCTCCTGTATACTCAAGGTTGAACCGCAGCGGAAGCTGGAAGTCAAGCTGTATCGTACCGCACTGCCATGTCCTTCCGATAGAATCCTCCAGATGGAAGTCGATCTTCGGTCCGTAGAACGCGCCGTCCCCTTCATTTACCACATAAGAGAGCCCGATGTCCTCAAGAGCGCTCCTGAGAGCGTCCGTGGCCATATTCCAGTCTTCGTCGCTTCCCATGCTGTCCTCAGGACGTGTGGAAAGCTCCACATGATACTTGAACCCAAAAAGGCTGTAAACTTCATCGATCAGTTTCACAACGCCTTTGATCTCCTCTTTGATCTGCTCCGGCATCATAAAGATGTGGGCGTCATCCTGCGTAAAGCAGCGCACGCGCATCAGGCCGTGAAGCTGTCCGGACTTCTCATGGCGGTGCACCAGTCCCAGCTCTCCCATGCGGATGGGAAGGTCACGGTAGGAGCGCGGCTCTGACTCGTATACAAGGATACCGCCCGGACAGTTCATCGGCTTGATGGCAAAATCCTCTTCGTCAATGACTGTGGTATACATGTTCTCTTTGTAGTGATCCCAGTGGCCGGACGTCTCCCACAGATGGCGGCTCAGCATGATCGGCGTATTGATCTCCACATACCCGGCCCTTCGGTGGATCTCTCTCCAGTAATCAAGAAGCGTATTCTTAAGCACCATGCCGTTGGGAAGGAAGAATGGGAATCCGGGTCCCTCCTCGCGCATCATGAACAGTCCAAGCTCTCTTCCGAGCTTCCTGTGATCGCGCTTCCTGGCCTCCTCGATCATCGTCAGGTACTCTTCCAGTTCCGCCTTCTTCGGGAACGCGGTGCCGTAGATCCTCTGGAGCATCTTATTGTGCTCATCACCTCTCCAGTATGCACCTGCAAGGCTGGTCAGCTTAAGGGCCTTAACCGGCTTTGTAGTCATCAGATGAGGTCCCGCGCACAGGTCCGTAAACTCGCCCTGTGAATAGAAGCTGATCGTCTCATCCTCCGGAAGATCCTGGATCAGTTCCACCTTATAATCCTCATTTTTCTCCTTAAAGTACTCGATCGCCTCATTTCTCGGCATGGTAAACTGTTTGATCTCGAGATTCTCTTTGACGATCTTTTTCATCTCCGCCTCGATCTTCTCCAGATCTTCCGCGACAAACGGAGTCTCCCGATCCACGTCATAGTAGAATCCGTCCGCAACGGACGGTCCGATCGCCAGTTTTGTCTCCGGATACAGGCGCTTGACCGCCTGTGCCATGATATGAGACGCTGTGTGGCGGAATGTGCCTTTCCCTTTTTCATCGTTAAATGTCAGGATGCTCAGCTCGCAGTCCCGGTCAATGACAGTCCTTAAGTCCACGACCCTGCCGTCCACCTCTCCGGCTGTCGCCATCCTTGCCAGCCCCTCGCTGATATCCAGAGCGATGTCATACACGCTCATGGGCTGCTGATACTCTTTGCTCGATCCGTCTTTCAGTGTGATCTTCATATTCTTTTCCTTCCTTTCCTTGCAATCGTCTGTCCGGCGCTTATACAGAAAACAGAAAAGACATCCCTTCCGGAATGCCTCTTACTCTCTGAATCTATGTCCGCACGGAAACACTCCCTGCAGGGACGGGATGCTCCTCCCGCGGTTCCACCCTGCTTGTTTTCCATGGAAAACCTGCTCAATTCATGTGATGATAACGGAATCACCGTGCCGTATTAAGGCCGCTCCGAGGTGGTCTTCAGTCAGCCGGAACACCAAAGCCCTCCCACCATATGGGCTTCTCTCTGAGGTGACCGCGCAGCCTACTGTCCTCATCAACGCTTTTTCTTACATCGCTTATTCTACATCAGCAAAGAGGGGTGTGTCAAGACAGATTTCTCGCGCCGCCTGTCCTAAGCTCTTACGCCGCCTGTCCTAAGCTCTTCCACTGCCCGCTCTAATGAAATTACCCGGCTTTCCGTGATGCAGCTCCGCAGGACGTCCAGCGCCGCCTCATGCTCTCTCTTCCCGGAAGTGGAGCCGCAGAGATTTTCTATGACCGCACAGTCCACCAGATCGTTATAGCAGTCAAGAACGCTGTGCAGCACACAGCATCCTGTATTTACTCCGGCAAAATAGACCTTTTCTATTCCGTGCTCCCGGATAAATTTCCTCATGTCATCATTCCAGCAGCTGTATTTGTCTTTGTCAAACACCCTGGCCATGACAGGGAGGAGGGATGGGATGACCTCTGCTTCCTCCGTCCCTTTCATGCAGGATTTCCATCCTTCGAACACATAGCACGCCGTATGCTCATGATTGACATACCGGGTTCCGGCAGTGAGTACCTTATCCCGGACCTGCTCCTGGAAATCCAATATTTTCTTATCAAGCCCTTCCGTATGCTCGTTGACAAATCCATTCTGCATATCAATGATCAAAAACAATATCTTCTTCATGCGATCCCTCCTGAAAGACAGACTTGTCTTAGTATGTCCTGTTCCCTTCTATAATATCACAGATGTCATCACCAGCCCGGCTTTTAAGCAGAAGCGCAGCCTCATACGGCTTGAGCTCCTCTCCCATCTCTCCCGCGTAATTATGGATCAGCATCTTTGCATCTTTCCACTCATCCGACAGAGGATGCTTCACTGTCTTCCCGGTAAAGTTCGCGCATACGAGCATCTGGCTCTCTTTATCTGTCCGGGTATAGGCAAAGATGTTCTCGTCCTCTGGCAGGAGGAGCCGGAACTCTCCGTCCGCGAAGACCGGGTATTCCTTTCGCAAATGCACCAGCTTCTTATAGAAATGGTATACGGAATCGGGATTTTCCTTCTCTGCTTCTGCGTTGATCTGCGTATAATTGGGATTGACAGAGATCCACGGCGTACCTGTTGTAAACCCGGCATTCTTTCCCCCGCTCCACTGCATGGGCGTGCGGGCGTTGTCCCTGCTCTTGGCATAGATGGACCGCATCACGTCCTCACGCTCATAGCCTGCTTCCAGTCTCTCATAATACATATTGCTGGTCTCCACATCCCGGTAATCACTGATGTCCGGGAACACCACATTTGTCATGCCCAGTTCTTCTCCCTGATAGATGTAAGGGGTGCCCTGCATCCCATGGAGCACGGCTGCCAGCATCTTCGCGGATTCCGCGCGGTATCTTCTGTCATCGCCCCAGCGGGACACGATGCGGGGCAGGTCATGATTGTCCCAGAACAGGCTGTTCCACCCATTTTGATACAGTTCCTTCTGCCATTTTGCGAGACATGCTTTCAGTTTTACCAGGGAAAGAGGCGCAAGATCCCATTTTTCCTTTCCCTGCTGCTGATCCAGCCCGATGTGCTCAAACTGGAATACCATGGAGAATTCACTGCCATCTGGATTGCTGTATTTCCTCGCGATCTCAGGCGTGGCTCCCCAGGCCTCCCCCACAGTGATCAGATCTCCTTTCTGGAAGGTCTCTCGGCTCAACTCCCTCAGAAATTCATGAAGTCTGGGGCCGTTGTTCGTGATGCCCTGATCCGGCTCTTTGGCAATCTGGTCGATCACATCCAGACGGAAACCTCCTGCTCCGCGCTCCATCCACCAGAGGATCATATCATAGATCTCACGCCGCACCTTCGGGTTCTCCCAGTTCAGGTCCGGCTGTTCCGGGGCGAATTGATGGAAATAATACTGTTTCACTTCCGGTACCCATTCCCATGCCGGGCCGCCGAAGACCGCTTTCATGTCATTGGGGTGTGATCCCTCTTCGCCGTCCCGCCATACATAATAGTCGTGATAAGGATTGTCCCTGCTTTTTTTTGCCTCCAGAAACCAGCGGTGTTCGTCAGAAGTGTGATTGAGCACCAGATCCATAATGATACGGATATTCCTCTTTCCGGCTTCCGCGATCAATTCATCCATATCCGCAAGCGTCCCGAACATGGGATCGATATCCTGGTAATCGGAAATATCATACCCATTGTCATTCTGCGGGGAACAGTACATAGGGGAAATCCACACCGCGTCTATCCCCAGGTCCTCCAGATGATCCAGCCTCTGGATGATACCGCGGATATCGCCGAACCCATCCCCATCCGAGTCCTGAAAGCTCTTCGGATAGATCTGATAAATGACCGCGTTTTTCCACCACTTTTCCTTTTTCTCTGTCATACTTTCGTCCTCATTTCTCTCTGTTATCATATCTTTCGGATCAGCGTCCCTTTTGGCTTGAGGACCCCATCTGCGAAATTCCGCTCAAACAGGATCTCCCCTCTCGTCCCGGCCTGCACATCTTCGTCAGAACAGTTCACCAGGACCTCCATCTTCCTGCCTGAGGAGTCCAGCTTGATATATTCTATGCACCGCCTGTTCTCAATTGTGTTCGGGAAATAGAAATGCAGGCTCCGGCACGCCTCCTCTGACTTGCGCATATGGATCAGGGACTGCATCTGCCTGATCCGTTCCCGGTACTTTCCCGCCTCGATCTCACTCCATGGCATACAGCGACGGCAGTCGGGGTCAAATCCGCCTTCCATGGCGATCTCCGTACCATAATAAATACAGGTGCTTCCCGGCAGGGTGAAGAGGACAGCAAGCTGCTGATAAAAAATATCCAGGTCATGGAAACGGTTCATCAACCGCTCTGTGTCATGGGAATCCAGCAGATTAAAAAGTACATTGTTGCTCTGCTGCATATACATTGTATAGCAGCGGTTCACCATATATTCAAATTCATTTTTATCCACAGAGCCATCCAGAAAATAATCATGAATGCCGCTCATGAGCGGATAGTTCATGACAGAGTCATACTCATCTCCCGCCAGCCACTGGCTCGCGTCATGCCAGATCTCGCCCAGAAGATAGATGTCCGGAGCAAGACGCTTTAACCGCTCCCTCATTTTCTTTAGGAACCGGTGGGACACCTCATTTCCTACGTCAAAACGGATACCGTCAATGTCATACTTCCGGATCCATCCTTCGCACACCCCGATGAAATAGCGGATCACATCTTCATTATTTGTATTCAGCTTTGGCATCCGGTCTGAAAAAGCAAATGAATAGAACCTTCCGTCTCTCGTATTTTCATGCTTGCTGATATCGGACCAGTCCTGTACCATAAACCAGTCCGCATATTCTGAATCCCGCCCCTTTTCCTGCACATCCAGCCAGGGTGCGAACTTCCTTCCGCAGTGATTGAACACAGCGTCCACCATCACCCGGATCCCCTTCTCATGCGCCTCGGACACAAGCCTTTTCATGGCAGCCTCATCACCAAAAGAAGGATCGATCTTCGTATAGTCTGTGGTGTCATATTTATGGTTCGTCTCCGCCTCCATGATGGGCGTGAGATAAATCCCTGTGATCCCAAGCTCTGCAAGATAGGAAAGCCTGCTGCAGATCCCTTCCAGATCTCCCCCATATTTTTCCTTATTTGTCACCGGGCCTGTCTGCCAGGGCAGGACATCCGGCCCATTCTTCTCCGGCTCACCATTGCAGAAACGGTCCGGGAAGATCTGGTACCATACTGTGTCATTGACCCAGGACGGAGTCTTGTTGACATCAGCCGGATTCATCCACGGAACGATAAAGTACTGGAGCAGCCTGCCTGGCATATCCACCTGTTCCTTTGTAAGAAATCCGTCCTCAAAATAATACCATACCTCGCTGTCCGTATGAAGCTCAAAATAATATTTGCATCTCTTATAAGGCGGTACAAGGGTGGTCGTCCACCAGATCTGACAGGGCAGTCTTTTCTTAAATACGATCTCCTCCCTCGTCCCATTCCATCTCTCGCTGCCGCCAAGTATTCCCGCGTCAAAGGGGTCTCCGTGGATAATGAACACCTGCTTCACATCATATCCTGTCTTCAGGTTTATGACCAGCCGATCCTCATCAAGCGCATAACTCATCTGTTCTGATGTCTTGTGGTATACTCCTGTAAATTCCATGGACGCACTCCTTTCTCGTCTCTTCTGCCTTTATGCTCTCTCCAGCTTCTCGTAAACTCTCAAGATCTCACCCACGCTCCACGCCTGGGCGAAACAGCCTTTCGAGGATACCGGGTTCTCCCCATCGTAGATTTCCGGGAGCTGTCCGATGCAGCCTTCCCGCATGGCGCTTTCCATTACTTCAAGCTGTCCCCTCACATGCGCTTTTGCATCCTCACTGTATCCGTTTACTTTGAGATAAGCCATATAATAAGCGCCCAGGGGGTAGGTCCACACTGTCCCCTGATGATACGCAAGATCTCTTTTCAGGACCTCCCCTCCGTAATGGGGCCAAAATTCCGGATCCCCCGGATCCAGCGTCCGCAGTCCGTAGGGTGTATACAGCTTTTCGAAAACAGTGTCCACCACCTGTCTTTCTTTTCCTTCATCCAGCATAGTGAAGGGCATGGACACAGCCCATATCTGGTTGCACCGGATCTGTTCATCTGCTTTCGTTCCTGAGGCTACGTCTTTTAAGCAGTGCTTTTCTTCCATCCAGAACGTTTCTTCGAACGACGCCTTTACTTTCTCTGCCAGGATGTCATATTCTTCCCCTGTTCTCCCCATAAGATGAGAACACTCTCCCATGATCCTGAGAGCATTGTACCAATATGCGTTGACTTCCACCGGCTTTCCGTGGCGGGGAGTGGGAAGAATGTCCCCCACACGCACATCCATCCAGGTCACCTGGTCCAGCCCTCTGCCTGCCGAGATCAGGGAATCCCCATCCATCCGGATGCCGTACTCCGTCCCTGCCTTATAGTTCTCTATGATCCGCTCCATGACCGGGTACATTTCTCGTACAAATTCCATCCTGCCTGAGGCCTCATAATACAGCCATACACAGTTTATAAACAGGAGCGCGGCATCCACTGTGTTGTACATGGGCTCATTCTTTCCTTCCGGAAACAGGTTTGGCATGAGCCCTTTTCGCTCATACGCGGCAAAGGTGCGCAGGATAGACTCTGCCGCCTCATACCGCCGGGCAGATATGCACACTCCCGGCAGAGCGATCATCGTATCCCTGCCCCAGTCTTCAAAAAACGGAAAACCCGCCAGTATGGTCCTGCCCCCGGTGGACTCCCTGTTAGCAACGAACTGTTCCGCACTTTTGGAGAGAGCCCTTGCATTCTCATCCTGAAATCCTGCAAGATACTCCAGTCCCATCCGGTAAGTTTTTAATTCCTCTATGATCTTTTCCGCCTTTTCCCGGGGACTTTCCCCGCAGTCCTGTGAAATACCGCAGTCCTGTGAAATGCCGTACACCACCGAGAGCACTGCGTCACAACCGCCATCCACGCTTACGCTGATACGGTGACACGCTCTGGCGGATCCCTTCTCCCGCCTTCCGTCACATGCATCGTAGGAGTAATAATATGTCTCCGTGATCTCCGGTATGTCTTCGACATCTCCGTCCGTCTCCATTGTAAGGCACAGCCCATTGCTCTCAATCCGGCTGCCTTTCCTGGCAAATCTCTGATTTGCTTCCGGTTCGCTTCCCTTTGGGGTAAACTGATAAAACGGCGTCACAGTAAACCGCACGCTGTCCCGCGTACGGTTCGTGATCCTGTAACAGAGCGCCGCCCTATTCTCCCCATGCTCAAGCGCGGCCTCCTTGCATATCTCCACGCCGTTTACATGGTATCTCCAGACCGGAGTATCCTGATAGGAAAACCCGGAGAGAAAGCGGTACCCCTCCTCCCTGCTGCCATCGGCAAATTCCTGGGAAGAGAGCACATACTCCCTCCCGCCTACCACCAGCTTTTCAGCAAGACGGTGGACCATATTGTAACGGTTGTTCGGCGCTTTCGTGCATGCCATAAAAAATGCATGGTCATTCCTGGACACAGAACCTGTCATCGTCATAGATGAGAATCCCCCCAGTCCGTTGGTCATCAGATAACAGTTCTCCTGTCCCCTCTCATATGTTTTCCAGTCCTGTTTTCCGTACACCCATTTCCTGCTCATACGGCTTTCTTCCTCCCAAGTACAAGGACACTCTGAGGCGCTGCCTTGATCTCTCCCGACACCGGATGGTACGATTCCCACAGTCTGCTGTCCCGTCCGTTGCAGAGAACCATCCACCCCTCCCCATCCAGAGAGACAGGATATTCTGTCCTGCCGCTGTTATACACGATCTTTAATGTCTGCCATGGGGTTTTCACATCCCCGCCATCCTGCATGTTCCCACCGGGCTGTGCTTCCTTTTCTCTCTGCGGGTTTTCATCTTTCCTTATACGGTTATCTACAAGGAAGCTCACAACCCCCTTCTCTTTCCGCACTCCGTAAATCCTCTCCGCTGCCTGTCCTGATTTATCGCACAGTCCGGGGAGCAGCCTGCGCAGGGCGATGAGTCCCCGGTAATATTCTGCAAGCTCCCTGTTTTTCCATGCCCGCTCCCAGTCCAGACGGTTCAGGGAAATGGGGGCGTTAAAGCTGTCCTCCATCCCATCCTTTGTCCGGGCGAACTCTTCCCCTGACAGGAAGAAGAGAGTTCCCTGACAGGTCATGTACAGCGCTGCCGCCATACGATTGAGCCGCATCCTCTCTTCCTCGCCCGCATCCGGCAGTGTCACCGCCAGCTTATCCCACAGGGTCTGGTTGTCGTGGGCAGATACATAGGTGATGATCTGAGAGGGCGCTTTCACCCCTGCTGTCCGCCAGGCGCTCACACCCCTGATAATGTCATCCTCTTTCCCCTCTGCACCATTGATAAATCCCGGCTTTCTCACCTTCAGCGCCGAGCCCTTGACCGCGTCCCTCGTATCGTCACAGAACATCCCGATGTTCTCGTCCAGCAGACGGATATTCTTCTTCAACGCCGGGACTGCCCCATTTTCCATGGCGGTATCTGACGCTGCCCACGGCTCACCAAACACCAGCTTCTCCCCTCTGCCGTAACGGCTGTCCAGTTCCTTTCTGATCCGGTTCATCAGATCCACATCCAGAAGTCCCATGAGATCAAACCGGAATCCATCCACATGATACTCCTCTGCCCAGTAAAGAACTGATTCCAAAATATATTTCCCGCACATTTCCCGCTCGCTCGCCACGTCATTGCCGCAGGCAGAGCCATTGGATATCCTTCCGTCGTCAAACACGCGGTAAAAATACCAGGGAGCCGTGCGCTGGAACCAGGAATCCAGGGAATAGGTATGGTTGTATACCACATCCATGATCACCCGGAACCCCCGGGCATGAAGCGCCTGGATCATCTCCTTCATCTCGCGTATGCGCACCTCGCCCCTGGAAGCATCCGTGGCATACGATCCCTCCGGCACATTGTAGTTCACCGGGTCATAGCCCCAGTTAAATTCCGTGTCCTCTCCTGCTTCATCCACAGAGCCGTAATCATAGGCGGGCATGATCTGCACATGCGTGATCCCTAAATCTTTCAGATATCTCAGCCCGGTCGGGTGTATCCCATCCCCATACAGCGTCGTGTCCCCGCAGGTAAACGCCTTATACTTCCCCCGGCATGCTTCCGGAAAACCGCCGGAAGCATCCCAGGAAAACTCTTTTACATGAAGCTCATAGATGATCTGCTCCGGCCCTTTTTCCGGAGCGCAATCGTCTTCCCAGCCTTCCGGGTCTGTGCGTTTCAAGTCTGCCGCCATGCTCCGCCTGCCGTTGATCCCGCACGCCCGGGCATAAGGATCAGCGGAGCACACAGTCTCTCCCTCTATCTCAAGGATAAAATCATAATAGACGCCGTGCAGGCACTCTCCTGTCTCCCAGCTCCAGACTCCCTTGTCTTCCCGCTTCATGGGGATGCTCTGATACATGCTGTCACCGCTCCCCTCACGAAACAGATTCAGAGTGACACTGTCAGCGGAAGGACTCCACAGTTTAAACGAAGTCCCCTGACTCGTACAGATCACTCCAAGATCATCGCCTTCATATATATAATTGTCCTTAAACTCCGGACTCGAATAATACCGTTTCCACTCTAATGCTGTCCTCATATAAACTGCCTCTCCATGTATGATTGATCTTCATCATCCGCGAACTGACCGGAGATCCCGGGCGCGTTGGAACGGATGATACAGATATTCCTGTTCATCCGTTCCAATGCGCCCTCTATCCCTTCACAGCTCCGGAAAGTCCATCTACATAGTACCTCTGCATATACAGGAACAGCGCTGCAATGGGAATCGATATCAGCACCGCGCCTGCGGCAAAGCTTGTGTACCAGCTGTCAATGTACTCTTTCTCAAGCATCCTCCAAAGACCGATTGCAATGGTATACTGGTCCGCATTTGCCCGGCAGATAACTTTCGCAAAAATGAAATCAAGCCATGGGGCCATAAAAGATGTCAGCACCGTATAAATAACGATCGGCTTGCTCAACGGCAGTGTGATCTTTGTAAAGATCTGCCATCTCGTGCATCCGTCCAGGATGGCTGCTTCATCCACTGCGGCAGGGATCGTATCAAAGAATCCTTTGGCGATCTGAAAGCTCAATGCCGCGCCGCCTGAATAGACAAGGATCAGAGCCAGCTTTATCAGGTTTCCTTCTGTCATCCCCAGCGCCTTCAGGATAAAATACACTGCGATCATGGACATAAATCCCGGAAACAGACCGAGGATCATCGCCATATTCATGTATGGTCTTCTCATTTTAAAGCGCAGCCTTGACAGGCAGTAGGACACTGCCAGCACATAAAATGTAGAAAGAATACAGGAGCAGATGGCAATGAACAATGTATTCATGAACATCTGCGGAAAATTCAGGATCGAAGTATCCGTAAACAGCTTCGCATAGTTATCCAGCGTAAATGACTGCGGGAAGAAAGTGGATACATAGGATCCTTTCTCCGCGCGGAAGCTGGTCAGGATCACCCAGACAATGGGGAACACCCAGATCACCGCGAGGATCCCCAGGATCACATGGACGATCGTATTATTGATGAAACGCCTTTTCTTTGCGGAATGAATCTTATTACCAGCCATGCCTAGACCCCTCCTTCTTCTTTGTATGATTTACTGTTCCGGTATGTAAGCAGTGCGGCGATCGCGAGAATGACAAACGTCAGGATACCGATGACCGCGCCGATATTGTAATACTGCTTGTCGATCGTCAGCTTGTAGAGCCAGGTCACCAGCAGGTCCGTCTTCCCCGCGGTGGACGACAGGTCTGTGACCGGATCGCCCCCGGACAGCAGATATATGACATTAAAGTTATTTACATTTCCTGTAAATGTAACGATCAGATACGGCGTTGTTACATACAGCATGTAAGGAAGCGTGATCTTCGTAAAGATCTGGAGCGCGTTCGCTCCATCCACTTTTGCCGCTTCATACAGCTCGCCCGGTATATTCTGGAGCACTCCGGTGAGCTGGAGCAGGGTGTAGGGGACGCCCACCCATATATTTACGACTATGACCGTGACCCTGGCCCACATAGGATCAGTGAAGAATGGAAGGCTGGCGTCGGACTCGATCAGTCCGAGATTGCGGAGAAGCACGTTCACCGCTCCTTCCGGCTGGAGCATGGTCCTCATGATGAGAAGGGAGACGAACATCGGCACCGCACAGGAAAGCACGAAGCAGAATCTCCAGAAACCTTTTGCCCTTGTACCTTTCCGGTTGATCATAAGCGAAATGATCATGCCGAAGATATAGTTGGAAAAGGTTGCGAAAAACGCCCATATCAGAGTCCATCCCAGCACAGACCAGAAGGTGCTGCCAAGGATACTGCTGGAGTCAAACAGCGCCTTGAAGTTGTCCAGCCCCACCCAGTCAAAGAGCATCAGATGATTGTCGATCTTGCTGTAATTTGTAAATGCCATGCAGATCATGAAGATCAGCGGCAGGATCGTAAACGCAAAGATAAAAAACATGGGCGGCGTCATGAACAGCCTGTGCAGGTTCTCATGAAGCAGGGATTTCAGGTCTTCCCTGAAATTATTTACATGTCTGCCTTCCTTTGCCAGGCACTCCGCCTTATAAGCGCTCCTTAACGCCCCCGCCACGCAAGGAGCATCAATACCGTCACAAGAACAGTCGCAACCCCATAGAGCAGGATCAGTACGGACTGATCGCCCTTTGTATACATATATACCTGCAGAGCCTCATCCCAGTATTCTTCCTGCGGCACTGTTCCCAGATTCCCAAGCATGCTTAAGAACCTGACTCCATTCACTGCCATAAATACGATATAAGCCACTTCTGCCGCAAGGTACAGAAGACCTTTCACCTTCTGTCCGTGTACGATATTTCCGATCCCCATGAGCACCATGGAAAGCTTTGTCTCAAGTCCGCCCTCCCGGATCGCCCTTGTACATGTATAGGAAGTCGGAAAATCATTTACTCTCTTTTTAAAAATTCCCATCCTCGTCACCTCAATCAGATTCCATCACTGTTCATCGCTTTATTCATCTGCTCCGTCTGGTCCGCGGCATTGTCATGGGTAACGCTTCCGTTCCTTATGCCCTTGCCCATGTTTTCCACCGGGACCCAGCAGTTGTTCATCTTTGAAACAAAGGGCTGCAGGATCGAGGTATGGAGGAAGGTCTCATTCTGGGCCATGACCACAGGATCAGCCCCGATTTCCGGATCCTCCATCAGCTCTGTACAGCTTGGAATGGTCCCGCACATCTCATAGTGCGCCCTCTGTGCCTCCGGAGAACCGAGGTACACGGCAAGCTCGACCGCTGCCACCATATTTTCCGTGTTCGGGTTCACACCGATCGCTTTAGAACCTGCATAAGACATCATCTGCTTCGCTTCTCCATTCAGGGTAAATGTGGGAAGCGCTGCCACGCCCATGTTATCTCCCAGTGCCTCTCTCACGGAATTGGCATCCCAGGAACCGGAGAACATGGCATTGATGCTGCCGTCACGGAGTCCTGCGATACCGGAACCAAGGTCATCGATCCTGAAGTTCGGATTACTCTCAAGGTCAATGAGATATTTTGTCACGTCCGCTGCCTTCTGGCCCCCGAAATCCACACCCGCGGATTCGTCTGTGCCGTCTCCGAACAGAGTACATCCGTTCCCTATGTAAAACGCCGGCAGATACCAGGAATTGACAAATGGAAAGGATACGACTCCCTTCTCCAGCATGGTATCCAGACTCTTAACATCCTCCTCTGTGTATACACTCTTATCATAGTACATGAACCAGGTATTCGTCGTAAACGGCATCCCATACAGATCGCCGTCCATGGTCAGAGAATCCAGGACTGCCTCCGAGTTCATGGACTCGATCTGCTCTCTGTACTTCCCGCCGAACTTGGCCAGCGCATTGGCATCTGTCATAGTTGTGAGCGTATCGTTCGCATACATAAATACGTCCGCGCTCGCCTCCGCATCCTGAGAGACAGTACCAGCCGCTCCGGCCTCATCAGCAATCCCATACACAAAGGTAATGTCCCATTCCGGATGCTCATCCGCAAACGCTTCGCACATCGTCTGGAGCCACTCACCATTGTCCTTTGACTGGTCATTCTGCGGGGACCACACCATCAGGCGGATGCTCTCTTTTCCCCCGCCCGTACTGCCGCAGCCTGTCAGCCCGGCCGTCGCAAGTCCGAGAGTCATCGCTCCCGCCAACAGGACAGACACTGTTTTTCTTCTCATCGCTTCCATCCTCCGATTCTAAAGTTTCGATTTGTTTCGTTGGTATCATAATAGACCCTGTGGATATATTCGTCAATTACCTTTAATCAATATAAATCATTTTATCTGTTTTGCACAATTATCATCTATATTTTTTGTACATCATTATTCTTGCAATGATTTGCGAAACTTTTCTAAACTTAAAACGACACACATTGATTTCTTTTTTCTTTTTATATATAATATCTGTCTCTTATACACATCTGACGCTGCCGACGATAAGGCTCGT
>ERZ1090864.358-NODE-359-length-26105-cov-49.465029_pt1 | contig 26105 bp, 23 predicted proteins | sample MGYA00478479_ERZ1090864 | MGnify/ENA primary metagenome ERZ1090864 (study PRJEB33644, sample SAMEA5815743) | chicken gut metagenome | biome: Chicken; feature: Gastrointestinal Tract; material: Caecum | place: Ireland | collected 2019-01-01 | study: A study of the...
GTCATGCTGCCGTCGGGGCCCATCGCCTCAGCGCCTTTTCTGTGCTTAAATAGTGTGGCCACGAATTACTCCTCGTCATTTTTGTCGGTCTTTTCAGCCTTTTCGGTCTTGGCCTTCTTGGTGGTATCATCCTCGTCATCGTCGTCGTTGATGCCTTCCTGGAAGCCCTTCATGGTCTTGCCGAACATCTTGCCCAGCTTGGGCAGGTTCTTGGGTCCAAAGATGATGAGGACAACGAGAAGGATCATCAGTAATTCAGTAGGTCCGATACGCATAATGTACTACTCCTTTTTGTTCTGGCCGGGCCCTGCAGAGGCCCGGGTCACTACTCTACACAGCCGCGCTGTGCGGCTTGCTGCATGGTGTTGGGGCGGCGTCAGACCGCGGCGGTCTTGTCGGCCTCACCGGCGGCCTCAGCAGGGGCGGGGGCGGCCGGTGCTTCGGCTGCGGCCTCGGCGGCGGGGGCAGCCTCGGCGGCAGGCGCTGCGGCAGTTTCGGCGGGTTTTGCCTCTGCGGCAGTCTGGGCAGCGGCTTCACCGGCCGGTGCAGGGGCGCTCCCGGCTGCGGGGGCGGCCTCCTCGGCCAGCTCCTCCAGCTCTTCCACAGGCTCCTCCGCTGCCTTGGCGGCGGCCTCCTCTTTGCTGGTCTTGCCAATGCCGGTAAAGCTCTTGGTCACGTCCTTGACGCTGTTGTCGATATCCTTCTTGATATCCGTCAGGGGAGAGATGGCCTCTTTCAGGGGCTGCTGGATCTCGTTGAGAGGCTCCACGATGTTCTCCTGGATATCCTTGGACGCCGTGCTGGTGTACTTGCGCAGTTCACGCAGCATCTTGCCCAGCTTGCGCGCGTATTCGGGCAGCTGGTTGGGCCCGATGAACACCAGCGCAACGATGACAACGACGAGCAGCTCGGTAAATCCGATCTTCATGTAAACACGATTCCTTTCCGTCTCCTGGCCGGCTCTGGGGCCGGCTGCGTTGACTGCATTGATACGCCCTGCCTGGGCCGGGGGAGCTTCTCGGGCCGCCGGCCGAATTGCGGACACAGCAAGTATAGCATAATCCGCGTGACTTGACCAGATGTTTTTCTCGCCTAACAGGCAAAATTTCTGCTCCTTTCCGGCGAAAGGCCGGGTTTGTGCGGCGGCGGGAGAACAATCCTCTGCATTTGTACCAGAAAAATAGAGACGTATTATGAGTTGGTTATGAATTTTTTGTGAATAATCAGGAAAAACGGCGTGTTTGTGTCGAAAGTGTGAAAAATGCCCGGCCGGAGCCGGGCAGAAAACCGTCGAAGAGCCTCTACAGGCAGGAAGGGGGTCACTCCAGTTTCAGATCGCCCTCTTTGATCCAGCCCAGGCGGCGCTCGATCTCACAGAAAAGGACGCTGAGCACCGCCGGCAGCACAAAGCACAGCAGGATCATGCCGGCCCAGTCCAGAGGGGTGACGGCGGCTTTGGCGCCGGAGGCGATGTCGTTCAGCCAGCCGGTGTAGACCCCGATGGGGCCCACCATGCCGCAGGTGCCCATGCCGGAGGAGACGGCCGCGCCGTTCATTTCCAGGTGGAACAGGCAGGTGGCCAGGGGACCGGTGATGGCGCTGGCCAGGGTGGGGGCGATCCAGATGCGGGGATTGCGGACGATGTTGCCCATCTGCAGCATACTGGTGCCCAGGCCCTGGCTGACCAGGCCGCCCACGCCGTTTTCCTTATAACTCATCACGGCAAAGCCCACCATTTGGGCGCAGCACCCGGCCACCGCTGCGCCGCCGGCCAGGCCGGTCAGGCCCAGAGCCGCGCAGATGGCAGCCGAGGAGATGGGCAGGGTGAGGGCCACCCCTACGATCACCGACACCAGCACCCCCATGACAAAGGGGGACTGCTCGGTGGCCCACATGATCAGGGTGCCCACCCGGCTGGCGGCCGCGCCGATGGGGGCGGCGATGAGCAGGGCCAGCCCCACCCCCGAAAAGATGGTCACCAGCGGGGTGACCAGCAGGTCGATCTTGGTCTCCCGGCTGACGGCCTTGCCCAGCTCGGCGGCCACGATGGCGATGAGCAGCACCGCCAGGGGCCCGCCGGCCCCGCCCAGGGAGTTGGAGGCCCAGCCCACCGTCACCAGGCTGAACAGGACGAAGTTGGGGGCGTGGAGGGCGTAGCCGATGGCGCAGGCCATGGCCGGGCCGCTCATGGCCGAGGCATACCCGCCGATGGTCTCCAGCATGGCAAGGCCCAGCTGCTGGCCCAGGGTGTCCAGGATGGTGCCGATCAGCAGGCTGGCGAACAGGCCCTGGGCCATGGCGCCCAGGGCGTCGATCAGGTACCGCTGGGGGGTGATGACGATGTCTTTGCGTTTTAAGAAATCTTTCACATTTTCCATTTGGATGCCGCCTTTCTTGTCGAATAAAGGGGGCTTGGGCCCCGGGATGGTTTCTGCAGGCGGCACACAGTATATCATACACCTGTCAAGACAGCAAGACGCCGGGCAGATTTTAGGCGATTTGTCAGGATTTCCTGAAAATTGGTGCAATGATTCTGGCGTCTGGGACGTGTTGCTTACAGCAGTCCATGGCGCAGGGGCCCTGTCCGGTCCGCCGCAAGGGCTTGAGAAACACCGGAACCGACGCCTTTCAAGATTGACGGCAGAGCGCATTCTGGTGTATACTTAGAACACAAAATTTGGATGTACGGAGGCTGAGGGAGACGGAATGAAACGAAAGATTTCGACCTTGTTTTCAAAAAGACCGGGAGGGGGCCGCGATCTGGGCCAATGCATTGCATCGGCAGTCATCGCCCTGACCCTCACGATGACGGGGGCCGCAGGCTATGTGGCCGCCGCGTTTGAGCCGCAGACCCTGCTGGTAGAGCCGGGGGCCGTATACGACGAGGAAGCAGAGCTTGCCGGGACGCAGACCGCAGAGGCTGCGCCTGTCCAGGCAGAACCAGAGGCAGCGGAGCCGGAAGCACCGGTGCTCCGGTCTGCCCCTGTGCCCGCCGCTGAGACGGCCGAGCCCGCAGCGGAGGCCCAGCCTGAGGCAGCCCCTGCGGCAGAGGAAGCAGCAGAAGCCGCGCCCGCCCCGCAGGAGGCCGCGCCGGCACCGGCTGCCCCCGAGCAGCCCGCCCAGGAACCGGCGGCAGAGCCTGCCGGGACGCCTGCCCTGACTGAGGCGGAACTTGCAGAAGAAAACGGCCTGTCCGCCGCCCAGACGGCCCAGGCAGGCTTCCAGCAGATGACCGACGCCACCGCTGCCGAGGACCCGCTGGCCGCCCGCTATGAGGCCACCACCATCACCCCCGACGCCAGCGGCCGCATCACCATCACCCCGGACGAGTTCAACGCCATGCTGGCGAACCAGAACATCGACTGGGACGAGGAGAACTGCCTGAGCTGGTTCTTCAACTGGCTGTTCAACTGGCTGTTCCCCGCCAAGGAGACCCCGGCCTATTCCGGCTGGCGGACCGAGAGCGGCAAGACCTACTACTACGACCCCTCGACCCATGAGCGGCTGACCGGCCTGCAGACCATCGACGACAAGATCTATTATTTTGACGCCAACGGCGTCCGCCAGGACAACGTGACCTTCGGCATCGACGTGTCCCGCTACCAGCAGAAGGTGGACTGGAACAAGGTCAAAAAGGCCGGCGCGTCCTTTGTCATCATCCGCATCGGCTACCGCGGCTACGAGACCGGCGCCCTGGTGCTGGATTCCATGTTCGAGAGCCATCTGGCCGGGGCCAAGGCCGCGGGCCTCAAGACCGGCGTTTACATCTTCAGTCAGGCCATCAACGAGGACGAGGCCCGCGAGGAAGCCTTTGCCTGCGCCTACGTCCTCAACGGCCGCAGCCTGGACTACCCCGTCTACTTTGACAGCGAGTACAGCACCAGCTCCCACACCGGCCGGGCCGACAACCTGTCCAAGGCCGAGCGGACCGCCTGCGCTGTGGCTTTCTGCGAGGAGTTGAAGAAGTACGGCTATGAGCCGGGCGTCTACGCTTCCACCAGCTGGTTCCAGAACCATCTGGACCTGTCGGCCCTGCAGGGCTACCGCATCTGGAACGCCCACTACGGCGTCAGCGCCCCCAGCATCGACTGCGATATGTGGCAGGGCAGCTGCACCGGCCAGCTCAGCGGCGTCAGCAGCAGCGGCGTCGATCTGAACATCAGCTACATGGGCTGAGCCTTCCGCCCGCGCCCCGAACGCCGGGGCCGCTGAAAATAAAAGACAAGCCCTTGCAAGGGCAAGGAAGGGGCTGCGCGTATGGACCACATCGGCCTGATCGCCTCGGATATGGACTACACCCTGCTGGATGAAAACGGCCAGCTGCCCGGCGGCTTTGCCGAGCTGGTCCGGGCGCTGGAAGAAGAAGGCATCTACTTCGCGGCGGCCAGCGGGCGGCCCCTGTATACCCTCGAGACCATGTTCCCCGACCTGCGGCAGCACATCGCCCTGATCGGGGACAACGGCGGGGCCATCCGCTGGCGGGGCCGGGACATCTACCAGTCCCGGATGCCGGCCGCGGATTACCGCGAAATGGCCGCCGCCACCCGCGAAGCCGGCGACGTCGGCGTCCTGTGCGGGATGGAGAGCGCCTACGTCGAGCGCCAATACGAGCACTACGCCCGCGTGCTGGGCCAATTTTACACCCGCGTCACCTATGTGGACGACCTGACCGCCCTGGACGTCCCCGCCGACAAATACACCATTTATCTGCCCCGGGGCGACTCCCAGGCCGCCTACGACAAGCGCTACGGCAAACTGTATGCCGGGCGGTTCTCGGTGGCGGTGGCGGGGCCGAACTGGGTGGACATCATGAACCGCGGCGTGGACAAGGGCGCGGCGCTGCGCGCACTGGGCCGCAGCCTGGGGCTGGAGCGCGCCAGCCTGATGGCCTTCGGCGACACCTACAACGACGCCGAAATGCTCTGCTGCGCCAAGTACGGCTTCCTGATGGCCAACGGCAGCCGGGACCTGCGGGCCCGGGTGGCCTTCCTGGCCCCGCCCCACTGGGACCAGGGCGTCATGCGGATCATGCGCCAGGTGCTGGCCCAGAGCGGCTGGGTGGAACCCTCCGACTTTACGCCGGCGCATTAAAGCCTGAACTGTTTCTTTTCTAAACAACGCGAAAGCCCCTGCGGTTCTGCACTGGAACCACAGGGGCTTTTTATACTGTGCGTTTTATTACTGCAAGGATAAGGGATTCTGGGTAAAAGGCCTGCCGGGGAGACGGCGGCCGGAGGAAAGCGCGCTTACCCGCCCAGATAGGCGGTGCGGACCTTTTCGTTGGTCAGCAGCTCGGCGCCGGTGCCCTCCATGACGATGCGGCCGGTCTCCAGCACATAAGCGCGGTCGGCGATGGACAGGGCCATCTGGGCGTTCTGCTCCACCAGCAGGATGGTCATGCCCTCTTTGTGGACGTCCTGGATGATGTCGAAGATCTCCTGCACCAGCAGGGGGGACAGGCCCATCGAGGGCTCGTCCAGCATCAGCATCTGGGCGTTGCTCATCAGGGCGCGGCCCATGGCCAGCATCTGCTGCTCGCCGCCCGACAGGGTGCCGGCCATCTGGCGGCGGCGCTCTTTCAGGCGGGGGAACAGCTTATACACCTTTTCCATGTTGGGGGCGATGGTGCTGCGGTCCTGGGTGTAGCCGCCCATCTCGAGGTTCTCCTCCACCGACATGTGCAGAAAGACGCGGCGGCCTTCCGGCACCTGGGCCAGGCCCGCCTGGACGATCTTGTGGGCGCGCATCCCGGTGATGTTCTGGCCCTTGTAGGTGATAGTGCCGGTCTTGGGGTGCAGCAGGCCCGAGATGGTCTTCAGATTGGTGGATTTGCCGGCGCCGTTGGCGCCGATCAGGGTGACGATCTCCCCCTCGTTGACGTGGAAGGAGATGTCCTTGATGGCGTGGATGGCGCCGTAGTAGACGTTGACGCCCTCCACGTTCAGCATAGTCTCGGCCATAACTCAGCCCTCCTTCTTGCCCAGGTAGGCTTCGATGACCTGGGGATTGTTGCGGATCTCGTCGGGGGTGCCCTTGGCGATGACCCGGCCGAAGTTCAGCACCGCGATGCCCTCGCAGATGCCCATGACCAGGTTCATGTCGTGCTCGATCAGCAGGATGGCGATGTCGAACTCGTCGCGGATGCGGCGGATGACCTCCATCAGCTCGGCGGTCTCGGAGGGGTTCATGCCGGCGGCAGGCTCGTCCAGCAGCAGCAGCTTGGGACGGGTGGCCAGGGCGCGGATGATCTCCAGCCGGCGCTGTGCGCCGTAGGGCAGGCTGCCCGCCTGCTTGCCGGCCAGGTCGGACATATGGAAGATGTTCAGCAGCTCGATGGCCTCGTCGGTGGTCTTTTTCTCCTGCTTCCAGTAGCTGGGCAGGCGCAGCAGGGCCTCGGGCAGGTGGTAGTTCATGGACTGGTGCAGGCCCACCTTGACGTTGTCGATGACGGTCAGGTCCTTGAACAGGCGGATGTTCTGGAAGGTGCGGGCCACGCCCATCCGGTTGACCTGGTAGGTCTTTTTGCCGGCGGTGGGCACGCCGTCCAGCAGGATGGAGCCGCGGCTGGGCTGGTAGACGTTGGTCAGCAGGTTGAACACGGTGGTCTTGCCCGCGCCGTTGGGGCCGATCAGGCCGGCGATCTCATTGCGGCCGATCATCAGGTTGAAGTTGTCCACCGCGGTCAGGCCGCCGAAGTCGATGCCAAGGCCGCGGACGTCCAGCACCGGGCGCTTGTCCATGTCCCGCTCGGTCAAAAAGCCGCCTGAGGGGATGCTGTGCAGGCTGGTGTCGAAGGTGGGGTTGCCGCCGGTGCCCGGTTTCTGGGCGGCGGTGTTCTTTTTGGGATCACTCATGGGTCGTTTCCTCCTTCCCGCCATGGCTGAGCACTTTGCTGATGATCCGGCTGAGGGAGAAGTCGTAGCTGCCCAGCAGTCCGCCCGGGCGGAAGATCATCATCAGGACCAGCACCACCGAGTACAGGACCATCCGGTAATCCGCCATGCTGCGCAGAGCCTCGGGCAGGATGGTCAGGACGGTGGCGGACAGGATGGAGCCCAGCATCGAACCCATGCCGCCCAGCACCACCATGACCAGGATCTCGATGGACTTCATGAAGTCGAAGCTGGCCGGGTCCAGAACGCCCAGATAGCCGGCGTACAGGCCGCCCGCCAGCCCGGCGAAGGCCGCCGAGAAGGCGAAGGCCATGACCTTATAATAGGTGGTCTGGATGCCGCAGCTCTCGGCTGCGATCTCGTTGTCCCGGATGGCCAGGACGGCGCGGCCGTGCCGGCTCTTGATCATGGTGTGGATGAAAAAGCAGGTCAGCACCACGCACAGGAACACCGACAGCAGGTCGGAGTACTTGGGGATGTTCTTCAGGCCCTTGGCGCCGTAGAAAAGGGAAAAGCCCAGGACGTTGTCGATGTTGTTCAGGGTGATGCGGATGATCTCGCCAAAGCCCAGCGTCAGGATGGCCAGATAGTCGCCGCTCAGGCGCAGGGCCGGGATGCCGATCAGCACGCCGAACAGGCAGGCCATCAGCGCGCCCAGGGCCAGGCCCGCCGCAAAGGCAACCGGCTCCGGCCAGGTGCAGTATTTGGTGAACAGGGCGCTGGTGTAAGCGCCCACCGCCATAAAGCCGGCGTGGCCCAGCGGCAGCTGGCCCAGGTAGCCGGTGGCCACGTTCAGGGAGACGGCCAGGATGATATTGATGCCCACCAGCAGCAGGACTTTATTCTGGTAGGTGCTCAGGACGCCGGCAGACAGGGCCTGCAGCGCGAAAAAGAGCAGGACCACCAGCACGGTGTTGATGAGATAGCGCACCGGCATTTTCAGCGCGCGGTATTTCGCTTTTGCTTTGCTCACAGTCAGATACCCCCTTAGACCTTTTCCTGCACCTTGCGGCCCAGGATGCCGGTAGGCTTGACCAGCAGGACGATGATGAGGATGGCGAAGGTGGCGGCGTCACGCCAGGCCGACAGGCCCACCGCCGAGACAAGGCTCTCGCAGACGCCGATGGCCAGGCCGCCGATCATGGCGCCGGGGATGGAACCGATGCCGCCCAGAACGGCGGCCACGAAGGCTTTCAGGCCCAGCATCGAGCCCATGGTGGGGGTGGCCTGCGGATAGCTGCAGCAGTACAGCACCGAGCCGATGCCGGCCAGGGCCGAGCCCACCGCAAAGGTGAAGGAAATGGTGCTGTTGACGTTGACGCCCATCAGGCGGGCGGCGTCCATGTCCTCCGAGACGGCCCGCATGGCCTTGCCCAGCTTGGTGCGCTGGACGAGCAGCGTCAGCACGATCATCGAGATGACCATGACCGCCAGGGTCAGGATGGTGGTCAGGCTGATGTTGACGGTGCCGATCTGGAACACCTGGTTGGTGAAATAGGAGGGGATCACCTTGGCGCCCGAGCCCAGGATCAGCTCGGCGGTGTACTCCAGGAAGAAGGAGACGCCGATGGCCGTGATCAGCAGGGACAGGCGGGGCGCATCGCGCAGGGGGGTGTAGGCGATCTTTTCGATCACCACGCCCAGCACGGTGCAGGTGAGGATGGAGGCGCAGACCGCCGTCACCGGGCCGAGGCCCAGCTGGTTCATCACGAACCAGGACATATACGCGCCCACCATGATGATGTCGCCGTGGGCAAAGTTCAGCAGCAGGATGATGCCGTACACCATGCTGTAGCCCAGAGCGATCAGCGCGTAGATGCTGCCCAGCGACAGGCCGTTGATCAGCTGGCTGAAAAATACTGTCATGGTAGCAGTTCCTTTCTCTTTGACATTTTCTGCGGCGCTGTTTACGCGAAAATGCGGAGACCATCCGAGCATTCCCTGTTCGAGCGGTCTCCGCACTATCCGTTTGTTATTGCTCCGCAGTATTCCGCAATAAAAACTTGAAATCACACCCGGAAACACGCGCCGGCCCGGCGGAGGGTCCGGCACGCAGACAGCTTAGTACTGCTCGACGAAGACAGCCTCGCCGTTCTCGAAGGTCAGGATGGCGGCAGTCTTGACGGGGTCGTTGTGGTCGTCAAAGGTGAAGCTGCCGGTGACGCCCTCAAAGCTGCCGTTCTTGATGCCGTCGATGACGGCCTGCTTGTACTCGTCGGAACCGGGCTCCAGGCCGGCCTCCTCGGCAGCCTGCAGGCCGCCGCAGACGGTCAGAGCGGCGTCGTAGCCCAGGGGCGAGAAGCCGTTGGGGTAGGGCTCGCCGTACTCGGCCTCGTAAGCGCTCTCAAAGTCGGGGTTGGAGCCGGTGGCGTAGTTGGCGCAGAAGTAGCAGCCGTCCAGCTGCTCTGCAGTGGCGTACTGGGTGACGCCATCCCAGCCGTCGCCGCCCAGGAAGGGGACGTCCAGGCCCACGTCGGTGGCCTGGGTCAGGATCTGGCCCACGTCCTCGTAGTAGTTGGGGCAGTAGACCATTTCGGGGCCGGCATTCAGGATGGTGGTCAGCTGGGTCTTGAAGTCCACGTCGCCGGCGGAGTAAGTCTCGGAGGCGACGATCTGGCCGCCGTTGGCCTCGAACTCGGCCTCAAAGTTGGTGGCCAGGCCCTCGTTGTAGTCGGCGCCGGTCTGGTAGATCACGGCGGCCTTGGTGTAGCCCAGCTTGTCGGTGGCATAGTCGGCCATCTTCACGCCCTGGAACGGGTCGGTGAAGGTGGTGCGGAACACGTTGGTGTAGACGGTGTCGGTCTCGGCGTCGTAGGTGACGGCCTCGGCGGTAGCGGAGGCGGTGACCATAGGCATATTGTAGTCCTGGGTCTCAGCCACAACGGCCAGGGTGGGGGTGGTGGTGACGTCGCCGATCAGAGCGGTGATGCCCTGGTCCACCATCTGGGTAAAGCAGGTGACAGCCTGGGTGGCGTCGCCCTGCTCGTCCATCTCGACGACCTCGATCTGCTTGCCGTTGATGCCGCCGGCCTCGTTGATCTGCTTGATGTACAGGTTGGCGCCGTTGGCCACAGCGATGCCGTAGACCGACACATCACCGGTCAGGGGAGCCAGCAGGCCCACCTTGATGGTGTCGCCGGAGGCGGAGCCGGAAGCTGCGCCCGACGCGGCGGTGGAAGCGGCGGTGCTGGAGGAGCTGGACGAAGAACCGCAGGCGCTCAGTGCGCCGACCGCGGCGGCAGCGCCCACGACAGCCAGGAACTGACGACGGGAAATGCTCTTTTTCATACTAAAATCCCTCTTTCTTGCTTACTGCTTTAGAACAACAGAGTGAAATAGACAAGCAAGGGAGCCCCTTCTCCCTTGAAGCTCCCTTACTTTGTACTATAGTATAATCAACTGAAGCGCCAGCCGCAAGTCACAAACCAGCCATAGTTTTTTGATACATGAGACTTGTTTATTGTGAACTTTAACAAATTTCACTTATAAACTTCCTTGACAGGAAACTCCTGCCAGGGCGGACAGGCTCAGGCTTCCTCGCCGGCGGGGGCGGGGCAGGCAGCGGGTTCCGCCGTCTCGGGCACGGCCGCAGCGCGCTTGGCCCGGCCGAGGGCACGCAGGCAGAAATACAGGGAAAGCCCGGTGCCGATGGCCCAGCCGATGGGCCAGGACAGCCAGATCCCAGTGGAGCCCAGGGCCGTGGCGGACAGCGCCACCGACAGGGCCACCCGCAGGATCAGGTCGGCAAAGGTGGCCACCATGAACTGGACCATCAGCGAGCAGCCGCGCAGCACGCCGTCCGACACCAGCTTGAGGGACACCACGAAGTAGAAGGGGGCCACGATCCGCAAGAAGAGGATGCCGGTCTCGATGGCGGTGCCGGTGGGCTCGTTCATGAACAGGAACAGCAGCTGCCGCCCGGCGAAGAAGTAGGCCGCCGCCAGGGGCACGCAGATCAGCCAGACCAGCTTGACGCCGGCGATGTAGCCCTGGCGCACCCGCTCGGGCTTGGCCGCGCCCAGGTTCTGGCTGGTGTAGTTGGAGATGCCGTTGGCCAGGGTGGTGAAGGAAGTGATGACCAGGTTGTTCAGCTTGACCGCCGCCGAATAGCCGGCGATGACGCTGGCGCCAAAGCTGTTGATGACGCTCTGGATGATGATATTGCCCACCGACACCGAGCTCTGCTGCAGGATGCTGGGCACGGCGATGACCGCGATCTTGCCCAGCATCTGCCAGGAGAAGAGGGCGGGCTTTTCCGGGGTGGAGATGGCCTTCATCCGGCGGGCCACCGCCAGCAGGGCCAGCACGCAGCTGATGCCCTGGCAGAGGAAGGTGGCCCAGGCGACGCCCGCCACCCCCATGTCAAAGGCGGTGACAAAGAAGATATCCATAAAGATGTTGCCCACCGACGAAGCCGCCAGGAAGAAGAAGGGGGTGCGGCTGTCGCCCAGCGCCGAGAAAATGCCGGTGGCTACGTTGTAAAAGAACATGAAGGGCAGGCCCAGGACGTAGATGTCCAGGTACAGGGCCGAGTCGGCCAGGATCTCGGCCGGGGTGTTGATGAGCTCAAGCAGGGCATCGCACCCCAAAAGGCCCACCAGCATCAGGACGGCCACCAGCACCGCGCACCCGATCAGGGAGGTGGTGACGGCGGTCTTCATGTCCCGGTACTGTTTGGCCCCGAAAAACCGGGACACGATGACCGAACAGCCGATGTTGCACCCAAAGGCGAAGGCGATGAAGATCAAAGTGATCTCATAGCTGTTGCCCACGGCCGCCAGGGCCGCCTCGCCGACGAATTTGCCGGCTACCAGACTGTCCGCAATGTTGTACAGCTGCTGAAAGACCACGCTGCCGAACATGGGCAGGCAGAACTTCCACAGCACGGTGGACGGATTTCCCACCGTCAAATCCTTGTTCACAAAAATTCCTCCTTACAGGCGCAAGAGCGGAAACCGCTGTTGTAATTTCTACCAAAAGATAGTATACTTTTTTGGATGGCATAAGTAAAATATATGTTCTATATAAAAACCATATCAAAGTGAGATGAAGGAGGGCGCGCCTGTGCCGGTGCCATACGATTATTACCGCATCTTTTATTATGTGGCCAAATACCGCAGCTTCACCCGGGCGGCCGCGGTGCTGCACGGCAGCCAGCCCAACATCACCCGGACCATCAACCTGCTGGAACAGGAGCTGGGCTGCCGCCTGTTCGAGCGCAGCCACCGGGGGGTGGCCCTGACCCCCGAGGGGGAGCAGCTGTTCTCCCACGTCCAGATCATGCAGGAGCAGATGCAGGCCGCCGAGTCCGAGCTGGCCAGCCGCCGCAGCCTGCACAGCGGGCGGGTGGCCATCGGCGCCAGCGAGACGGCCCTGCACGGGCTGCTGCTGCCGGTGCTGCGGGACTTCAAGCGGCGGTATCCGGGGGTGCGGCTCCAGATCACCAACCACTCCACCCCGCAGGCCATCGAGGCCCTGCGCACGGGGCTGGTGGAGCTGGCGGTGGTGGGCACCCCCTGCGGGGAACTGGCCGCCCCGCTGGCCGAGCAGCGGCTGCGCCCCTTCCAGGACTTGCTGGTGGCCGGGCCGGAATACGCCCACCTGGCCGGCCGGCCCCTGACCTATGGGGAACTGGCCCGGCTGCCCCTGATCTGTCTGGGGCAGGACAGTTCCACCTTTGCCTTTTATGCCCGGCTCTTTGCGGAAAATGGCGCCGTGCTGGAGCCGGACGTCCAGACCGCCACCACCGACCAGCTGGTGCCGCTGGTGCGGTATGGGCTGGGGCTGGCCTTCGTCCCCGAGGACTTTGCCGGGGACGCCCTGGCCAAAGGGGAAGTGGTCCGCCTGACCCTGGAAGCGCCCCCGCCCCTGCGCTACATCAGCCTGGTGAAAGACAAAAGCCGCCCCCTCAGCGTCGCTGCCATGGAACTGGAGCGGATGCTGCGGGCGGCTTCCCAGGGCTGATTTTCACCGCCACAGCCGTTTCCAGCGGGCGGCCTGGGCGGCCAGCCAGCGGTCCAGCAGGGGGTGGCTGACCCAGGCTTTGCCTGCGCCGCTCTCGATGAGGTTGCGGGCCAGGGCCTGGGGCGCAGCGTCGGCCAAGTCAGGCGCGTCGGGGCCGAGGGTCAGGGTCAAAGCGCAGGAGGCGTCCGGCCAGGGCGGGGCCGCCTCGTCCGACGGCCAGAGGAAGGGCGGCAGCAGCCGCACCGCACAGGTGGTCCGGCGGCCCTCCTCGGTCAGCATCAGGGCGGCAGGGACCCCGGCGGGGGTGCACCGCAGTTCGGCGGCCAGCACCCGCAGCCGCCCCGGCGGCAGGATCTGTACAAAGCCCTCTTTGGGGGCGGGGGAGAGGGCGCACCAGTCCGGGGCCTCCTCCGGCTCGATGGGCCAGGCCGGCGGGTCAAATCTGGCGTACAGGCCCGGCAGGGCAAAGCACTCAGCCCCGGCCAGGGCCTCCCAAAGCAGGGTGTAAAATTCGGTCATGGGGTGCCCCGGGTCGGGCTGGCTCAGCCCAAAGCCGGGGCGGGTCACTTTTCCGCCGCCCATAGGCAAACGCTCCTTTATCACGAAATGTTTCACAAAAATGGGGATTGCTTTTTGGGGCCTTTTCCCTTATACTGGCCCCAGAAAGGGGATGACGAACGGATGTCGAAAGAGAAAAAACAGAGCACATCCGCCCTGACCGCCGCCGCAATGATGGCGGCGGTCCTCTGCGTACTGGGGCCGCTGTCGGTGCCGGTGGGGCCGGTGCCCATCGCCATGGCAAACTTTGCCGTCAGCCTGGCGGCCTGGCTGCTGGGGCCCCGCTATGGAGCCCTGAGCGTGGCGGTTTACCTGCTGCTGGGCGGGGTGGGGGTGCCGGTGTTTGCCGGGTATAGCGCCGGGGCCGCCGTCCTGTTCGGGCCCACCGGCGGCTATCTGATCGGCTACCTGGCCCAGGCTCTGCTGGGCGGCTGGGCGGTGGAACGCTCGGGGGGCCGGGCGGTCTGGTCGGTGCTGGGCCTGGCGGCCGGGGTGGCGGTCTGCTACGCTTTTGGCACCGGATGGTTCATGGTGCAGATGGGCTGCTCGCCGGCTTATGCCCTGACGGTCTGTGTACTGCCCTTTGTCCCCTTCGATCTGGTTAAGATCGGGCTGGCTTCGGCGCTGGGCCGCCTTCTCCGGCGCAGCCTGACCGGCGCCGGGCTGCTGCACCACAACCAATGAGCCTTATCAAATAAAGTCCCGTCCGGCCGGCATGTACGGACGAACGGGACACATACAGGGAAATTTGCCGCTGAGAGTGTGCGAGGCCGCAAGGCCGAGTGCATGGTTCAGCGGCAAATTTTGTCAAAAGGGGCAGCGACAGCGAAGCGCGTCCAGTGGACGAGGCAGCGAGCTGTCGCTGGCGCAGCGCTCCGGTTTTCGCAAGCGGTCACGCGCCGCGAAAACCGGCTAAGCGCAAGAGGGGCCAGGGGGAAAGAATTTCTGCTGCGCGTATGCGCACAGAAATTGGTCCCCCCTGGAGAGCATTTATGCGATTGTATAGCCCAGGGTGGCCGCCATGACGGCCTTGATGGTGTGCATCCGGTTTTCTGCCTCGTCAAAGACGATGCTCTGGGGCCCTTCGAACACCTCGTCGGTGACTTCCATGGCGTCCCGGCCGAACCGCTCGCCCATCTCCTTGCCGATGACGGTCTTGTGGTCGTGGAAGGCGGGCAGGCAGTGCATAAACACAGCCTGCGGCCCGGCGGCTTCCATCAGGGCGGCGTTGATCTGGTAGGGGGCCAGGTCGGCGATCCGCTCGGCCCACACCTCTACCGGCTCGCCCATCGAGACCCACACGTCGGTGTAGAGGACGTCCGCCCCCTTGGCAGCGGCGAGGGGGTCCTCCTCAAAGCGGAGGGTGGCCCCGGTCCCGGCGGCGATGGCCTGGCACTGGGCGATGAGAGCCGGGTCGGGCCAGTATTTTTTGGGGGCGCAGGCGGTGAAATGCAGCCCCATCTTGGCGCAGCCCACCATCAGGCTGTTGCCCATGTTGTAGCGGGCGTCCCCGAAATAGACGAAGTTGATCCCTTCCAGCTTGCCGAAGTGCTCCCGGATGGTCAAAAAGTCGGCCAGGATCTGGGTGGGGTGGAACTCGTTGGTCAGGCCGTTCCAGACCGGCACGCCGGCGTAGTGGGCCAGCTCCTCTACGATCTCCTGGCCGTAGCCGCGGTACTCGATGCCGTCGAACATCCGGCCCAGCACCCGGGCGGTGTCGGCGATGGACTCCTTTTTGCCGATCTGGCTGCCCGAGGGGTCCAGATAGGTCACTTCCATGCCCAGGTCGTGGGCGGCCACCTCAAAGCTGCACCGGGTGCGGGTGGAGGTCTTTTCAAAGATGAGGGCGATGTTTTTGCCCCGCAGCCCGTCGTGGCGGACGCCGGCCTTTTTCTGGGCCTTGAAGGCGGCTGCCAGGTCGATGAGCGCGCCGATCTCGGCGGGGGTATAGTCGAGCAGCTTCAAAAAGCTGCGGCCTTTCAGATTCACAGGAAACTCCCCTTTCTGCATATATACCATTTAACGTGTATAAATAACTGTAAATATGCAATCATTATACGCCGCCCGGGCAAAACTGTCAAGTTACAGGGTAAACTCGACCCGGCGCCCGCTGGCGTGGTAGGGCGTCAGGCGGACGCCCGCCTTTTTCAGCATGAAGCGTGCCGCCACGCTGGAATCGCTGTCGTGGTACTTGTCGTCGTAGTAGACGATCTCCCCGATGCCCGACTGGATGATGGCCTTGGTGCACTCGTTGCAGGGGAACAGGGTGACGTAGATCCGCGCCCCCTTGAGGTTGTTGTGGGCGCTGTTGAGGATGGCGTTCAGCTCGGCGTGGCAGACGTACATATATTTGGTGTCCAAAGGCTCGCCCTCGCGGCCCCAGGGCATGGCGTCGTCGTCGCAGCCCATGGGCATCCCGTTGTAGCCCAGAGAAAGGATCTTGTTTTCGGGGCTGACGATGCAGGCTCCCACCTGGCTGTTGGGGTCCTTCGAGCGCATGGCGGAGAGCAGCGCGATGCCCATAAAGTATTCGTCCCAGTTGATGTAGTCGTTGCGTTGTTTCATAAAAGGCGCCTCCCTGCGCAGTTTGTTGTGCTGCTATTATACCGTATCAGCGTACAAAACACAATGCAAAAGCGCCACCTGACAAAGTGCACAAAAGTAAGCTGCGAACTTTGGAAGGCTAAATTTGGCACAAATCATTTGAAATTGGCTTTGATTGTGGTATTATCTTTGTAAAATATGCCACAAAAGCGGAGAGAAGTCCCGCCAGGCGGAAAAGAGGGAAAAGACCGTTATGAAATACGCAAGCAACAATATCCGCAATATCTTGATTGCAGGCCATGCCGGCAGCGGCAAGACGACGCTGACCGAGGCATTGGTCTATTTTTCGGGCGCTTCCGAGCGGATGGGCCGCGTGGAAGACGGCACCACGATCTCTGACTTCGACCCGGAGGAGGCCAAACGGAAGGCCAGCCTTTCGGCTTCGGTGGTCCCGGTGGAGTACGGCGGGATCAAGTACAACCTGATCGACGCGCCGGGCCTGTTCGATTTTGAGGCCGGCGAGTACGAGGGCATCCGCGCCGCCGAGAGCGTGCTGGTGTGCGTGTCGGGCCGCAGCGGCGTCACTGTGGGCGCCGAAAAGGCGTTCCAGCTGGCCCGCAAGAACGGCAAGGCCACCATGGTCTTTGTCACCAAGTCCGACCTGGAGCACTCCAACTACTTCCAGATCCTGGAGGACATGAAGATCAAGTTCGGCTCCAGCATCTGCCCCTGCGTGGTGCCCGCCCGCCTGGACGACGGCACCAGCGTCTACATCAACCTGTTCAGCCAGAAGGCGTTCAAATATGAGAGCGGCAAGCAGATCCAGGTGGACCTGCCCGACATCGGCCACCGCTTCCAGGGCCTGATCGAGGCCATGAGCGAGGCCATCGCCGAGACCGACGACGAGCTGATGGAAAAGTTCTTCGGCGGCGAGCCCTTCACCACCGAGGAGATCGTGGAAGGGATGCGCAAGGGCGTCAAGGACGGCCTGATCACCCCCGTGTTCTGCGGCAGCGCCGTCAACCTGCAGGCGCTGGATATGCTGCTGTACAATATGGACAAGCTGCTGCCCAGCCCGGCCCACGCCGCCGCCATCCCGGCGGAGAACGCCGGCGGCGATCTGGTGGAGCTGCACTGCGACGCCGCCGAGCCCACCGCCGCCTACGTCTTTAAGACGGTGGCCGATCCCTTCGTGGGCAAGATGAGCTACCTGCGGGTGCTCAGCGGCAAAGTGACCCCGGGCATGAGCCTGGTCAACGCCCGCACCGGCGACACCGAGAAACTGGGCAAGCCCATGTTCATCTGCGGCAAAAAGCAGACCGACGCCGACGAGATCACCGCCGGCGACATCGGCGCGGTGGCCAAGATGGTCAGTGCCCGCACCGGCGACACCCTCTGCGACGCCTCCCGCGTGGTCAAGCTGGATGCGCCCATGTTCCCCAGTCCCAGCTTCTTCATGGCCGTCACCGTGGCCAAGAAGGGCGACGAGGGCAAGATCAGCAGCGCGCTGGCCCGCCTGATGGAGGAGGACCCCACCCTCAGCTACGAGAACAACGCCGAGACCCATCAGCAGATCATCGGCGGCCTGGGCGAGCAGCACCTCGATGTGGTCAAGGCCAAGATGAAGAACAAGTTCGGCGTTGAGATCGGGCTGGAAGCGCCCCGCATCGCCTACCGCGAGTCCATCCGCAAGCCGGTGCAGAAGCAGGGCCGCCACAAGAAGCAGACCGGCGGACACGGCCAGTTCGGCGACGTCGTCATCAAGTTCGAGCCCTGCGAGGGCGACGCCATCCAGTTTGAGGAGAACGTCTTTGGCGGTTCGGTGCCCAAGAACTTCTTCCCCGCAGTTGAAAAGGGCGTCCGTCTGGCGGCGGAAAAGGGCGTGCTGGCAGGTTATCCCATGGTCGGCATGAAGGCCACCCTGCTGGACGGCAGCTACCACCCCGTCGATTCCTCCGAAATGGCCTTCATCATGGCGGCCAAGCTGGCCTATAAGGCGGCCATGCCCGAGGCGGGCCCCGTCATTCTGGAGCCCATCTACACCGTCCGCGCCCACATCCCCAGCGACAACACCGGCGACATCATGGGCGATGTGACCAAGCGCCGCGGCCGCGTGCTGGGCATGGAGCCCGACGAGGACGGCCTGCAGACCATCATCGCCGAGGTGCCTCTGGCCGAGCTGACCACCTTCACCACCTTCATCCGGCAGACCACCCAGGGCCGCGGCTGGTTCACCCGCGAATTCGTCCGCTATGAGGTGCTGCCCGAGAACCTGGTACCCGCCGTGGTCGAACAGGCCCGCAAGCTGGGCAACCTGGACGAGGGTGCGGACGACTGAGCCGTGACCTTCCCGCGCACAAGTTAAAGACATCCACCCGGACCCTGTCGGCACTTCCCTCTGCCGGCGGGGTCCTTTTTATAGGGGGCAAGCCCCCTCCAGGGGGACCCATTTCTGCGCGCATTCGCGCGTCAGAAATTCCTCCCCCTGGTATTCCCCGGGGACAAAATTTTCCGGCGAACCGCGCACTCGCCGCTGAGGGCGGCTCGCACACTCTCGCCGGAAAATTTCCCTGTATGTGTCCTGCCCGTCCGTACATGCCGGCCGGGCAGGACGGATGGGGATTATTTGCACTTATCTGCGATGTGTTTTGGTTGACATCCCGGCGGGTTGCTATTATAATAGAGAGGTTAGGGTGGAGGGACAGCCCCTTTGCCCCGTAAAAACGCCGACCTGCGGCTTTGGGACCGCCCTGCCGCACATTTTGAACATAAGGAGAGATTCAGATCCATGGCACAGGAAATCGTAATGTCTGCCGCCGGCCTTCAGGCCATCAAGGAAGAACTGGAATACCTCAAGACGGTCCGCCGCAAGGAGCTGGCCGAGGAGATCAAAGAGGCCCGCAGCCACGGCGACCTGTCCGAGAACAGCGAGTACGATGAGGCCAAGAACACCCAGGGCCTGGTCGAGAACCGCATCACCGAGCTGGAGCAGATGATCAAGAACGTCCGGGTCATCGACGAGAGCGAACTGAGCGTGGACAGCGTCTCGGTGGGCACCCACGTCACCATCCAGATGGAGGACGAGGAGCCCGAGGAATACGACATCGTGGGCCGCACCGAGGCCGACCCCTTCAAGGGCAAGATCAGCGACGAGAGCCCTGTGGGCCACGCCCTGCTGGGCAAGGCCGTGGGCGACGAGGCCGAGGTCCTGCTGCCCGCAGGCCACACCGTGGTGTACAAGGTGCTGGCCATCACCCACAGCAAGGTATAACGGGAGGCGGGCATGGAAGAGATCAAGAATACCGCAGCCCCTGCCGACAGCGAGCAGGTGCTGGTCCGCCGCCAGAAGCTGGCCGATCTGCGCGCCGCTGGCTGCGACCCCTTCACCATCACCAAGTTCCCCCAGGACGCCTATTCGGCGGACCTGAAGGCGGAGTATGCCAGCCTGCCCAACGAGGCGGACGCCGGCCGCACCGCCGCGCTGGCCGGCCGCATGATGTCCAAGCGGGTGATGGGCAAGGCCAGCTTTGCCCACCTGCGGGACGATAAAGGCGACATCCAGCTCTACGTCCGCCGGGACGAGCTGGGCGAGGAAGCCTACGCCGCCTTCAAAAAGCTGGACGTGGGCGATATCATCGGCGTCAAGGGCGAAGTGTTCCGCACCAAGACCGGCGAGCTGAGCCTCCGTGTGACCGAGCTGACCCTGCTGGCCAAGAGCCTGCGGCCCCTGCCCGAAAAGTTCCACGGCCTGACCGACACCGAGATGCGCTACCGCCAGCGCTATGTGGACCTGATCGCCAACCCCGAAGTCAAGGACACCTTCGTCAAGCGCAGCCGCATCCTGAAGGAGATCCGCGCCTATCTGGACGAGAAGGGCTTTTTGGAGGTGGACACCCCCATCCTGACCCCCTTTGAGATCGGCGCTTCGGCCCGGCCCTTCATCACCCACCACAACACCCTGAACATGGACATGGTGCTGCGCATCGAGACCGAGCTGTACCTCAAGCGGCTGGTGGTGGGCGGCATGGACCGTGTGTACGAGGTGGGCCGCATCTTCCGCAACGAGGGCATGGACCCCAAGCACAACCCCGAGTTCACTTCCATCGAGCTGTACCAGGCGTTCACCGACTATCACGGCATGATGGACTTGGTGGAGGAGCTGTATAAGCGCCTGGCCGAGAAGATCTGCGGCAGCCTGGTCATCCCGTACCAGGGCAAGCAGATCGACATGGGCCACTGGGAGCGCCTGACCATGGTGGAGGCGGTGAAGAAGTATTCCGGCGTGGATTACCATGACTGGAAGACCGACTCCGACGCCATCACCGCGGCCAAGGCCCACAACGTGGACCTGCCCGAGGTGCCCACCCGCGGCTCCATCCTGGCGGCCTTCTTCGACGCCTTTGTGGAGGACAAGCTGATCCAGCCCACCTTCATCTACGATTACCCGGTGGAGATCAGCCCGCTGGCCAAGCGCAAGCCCGACGACCCCGCCTTCACCGAGCGGTTTGAATACTTCATCGACTGCACCGAGTACGGCAACGCCTTCAGCGAGCTGAACGACCCCATCGACCAGAAGGACCGCTTCGAGCGCCAGGTGGCCGAGCGCAAGGCCCTGGAGCCTGGCTGCAAGGCCCAGGTGGACTACGACTACGTCAACGCGCTGGAATACGGCCTGCCCCCCACGGGCGGCCTGGGCTTCGGCGTGGACCGCCTGGTCATGCTGCTGACTGACTCGGCTTCCATCCGGGACGTGCTGCTGTTCCCGACCATGAAGCCGCTGGACGGCCCTGCCGCCGCAAAGCAGGAGGAGGCCCCCGCGGCCGCCCTTGCCCAGCAGGACGCGCCGGCAGCTGAAGCTGCACCGGCCCCCGCCGCCGTGGAGCCCATCGACTTCTCCAACGTCGAGATCGAGCCCCTGTTCGAGGATATGGTGGACTTTGAGACCTTCTCCAAGTCCGATTTCCGCGCCGTCAAGATCAAGGCGTGCAGCGCGGTGCCCAAGTCCAAGAAGCTGCTGCAGTTCGTTCTGGACGATGGTTCCGGCACCGACCGGGTGATCCTCAGCGGCATCCACGCCTACTATGAGCCCGAGGAGCTGGTGGGCAAGACCGCCATCGCCATCGTCAACCTGCCCCCGCGCAAGATGATGGGCATCGACTCCTGCGGGATGCTGATCTCGGCGGTCCACCACGAGCTGGGCGCAGAGAAGCTGCACCTGCTCATGGTCGACGACCACATCCCCGCCGGCGCAAAGCTGTACTAAGCAAGACGCCGCTGTCCGGCAAAAAGTCCTTATAGCGATAAAAAAGTCCCCGCTGTCGAAAAACAGCAGGGACTTTTTCTTACCTGAAAGTGCGGTTGGAAAACGGTGCGCACACTTGGCTCCCCCGCGGGGGAGCTGCCGCTGCAGGCGGCTGAGAGGGGAGGGCTGCGTCAGCGCTCCCGGAAACGGCTCAAAAATTCCACCGTCTTGGGGTTCTGCGGGTGGTCGAAGATGTCGGCGGGGGAGCCCTCCTCGGCGATGACGCCGTCGGCCATGTACACCACATGGGTGGACACGTCGCGGGCAAAGGCCATCTCGTGGGTCACGACGATCATGGTCAGGCCGCCGGCGGCCAGCTTGCGCATGACCGAGAGCACCTCGCCCACCATCTGGGGGTCAAGGGCCGAGGTGGGCTCGTCGAACAGCAGCACTTCGGGCTGCATGGACAGGGCCCGGGCGATGGCCACCCGCTGCTTCTGGCCGCCGGACAGCTGCCGGGGCCGGGCGTGGATGTAGGGGGCCATGCCCACCTTTTCCAGGTTGGCCAGGGCGGTGGCCTTGGCGGCCTCCTTGTCCTGGTGCAGGACGTAGCGCAGGCCGGCGGTGCAGTTTTCCAGCACGGTCATGTTGTTGAACAGGTTGAAGGACTGGAACACCATCCCCACCCGCGCGCGGTAGCTGGACGGGCTGAAGCCCTTGGCCATGATGTCCTGGCCGTGGAACAGGATGGAGCCCGCCGTGGGGTTCTCCAGCAGGTTGATGCAGCGCAGCAGGGTGGATTTGCCCGAGCCGGACGCGCCGATGACGCAGGTGACGTCGCCGGGCTTGACGGTGAAGTCCACGTCCCGCAGCACCACATGGGTGCCAAAGCTCTTGGAGAGGTGGCGCACTTCAATGATGGGTTCAGACATGGCTGGCGCCCTCCTTCATGTCGAGATTCTGGGACTTGTGGTCCGGGTCCGGGGCGTTGTACATCCCGCTGGTGTAGGCCAGGGTGTCGGTGGTGTCCAGGTCGTAGTTCTGGGGGCCGTCCAGCTTTTTCTCCCACAGGCGCAGCAGATAGCTGGACAGCAGGGTCATGGTCAGGTAGATGAGCATGACGATGGTGGCGCTCTCAAAATAGGTATACTGGGCGCCCACCACGCTCTTGTGGACGAAAAACAGGTCGGTGATGGAGATGACCGACAGCACCGAGGTGTCCTTGATGTTGATGATGAAGTTGTTGCCGATCTGGGGCACGATGTTCCGCAGCGCCTGGGGCATGATGACGTGCAGCATGGTCTGCCAGTGGGTCATGCCGATGGACATGGCGCCCTCGGTCTGGCCGGGGTCGATGGAGACGATGCCGCCGCGGACCGTCTCGGCCATGTAAGCGCCGGTGTTGATGGAGACGATCAGGAAGCCTGCCGTCCACATCTCCAGATGGATGTTGAACACCTGCATCAGGCCGTAATAGATAAAGACGGCCTGGATCATCATGGGGGTGCCGCGGAACAGTTCCACGTAGCACCGCAGCAGCACCCGGAGCGCCCGCAGGGGGATGCGCTTATACAGGGGGTCGCGGTAGGGGTCGATGGGGATGGTCTGCAAAGTGCCCACCGCGAAGCCGATCAGGCAGCCCGCCAGGGTGCCCACCAGGGCCAGCAGCAGGGTGGTGCCTGCGCCCCGCAGATAGGATACGCCGTATTCCTGCAGCAGGAAGGCGCACTTGTTCAAAAATGTGGTCATGGGTACTCCTTTGGTACGTCCGTTGCAGCGCTGCCGGCCCTATGGCCCCAGCGGTTTTTCAAAAAAGTGTCAGCCCTGGTTCAGCGGCTGGGCCTCGATGGCCTCGTCCATCATGGCGTTGTAGTCGTCGGTGGTCATGGTGGACAGCACTTCGTTGATGGCGTCCTTCAGGGCGGTGTTGCCCTTCTTCAGGGAGATGCCGATGTTGATCTCCTCATCGCTGACGGCAAAGTCGCCCTCGCCGCCGCCGAAGTCCAGCAGCTGGAAGTCGGGGTAAGCCACCAGCGCAGCCTGCGCGGTGGGACGGTCGGTGACGACGATGTCGCACGCGCCGCTGTCCAGGGCCACCAGCATGGCGGGGGCAGTCTCCTGGGCGGGCAGGATGTTGGCGTTTTCGATCTGGGGCAGGCAGATGTCATACCAGATGGTGCCCAGCTGGCTGGTGCAGGTGGCGCCGGCCAGGTCAGCCACGCTGGTGGCAGAGGCATAGGGGCTGTCCTTCTTCACCAGGGTGACGATGGAGGCGTAGTAGTAGGGGTCCGAAAAGTCCACCTGCTGGGCGCGCTCGCTGGTGATGGACTGGCCTGCGATGACGCAGTCCACGTCGCCGCTCATGACGGCGGGGACCAGGCTGTCCCAGTCCAGCTTGACGATCTGCACTTCCTGGCCCAGGGCCTCGGCGATCTTCTTGGCCATCATGACGTCGTAGCCGTAGGCGTAGTCGCTGGAATCGCGGATCTGCACCGCGCCGTTGGAGTCGTCGGTCTGGGTCCAGTTGTAGGGGGCGTAGGCGCACTCCATGGCCACCGTCAGGGTGGAGGGGTCGCCGTCCCCGTCGGGGGCGTCCGAGGCGGCGCTGCTGCCGCCGCAGGCGGTCAGGCCGGCCAGCATGACAGCTGCCAGGCCAAGGGCCAATGCTTTCATTCTTTTCATTTTGGATCGTTCTCCTTTTCCCAAAAACCCTTCTTGTCTTGCCACAAAAAAACCGGCATCCGCACAGGATACCGGGTCTTGAGGCTGTGTAAAAAGCTGTCGTCCGGCGCAGGCCGCTGCCGCGCCGTCGCGGCTCCTTGTGCTATTGTATTCATCTAGAGTGGATTTGTCAAGGGGAAACCGGCACTTGGGGCGGGGGAATGATTGACAAACGCCCTCTGAGTGGGTAAACTATACCTGTCTTTGTGTGAGAACGCTGTTTTTACAGCCTGTTGATAGAGGAGAAAGACCATGGAACAGAAAGTACGTACCCGCTTTGCCCCGTCCCCCACGGGGTATATGCACGTGGGCAACCTGCGCACCGCCCTTTACGCTTACCTGACGGCCAAGCACGCCGGGGGCACCTTCATCCTGCGCATCGAGGACACCGACCAGGAGCGCTATGTGGAGGGCGCGGTGGACGTCATCTATAACACCTGCCGGGAGGCCGGCCTGCTCTGGGACGAAGGCCCCGACGTGGGCGGCCCGGTGGGCCCCTATGTCCAGAGCGAGCGGATGGGCCTGTTCAAGCAGTACGCCGAGCAGCTGGTGGCCGACGGCAAAGCCTACTACTGCTTTTGCACAAACGAGCGGCTGGACGCCCTCCACGCCGAGCAGCGGGCCCGGGGCGAGATGACCCATTACGACGGCTGCTGCCGCGACCTGCCCGCCGAGGAGGTCCGCCGCCGCCTGGCCGCCGGCGAGCCCTACGTCATCCGGCAGAAGATCCCCCGCACCGGCGTGACCGGCTTCGACGATCTGGTCTACGGCCACATCGAGGTGAACAACAGCGAGATGGACGACCAGATCCTCATCAAGAGCGACGGGATGCCCACCTATAACTTTGCCAACGTGGTGGACGACCACCTGATGGGGATCACCCACGTGATCCGCGGCAGCGAATACCTGTCCTCTACCCCCAAGTATAACCTGCTGTACGAGGCGTTCGGCTGGGAGATCCCCGCCTATATCCACTGCCCCCCAGTGATGAAGGACGCCCAGAACAAGCTGTCCAAGCGCAACGGCGACGCCAGCTACCAGGACCTGATCGCCAAGGGCTGCCTGCCCCAGGCCATCCTGAACTATATCTGCCTGCTGGGCTGGAGCCCGAAGGGCGAGTACGCCGAGCAGGAGATCTTCTCCCTGCCCGAGCTGGTCAAGATCTGGGACCCTGCGGGCATCTCCAAGTCCCCGGCCATTTTCGACCCGCTCAAGCTGCGGGCCATCAACGCCGAGTATATCCGCCGGCTCAGCCCCGAGGAGTTCCGCCAGAAGGCCGACCCTTGGATCGACAGCGCCGTCCACTGCCCCATCAATAAGGAGCTGCTGTGCGCCAACCTCCAGCCCCGGTGCGAGATGCTCAGCGACATCCCGCCCCAGATCGACTTCTTTGACGCTCTGCCCGACTACGACCTGAGCCTTTACACCAACAAAAAGCAAAAGACTACCCCCGCCTCCGCCCTGGAGGCCCTGACCGCCTTGGAGCTGCTGCTCTCGGACGAGGGCACCGACTACAGCGACCGGGACGGCCTGTTCGACGCCTGCAAGGCCCTGGCCGAGCGGATGGAGCACAAGAACGGCTGGCTGCTCTACCCGCTGGGCATCGCCCTGTCGGGCAAGCAGCGCACCCCCGGCGGCGGCGTGGACCTTGCCTGCATGATGGGCCGGGACAAGACCGTCGAACGGCTGCACACCGCCATCGACCGGCTGCGCGCCGCGGTGCAGGAATAACGGCATAACCCGCCCAAAATACCAAAAAAGGACCCCTGTACGGCCAAAAAACGGCCGTGCAGGGGTCTTTTGTTCTTCTTTTGCCTGTTTGGGTCGTTCCTGCTTTCTGCGGCAAAAAGCGCGGCCGGCCCCTGCTACAGTATATGCACAGGCCGGGCCGGGCATGACAGCAATTTTACCGACAGGGGGCAGACATATGGAAAAGAGTTTTGTGGGGTTTGGGCCGGGCAGCAGCGCGCTGCCGGTGCGCAGCCAGGACGGGGTGCAGTCCCTCATCCGCCGCGGGCGGGGCAGGGCGGCGCTGCGCCAGCTCTATGGGCTGGCGGCGGGCCTTGCCGCCGGGTGGGCGGTGCTGTACGGGCAGCTGTATCCCTTTGGGCTGGGCCTGGTGCTGGGCCTGGGGGAGGACTGCTTTGCCGCCTGCGGGGCAGGGGCGGTGCTGGCTTTGCTGC
>ERZ1090864.359-NODE-360-length-26033-cov-52.808222_pt1 | contig 26033 bp, 24 predicted proteins | sample MGYA00478479_ERZ1090864 | MGnify/ENA primary metagenome ERZ1090864 (study PRJEB33644, sample SAMEA5815743) | chicken gut metagenome | biome: Chicken; feature: Gastrointestinal Tract; material: Caecum | place: Ireland | collected 2019-01-01 | study: A study of the...
GGCCAAGTGCCGGATAGGAACGGCAAAATTTTTTACACTTCTATTACTTCTTTATAGCACATAAGCAAAAAGCCAGGGCATGAAGCAGCTCATGGCCGGCGGCGGTGTTGCCCTCATCGGCACCACCCTTGTGCCCCTGCTGAGCGGCCTGTTTGGCTAAAGATAGTCGGATAGCGTAACCCTTTCATCCGCCCACCCAGCGCCCCAAGCGGGAACTGCCGCCCACAGAATAGGGCTTCCACATTCAGCCCGCGGCGCGCTGGCAGGTGGGTTAAACCCGCTTCATCACTCGACTTTCATTCACACACAGGAGGAAAACGAATATGGAACTCTTTTCTGTTGCAACCGCGCTCTTTCAGTTTCTCGCGTCCCTCATGAGCCTTTTGTCCCGGTTCCCGCTGATGGGCTAAGGAGGGCGGCCCGTGGACAAGGTACTCCAGAAAATCACCGAGTGGCTCAAGGAGATACTGGTCGGCGGGGTCATGGGCAACTTGTCCGGGATGTTTGATTCGGTCAACGAGCAGGTGGGCGAGATCGGCGAGCAGGTCAGCCTGACCCCCGCCGAGTTTTCGCCCCGGGTCTTTGAGATGGTCCAGGGGGTGTCCGAGTCGGCAATCTTGCCGATCGCGGGCATCTTCCTGACCATCGTGGCCTGCTACGAGCTGATCCAGATGGTCATCGACCACAACAATCTGGCCAACTTCGAGACCTGGACCTTCTTCCGCTGGGTGTTCAAGACCTTCGTGGCCGTCACCCTCATCTCCCACACCTTTGACATCACAATGGCTGTGTTCGATCTGGCGCAGACGGTGGTAGGTGAAGCCAGCGGCATCATCGCGGGCAGCACAGCGGTGGATGATACCACGCTGTCCAGCCTGCAAACTTCCCTCATGACCCTGGAACTGGGCGAACTGCTGGGACTTTACCTGCAATCTTTCATCATTGGGTTCACGATGCAAATACTCTCCATCGCCATTTTTGTCATCGTGTATGGCCGGATGGTGGAAATATATCTTGCCGTGAGTTTAGCCCCTGTTCCGTTCTCCACTTTTGGCAGCAAAGAACAATCGCAAATCGGCCAGAACTTTTTGCGCAGCTTGTTGGCCCTGGGTTTGCAGGGCTTCCTCATCATGATCTGTGTGGGCATCTACGCGGTGCTGATTCAGGGTGTGTCCTTCGCATCCGACCCCATCGGCTCCATCTGGGGCGTCATCGGGTACACCGTCCTGCTCTGCTTCACCCTGCTCAAGACCGGCACCCTCGCCCGCAGCATCCTCAACGCCCACTGACCCTATACCTATTATATAAGGAGGTACAAATGGCAGCCTATATTTCCGTCCCGCGGGATTTGACGCGGGTCAAATCCAAAATCCTGTTCGGCCTGACCAAACGGCAGATCGTCTGCTTCGGGACCGGCGCACTGATCGGTGTGCCGGTCTACTTTTTTGTCCGGGGCAGCGGCAACCTGAGCCTTGCGGCCCTTTCCATGATCGCGGTCATGCTCCCGTTCTTTTTCTTTGGGATGTACGAGCGCAACGGCCAGCCGCCCGAGGTGGTGGCCCGGCAGTTTTATCAGGCCCGGTTTGTCCGGCCGAAAGTCCGGCCCTACCGCACCAACAACTACTATGCCGCCCTGATGCGGCAGGCAGACGCCCAGGAGGAGGTGACGCGCATTGTTCAAAAAGCCCAGCAGCGAAAAGCCCACCGGTAAGCCCCTGCTCACAAAATCCGAGCGCAGAAAAGTGGAGAAGATCATCAAGACCGCCAAGCGGGATGACGGCATCCCCCGTACCGCCCAGCAGACCATCCCCTTTGAGCGGATGTTTGCCGACGGCACCTGCCGGGTGCGGGACGGCTATTACACCCGCACCATCCAGTTTCAGGACATCAACTACCAGCTGGCCCTGCAGGAGGACAAGACCGCCATTTTCGAGGAGTGGTGCAGCTTTTTGAATTTCTTCGATTCGTCGGTCCACTTTGAATTTTCCTTCGTCAACATGGCCGCCGACGCCGAGAGCTTTGAGCGCAGCATCCGCATCCCGCCCCAGAAAGACGGCTTCGATGACATCCGGGCCGAGTACAGCCAGATGCTGAAGACCCAGCTGGCCCAGGGCAACAACGGCCTGACCAAAACGAAATACCTGACCTTCGGCATTGAGGCGGCGTCCATGCGGCAGGCAAAGCCCCGGCTGGACCATCTGCAGAACGATATTCTCAACAATTTCCGGCGGCTGGGTGCGGCGGCCCGCGTCCTGAACGGCTGGGAGCGGCTGCGCCTCATGCACGACCTGTTCCACATGGACGGCGAAAGCAAGTTCCGTTTTGACTGGAAGGAACTGCCTAAATCGGGCCTTTCCGCCAAGGACTTTATTGCCCCCAGCGCCTTCACCTTCAACACCCGCACCTGTCAGGTGGGCGGGCTGCACGGAGCCATGAGCTTTTTGTCCATCACGGCGTCTGACCTCAGCGACCAGCTGCTGAAAGACTTTCTCGGCATGGAGTCCAGTCAGGTTGTCACCATGCACATCCACTCGGTGGACCAGAACAAGGCCATCAAGACGGTCAAGCGGACCATCACCGAACTAGACCGCGGGAAAATCGAGGAACAGAAAAAAGCTGTCCGCGCAGGCTACGATATTGACATACTGCCGTCGGATTTGGCGACCTATGGCCGCGACGCCAAGAACCTTCTGAAAGAGCTGCAAAGCCAGAATGAGCGGATGTTCCTGCTTACTTTCCTGATTCTCAACACCGGCCGGACGCCCCAGGAGCTGGAAACCACCGTCTTTCAGGCGGCCAGCATTGCCCAGAAGCACAACTGCCAGCTCACCCGGCTGGACTGGCAGCAGGAACAGGGCCTCATGTCCAGCCTGCCCCTGGCCCACAACATGGTGGAGGCGGAGCGGGCGCTGACAACCAGTTCCACAGCGATTTTTATTCCCTTCACGACACAGGAGCTTTTCCAAGCCGGGGAAGGCGCGCTCTACTATGGCCTCAACGCCCTCTCCAACAACCTGATTATGGTGGACCGCAAGCGGCTCAAAAACCCCAACGGCCTGATTCTGGGCACGCCCGGTTCAGGCAAATCCTTCGCTGCCAAACGGGAAATTACAAACGCATTCCTCTCCACGGACGATGATATTATCGTGTGTGACCCCGAGGCGGAGTACGCGGCCCTGGTGGAACGGCTCCACGGACAGGTTATTAAAATCTCGCCCACCAGCACCCAATATATCAACCCTATGGACATCAACAGCAATTACAGCGAAGAAGATAACCCGATTGCCCTGAAATCGGATTTTATTTTGTCGCTGTGCGAACTGGTGGTGGGCGGCAAGGAGGGTCTGCTGCCGGTGGAGAAAACCGTCATCGACCGCTGCGTGCATCAGATTTATCAGGAATACTTCCAGGACCCGCAGCCTGAGAAAATGCCGCTGCTGGAGGACCTCTACAACGCTCTCTTGAAGCAGGAAGAAAAAGAAGCCCACCATGTCGCCACCGCCCTTGAAATTTATGTCAAAGGCAGTCTGAACCTGTTCAATCACCGGACCAATGTAGACATCAACAACCGTTTTGTCTGCTACGACATCCGGGAGCTGGGCAAGCAGCTCAAAAAAATCGGGATGCTGGTGGTGCAAGACCAGGTCTGGGGGCGCGTCACTACCAACCGTTATGGCGGAAAAACTACACGATACTATGTAGATGAGTTCCATCTCCTCTTGCGGGAGGAACAAACTGCTGCTTACAGTATCGAGATTTGGAAGCGGTTCCGCAAGTGGGGCGGCGCGCCCACCGGCATCACCCAGAACGTGAAGGATCTGCTGGCCTCCCGGGAAGTCGAGAACATCTTTGAGAACTCCGACTTCATCCTCATGCTCAACCAGGCCGCAGGCGACCGCCAGATTTTGGCCAAGCAACTGAACATTTCGCCCCATCAGCTCAGCTATGTGACCCATTCCGGTGAAGGTGAGGGCCTGCTATTCTACGGCAACGTCATCCTGCCCTTTATTGACCGTTTCCCGCAGGATACAGAGCTGTACCGCATCATGACCACCAAGTTCTCGGACGGCACAGGTGAGGCCGGATGAAGCGGAAAACCACCCGCCTGACCTTCACCGAGGAAGAACTGGCAGACAAAGGCGTCCGCCGTGCGGCCAGGAAAGCAGCCCGCGCCGCCGACCGGGCCGACAAGGCCAAGGCGAAACTCTCCACCCGCGCCCCGCCCAAGCGGGGCCTCAAGATGGAGACGGACAAGGCCAAAGAGCGGAGCGCCCAGCTTCGCTTTGGCAAGGCGGACATCGGCGAGGAAATCACCAAGCCCAAACGCCGCAAGCCCGGCGTGGAGGCATTGGCAGGCGGCGAGGCTCACCGCCAAATCGACAAGCAGAACCAGGACGAGAACACCGGCGTCCAGGCCGCCCACGAGGGGGAACGGCTTGCCGAGGGCGCGGCGAGAAAGCTGAAAGACGCCAAGTACAGCAAGAAGCTGAAAGCCTACAAGAAGGCTGAGAAGCTGGACAAAGCCGCAGATAAAGCCAACATCCGGGCGCTGCACCGCAAGCAGCAGGCCGCGCAGCCTACGTCCAACCCCATCTCCCGCTGGAAGCAGCGCCAGCAGATCAAGGCCAGCTACTATGCCCGCAAGTCCGGGGGCAAGGCGGGCGGCAGCGCGGCCAATTCCGCCCGCAGCGCTGCTACCAAAAAGGCCAAGGCCGCGGCGGCCAAGACAGCGCAGTTCGTCTCCACCCACGCCCATATGATTCTGATGGGCGGCATCCTGGTCCTAGTCATCCTGGTCATTTTCAGCTTTGTGACCTCCTGCTCGGTGTTCTTCCCGGGCGGGACAGGTACGGTCTGGACCACTTCTTACACCGCCGAGGACGAGGACATTCTGGGAGCGGAGAGCGATTACTGCCAGATGGAAGCCGCCCTGAAGGCCGAGATTGAGGCTATCCCGTCCAGTTACCCCGACTACGACGAGTACAACTTCAACCTGGACCCCATCACCCACGATCCGCACCAGCTGGCCGCCATGCTGACGGCAATTCACGAAGCATATACCCGCGGCGAGGTGCAGGGCACTATGTCCGCTATCTTTGACGCGCAGTACGAGCTGATCCTAACCGAAACCATTGAGATACGCACCCGGACCGAGACCCGCACCGGCACCGACCCCACCACCGGCGAGACCTACAGCTATGAAGTTGAGGTGGAGTATGAGTGGAAGATTTTGAATATCACCTTGCTCAACTATGGCATCGACACGGTGGCTTACGGGATGCTGTCGGGGGACGATTTGGAACGGTATCAGATTCTGCAGGAGACCCAGGGCAACCGACCGGAGTTGTTCGGCGGGTTCTCTCTATCGGTCGGCTCAGACGGTTCCGGTGAAGCAGGCATCGACTATGAAGTCCCCGCCGAGGCTCTCACCGACCCCGAGTTTGCAGTCATGCTGAAAGAAGCCGAGAAGTATCTGGGGACGCCCTACGTCTGGGGCGGCTCGTCACCGGAAACCGGCTTTGATTGCTCTGGGTACGTCTGCTGGGTGCTCAATGAATCCGGCTGGGACGTGGGCCGCACCACGGCCAACGGCCTGTGGCAGCAGGCCGCGAAAATCTCGGAACAGGAAGCCAAGCCCGGCGACCTGGTATTTTTCGAGGGTACTTACGACACCCCCGGCGCGAGCCATGTGGGCATCTATGTTGGCGGTGGCATGATGATTTCCGCCGGAGACCCCATCAAGTATTCTGATATTCATTCAAGTTATTGGGACAAACACCTGCTGGGCTTTGGCAGGATTCCCAAGTGAAATGGAGGTATAAAATGAGCGAAAAACTGGATAAACTACGGGCCGACTTGGCAAAGGCCAGGGAGCGGCGGGTGCAGCTCAACGGCCGCATCGAGTTGCTGGAACGGCGCATTGAAGAAATGGAGAAGGTGGAGGTGGCTGAGATGGTACGCACCGCCAACGTCACGCCGGAACAGCTGGCATTGCTGCTGAAGCAGGCGGCCAGTACAACCCCGAACCCCGCAGCCTTGGCTGCTGCGGGGGTAACTTTTGACAATAAGGAGGACATGAATGAAAGCATGGAATAAGCTGACCTGTATTCTTGCATCCCTGACCGTGCTCATGGGCTGTATGGCGACGCCCGCTTTTGCCTATGGCGGCGAGAGCAGCGAGGAAACGACTGCGCCGTCCATCTTTGAGACGGACGAGGAAGAACCGGTAACGGTGATCGAGCAGAACGCCGGCCCCCTGACCCCGGAAGGCAACCTGACAGTGGTGGACGATTACCAGACCACCTTCTCGGACGGGACAGCCCAGCAGTTCATCACCCTGGTGAGCAAATCCGGAGCCTATTTCTATCTCATCATCGACCGGGCCGCCGACGGCGACCAGACGGCCCACTTCCTCAACATGGTGGACGAGGCCGACCTGATGGCCCTTATGGACGAGGAGGACATCCCCGAGCCGGAACCTGAACCCGAACCGGCCCCGGAACCGGAGCCTCTCCCTGAGCCGGAGCCCGAGGAAGAAGATGATGGCGCGGGCAAGTTCATCCTGGTGCTGCTGGTGCTGGCAGGCATCGCCGGTGGCGGCGCATACCTCTGGCTGAAGATGCAGCAGAAGAAGCGCGAGGCCGAGGAAAACAAGCCGGACCCGGACGCCGACTACCGCGAGGACGAAGATGAAATTGTCCTGCCGGATGAGGAACCGGAAGCTGACGAGGAAGCCCAGCGCAAGGCATATCAGTCCAGTGACGGGTACGAGGAGGAGTAAGACAGTATAATGGAGAAAAAATGGGGGCGGCCGCGGGGGCCGCCTGGGTGTATATGGATTGCAGATTCTCCAGGCTTTCGGTATAATCGTAGTTATAGAAGGGGGCGATCAACATTTGCGCAGAAGATAACATGAAACCGCGCCGCCACCATAAAAAGGTGGTTCCGCAAGTTCCATACAAAAAACTGAAGCAAACGCAAAAGGCCAAAATAGCCAAGTATATGTTTGATGCAGTTTGCAAATACTACAAGGAACACCAGCAGATGCCCCCGGAAGAATCATTGGAACCTATTTGCCGGGAACTTTATCCCAAACTGCACAGTGCAGTTCCAAAAGCCTCTTTTGAGGATTTATTGGCGGTATTTCGGAAAAAGCAGATGCACTTTGCGGAGCGAATTGAAAAGGACGGAATCCCTGAACCGCCAAAACCAAAAGTCAAAAAGACAGAAGCCGAGAAACTGGCTATAAAACGGGCGGCAAGGAGAGCAAGAAAAAGAAAAGCACAAAAACAGCAGGAACAGGACGGCTCGCTTTCCAACTGGCAGGATGATCGCTTTTTCTTTATTGCCGGTTACACATCTGGCGGCGCGCCCTACGGGGTGACATGGGAAGAAATGGGCCTTGAGCTTTGGGAAACGCTTGAATAATTATTTGACAGCTCTGTGCAAGTCGCAGGGCTGTTTTTGTTTTCAAAAAGAAGGGAGAAATGATTTTGCCAAGTTTGATCATCACCGAAAAGCCCTCGACCGCCCAGTCCATCGGGAAAGCCCTGGGCGGCGTAAAGCGCCGGGAAGGCTACCTGGAAGCAGGCGGCTACCTCATCAGCTGGTGCGTCGGCCACCTGGTAGAGCTGGCCCCGCCCGGCAGCTATGACGAGCGCTTCGCCCGATGGAACCGGGCCGACCTGCCCATCCTGCCGAAAGAGTGGCAGTACCTCGTGAGCAGTTCCACCAAAAAGCAGTTTGATGTTTTGTGCAAGCTCATGTGTAGGGCAGAGGTGAAAAGCCTTGTCTGTGCTACCGACGCCGGGCGGGAGGGCGAGCTGATTTTCCGCCTCGTCTACCACCAGTGCGGCTGCAGGAAACCCTTTACCCGCCTTTGGATCAGCAGTATGGAGGACGCCGCCATCCGGGATGGATTCGCCCACCTCAAACCCTCAACCGAATACGATGCTTTGTATGAAGCAGCCCTTTGCCGGGAGCGCGCCGACTGGTTGGTCGGCATCAACGCCACCCGGCTTTTCTCATGCCTGCACGGCCAGACCCTGAACGTGGGCCGGGTCATGACCCCCACCCTGGGCATGACGGTAGAACGGGAGGCAGCCATCGAAGCGTTCCGCCCGGAACCCTTTTATAATGTACTTTTGAAAATGGAGGGATGTATGGCCAGCAGCGAACGATTTAAGGACAAGGCCCGGGCCGAGGGGCTTTTGGCAGAGTGCCAGAAAAGCAGCCGGGTCTTTGTGCAAAAGACCGAGCGGAAAGAGAAAAGCGAAGGCCCGCCTGCCCTTTACGACTTGACCACGCTCCAGCGGGACGCCAACCGGCTGCTGGGGTACTCGGCGCAGCAGACCCTCGACTATACCCAGGCCCTCTATGAAAAGAAGCTGGTGACCTACCCCCGCACCGACAGCCGGTATCTGACCGGAGACATGGAGCCTGGATTGCCCGAGCTTGTCCGGCAGACCGCCGCTTGCTTTGGCGTGACCGGCGAAATCCCCATCCAATCCAAACAGGTCATCAACGACAAAAAGGTCAGCGACCACCACGCAATCCTGCCCACCAGGAGCATGGCGAAAGCTGACCTTTCTTCTTTGTCCGCGGGTGAGGCCAGCATCCTGCGCCTGATTGCGGCCCGCCTGCTGGCCGCCGTGGGAGAGCCGTACCGCTATGCGGAAACCACGGTACAGATGGAGTGCGCCGGGAAGGTCTTCACCACCAAAGGCAAGACCGTTCTGGCCGATGGCTGGAAAACGGTGGAGCGAGCCGTCATTGGGGATGTTGCCCAAAAGGACAAGGAAAAACTGGAGATTCTGCCAGAGATGCAGGAGCAGGCAGCCCTGTCCATTCTTTCCGCCGAGCTAAAAGAGGGCAAAACGTCCCCGCCCAAGCACTACACCGAGGATACATTGCTTTCTGCGATGGAGAGTGCCGGGAAAGAGGAACTGCCGGAGGATGCCGAGCGACGGGGCATCGGGACGCCGGCCACAAGGGCTGCCATTATCGAGAAGCTGGTGCAAAAGGGCTTTCTTACCCGCGAGGGCAGCGGCAAAACCAAGAATCTGATCCCCACCGAGAAGGGTCGGGCGCTCATCGCTGCGATGCCTGAACAGCTCAAGTCCCCGGCCATGACCGCCGACTGGGAAACGAAACTCACCCAAATGGAGCAGGGCGTGTATTCGCCCGAGAATTTTATGGAGGAAATTGAATCTATGATGAAACATCTTGTAAATCAGTACGCCAACACCCCAAACATCCCCGCCAAGGCCGCCCCCGGCGCGTCTGTAGTAGGCGTCTGTCCCCACTGCGGCGCAGACGTGGCCGAGCGCGAGAAAGGATTCTTCTGCGCGAATCGGGAGTGCCGCTTCGTAATTTGGAAGGACAACGCTTTCTTTACCCGCCTGGGCAAGCACCCCACCCGGCAGCTGGTGGATAAGCTGCTGCGGGATGGCCGCGCCCGGCTCAAGGACTGCAAGAGCCAGCGCACCGGCAAAACCTATAACGCCTCTGTCCTGATGGCCACCGAGGCCGACGGCCGGGCAAAGTTCAGTTTGGAGTTTGAGAACAGCGGAGGTGGCAGATGAACAATTTCACTTATGAAGAAGTCAACCTGATGGCCCTTTACAACACCGGCAGCCGGGAGCGGCTGATCGAGAGCCTGACCGAGATGCGTACCTATCTCACCTTGTCAGAGGTGGAGCTGCGGGACCTGACCGACAGCACCCTCGACAAGCTCCACGGCATGACCGACGCGGAGTTCGACGCCTTGGAGCTGTACCCGGACTTTATCTAAGGAGGGGCCTATGGCAGACGAAAAAGACAACAAGTGGCAGTTCTATATCATCCCCGACCTGGCCACCTGGACAGGGGCGGCTGGGAGTAAACCGTACACACCCATTGAATTTTACGACACCTACGAACAGGCAGCGGCCCGATTTCAGGAATTACGGACCGAACCCTACAACAGCGAAGACTTGACCGGTGCCCGGCTAACCTTCGGCATCCAGCGGGAGGACCCGCCCGGCGCAGCCGATTTGCTTCACGTCCGGCAGGGCAAGAACTACCTGGTGGACGATTACACCCGGATGGCCTCTCTGAACCAGAGCCCCGAGGTCATGGATGTTTTGAAGCAGATGCGGAAAGACCTGGGCTTTGACCGCATCCGCGTCTATGAAAAGGGTGCAAGTGAACCGAAGGATATAGCCTTTAGCCGGTGGAAGCACCCCCTCAAGCCGAGCCTGAGAAAGTCGGTGCTGGGGGAGCTGAAGGCAACTGCGCCCCAGCCCAAAGCAGATACACCACCTCGGAAAACGAAGGACAGGGGCCGGGAGTAAAGGAGGGCGGTATGTCAGAAAAGACACTTTATTATGCCAAACTGGCCGAAGACACCGCCCGCCGCCTGACAGGGAACTGGGAGCGCTGGGCGGACTTTTTGTCTCTGGCGGGTAGACTATACAAATACCCTTACCCCGACCAGCTCATGATCTACGCACAGCGCCCCGACGCCACGGCCTGCGCTGAGTACGACATCTGGAATAACCGCATGAACCGCTATGTCCGGCGCGGCTCCAAGGGCATCGCCCTGCTGGACGATAACAGCCAGCGCCTGCGATACGTCTTTGACGTGTCGGACACTGGCACTCGTCGAAACTCCCTGGACCCCGACCAGTGGCGAATGACCTACGAATTCCGCCAGCCGGTGGCGGAGATGCTGTCAAAGACTTACGGCGTCAGCGACCCGAACTTTGCCCAGCAGCTTGCGAACCTGTCGGGCAGGCTGGTGGAGGATTACTGGGACAACAACAGCCGGGATGTCCTCGACATCGTTGACGGATCGCTTCTGGAAGGGTATGATGATCTTAACATCGAGATGGAGTTCAAGTCGGCTGGGGCCGCCAGCATCACCTACCTGCTGCTGTCCCGGTGCGGCATCGACCCGGACGGCTGGTTTGATCGGGACGATTTCGCGGCGATTTATTCCTTCGATACCCCGGCAGCCGTGGGTGCGCTGGGCACCGCGGTCAGCGACAGCTGCCGCCAGGTGCTGCGGCAAATCGAACGGACCATCAAGACCACCATTCGCAGACGAAACATAGAAATGGAAAGGAGCGCAGAACATGAACAGCTTGACCTATTCTCAGAACGGGGATTATCTCATCCCGAACCTGACCCTCGACCCGGCCCCGGCCCAACCTCTGGGCAAGTACGGGTGGATGCGCCAGACCTACCTCAAACAGAACCGGCCGGTGCTGTACAACCGGATGCTTCTGGCCGGGACCCTGTTCTCGCACCTGCAGGAGGTAGACGAGACCGCCCGGGACCGTCTGGAGCGGATGATGCCCCAGCTGGCAAGGGACGCAGGCGCGACGGAGCAGCTGAAGGCCCGCGACCCAATGCAGTGGGTGGGCCTGATGAACACCTGCAAGGCCCAGGCAGAGGAAATCCTGATGGCGGAACTCATCAACAGCTGAGTTTCTTCCTCTCGGAAGCAGAGCAAATTGAACAGATTGACCAGCGAGCGGAGACCGAAAAAGTCTCCACTTTTTCTTTTTCCAGCGAGGATATTGCACTGGCCCTGGCCAGTGGCAGCGGCTTTGCCCACGGCAAAGAGCGGATCGCGGCCTACTTCCAGGAAGAACACACGCCCAAGGAGCGAGCCGAGTTCCTGAAAAAAGAGTACGGTACCGGTGGCCGGAGCTGGACGTTCCTGGACGGGAGCGACGGCTTCCTCGAATACAATGCCCGAGGCATCCAGCTTCGTTCTTACCCTGAAGGGAAGGAACAGCGGCTTGGCTGGCCCGAGGTGGAAAAGCGCATCCACATCCTGATTGCCGCGGGCAGGTATCTGGACGAGCAAGAGCCTGCGGCGGAAGTCCCCCAGACTGAAGGAGAACTTTTGCGTGAAAAGCTGGCCGAACGCGGCATCGTGAACGGCCATGTAGTTGACTCCGAAAAGCTGGACAACGACCCGTTCATCCGGCAGGTTATGGCGGACGTGGAAGCCGTTGCCGCCGCAGAAGTGCCCGAACCTTCTCACGCCCGCGACCCGTTGGCCCCTGCTTACCGGGAGGGCGACCAGGTGTTTTTGGAGGGCAGTCCTTACGAGATTACCCAGGTGGACACTTACCATGTGGAGCTTCTGCCGCCCGGGCTGCGGTATCCTGTTTTCAGGGAAGAACCGAAGGAGCGGTTTGAACACCTTCTGCGTCAGGACGAGAGGAACGCACATATCACCGACTTTCTGGCCGAACCGCTGGCCTCCATCGACGCGGACATCCGGGAAGCCCTGACCACCGAAGGCGGCCTGCTGGACGCGGTGGCTCGGGAAACGCTGTCCGAGATGTTCCAGGCCGGTCAAGGCAACAGGCAGATTGCACAGCATTTGGCGCAAACCTATAGCGGTTTCGCCGATATTGTGGAGCTTACCAGCGGCGAACTGGCGGATTGCTTTGGGAGTGAAGCCGGGCTGGAACTGAACATCAACGACAAGTACGAAACCAAAGTCACCCGCACCTGGGAAGAAGTTGCCCAGACCCTGCGCACCATTTACCAGCTCGGGCAGGACGGTTTTGCACAGGAGGCAAACCAGCCGGAGCCTGTTCAGGCTGAACCGGATGCTGAAAAAGTGGCGGGCACGGAACCACCAAAACCTTTGACGGCGGAACCGGAAACAATTTATCCCGCCGCAGAAAACGGCTTGCCCTACGATGTAGTAATCGAAAAGCTGCACATTGAGGAGCCGGAACATGAAATCTCCACACCTGCCGCCCGGAATTTCCATATCATGGACAATCACTTGGGCGAAGGCGGCCCCAAGGAAAAGTTCTGGCGCAACATCAAGGCCATCGCTACGCTGCAACAGATCGAGCAGGAGAACCGCCAGGCTACCCTGGAAGAACAGCATTTGCTTTCGCAATATGTGGGCTGGGGCGGCCTGCCGGATGCCTTTGACCCGGATAATGCGGCGTGGAACGCAGAGTATTCAGAGCTGAAAGGACTGCTGACACCGGAAGAATACGCCGCCGCCCGGGCCAGCACCTTGAATGCCCACTACACCAGCCCCACCGTCATCCGTGCCATCTATGAGGCTGTGGAGCAGATGGGCTTCAAGACTGGCAACATCCTGGAGCCATCCTGCGGCGTGGGTAACTTCTTTGGGATGCTGCCGGAATCTATGCAGGGCAGCCGCCTGTATGGCGTGGAGCTGGACAGCATTACCGGGCGCATTGCCCAGAAACTCTACCCGGAAGCGACAATCACTGTCGCCGGCTTTGAGACCACCAGCCAGCGGGATTTCTACGACCTGGCAGTGGGCAATGTGCCCTTCGGCAACTACAAGGTCAACGACAAAGCCTACAACAACCTTGGTTTTTCCATCCACAACTACTTCTTCGCCAAAGCCTTGGACCAGGTTCGCCCGGGCGGCATTGTCGCCTTCGTGACCTCACGGTACACGCTGGACTCCAAAGACAGCACTGCCCGCAAGCACCTGGCCGAGCGGGCCGACCTGCTGGGGGCCATCCGGCTGCCTAACAATGCGTTCCGCGCCAACGCCGGCACCGAGGTCGTTTCAGACATCATCTTCTTGCAGAAACGTGACCGGCCCATCGACCGGGAACCTGACTGGGTGCAACTTGGTAAAACGCCGGAAGGCTTCACCATCAACCAGTATTTTGTGGAGCACCCGGACATGGTTCTGGGCGAACTTTCCACCGAAAACACCCAGTATGGCCGGGAGGACATAACGGTTCACCCCTTCGAGGGGGCGGACCTGGCCGCGCAGCTCAAAGAGGCCACGGCAAAGATTCACGGCGAGTACCGGGCGGTGCAGCATACCAAAGCTGAACGAGCCGAGGACACTCCCAATATCCTGCCCGCCGACCCTGGCGTCAAGAACTTCTCCTACACGGTGGTAGATGGTGAAGTGTATTACCGCGAAAACTCCATCATGACCCAGGCAGAATTGAGCGGCGATGCCAGGGAACGGGTCAAAGGCATGGTGGAGCTGCGGCGGGTGGTCAACGAGCTGATCCAGTATCAGCTGGAAGATTACCCTGACGCCGACATCCAGGCGAAACAAGCCGAATTGAACACCGCCTACGATGCCTTTGCCGCCAAGTTCGGCCTCATCAATGACCGCAAAAACGGCCGTCTCTTTGAGGATGATTCATCCTATTATCTGCTTTGCTCCCTGGAAAATCTGGACGAGAACGGCAAGCTGAAAAGCAAAACGGATATGTTCACAAAACGAACCATCCGGCCTGAACACAGCGTCACCCATGTGGACACCCCTGCCGAGGCACTGGCCGTCTCGATTGGGGAACGGGGCCGGGTGGACCTGCCCTATATGTCCGAGCTGCTGGGTATCCCGGGCGACTACGAGCGCATTACTTCCGACCTGCAGGGCGTTATCTTCAAGGACCCCTCCGTGGATGCGACCGACCCGGAAGCCGGCTGGCAGACCGCCGACGAGTACCTGTCCGGCAACGTCCGCAACAAGCTGCGGATTGCACAGCTGGCCGTCCAAACCAACCCGGAATTTGCCCCCAACGTGGAAGCGCTGACCAAAGCCCAGCCTAAGGAACTGGAAGCCTCTGAAATCGACGTGCGCCTGGGTGCCACCTGGCTGGACTCCAAGGTCATCCAGCAGTTCACGCTGGAGACCTTTCAGGTGCCGTTTTATCTGCGGCACGCTGTTCAGGTCAAATTCTCGCCCGCCACCGCCGAATGGCGCATCGAGGGCAAGACCAAGACCGGCTTCAACGATGTGGCTGCCTACGAAACCTTTGGCACCAAGCGGGCCAACGGCTACAAGATTCTGGAAGATACTTTGAACTTGCGGGACGTCCGCGTCTACGACACCATCGAGGAAGCGGACGGCTCCAAAAAGCGGGTACTGAACAAAAAGGAGACCACTTTGGCCCAACAAAAGCAGCAGGCCATCAAGGACGCCTTTGGCAACTGGGTCTGGAAGGACCCTCAGCGGAGGGAGACGCTGGTAAAGCAATACAACGAGCTGTTCAACTCCACACGCCCCCGGGAATACGACGGCAGCCACATCCACTTTGTGGGGATGAACCCGGAAATCAAGCTGCGGGAGCATCAGCGGAACGCCATTGCCCATGTGCTCTATGGCGGCAATACCCTGCTGGCCCACGAGGTGGGCGCGGGCAAAACTTTCGAGATGGCTGCCTCGGCTATGGAGGCCAAGCGTCTGGGCCTGTGCCAGAAATCTCTCTTTGTGGTGCCCAATCACTTGACGCTCCAATGGGCGCAGGAGTTCCTGCACCTATACCCCAGCGCCAAGCTGCTGGTGGCCAGCAAGAAGGACTTTGAAACCGCCAACCGGAAGAAGTTCTGTGCCCGTATCGCCACCGGCGACTACGATGCTGTTATCATCGGCCACAGCCAGTTTGAGAAAATCCCCCTTTCCTTCGAGCGGCAGGAGCGCATCATCCAGGAGCAGATCGACGAGATTCAGAACGCCATCGCCGAGCTGAAAGCCGGCGCGGGCGAGCGTTTTACGGTCAAGCAGATGGAGAAAAGCCGTAAGCAACTGGAAGCCAAACTGGAAAAGCTCAAGGCCACTGAGCGCAAGGACGATGTGGTGACCTTTGAAGAATTGGGCGTAGACAGGTTGTTTGTTGACGAGTCACATGCGTTCAAAAACCTTTTTCTTTATACAAAAATGCGCAATGTCGCGGGTTTGTCCACATCCGAGGCCCAGAAGTCCAGCGATATGTTTGGTAAGTGCCGGTACATGGATGAGCTCACCGGCGGCCGGGGCGTGGTCTTTGCCACAGGCACACCAGTCTCGAACAGTATGTCAGAGCTGTATACCGTCATGCGCTATCTGCAATACGGCACCTTACAGCAGAAGGGCCTGACCCATTTTGACTGCTGGGCGTCTACTTTCGGTGAGACAACTACTTCCATTGAGCTGGCCCCCGAGGAGTACAATGCAACAGGACGATGAAATCATCGCTCCTAAATGCACAAACAGCGGTCAAAAAACTTTCGGTGAAAATTTCAAAAAATTACGATTTTTTGTGAGAAATGGTTCCGATTTGCCCCCTGATTTTCTCCTATTAATAGAGAGTGCTCCATATCGTTCTCAACCAGATTACATAAGGAAAGGAGGGGGTAAACCATGCAGAGAACAGCAGGAAAAGCAAAAATGACAGCACTCTATGAGAGACTGTCGCGAGATGATGACCTTGTAGGTGAGTCGAACTCGATTACCAATCAAAAGAAGTACCTTGAAGACTATGCCCGCAGAAATGGTTTGGGAAACATCATCCACTTCACGGACGATGGATATTCCGGTGTGAATTTCAATCGGCCCGGCTTTCAGTCTCTGATCGCCGAGGTGGAGGCCGGGAAGATCGGCACCATCATCGTTAAGGACATGAGCCGGTTCGGCCGAAACTATTTGCAAGTCGGATTCTACACCGAAGTGATGTTCCCGCAGAAGAACGTGCGGTTCATCGCCATCAACAACGGAATCGACAGTCAAAATGCTTCCAGCAATGATTTTGCCCCGTTCCTTAATATCATGAACGAGTGGTATGCCAAGGACACCAGCAATAAAATCCGAGCCATTTTTGACGCCCGAATGAAAGATGGGAAACGTTGTTCCGGCAGCATCCCCTATGGCTACAACCGGGTCAAAGACGATAAGCAGTCACTTGTCGTTGACCCGGAGGCCGCAGAGGTAGTCAGGTACATCTTCCAGCTTGCGAACGAGGGCAAAAGCCCCCGCGCGATTGCTGAAATCCTCTCGGAAGAAAAGGTGCTGATTCCCTCCGCTTATGAGAAGGAGAATCACCCGGAGCAGTACAATGGCCAGCAGTTTGAAGACCCCTATATCTGGTCGGTATCGACTGTCAGAACGATTCTCAGCCGACAGGAGTATATCGGACATACGGTTCTTCACAAGTCCACCGTTAAGGATTTCAAAAACCATAAGCGGCAGGAAACAGGGGCGGGTGAGCACTATGTATTCCCCAACACCCATGAGCCAATCATTTCGCAGGAGCTTTGGGACAGCGTTCAGAAACAGCGAAAGCGGGTGCAGAGAGCTTCTGCATGGGGTTCACACAGTCACCGGCTGAGCGGTTATCTCTACTGTGCCGACTGCGGCAGAAGAATGACGTTGCAGACCCACTACAGCAAAACAGATGGTTCTGTGCAATACAGCTTCCGCTGTGGCGGCTATTCCAGAATGACAAATTCCTGTACAGCACACGGCATATCAGCGGGACAGGTGGAAACCCTGATTGCGACCACAATCAAGAGAATAACCCGCCGTGTTCTGAACGATGAACAGGCATTTGCCGAGGAGATTCAATCGCGCTGGAATGCCCAGCAGGAGGCGAAGCCACAGCAGAAAAAGTCCGACATAAAGCAGCTGCAAAAGCGATACGGGGAACTGTCTGACCTTGTTCGCAGCCTGTATGAGAACTATGTGTCCGGTATCCTCCCTGAACGCCAGTATCGGCAGCTCATGAAGCAGTATGACGATGAGCAGGCGGCAATCGAGGTCAAAATCTCAGAATTGGAGGAGCGCATTTCTGAGGAAAGCAAAGAGCAGCTCCAGATTGATCAGTTCATAGCACTGGTTCACAAGTATCAGGAGAGTGACGAGGTGAGTGACGCCATGTTCCGGGAGATGATTGATAAAATCATCGTGCATGAGGCAGAAGGCGTTGGCAATGCCAGAACACAGCAGGTTGATATTTATTTCAACTACGTAGGACAGATCGACATTGCCTACACCGAGGAAGAACTTGCACAGATGAAGGAGCAGGAGGAACGCGTCCAGGCGGAGCGGATCGCAAAAGAGAAGGCACGCTCCAAAGCCTGCCGAGAAAAACGCAAGGCGCAGAAGATCGCTGAAAACGGCGGCGAAATCGTGAAGAAAAAGGTTTGCCCCCACTGCGGCAAAGAGTACGCCCCCGAGAGCAATCGGCAAATTTTCTGCTCCCAGGATTGCCGGAAAGCTGCACATCAAGCTGAGAAGCAGAAGCAGCGGGAAGCCGAGCGTGGGGACCATTACTACCGTCAGCGCACCTGCGCGGTCTGCGGCAAGCTCTATTGGCCCACCCACAGCCAACAGAAGTTCTGCTCTGAGGACTGCCAGAGAATAAACCACAACAAAGTCACCCTGGAATTTTATCACAGGCGAAGAGAACAGGAGGCGTCAGCATGAAACTCAAACCGAAAGTCCATGACAACAGGAACCATCTGGATTATGTCCTAGCGGACAATTATTATCTCCCGGCGCTAAGGCCGCCGGAAGAAACCCGCCCCATCGGCCACTGGGGCCGATTACATAGCGAATACCTCAAAACCTATAGGCCGATTCTTTACCAAGCGCTGCTTTTGTCCGGGAAGCTGTATACCATCCTGGCTGATCTGGACGAACAGGCCACTGAACGGTGCTGCCTAATTGTCCAGCAGATGGCCCAGGCCGAGGGCATCACGGAGGAACTGAAAGTAACCGATCCGGTACGCTGGGTGCAGGCCATGAACTCCATTCGCAGCCGGGCCGAGGAAATCATCCAGGCTGAGATGATCTATGTGTGAGGAGGGCAGGACGATGATTCTGGAAGCGATTTATAATGGGGAATTTTATCCCAGTGAGAAAGTGGTGCCTACTTCGCCGGCATACATAGAGGCCCTCAAAACCTGTGAGAGGCTGATGGAGCAACTTTCCAGGCGGCTGAGTAAAGAGGACTACGCCCTGGTGGAAGAACTGCAAACTCAGTCCTCCATCGCCCAGGGCGAGGAGAGCGAGTACCACTTCAAGTATGGCTTCTCAGCGGGACTGCTGGTGCAGCAGGAAGCGGTAGAGCAGGTCAAGAAGATCAATGACAAATGAAACAGCGGCAGGCGTCCGGTTGGGCGATCCTGCCGCTTTCATCATTTATAAAGGAGGTGGAGACTTATGAGCGAAAAGCTGGACCGCATGAAAGACCAAAAGGAAAAGGCCGAACAGAAACTACGCTACTACCAGCACCAGGAAAAAATGCTGGAGCATCGGATACCGGAACTGACCCGCAAAGCCCGAACTCATCGCCTCTGCACCCGCGGGGGAATGCTGGAGAGCTTCCTAATCTGCCCCGGAGAGTTGACCGATGACCAGGTGATGGAGCTGCTGAAACTCTCATTCCGTCAACAGGAGGTTGTGCTGGCCTTGGCAAAGATGATTCATGATTTGCAGGAAGCCTGAGGAGATCCAAACCCTTCAGAATGAAGGGCGCAATTATACACCGTTCCGGTGCAATTGCGGTCTTGCAGACGGCTTGATGGAACCGGTCTGGCGTTCCGTTCGCCATCTCGATTCCATCCCAAGGAAAACTGCATTTTCCTTGCGCTGCTCCGCAGCTATCCTTTTGCAGCTCTCGCCCAGGAACGAAGCGCACCCCGCTCCATCCCTGGACAGAGAGCACAACCAAATACGATTCCAGACCGTTCGTTAAGAGCAATCCTGACGGGCGGTCTTTTGTTTAGGAGGTGATACCCATTCCGTGTCCGCATTTTCAAATCACGATCACCCAACGCAGCAAGGGCCAGTCGGCGGTGGCCGGTGCCGCCTACCAGAGCGGCGAGAAGTTGTTTTCTGAATACGACCAGAAAACCAAAAATTACTCCGGCAAGCGCGGCATCCTGTACACGGAAATCATGCTGCCATCTCACGCTCCGCCGGAATACGCTAACCGGGAAACCCTCTGGAACTCGGTGGAGGCAGCTGAAAAACAATGGAATGCCCAGCTGGCCCGGCGATTCGTACTGGCTCTGCCCAAAGAAGTTCCTCCGGAGCAGTACCCGCAGATGATCCGGGACTACTGCGAGAAACAGTTTGTTTCCAAAGGTATGATCGCCGACTTCGCCATCCATGACCCGGCCCCGCCCGGACACAATGTTCACTGCCATGTGATGCTGACCCTTCGTGCCATGGATGAAACAGGAAAGTGGCTTCCCAAGAGCCGAAAGGCTTATGACCTGGATGAAAACGGCGAACGCATCCGGTTGCCGTCCGGCAACTGGAAAAGCCACAAGGAGGATACCGTGGATTGGAATGACCAGAAGTATGCGGAGATCTGGCGGCAAGGCTGGGCTGATACCGTCAACCGCTATCTAGAAGCAGCAGACCGACCGGAGCGGCTTGATCTGCGCTCTTATGAGCGGCAGGGCCTGGACGTAATTCCTACCGTCCACATGGGGCCTGCGGTGGCCCAGATGGAGCGGCGTGGTATCCAGACCAACATCGGAAATCTCAATCGGGATATCAAGGCTGCCAACCAGATGCTATCCGCCATTCGCAAAACCATTCGTGGCCTGCTGGATTGGATTGAAGAACTGATCCAGGCAGAAAAAGAGTTGCTGAAAGAAGAAGCTGCTTCCACGGACCTTGGAGTCCTCCTCAACGATTATCTGAACCAGCGGAAAGCAGAACGGAACGATTGGTCATGGTCTGGGCAGCAGAAGGGCGACCTGAAGGACTTGAAGGACGTGGCAAGGGCTGTTGTTTATCTCCAACAGCATAAGATCGCAACCCTGGAGCAGCTGCATACTGTCCTGTCCGGCGTGAAGCAAAAAGCCAGCCAGGCCAGTACCGGTATGCGAAAGGCCGAGAAGCGAATGAAGGATATTGTCGGGATTCAGAGCGCGGTCGCAGTTTGCCAGGAACAGAAGCCCGTCCATGATAAATACCTGAAGATCGGCTGGAAGAAGCGGCAGGCCGCCTTTGCCGAAAGTCATCAGGAGGAGCTGAGAGCCTACAACAAAGCCTATCGCTATTTGAAAGCACAGCATATTGACCTGAATGTGAACCTGGATGCCCTGGAGGCAGAGTATACCAAGCTGCAAGCGGATCACGCAGCCTTTGCCCGTCAGCTGGAACAGGTGCAGGCAGAGATGAAGCCGCTGAACGAAATCCGCTACTGGCTCAGTCAGGTTTTGGGACCGGAACAGGTAGAAGCACAGGACAAGGTAGAAGGCAAGCGATCGGTGGCGGAAGAGCTGCACACCAAACAGAAGGAAAACGAAAGAACAAAGGAGAAAAGTCAGCGCCAGAATAACCAGGATAGGGGAAGATAAACGAAAATGGCACCTGGCTTCCGTAAAAAGTCAGGTGCCATTTCTATCTATAAATATTATATGTTTTGACGAGCTTTCTTGATGATAAAGACTGCGATAAAGGCGATAATAAGCAAACCGGGAATCGCAATCATGAGAAAATACTGTTTGTGCTGGCCAGCTACATAACTCTCAACGTTCTCACTGGGGTCAATCGTAACGGTAACAGATTCATCGCGGACGTACAGCACGCGCCGCTCGATGTCTCCTTCCTGGGCCAGCAGCTGGGCGGATGTCTCGGTGGAACCAGCTTCACGGGAACAGCGATAGCCCGAGCCGTCGGTTGCTTCGTAACGAACCCTGTACACCGTGGTAGTGGGATTCATCCGCCGGCTGCGACCATATGATGAAGTGTTCTTTTTCTGAACAGGATAGATTTCTACCGGTGTGAAGGTATGTACACCTTTGTCTTCATAGGCCGAAGCAGGCCGCACTGTCAGCATGTTTTTGATACCAAGGCCCAGAATAATGACGGCTACCATCAACAGGATCATACTGGATGCGCCGAGCATATCACGAATTTTTTCGGGCATAGTTTATACCTCCTTGCTGGTCAGAATGACTTCTGTTAGTTATAAAAACAATTAATTAAACCTGTTTGCCGTTTTCTTCCATCTCGTGGCGCAGGCCCTCAGCATCGTAGCTGTACCGGGCCTTATCGTCTACCAACAGGTTGCCTGCATGGTCGTAATAAGACAATGGTAGATGAATATAATACATTTATGGATATGAAGTGTGAGGTGTTGAACTATTACTGGAGTTCTTCCAACGATTTAAATTACTAGTGCTCGATATTTGTGGCAAGTCTATACACCTCGTTGAGTTTTATATAAACTAGTCTTTGTTGTATGAAAGATCTTCTGGATTTGTCTTTGAGACTTATGTAATTTATAATCTTGGAGTTTTGATGAAATTAAAGTGGTAAAACAGGTGACCTGAGCCCCAATTTGCAAAAAGTGTAATTTGTTGGATTCGTTGGTTATCTCATATTTAAAATTGGCAAGTTCATGGTTTTAATCCATCTGAATTAATTAAAGAAGTGCCATGTATTTTAGAAGCTGCATCGTTTAAAAGCTCGATTTGTTGTTGCGGAGCTTGTGCCACTTTAGCAAAGTAAAAAGGGGATTGTTTGAGAGTTTTACCAGAGATTGGATCTGCACCATAGTTTAATAATAATTTGATAATATCCTCTGTATTTGGAGTTTGCTTTAAAAATACGTATGATAGCGGAGGAATACCTAAATTGTCTTCAATATTTGGGTTGGCTCCATTTTCCAATAAAATCTTAATGACGTCAAGTTTCCGTTGCTGGACTGCTATGGATAAAAAAGTCATTCCATTCCTATCTCTATAATTAATGTCAGAAAAATTCTTGATTATTCTTTCTAGTTCACCAACCTGCTGCTGAATACTTCCTTTTGCAAGGCTGGTTCCATAAACAGCAAGCTTGTTTAAAAACAACTCGCCTTCATCGGATGTGTATTTATATTTTTGCATCGCCTTATTCCTTTCTGTATTAGTTTAAAATGCGATTAAAATTGAGCGGCGATTTATCTTCGTACATATGACTTATATTTCTCAAAGGATCTTCGTATTGATAAAATTCTGGATGTTGATTCATGAATTCGTTAAATTCAGATTGAGTCATTCCTTGACTTTCAGCCAAATTGCGTAATCGCCAAAATTCATTGCCAAAAGTGTGACCAATATGAGGGGTTGAGCATGCATAAACAGAGTTATCTATGCCAACTACTATTTTGTTGGGATTTTGGATGTTTAAGGCATCGATAATTTCTTTTCTAATGAAGGGGCGATGTAAATAATGCTCTCCTTTATTTGGATAATGAGTTTTTTTGTAAGTACTCTAAGCTTCACTCATTTGACTCTGTGAATATTTCCCCTGATTAGCACTTTGGAATTCATTCCAAGTCAGCGGCCTGGTAGCACTTGTTGATTCAGGAATTTGCGCAACAGGTTTAACAGGTTGATTTTGATGTAGAACATCTGTTTGAGAAGCGGTATTAGACTTTTTGTTTTGTTCCTTTACAATATTGGACGCCTCTGCCATCAAGCTTTGCTTGGTGTCATAGTCCATCTTGTCAGGATTAAGGCCGCGTTCTGCTGCCAGCTTGTTAAATACATCCTGCTTTGTACCACACCAGTGGCCGGTAGGATCAATGTAGTGGGTGGGCCTGTTGGCGCAGTACGCATACGGGTTCAGCCCATCGCCGCGGTAAGTATCCTCTTGGGTAAAGCGGGCGATGACGGGGTTATAGAACCGTGCGCGCAGGTAGTATTGCTGGGTTACCGGGTCATGCTGGCCGGTGAACTTGAAACGGTTGGGGAAGACCTCCTCCTGGGCTGTGAGGTTGCCCAAACATCATAAATGTTGAGATACTTAAAGCCTGTTGCTATCTATTTTTTCTATGATATCCCAATGTATATGGTTAAATCTTTGCTCAAGCGCTTCCAATAATTTGAACTGTTGTTGTTCAATACCTGCATCAAACCCATATATTTCTTCGTATTTATTTTTGAGTTTTACATACCAATAGTATTGGCTGTACGATAAATTTTCGATGTTTATATTTGTGATTTCTGAAATTTCTGATTTATGGTTTTCAATAAAGTCAAAACAAGCAAAAAAGTAATTCAAATCTGGGTTTTGATACATGTTTTTGATGGAGTAACCCGTCTTATTCATTAGCTCTTTCAGATTGGAAATTAGCAAATTCATAGAAATTACCCATTAAAGATAAAATGTATTATTATCACTTTTGTTTTTAATAAAATATCCTGCAATACAGTATTGATTAGGGCTATTGTACAGTTTATCAAACTTAAAGCTGCATGTTTCAACTTCTGTACAATTGGCATCATTAGAGGGGTTATGCCGAATTTTATGATTCGCTGTCTTCATCGGAGAGCAATTTACTGAAAAAGTCTTTATAACTATTCCAAGTATCTGGAGGCACTTCATATAAATTGTCTTCTAAATGGCAAACATCTATAGCATCGCACCATGTAACAGAAGGGGACGATTCTACATTCAACACGATTAAGCTTTCGGGGGGCTCTGCCAAAACAATAAATTGATGAGGCAAATCTATAGAGTTGCGCATTTTTATGGTTTCGTCTATTATGTTGTCCCATGGCCCTTGAACAAAACTGTAATTATCAATAACTCCTAAAGTGCCTCCACTAAAAAATTCGGAAATCAACTTGAAATCATCTGGTAAGGAAAGCGATAAAAGTGATTCTATTTGTTTTAATTCTTGGTTGCTTATGCCGTTGCTTCCAAGCGTTGCTAAGCATTTTTTCTTTAAATCAAAGATATTTGACATACTGTAATTGCCTCATCGAGATGTGTGTTGGAGGATCTTGAAATTAATCAGCTCGCTGCTGCGGATGTAACGGGTCAAACCGGAACTGCTTTCTTCAACAACCGCTTCACGGTCGGGGTTGAAGATAAACTTTACCAGGCTGGTTGTGCTCAATATACAATGTAGGCGTAGATTGCAAACATACTATTATTAAATATTACTGTCGCATATGTTAAGTCTGGATAAAAACTCATTGAATGAGTCACAAATTTTAATTGGATTTATAATATCGTCTCTTATTACAAGGTATACTTCACCACTGATGGAATCGCACAAGTAAAGATTTTTAAAATCGGACGAGTAAGGCTCTCCTTCTGAATCCACGGCAAACTGAATCATTTTTGGATCAATAAAACCATCCTGTCTATTCCATATCATTGCATCCTCAACAGAAGGTACAAAAGGATGAAACCTATATCTGATAGGACAAAATGCAAGTACTTGGAAGTTGTCCTTGCCCACTTCTATTTTACTTGGATATATTTCGGCGCTGTTGTACTGCAAGTAAAAATCAGCCATTTCAGGAGGAAATTTTATGTCAAATTTTTTTTCGAAGGCCTGGATATCCAGCAGGTCGATTTTGTATTCTTCGTGAAGCTTTTTTATGAATTGATACATGATTGTTTGCCTCTCATATTTCGTGCCTGTGCCAGCTTTGTACTATGGCGGTTACAGATTGCAGGTGTAGGCTATAACTAAACTATTATTAAATATTGCTGTCACATACATGAAGTCTGGATAAAAATTCGTTGAACGAATCACAAATTTTAATGGGCTCATCAATGTCCTCGTGTGGTATCAAGTATATTTCACCACTGATGGAATCGCAGAAGTAAGGATCTCCTGCTGGATCTCCGGCAAATTCAATCAGTTTTGGATTAATAAAACCATCCAGTTTGTTCCATAACATTGCCATATCAACAGTAATCGCATGAGGAGAGTATCTGTACCTGATAGGATAAAATGAAACTACTTGGAAAGTGTCTTCGTCCGTTTCTATTTCACTTAAATATATTTCTGTATCGTTGTACTGCAAATAAAAATCAACCATTTCCAGAGGGAATTTTATATCAAACTTTTTTTCTAATGCCTGGATATCCAACAGGTCTATTTTGCATTCTTCGTGAAGTTTTTTAATAAATTTATACATAGCTGTAACCTCATGTGTTTTTTCCTGCAATAATTTTGTTTTATGCACCCCACTCGACTAGATAAAAAGGCCGGTCAGGTTCTTGTTCTGGTCATAGTGGTACTGTTTGAGCACGGGGCCGTGCTGCTCCTGGCGGATGGTGCCATCGGTGTTGTATTCATAGGCCGCCAGCTCGTTTCTATCTTCTCAAATCTTTTCGGGCAGGTCAAGGATGGAGTAGTCGTATGTTGTCACTTTGCCGGCGTCATCAATCAGAATTTGGTTTGGGTATGAAATTTTTTTCGTCAAAATTAAACTCTGGCACTAGGGTGTATCTGAAAACTCAAAAACGCCCAAAAAAGTGTTAAAAAGACAAG